>JAAUYF010068094.1_pt1 | contig 9958 bp, 8 predicted proteins | sample 7278051 | NCBI WGS metagenome assembly JAAUYF01 (sample SAMN14350202, study PRJNA611818) | marine sediment metagenome | isolation source: surface marine sediment (0.6m) | place: French Polynesia: Moorea | collected 2018-08 | reverse complement strand
GGTCCTTTCGAGACCAGCGCCACGAGTTCGGGCCGTACTGGGCTCCACTGAATCCATCCTGGCTCTCGATAATGCTGCCGAAGTGGCGCAGGTACCGGGAGCGGGAGATCTCGGTCAGGGTGACATGGTCGGGGTTGCTGGTCATGCTCTTGGGCAATGTCCAGAAGCCATTCTCGTCCTGCTCCTGCATGAGCGGGGTCACGGACTTGTGCCAGACACTGTGCACCAGGCCGGTGATGGTGTCCTTTACGAACTTGTAGCCGTCGAAGGTCGAAGCATCGCTTTCAAGAGTCAACTCAAAGAGGAACTCACCCGACTGATTGAAGCTCAGCGGGAATCCCAGCACGAAATCGTCCTGGCCGGTACCACGCTGGTATTCGTAGACCGTGGTCCCCTCGGAGGTATTGACGATGTCCAGCACGTTCGGGTCGAAAGCGTACTTCTGGAACACGGGGGAGTCGTTGCGCTCGTCACGCACGTCTCCGGCGACCTGCTCCAAGCCGTGCCAGAATTCAATGATGGGCCGGGTGGCCTGGTCCTCGGGCTTCAGGTTCTCACGATCAGCCGGGCTCAGGTCCTCGATGTGGCGCCACCAGTTACGGTCGGCCCAGTCGTTGTTGATGGTGTCGTAGTCACGGATGTCGTAGACGTACTCATCATCCTGGCCAATACCGGTAGGACCCACGTCCGAGACGGTATAAGTCAGTGGCACCCAGAACCCATTCTCGTACCGTTTGAAGAGTCGCTCGGTACCAATACTTGAGTCTTCCCATAGCATCCCCTCTCGAACAAAGTCGGGCTGGTCTGTGCGCACCACCACGGACAGGGGGTGCCAACGTCCACTCTCCTGGGTGTATCTCCAGATCATGGGGCGGTTAAAATCGGGACCGGTGCGGGCCACGTAGAAGTGGTCCCCCGCTTCGAGGTCGCTGGTGTCCTCTGGCGCCACTGCAACCGATATAAAATCGACTCCCACCCACTGGGTTCCATCATATCGGAAGATGCGCCTGGTGCTGGAAGAGGCGTCCTCAGCATAGTCTCCGGCGGTAGCCGTAGCCGGAAGACCGTTCACCAACTGGCATACCCGGACCTCAAATGCGGTTCCGGTCCACTCATACAGTACGGTGCGTGAACCGGCGGGCTCCTTGGTCACGTACTCACCGTTGACATCGGCAGCACCATCTCCAACCCAGAAGTACCGGCCAAAGTTGATGTGCTTGTCGAAGTCCATGGGCGGTGCCCATGAATAGAATCTGGTCTCGAAGACCCGATTGGGGTCCTCAGTCACGATGCCACCGTTGGCCTCAATCTGGCCCACGAGGTCCTGGTAGAAGGCGCCGGACAACCGAGTCTGGGACTGCGGATCAATGTAGGTGGATCCGATAGACAACTGATAACGTTGACGTTCTGGTGTCGGAGCGGACAGCGGTGGCGTGCGTTCCAGGTCCTCTTCGCTCAAGACGCTCGTGTCACCCACCCAGCCGATTACGAAGTCTGCTCGCTCGGGTTCGTAGAGTGGGTCATCAGCGATCCAGAACTCCCGATTGTTCTGCGTGGTCTTTAGATAGTCGGGTAGCTGTTCAAATGCTCGGCGATCTTGCGGCATGTCCTTGTTCCAGTGGGTGTTGTTCGTCGCTGAGATATTTATCCCTCCTGAGCACACGTTATCCAGGCTTGACTAGGGTATGTGGTTGTGTTATCTTCCCTCTCGTGAATACCACAGACCCCTGGTTCATGACCCGCCAGGGCCGGTGGATATAGGGTACCCCAACAGGGTCAGAGTAAGGAGGAATCCTCAATGCGTAATCAAGATCCCGTTGAAGTCGCCAAAGAGAAGGCGATTTTCGCTTACAACTACGTGCTTCGTCAGGCCCGTGAGGCGCTGGCCCTTGCCAACGAGCGTGGCATCCTTCAGGATCGTGACGTTCAGATCGCCGCTGGTGGTTTTCTGGCTGGTTGGCTGGTCCTGAGCTTCGGTGTTGGTTTCGGCCTCGCCGTTGGCTACCTGGCCTACCACTACATCCGCTGCGATGACCGTGTGGCCCCGAAGCCTGAGAAGGCGGCCCCGCCCAAGAAGGTCGGCTAAGGCAGAACCTTTGGGGTGAAAGCCCCCATTGCCGTAGCGGAACAACGAACTCCGCTACGGATTCCTCACGGAGGTCTGCATGAATTTCTCAATCAGAGTCCAGAGAATCGTATCCAAAGATTCAACTGAAAGCCTTGGCGTCGTAAACTTCGACACCGTGACATTTGAGGTTATTCGCCACCTACAGACCAAGGAATGTCCTCTCACCGGTCGTCTATTTTCCCCGATCAAGCAATACTTTATCGAGATCCACCAGAACGATGATGGACCAATTCCTAACATACGTCTCGCTCTGGCTGCGGCCATGAATGCACTCTACAACTCGGCTGGTCACGTCGGGGTCTTCACCCTGTGGATCAAAGGGCGCCGGTACTCCCAGTTCAGTTGCTCTCCCGATGATTGGGACAAGTTCAGGGAAGAGCTTTTCGCTGAGGTCGACTCGGACATGGCCTTCAACCGGGAAGAGTGGGGGCTCACGGAAAAGCAGCGCCGGGCTAAATCAGAGAACAAGGACGTTGCATGAGAATAACCAACAAAAACAGGTGGTTAATCAAGTGGAAGGACCGGTGGTTTAATTTCAAAATTACCGTTCGGCATACCATGTGGTACCCCATCTTTGATAGGTTCCGGTGGATTGTTGGAGTGGCACCAGAACACGGAAACTACTTCTTACGGATTCAAACGATAAGACATACAGTCGTGGCCAAGTCACGAAAACTGAGAACAGGATGGACAATAAGCGATGGCTGAGCACAAATACCACGTCACCTACATGGTGGCACCGCCCCAATCCACGATGTGGGCTGATTCCATCGAGGTCGAGCTAGAAGAGGCTCTGACCCACGTCAACGACCATGACAAGGTCATCGAGAAGGTCAAGATCAAACGTGGCCTGATGGAGGATTCCAAGGTCTACGTGATGAGTTGCACGCCGGTCGACAAGAAGGGCAAGTTCAAGCGTCACCCTTGGCAACGGGTCTGAGAGATCCCTCGTATAGCTTCTTCAGTTCCTTCTTCAGTTCTTCAGAAGGAACCATTAACTTGTGCGCACCCTTTTCGTGTAAACGCCAGATGTATCCAACTTCATCGAGGATCTCAAACTTATGGCCGGACGCAATCAAATGGGACCACAGCATGTCTTCTGATTGAAAGGCCCACTTCTTCATTCTCGGAATGAATGGTTCAACAACTTCCCGGCGCACCATCACTATGTGGTGCATTCGTTTCACCATATTGACCCACCCCTGGTCCAGTGGAATTTCCACCGGAGGGTATAGCGTCCCCTCATGTAACCGCTGCTCCTTCGTAATGACGCCGCACGCATCCGGGCATCTATCCAGGACATCGTAGCACTTCTGGAATATGCCGGGAATGATGTAATCGTCGTCGTCCACGAACGAAACGAACTCAGCCGATCCCGCAGAGAACCCAGCATACCGACCAACCCCGATGTGACCGGGGGTGCCAGGTATGAGGTGTAGATTGATCGGCTCGTCTTTCAACGAGTCGAGGCATTGCTGATGAAACTCCGTGTGAGTCTCATCAACAATCACATGAACGTCACATCGATTACGATGGGAGGAAGCAGATTCCATCGAGTGTGGACAGTCCGGATGTGTAGGAATCACCCTGGAACTCAACCGCCCAACCAGCCGGTCCACCACCCGCTGGTCCACCATTACCTATGTCGTTTGGCTCGACAAAGGTCAACGGACAGTTCAGTGTATGCTGTCCCAAACCGAGGCCCTGGAAAGCACCACCTACGTTACCAATTATGTTCCCTGCGGTATCGGACACCTTGAACTCCCAATAGTCAAAGGCTCCAATGTGACCGATGGTGAAGACGAAGTCGATGCTGGTTGGACGGTACCCGAGGTTCCATGTTCCGAGGACAGCCAGCCTGTGCTCTGGAACTGCTCCGGTGACGAACAGATCCCAGGAGGTACCGTTCCAACTCAACTCCGTTGGAGTGAGATTCGTCCAAAACGTGTTGGCAACACGCTGTGTTCCAGCACATGCTGGACCGATAGGAGCCGGGCCATCGACTGGTAATATGATGAGTGGTGACATTTGAAAAACCTCCGTTAGTTCTGTACTGGTGTCACATCCGTTAAGAGGAACGTGGTGAAAATTGAATACGTCGTCGTCACATTGGTCATTCCAATCGTGGCAATCGTGTGCGGCGGGCTCGTGTAATGAGTCAGGGGACCAGCGGTATTGCTGGTTGCGACCCCAGCATAAGTGATCGTATTGACAGGTTGCCAAGTCGTCAATGAAGTACCGTCGCCAGCAAACTTTCCCCACAGGAGGTGCTCGTTGTTGTTGGTTTCGAGCCCGTCGATGAAGGTCGCCAAACCGCTTTTTCCAGCGATATAGGCGGCATCTTTGTTGTCCACAGCAACGCCGTAACCCACGTCGTCACCGCCACTCGGTCCACCAACACGCCGGTTTAGAAGCGATATTCCATCACTACCTCGCAACTTCATATGAATCATGTTGTCGTTTCCTGCCAAGGTCTGCCCAGAGCACCAGAAATTATCATCTGAGTCGACGGAAACGTCATAGAAACGTGTAGTGGTTGAACTTATTACAAGACGGCGCTGCCACTGGAGCCCACCGACTGAATTCCACTTGGCTGCAAATGCGACCTCGGGTGCTCGATCAGATTCATAGCCGACGATGACAGGATCGTTTTCGGAATCGACTGCGATTGCTTGGGTGAACTGGTGGTCACCAGTATTTCCAAGACCACGAACCCATAACAGGTTACCATCAGAATCCAGCCTTGCTACCCATGCAGCGGCTCTTGATGTGCCAGCGATGCCATCATAGGACCACCCACATATAAAGACTGTTCCGTCTGTGCCTACAGCAACACCTGTACAAGCACCAGCATTTCCCTGGAAGAAAGACCGAGCCCAGATGTTGGCACCAGTCGTTCCGTTGACCTTAAGGAGCACGCAACGAGAAGACGAATCTTCCATTGCAACGTAAACATGACCACTGGCTGGATCAGTATCAACATCCCACGCTGTCGAATTACCTGCACTTTTCAGCCTTCTCTGGTAAACCAGCGCACCAGCCGAATCGAATTTGAGCAATGAGGCCGAGCCTATTCCAGCACCAGAGAGACCGCACACAGTTACATTCCCGGAGGAATCGAACGTGGTCCCATACTGGGTGCTTTCACCAGAACCTGGGTTGTAGGACTTCACCCATTGGAGGTTCTGGTCCTTGTCATAGTAGGCGAGCATGCCGTGTCTCGGGAATGCGCCTGCCACTGGATTACGATAACCGGCGATGGCTACATTTCTGGCAGAATCCACAGAGATTGAACGACCATGGACACCACGGCTGCTGCCAGTGCCCGGTGGATGGCCGAGACCTTTGATGTAAAGCGGTGGAGTCTGATCGTACTCCGGAAGAATGATGATGTGTCCCATTAGATATTGACCTCAGTAAATGCCGTTGCATATCTTGCGACGTTACCCGTTGCGCCCGAACCCGTGGGTGAATTGAGAACCATCGAGCTAACGCCGTTGGCGTAGGTCGGAGTTCCGTTTGCAACAGACGATGCCTGGTAGATGAACGAACCATAGGTTCCTAATCCACCACCATTGTCGGGAACTCTGGCAATCAAGCCATCGTTTCCACCCTGGCCTGCCGTGGACGTGGTGTTCGCTACGAAATAGAGGAACCCATCATTGGCTCCACCGATGTTGTGACCGGTCTCAGTTCCTACCACTTCACCAAAGGCATTCTGCCACTGAAGGTTGCCAGCGGTATCGTATTCGGCCAAGATAACATCCCGGCTTCCGATGACTCCCGAGAGGGAATACGCAGACACGAAAATTCTATCAGTGCTATCCACCCAAACGCCACCGGCTCTACACTGAATGACAGCATCGCCGATGTAGCGCTGCCAGAGCACGTTCAATGAGGAATCCATCTTCACGAGGACGGCTCGTTCCGGGCCTGTAGCGAAGTTCTCATAAATCCTTCCTACTGCATAGAGGTTGCCGCCCGAATCGAGGTAACAATCTTCAAAAGTGAAATTGTCAGGCCCGCCACCACCACCGAAGCTGTTGACGTTCTGCAAAGCACCAGATGAGTTGAACTTGGCCATGAGGCCAATCTGATTGCCGTATGTCTCTCGCTCTTCACCGACTAGATAGACGTTTCCGCCTCCGTCGATGGTCATGCCCTTGAAACCGTTCTGGCTTGATGAGGTCGGTACAGCGTTACCCAATCGACGTATCCAGTTGATGGCACCGGTCGTTCGATTGTACTGAATGACCTGCGCCAACTGCGGACTACCAACACCCGACGGGTAATAGAATCCACCACTGTACGCAAACGATGCGTCGGCGGCTGTAGTAAAGTGGGCAGAGTTTGGTGTTGCTCCGCCACCTCCAAGTTCTCGGTCCCAGTTGAATGCACCTCCAGAGTCCGCCATCTCTACAACGACACCAAATTGGAACGTTCTCTGACCACCGATGTACACATCTGAACCCTGATGGGAGATGCCATAGATCCGGTCGTTTGAGCTTGCGCCTGGGTCACTCGTGCTTCGATATCCATGCTGCCATTGCAAGGCGCCAGTGTTGTCGAACTTGGCAATCAGACCATCCGTTCCACTGGTTCCACCAGCGTCGTAGTATCCTCCTACGTAGGAGTTTCCAGCAGAGTCAACTGCTATATCCAGAAAGTTGTCGCTGTTCGATGACCCAAGAAGAGTAATCCAAACCTGCTTGGGTGTTTCAACTGGTAGAAGGATGAATCTAGTCATTATCCGAGGCTTCCTATTCTGAGTTCCTCATCACTGAGGTTGGTGACCAACTCGATATCCGTTGCGGAAGCAGCCGATACCAGCAACTCATCAGGCTCGGCACGCACCTGGAACAGACGACCGAACGCCTGGTCCTGGAACTTCGGCACGATGACCACGGACTGTACATCCGGGGCCAACTGCTGATGGATGTAGGCGGCCAACTCGGTGAAGTAGAAGCTCTCACCGAATTCCCAGTTGGTCACGTCGAAGTATGCGTTGATGGCGTTGAGCGTACCAAGCCGAATGTCGTTGTCGCTGAGCGTGGAGCCCGGTGTCTGAACGATCTTGAACGTGGCCTGCAACTCATCCACAGCCTGCGTGCCAAAGAGAGGCTTGTAGCGGGCCGTATGATAGATGATGGCATCCGAGATCATCCTGAAGTCTTCAAAGTCAGCAAACTGAGTTCGTAGAGCTTCAGAGGTCGGGGCCACCGGCTCATCCTCAGCGGCTCCGTTGTTGGCCAGCCAGGTTCGATACGCCTCGTCGTAGGTCGTGGTGAGCAGGTAGACATCCTTGATGTTCGATACGCTCGGGTCGATCCGGTGTGCATCCGGAGAGTAGTGCTCCCATGAGAACTTCAAACCGCTACGACCGATAGCCTTCTTGTACTCACCCTGGTTAGAAGCGGCTTCCCACTTTCCACTGATGGTATTGGCGACCACCCAAGTATCGGTGGTGATGTCGTAATGCACGTCGCCATCTGCCACCGGCAGATCGTTGAAGACACGAAGCTCGATGTTCAGAGTTCCGGTCGCTGGCGGAGTGGTGAACGAAATGATGCTGCCCGTGGTTCCCGGAGACACGGTGAAGTCCGTACCCTCAACCTGAGCGACACCATCCACGGACACCGTGTAGGTCTCATCGATCAGGGAGATGCCGGTCGTATCGGCCAGGGCCGTGGTGCAGTCGAAGGAATCGACGCCGCTCTCGAAGTCGGTGTCAGTCCCATTGCCACTGAAGCACTGCTGATCCTTCACACCACCCAGGAAGTCTCCATCCTTCGGGTCGCCCCGCTGGGACAGGCCGTAGGTTCCCTTCGGTATCGTTGTGCCGTCGATTGGTTCCCAAACAGAGAAGCCCTGCTCTTCCACTCGGCGCCACAGGACCAGGTCCGTGAAGCCGTCGGTGACGACCAGGTCCCGGAACAGGAACGGGTTGTCATAGAATCCACTGTTGTCCTCATCAGAAGGAACTGTGAATAGGGCTCGGCCGTTGGTGTAACCACCGTCGTCACGAACGATGTCCTCAACGAACAGGCTGGCGTCTGAGCCGATGAACGACACGAGGCAGGACGAGATGTTCAGATCGTTCGCCACGGTGCTTGAGCCGACCTGGGTGGGCTCCTGCGTGGACAATGAGCCGATCATCGAGGCCACGACCCACAGCGTGACTCGCACGCCGCCTGCGGGTGGGGTAGAGAATCGAACCGTGTCACCATCGATGATGGACCAGGTTCCATTCGGGGACCACGGGCCTTCCTGATTGACACCATCGAGGAAAACGTACACCATATTGGCCGTGACACCGGAAAATCCAGTCAGAGCGAAATCGGTGTCACCGCCGCTGGCGATGTGACTGCTGTAGCCGCTGCTGGTCAGGGACGGGTTGGTGAAGTAGTAGATACGAACATCCACACCGATGCCGGGCGCCGTAGCGAAGTCCACGATGTTGGGAGTGCTTGAAGTGCCAGGGGTCAGGGTGTAGGTGTTGGGGTCCTGAAGAACACCATCCCAGAAGACGATAATGCTGTCAGCGTTCTGGGTGACTGCGGTGAACTCGTAACTGGTCTGGAATCCAGTTCCGACGTAGGTCTCCAACCCGATGGCGGGGTTGTCGATGCCATGGTAGGAATAGACTATGATGTTCGTACCGGCGCCCGGAGGCGTACAGGCGTTGAACACCAGGTTCGGCGTACCGTCGATCATGACGAAGCTATAGTCGAAGGTCAAGCGCTGCTCAACACCATCGATGAACACGAAAGCGTTGGTGGGGGCCTGCACATCGACACCAGTCAACGGGAACTCGGTATCGCTTCCATTTCCAGCGAAGTAGAACACACCAATCTCGGCGGCCACAAACTCGCTGGACACTACCACGTCGATGAGAGCGCCATCAGCAGGGGCCACTAGGAAGCAGATGAAGTCACCAGCCGGGTCTTGTGTGATAGTGTAATCGACGTTCAGGCGCTGAATGATGCCATCCACGTTTACCACGGTGTTGGTCGGAAGCGGGTTGATCTCAGTCTGGAAGCATTCCTTGACACCGTCTCCAACGAAGGTGGTAGCACCGATGTCGCAGGTGGCGCCGATCTCGGACTCGAAGCCACGACGACGTAGGCTGGTGCGGGACTCGTTACACTCCAGAATCTTGACTCGGTCGTTGACGACTGCACCGGTCTCCGGATCCAGGGAGCGCTCGTTGTTGGCGAAGTAGAACTGAACCTCACGGGCCGACTCAAAGAACTGGCCCAGACCACGGTCGACGATCTTCCACTGATCTTCGTCCACACCACCGGGGATGAACTGGAGATAGACCATCCAGGAGGCGTCAAGCTGGCTCTTGGTCTTGTCGTTCTGGTTGTCAAGAGAGAATTCACCAGTCAGGTCCAGGTCCTCGAAGTCGAGGATGAGCCACTCTTCGTTCTCTCGGTCCCAGGATAGGCCGAAACCGAGCTTGAGATCGATCTTGCCTTCGATGGCAGAGACCTCGGAATCGGTCAGGGTGTTCCGGAAGGCCGGGAACACCGAAGCCATGCGCACACCGTCGGGGATGAGTTCGTTGAGGATGATGCCATTCTCGGCGGTACCGTCGTCAATCACTCGACCAACGTAGGTCAAGGGACCATTGCTGGTGTCGTAGCGCAGCACTGCATCAGTCTTGACGAACACAAAGTTGCCGGTGGCGCCCGGTCCCACGGCGATTGGAGTTGCCGTATCGTCCACGATGTTACCCAGGGACTGCCCGGCGACCGTGGAGGTCTCCGACCAGTAGGTCTCATCCGGGAAGAAGAGTTCGCTGTACTTGTTGTAGTAGAGCAACTC
>JAAUYF010110438.1_pt1 | contig 9977 bp, 10 predicted proteins | sample 7278051 | NCBI WGS metagenome assembly JAAUYF01 (sample SAMN14350202, study PRJNA611818) | marine sediment metagenome | isolation source: surface marine sediment (0.6m) | place: French Polynesia: Moorea | collected 2018-08 | reverse complement strand
CGGGAACTTCGTCGCGACGTCGGAAACGCGGTCCAGGTGCACGTCGTGCAGCACCAGCAACTCGTCGTCGCGACTGGCAACGATGTCCTGTTCGAGGTAGTCGGCGCCCATCTCGAAGGCCAGCGTTTTTGCGGCGAGCGTATGTTCGGGTAGATACCCCGATGCGCCGCGGTGCGCGATGACGACGGGCATAGCTCAGTCCATTTCTAGAAAGTATTTATAACGATCTATTATTACTAGTCTTTTATTTCGCCATCGGCATCCCAGCCCGGGAAGTCGATGACCTCCCAGCGGGCGGTGTCCTCGCCCCGGCCCTGGCGCTTGATGGCATCCACGAGTTCCCGGTCGTTCCACTCGATATGCTCTTTGGCGCGTTCGGTAACCGCCGTCGCGGTCTCGGCCATTCCGCCGAAGGGCTTGAGGGCGATAATGCCGATGTTGTTGGCTTCGGCGACGTCCATCATGTAGTTGACCAGGTCCGGTTGCCGGTCGTAGACGTCGGCGATGACGACGACCGCCTCCGAAGCCTTGATCTGCTGGATCAACTCGTCCTTGACCGCCTCGGGTCCACCCTGCTCGGGCATGTTCTCCGGCTTGCTGACATTGAGGTAGAAGAAGCGCTCGACGCTCTCCAGGAACTCGAAAACCCTCAGGTAGTCGTCAGTCTCCTCGAAGGTATGAGTGACAAAAACGCGGATAGGGTTGTTTTCTGACACAGCTAGCTCCCGATCGTGCATGCCTGCGGGCAAGTGTAGCTACTCGTGACAGTTCTGTGAAACGACTGGTTGGCATTCCACAGTGGTTTCCAAGCACTGGGGACTCCGGTATCTTAGCGATCACCTGCCATGCGACTCCTGCTTTACAACATTCGTTACGCCGTCGGCGGCGGTGCGAGCATGCACATGCCGCTGCCCGGCGCCGGTTACGTGCTGGGGAATAAGGACGTGTTGCCCGAGATCACCCGGTTCGTGAAATCCGTCGACCCGGACATTGTCGGGCTCATTGAGGTCGACACGGGTTCGATTCGTAGCCGCATGGTGAACCAGGCTGAACAGATCGCCTCTGACCTGGGCATGAACACGTCTTACGAGACGAAATACGGCAGCAAGTCGATCAATAAGATGCTGCCTATCGTTCGCAAACAGGGCAACGCGTTCATGGCGGCGGCACGCGTGCACGGCGAGAAATTCCATTACTTCGACACCGGCATCAAGCGGCTGATCATCGAACTCGAAATGCGTGAGTTCGCGGTATTCCTGGTACACCTGTCGCTGAAGTACCGGCACCGGCACCTGCAGTTACGCCGCCTGTATGACCTCATCGAAGCCACCAGGAAACCGGTCATCGTCGCTGGGGATTTCAACACGTTCTGGGGTGAGAACGAGATCTACCTGTTCATGCGTGCGGCGGGCCTGATGTCGGCTAATACCGATAGTGTCCCGACCTATCCCAGCCGGGCGCCCCGCAAGGAACTCGATTTCATCCTTTACCAGGAGGGCATCGAAGTGACGGGATTCGAAGTACCCCATGTAAAACATTCTGACCATTTGCCACTCGTCTGCGATTTCGAAGTGGCGTGAGGAGCATTTAGTGGATTTGAAGCACTGGACCCTGGAAACCGATTCGGACGGTATTGCCTGGCTGCGTATCGACAAGGCTGAATCCAGCGCCAACGTATTGTCGACCGACGTCATGATGGAGCTGGACACTGTACTGGGCACTCTGGAAGCCAAGACACCGCGCGGTTTCGTCGTGTACTCGGGCAAGGCCAACGGCTTCGTCATGGGCGCCGATATCAACGAATTCACCTCGATTGACGATACGGAAAGAGCCTACGAAGTCACGCGGCTCGGGCAGCAGCTGTTCGACAGGATCGAAAATCTCGACTGCCCGACCATTGCCGCCGTCAACGGTTTCACCATGGGCGGCGGACTCGAGCTGGTGATGGCATTTGATTACCGCGTCGCACTGGCCGGCAACAAGAAAGTCCTCGGTCTGCCCGAGGTGAAGCTCGGCCTGCACCCGGGGTTTGGCGGCACCGTGCGGGCCGTGCAGCTCTGCGGTGTGCGACCCGCGATGCAGCTCATGCTCACGGGCAATCCGGTGACTGTCGAGAAAGGCAGACGGATCGGCCTGGTCGACCGAATCGCGACCGAAGACAACTGGCGCCAGGTCTGCCGGGACCTCGTGGCGTCGAGGCCGGCGAAGCGGCGGCCGCCACTCGTCGAGCGCATTCTCAGCCTGCCGTTCGTACGACCCTTCATCAAACCGATGCTCGTCAAGCAGGTGGCGTCGAAGGCGCGCAAGGAGCACTACCCTGCCCCGTACGCGATGATCGATCTGTGGGCGAAGTACGGCGCGTCGCCGAAGACCGGTTACGAGGCCGAGGCACGGTCCTTTGCCGAACTCATGATCACATCGACGTCGCGCAATCTCGTGCGCGTGTTCTTCCTGCAGAACAAGCTCAAGGGCCAGGGCAGCAAGCCGGCCTCGAAGATCGGTCGCGTTCACGTCATCGGCGCCGGTGTCATGGGCGGCGATATCGCGGCGTGGTGTGCGCTGCGCGGCCTTGAAGTGACATTGCAGGATCGCGAGCAACAGTACATCGACCCGGCTATGAAGCGCGCCGCCAAGTTGTTTGCGAAGCGCATCCGCGACGACGACGAACGGGCCGCCGCGACCGCGCGGCTGCGGTCGGATGTCGAAGGCGCTGGCGTGGCCGATGCGGACCTGATCATCGAAGCTATCTTCGAGAATCTCGAGGCCAAGAAGGCACTCTATGCCGAGGTCGAAAAGACCATGAAGCCGGGTGCGATTCTGGCGACCAACACGTCGAGTATCCGACTCGAGGAACTGCGCACCGAACTGCGTGAACCCCAGCGCTTCATCGGCATCCACTTTTTCAATCCGGTGGCACTGATGCCGCTGGTCGAGATCATCCGTTGCGACGACACCGAGCAGGAAGCCCTTAACCTGGGCTTTTCGTTCGTCAAGGCGATCGGCAAGTTCCCCCTGGAATGCAAGAGTTCACCGGGTTTTGTCGTCAATCGCATATTGGCGCCCTACACGGCGGAAGCGATGCATCTCGTCCAGGAAGGTGTCGGTCTTGCCGACATCGACGAGGCTGCCATGGCATTCGGGATGCCCGTCGGGCCGGTCGAACTCGTCGACAACGTGGGCCTCGACGTGGTCCTGCATGTTGCTGAAGTGCTGGGCGCCGATACGGAAGGCCCGGTCGCCCGGCAACTGCGCAAGATGGTCGATGCGGGCAATCTGGGCCGCAAGTCCGGCCAGGGCTTCTACGACTGGTCAGAGGGCAAGGCCAGCAAACCGCCGCGCAACCCCGCGTCCGTGCCGGCCGATATAGAGGATCGGCTCGTGCTCGCGATGGTCAACGAGGCCGTATCGTGCCTGTCTGACGCCGTCGTGACCGACCCCGACCTGCTCGACGCGGGCGTCATATTCGGTACCGGGTTCGCCCCGTTCCGGGGTGGTCCGATCAATTATGCGCATGAGCGCGGTCTTGCGGAGGTCCGAGGGCGCCTGGAGCAGCTCGCCGAGGCCCATGGTGAGCGTTTCACACCGCATTCGGGCTGGTCGCAACTGTAATCGACGGTGTTCCCTGTTTTGCCGCGCAAACTGTGCGCCGCTTCACGGTGCGCGCGATCCGCAGTACCGGAAGTCGTTGAATTAAAGGTAGAATACCGCCGAAATGGGCGCAAATGACGCAACCAACCCAAGAAATGAGCGAAAACAGGACCGGGCATGACGAATGAGCAGTTAAGTGCAGACCTGCTCAAGGGGTTTTCACCCCTTGACGGGCTGAAGCGCGACAACCTTGCGGCACTGGCCCGCAAGGTGCAGTTGCGTGAACTGTCGCCCGGTCAGGTCCTGTTCAAGGAAGGCGACACCGAGAAGCGCACGTTTTACATCGCGTCGGGCATTCTCGAACTCATCGACCAGGGCAAGGTTGTCGAGACCATCCAGGGCGGCTCGGCCCAGGCTCGCAATCCTGTAGCCCCGATATTTCCGCGGCGTGTTTCGGCGCGGGCGCGCGACCGGGTCCAGTTCATCTCTATCGACAGCGACTTGCTCGATGTCATGCTGACATGGGACCAGACCGGTACCTACGAGGTTTCGGAGCTGCAGGGCAAAGCTGACGACGGTGGCGACGACTGGATGACGATGCTGCTGCAGACCAAGGCCTTTCACAAGATCCCGCCGGCCAACATCCAGGCGATCTTCATGCGCATGCAGCAGATCAACTACAAGTCCGGTGACGTGATTCTGAAACAGGGCGCGGAAGGTGACTACTTCTACGTACTCACCCGCGGCTCGGCTGTCGTGACTCGCGAGACCCCGTTATCCAAGGAAGGCATCAAGCTGGCGGAGCTGCAGGTTGGCGATACGTTTGGTGAGGAAGCCCTGATATCCGACGCCAAGCGCAATGCGACCGTGACGATGTCGAGCGACGGCTCGGTCATGCGTCTCGGCAAGGACGATTTCAAGAAACTGCTCAATGAGCCAATGCTGGAGTGGGTGGATCCGAACCAGGCGGCCCAGATTGTCCAGAACGGCGGCACGTGGCTGGACGTTCGCTTACCCAGCGAGTTCGAGAATCACCATCTCGACGGCGCCATCAATATTCCACTGTATTTCATCCGCCTCAAGATCAACACGCTGGATCAGAGCAAGAAGTACGTGGTGTGCTGTGATACCGGCCGGCGTAGCTCGGCAGGCGCCTATATCCTCAACGAGCGCGGCTTCCAGGCCTACGTCCTGCGCGGAGGCATCAACAAGGACGCTTAGTTCGGGCGTTGGCCCGGGTTACATCGTGTGGGTGGGCTTGTCGCCGCCCAGGGCGCCCGCCAGGTAGTTCTCGATTTTCTTCTGCGTATTGCCCTGGTCCTGGTCACTGAACTGGACGCCGATGCCGGCCGTCCGCTTGCCCTGCGCGCCCTTGGGCGTCATCCAGATCACCGTACCCGCCACCGGAATTGTCTCTTCCTCGCCCATCAGGTTGAGCAGCATGAACACCTCATCACCGAGGCGGTACGAGCTGTTCGTCGGAATGAACAGTCCGCCATTGATGATGTAGGGCATATACGCGAGGTACAAGGCGCTCTTGTCCTTGATCGTCAGCGTCAGCAGTCCAGGTTTGCTCATACCGTCTTCCTTTGCGCCAGGCCTTCAGCCCAGTCGATTAACAGGCTCTCCAGCGTCAATTGCACGTTGAACGAGCCTTTTGGCTGCCCACGCAGCCGGTTGATTATGTCTAGATAGCAGAACAAATTTCGCCTGTCCATGCGCTTTAGCACAGATTCGTCAATTGCAGGCGTGACGGGCGTTTGAGCCGCATTCGACGCCACCCGAATGGCCTCCTGGACCTCGCGTGCCATCCAGTCGAGAACGAAGCCCGTGTCCAGTTTCATCCAGCGCGACGCCACCTCGATTGGCGACACCCGCCCTTTCGCGACTCCGGCAAAATCCCGGCTCATGCTCGTATGGGTGTCGAGCTGCTCGAGTGCGCCAACCGCCGCCAATGGCGCCCCGCCTGCGAGCCTGAGCGCACCCCGCCAGTCCGTGCCGGGCTGCAGTTGATCGAGCCACGCGAGACCTTCGGGCTCGCCAGGTGGTGCAATGTCGATACGCTGACAGCGGCTGAATATGGTCGCCGGGAGCCGTCCCGCCCGGTCCGCGATGAGAATCAGTATGGCGGCGCCCGGTGGTTCCTCCAGCGTCTTGAGCAGGCTGTTGGCGGCATTGTGCGTCATCCCATTGGCGGGCTCGATGATCGCGACCTTGCCATGCCCCTCGTAGCTGGTCAGGCTGAATTCGGCGACAAGTTCGCGGACTTGCTCGATGCCGATGGTCTGCTTGTCCTCGAGCGGCGCAACCCAGTGCAGGTCTGCGTGTTCGAGGGCGCTGACCGGGTACCCGGGGAGCGCCGTCTCAGTGTCGATCGCCAGGTGGCGTGCGGCAATCCAGGTCGCGGCTGCCCGCTTGCCGACCCCGACCGGACCGGTCAGCAACACGGCATGCGGCACGCGTCCGTGTGCTTCGCGGTCTTTCCACGACTTCGCGAAGCCTGATTGCCATGTTATTTCTTTTTTATTCAATAGGATAAGAGACTTTCTTAAACCAATGCTTAATCATTGAGCAGCACGTCGGCGACGGCATCGATCGCTTCCTTGACGAACTCGAGAGGCTGGGTCGCATCGACGACCACAAACCGGCTCGGATCACTCGCTGCGAGGCGCAGGTAGGTTTCCCGCGCACGTTCGAAAAACTCTGACTGTTCCGATTCAAAACGATCCGGGTCGCTGCGCTTACCCGCCCTTTGCATCCCGATTTCAACGGGCGCGTCCAGCAAGACCGTCAAATCGGGGTTCACATCACCATGAACCCAGTTTGCCAGCAGGTCGATGTCGCTCGCAGGCAGTCCGCGTCCGCCACCCTGGTAGGCGCGGCTCGAGTCCGTGAAGCGGTCACAGACGACCCACGTGCCCGCTTCCAGCGCCGGTCGTATCACGTTGTTGACGTGCAGCGCCCGGGCCGCGAATACCAGCAGCAGCTCCGCGACGTCCGGCATCGCTTCGTCACCGTGCGAGGCGACAAGGTCGCGGAGGCGTTCCGCCATCGGTGTTCCGCCAGGCTCGCGCGTCACCAGGACGTCATGCCCGGCAGCCTCGATGGCGTTCACCAGGTGGTTGATATTGGTCGATTTGCCGACCCCTTCGATACCTTCAAAAGTGATGAATTTGCCGCGGTCCATGACTTGTTATCGGTTCCGTTGCTGGCGCAGCCGCCGCAGGTACTCCGCGACGGCAGCATCGTGTTCTTCCTTGGTCGTCGAAAAGGCGTGGCTGCCATCGCCGAGCCCAGTGGCGACGAAATACAGCTCATCGCCTGCCGCGGGATGCAATGCGGCCTGGATGGCGGCGCGCCCCGGCATGGCAATGGGTGTGGGCGGCAGGCCGCCGCGGGTGTAGGTGTTGTACGGCGTGTCTGTGCGCAGGTCCCGGCGCGTCAGGTTGCCATTGAACTCGGGTCCGATGCCGTAAATGACAGTCGGGTCGGTCTGCAGGCGCATGCGTTTTTGCAGGCGGCGCGTGAAGACGCCCGAGATGCGCGGCCGCTCGTCGACGCGCGCGGTTTCCTTCTCGATGATCGAGGCCAGAATCAGGGCTTCGTACGGCGTCGATATGGGCAGGTCCTCGTCGCGGCCGGGCCATTCCTCGGCCAGCACCTCCTGCATCAGCCCGTAGGCCTGGCGCAAGATGTCTCGATCCGTCGAGTTGCGCGGAAATCGATACGTCTCCGGCAGAAACAGGCCTTCGGGGTGGCCTCCTTCGGCGCCGAGTTCTTCCAGCAGCGCCGCCCAGTCCTCGTCGGTCAGCGTGGACTCGATGTATTCGTTTGCCTGCAGCGCCTGCAGCAACTCCCAGTGGTTCCAGCCTTCGACCAGTGTGAAGGAGTACAGCTGGACGTCGCCGCTGGCGAACTGCTCCAGCAGTTGCGCCGGTGTCGTGCCTGGCCGAATGAGGTAATCGCCCGCATGGATCGACCCGGCAACTCCTAGCCAGCGCCCGTATGCCCGCAGGATCAGCGGCCGTTGGGTAACGCCCATCGCGGTGAGCTCTGCGCTGACCGCATGCAGCGACGATCCGGGTTGAATGGTGTATTCGACGCCGTCGGTACCGGCATTAACGGGTGTATTCAGGTACTGATGGGCCTGGATGGCCCCAAAGACGAGCGCAATTGCCAGGGCGCCCGCAACGGCTGCCCCTGCGATAAGCAGCCGCTTCAACGTCTGCTACTCCGGTTAGTCAAATGCGCCGAATACAAGGCTTCCGTTGGTACCCCCGAAACCGAACGAGTTGGACAAGGCCAGTCGTACTTTAGCATCCCGCGCCACGTTGGGAACGTAGTCGAGATCGCACTCGGGGTCCTGGTTATCGAGGTTGCTGGTCGGCGGCACAACCTGCTTGTGGATAGCCTGTACGCAGAAGATCCCCTCGGCGACGCCTGCGGCGCCAAGCATGTGGCCCGTGGTCGACTTGGTCGAACTGACCATCAGGTCATCGGCCGCATCGCCAAATGCCCTTCGAATGCCCACCGTTTCGCCAATATCGCCAACCGGCGTCGACGTGCCGTGAGTGTTCAGGTAATCGATGTCAGAGGGCTCTACACCGGCGTCTCTGAGAGCCGCAACCATCGCCTTCCTGGCACCCTCTCCGTCGGGTGGCGGCGTCGTAATGTGGTGCGCGTCCCCGCTCATGCCGAAACCAAGCAGCTCGGCATAAATGGTCGCGCCGCGCGCCTTGGCATGCTCGAGTTCCTCCAGCACAACGCAGCCCGCGCCGTTACTCAACACGAAACCGTCGCGGTCGATGTCATACGGCCGGCTCGCCCGGGTCGGGTCGTCATTGCGCGTCGACATGGCCTTCGCCGAACAGAAACCGCCCATCGCGACAGGCGTCGTTGCGTATTCCGAGCCGCCTGCCAGCATGACCTCCGCATCACCGTGCTGGATCATGCGTCCGGCAAAACCGATGCAGTGCGCCGACGTTGCACAGGCAGTGACAATCGACACATTGGGGCCCGTTATGTGCTGCATGATGCTGACGTAGCCCGAGGTCATGTTGATGATGCTGCCCGGGATGAAGAACGGCGACACTTTGCGCGGCCCGCCGGCGAGGAACTTGTTGTGATTGTCCTCGATGTACTTGATGCCGCCGATTCCGGACCCCATCGCGATGCCGATGGTGTGGCCGTTCTCTTCGGTAATCTCGAGACCGGAGTGCTTAATCGCTTCGATAGACGCGGCGATCCCGTAATGAATGAACGGGTCGGTCTTGCGAATATCCTTCGGAGCGAGGTAGTCGGACGCCTCGAAGTTGTTCACCACGCCGGCAATGCGGGTGCTGAACGACGACGTGTCGAAGTCCTCGACGAGCTGAATGCCCGAATTGCCCTCGCACACGTTGGTCCAGGCTTCATCCAGCCGGTTGCCTACCGGCGAGATTATTCCCATGCCAGTAATGACGACGCGTCGTTGGTTCAAGATGGTTCCGAGTCTGGTTGGCAGAACTGCCGGATTAAGAAGAAGGCGCGGCCCAAGCGGCCGCGCCTCCGGGATATGCTAGTCGCCCGAGCGAGCGGTCACGAAATCGATCGCCTGCTGAACAGTCGTGATCTTTTCGGCTTCCTCGTCAGGAATTTCGGTTTCGAATTCCTCTTCGAGGGCCATGACCAACTCGACCGTGTCAAGCGAATCTGCACCGAGATCGTCGACAAACGAAGCATCGTTCGTTACCTCGTCTTCTTTGACGCCGAGTTGCTCGGCAACGATGCTCTTAACTTGTTCCTCGATACTGCTCATAGTGGTCCCTTCTCCTGAGAAGACTCATCAAAATTATCGCACGGCGGGATTTCCAGTGCGCCTGTAAAGCGCCCTCAAAACCCCTCAAAACTCATGTAAGTCCTTGATATTCCAAGGTGATGTAACGCCGTGGGTCGGTATTGTATGTGAATCGCCCATGGCAATCTACACGCAAAACCGGTTTGTTTAGTCCATGAGCATGCCGCCGTTCACATGCAGCGTCTCGCCCGTGATATACGCGCCCGCCGGTGACGCGAGGAAAACCACGGCATTGGCGATATCCGCGCCCTCGCCGAGCCGGCCAAGGGGTACCTGCGCCAGCATCGCATCTTTCTGCTCGTCCGGCAGGACCCGCGTCATGTCGGTATCGATGAAACCGGGCGCGACCACGTTGACCGTAATATCGCGTGACCCGATTTCCCTTGCCAGCGACTTGGAAAAGCCGATGATGCCGGCCTTGGCGGCCGCGTAATTCGACTGCCCGGGATTCCCCATCACGCCGATGACGGACGCAATATTGATGATACGGCCCCGCTTGGCCTTCATCATGCCGCGCAGGCAGGCCTTGCTAACGCGGTAGGCGCCGCTGAGG
>JAAUYF010154351.1_pt1 | contig 9980 bp, 5 predicted proteins | sample 7278051 | NCBI WGS metagenome assembly JAAUYF01 (sample SAMN14350202, study PRJNA611818) | marine sediment metagenome | isolation source: surface marine sediment (0.6m) | place: French Polynesia: Moorea | collected 2018-08 | reverse complement strand
GGACTCGAGTATGCCCTGCTGGATGCCGCGCACGTTGGCTACCGAACCGTTCGCCGATTGCGCGATGACAACCAGTCCCGCCGGTCCGCAGCTGCCGCCCTGGCTGCAGGGGCGCGCGCCGGGCGGGTTGCTGATTGCATGTGCGATCATGCCGCCGATAGGATAATAGGTGCCGGACACGCCGCCGGTGCCGATGCGAAAAAAGCGTGGCTCGTCGGCCTGTATCGTCGACAGGCTCAGGCTGCTCAGTATGATTGCCCCGAAAATGACTAACAGGCTGCGCATATGTTCCCCGTATTGCATGCCTTAGTCCTGTCAAGTCTAGGATATATCGGGGAATTTTCCGGTTCTTGCGTCATTTTTTTGGCTGGTCTTCCCTGACCGCGAGGACGCTGTGTGGGGGCTGCGGCCTGCGCGCTGGACGATATCGGTTGCAAACACCGACAATCGTTGGCCGCGGCGGTCGCTACGGGTCGATCCGATCAGACCGAATCTGATTGCGTTGGGTAAAATATTTAATGCAGAATAGCCACCCCGGCGGCAACAATAACCAGAGGATTTCGACATCATGGCACAGACGATTCCCGCGCAGGCATCCGCGGTCATCATCGGCGGCGGCGTTATCGGCTCCAGCGTGGCCTACCACCTGGCCAAACTCGGCTGGAACGACGTGGTTTTACTCGAGCGCAACCAGTTCAGCTGCGGCACCACCTGGCATGCCGCCGGGCTGGTCGGCACCATGCGCGCCAGCGACTCGCACGCGCGCCTGTGCGAATACTCGATGTCGATACTGAACGAGCTCGAAGCCGAGACCGGCCAGTCGACCGGCTTCAAGCAGGTCGGGTCGCTGTCGGTCGCGCACAGCGAGGCGCGCTTCGAGGAATTGAAACGCGTGGCCGCGATGAACAATGCCTTCGGCGTCACCCGGGTCGATATCATCACGCCGAGCGAAATCAAGAATCTTTATCCGTTCCTGCACACCGACGACCTGCTCGGCGGCAGCTGGGTCGCGCAGGACGGCACCGCGAGCCCGGTCGACGTGACCCAGGCTTTCGTCAAGGGCGCGCGCGGGCGCGGCGCCCTGTGCCTCGAGGGCGTGCGCGTGACCGGGATTACGAAGGCCAACGGCCGCGTCACCGGCGTCGAAACCACCGACGGCCCGATCAGGGCCGACTTCGTGGTCAACTGCGGCGGCCTCTGGGGCCGCGAGATTGGCGCCATGGCCGGGGTCAACGTGCCGCTGCACGCCTGCGAACATTACTACGCGCACACCGAAAAACTCGACGGACTGCCGAGCGACCTGCCGGTGATGCGCGATCACGATAACTGCGCCTATTACCGCGAGGACGCCGGCAGCCTGCTGGTCGGCGCGTTCGAGCCCAACGCGGTGCCCTGGGGGCAGAATGGCGTGCCGCTCGACTTCGCCTTCGAGGAGCTGGAAGGCCACCTCGACGAGCAGTTCATGCCGGTGCTGGAAAAGGCGATGGAGCGCGTGCCGATGCTGGCCGAGTGCGGCTGGCGCAGTTTTTTCTGCGGCCCGGAAAGTTTCACCCCGGACGACCAGTTCCATATGGGCGAGGCGCCCGAGCTCAAGGGCTTTTTCGTCGCCTGCGGGCTCAACTCGGTCGGCATCCAGACCTCGGGCGGGCTCGGCCGCGCGCTCGCCGACTGGATGCACCAGGGCAAGGCGCCGATGGATTTATGGAGCAACGACATTCGCCGCATGTTCCCGTTCCAGTCGACCCAGGTTTACATCGAGGACCGCGTCAGCGAAACCCTCGGACTGCTGTATGAAAACCATTACCCGTACAAGCAGATGCGCACCGCGCGCAACCTGCGCCATTCGCCGCTGCACGAGCGCCTCGCCGCGCGCAACGCCTGTTTCGGCGAGGTCGCCGGCTGGGAGCGCCCCAACTGGTTCGCGCCCGACGGCGTCGAAGCGCAATACGAGTACAGCTTCGGCAAGCAGAACTGGTTCGAGTACAGCGCCGCCGAGCATAAAAACGCGCGCGAAAAAGTCGTGCTGTTCGACCAGAGTACGTTCTCCAAGTACCTGGTGCAGGGGCGCGACGCGGTCAAGGTGCTGCAGCGTATTTCCAGCGCCAACGTCGACGTCGAGCCCGGGCGCATGGTCTACACCCACTGGCTCAACGACCACGGCGGTATCGAGGCCGACCTGACGGTTACGCGCATCGCCGAGGACGAGTTCTGGGTCATCAGCGGCGCCGCGCAGACGATCAAGGACCTGCACTGGCTGAAATCGCATATCGGCGACGACGAATTCTGCTGCGTCAGCGATATCACCAACGCCTGGGCCATGCTCGGCGTGATGGGGCCCGACAGCCGCGCGCTGCTGACCGAGGCGCTGGGCCACGACATGAGCACCGAGAGCTTTCCGTTCGGCGATTTCCAGGCGGTCGAGGTCGGCATGTCGCGCGCTTACGCCGGGCGCGTATCCTACGTCGGCGAACTCGGCTGGGAGCTTTACGTACCGGTCGACCAGGCGCGCCACGTCTTCGATTACCTGTGGCAAAAGGGTGAAGGTCACGGTCTCAGCCTGGCCGGCATGCACGCGCTCAACTCCTGCCGCCTCGAGAAGAAGTTCGTGCACTACGGCCACGACGTCGCCGATCACGACACCCCGCTCGAGTGCGGCATGGGTTTCGTCTGCAACTTCGACAAGGAAATTCCCTTCATCGGCCGCGACGCGATCCTCGCGCAAAAGGAATCGCGCAGTTTCATGCAAAAGCGGCTGGTGCAGTTTTTGCTGCAGGATCCCGAGGTCACGCTCTACCACCATGAACCGATCGTGCGCGACGGCGTCATCGTCGGCCACCTGACCTCGGGCGATTACGGGCATACGCTCGGCGGCGCCGTGGGTCTCGGTTACATTGAGGTCGACGAAGAAGTGACCGCCGAATACATCGATGCCGGCAGTTTCGAAATCGACGTCGGCGGCGAACGTATCCCGGCGAAGGCTTCGCTAAGCGCGATGTACGATCCCAGGGCCGAGCGCATGCGGGGATAACAGCGTGGCCCTCAAAACCACCTGCATCGGCGCCTATCCCAAGCCTGACTTCGTCAGGCTGCCGGACTGGTTCAATCACCCGGATGGCCCCGATACCGCCGATCCCACCGCGCTGTGGGAAAAGGCGATGGCCGATCTCGGACCGGACGCCGAAGACATCATCGGGCGCGGCGTGGCGCAGGCGGTCGCCGACCAGCTCGAGTGCGGCATCGATATTCCGACCGACGGCGAGATTTCGCGTGAAAACTACATCCATTATCACTGCCGCCATCTGCTCGGTTTCGATTTCAAGCACCTGACGCGCAAGGAGGTCCGCGGCGGCACCTACGAGGCCGCGCTGCCGACGATCAATGGGCCGGTATCGGTGCGCGATCAATTCCTCGTCGCCGACTGGCGCCGCGCGCAGGCCAACACGAAGGCACCGGTCAAGATAACGATGCCCGGACCGATGACGATTTCGGATACCAATCACGACGCCTATTACCACGACCCGAAGCGGCTCGGCGCCGACATCGCCGATGCGCTCAACGTCGAGGTGCGGGCGCTGGCCGACGCCGGCTGCGCGCATATCCAGATCGACGAACCGCTGTTCGCGCGCAAACCCGGGGCCGCGCTCGAATACGGTTTCGAGAATCTCGAGCGCGCGTTTCACGGCTGCCCGAAGCGCGTGCAGCGCACCGTGCACATGTGCTGCGGTTACCCGGACAAGCTCGACCGCGAGGATTATCCCAAGGCGGACCCCGATTCTTACCTGCAGATCGCCGACGCGATCGAATACTCGTGCATCGACGCGGTGTCGTTCGAGGATGCGCACCGGCATAACGACCTGTCGCTGCTGGAGCACTTGTCGACCACGACGGTGATCTTCGGCGTGGTCGCGATCGCCAGGAGCGAGGTCGAAGGTGTCGACGAAATCCGCGCGCGCCTGCAGCAGGCGCTGCAGCACATCGACGCCGAGCGGCTGCTCGCCGCGCCCGACTGCGGCCTCGGCCTGCTCGGCCGCGATCTCGCCATGGCCAAGCTCAAAAACATGTGCGCCGCCGCCCACGCCCTCTAGTTCCTTCGTCGAATACCGCGATGCGACCGTTTCTCGCAGGGACGCAGCGGACGCAGGGGGCGCAGCGGGAGGTGAGGGTTATTACAAAAACCGGGCGCCGAGGCCTCTTTGGGTCATACGAGTTTGGATTCCCGCCAGCGCCTAAAGCTCGCCAAGGTTGTAGGGTTTTTGTGGGCAGGCTGCTCTGTCGAATGTGACATTGACACAATAATCCACTGCGATTTACGCGCCATTGCGGGAGCTTTTCGCTATCGCCGTCTCGAATAATTCGACCCGGACAGGGTTAAAACTTATAAACCGCTGCGATCCCTGCGTCCCCCGCGTCGCTGCGAGAAATGAACTTCGTAAGATTTCTACCGGAGTCGTGTGGCGTGGGTCACGGATTGGTTTGTGACCGGTGGCACATAAAAAGATCTCAACTAATCTCGAAAAATACCGATAACTGTAGACGAGGCTGCGTTTAAACCTGCGCGGCACTCGGGTTTAAACGGGCACTAATAGAATTTAGCTATAAAAAGTCGAACTTAAACTATGAAAACAAACCAGCGATTCGGCCTGACCATGATCGTAGCCACCCTGCTGGTGATGGTCGTGATGGTGTACCTGCTGTTCGACTACCAGCGCGGCCAACGCGAAGCGCTGGCGCGCGCGCAGGGGCTCGACCTGGTGCGCCTGCTGTCCGGTATGCCGTGGCGCGAGCTGGTGCCCGGGGACGGCAGCCAGGGCTTCCTCGAATTGCTCAAGCGCGGACAGGGCAAGCCCGATTTCGCCTACGGTGCGGTCGTCGCCAACGACGGTGGCATCAGGGCCGAGGTCACGCGCCCGGGTGTGATCGTGCCGCCGGGCGGTATTTCCGACGAACCCGCGAGCTGGCTGGGCCAGCGCGTTTTACCGTCCAGCGATAACCAGCGCCGCTTCATCGAGTCGCATGCGCCGGTGTTTGCCGACGGCCGGCACATGGGCTTCGTGCGTCTCGGTTACGCCGAGCCCGAGTTCGGGTGGAACATGAACCAGATGCCGTTCCTGGCGACGCTGATGCTGCCGATATTTTCGCTGGTGCCGCTGTTTTACTTCCTGCTGCGCCAGGAAATCAAGCCGCTGAAGAAAATCAGCGAACGTTTCGACGATCTCGCCGACAAGGCCGGTATCAACCATGTCGAACTGCAGCCGAGCCGCGCGCTATCCGACTTCATGGAGCAGTTCAACAGCTACATCGAGGCCACGCAGACCCGGATCGAGGTCCTCAACCAGGAGCAGCAGGACCTGCAGATGTCGAGCAAGCTGCTGACCTACCGCAACAACCGCATCGATACGATCCTGCAGAATTTTCCCGACGCCATCCTGGTCATCGACGAGGCCGGCGAGGTCAGTTACGCCAACGGCAAGGTCGGGCGCCTGCTCGGGGTCAGGCACGAGGAAATCCTCGGCAAGAAACCGCATACCTGGTGCAGCGATCCGGCTATCGTGCCGCTGCTGACCTTTGGCGACGTCAAGTCGAGCATGCAGGCCAACGAAAACACGATTAACGTCAAGCTCGGCAACTACACCGAAAAAACGCTGCAGTTCAGCGTTTACCCGCTGTTCGTGCCCAACGACGAATCGCGCATCCTCGGCCGTCTCGTCGTCGTGCGCGACGTCAGCGAAACCCACCTGATGCGCCAGCGCCAGAGCGAATTCGTGTCGCATGTCTCGCACGAACTCAAAACCCCGCTCAATGTCCTGTCGATGTACAGCGAATCGCTGCTGACCGAGGGCGCGGACAACGAGGAATACCGTGTCGAGGCGGTCAACGTGATCCACGACGAGGTCGAACGCCTGTCGACGCTGATCAACAACCTGCTCGCGATCAACCAGTACGAGCTCGGCGGCGTGGTCGCGCAGCGCAAGCACGTGCGCATGCACGAATTCCTCGAAGACATATTCGACAATGTCACCAAGTCGCGCGAGGACAAGGGGCTCGAGTTCGATCTCGATATCCCGCGCGAGATGAGCATGGTCTACATCGACAAGGACCTGTTCCGCATCGCGGTCAACAACCTGCTGACCAATGCGATCAAGTACAGCAGGCCCGGCGGCAAGGTCAGCATGAGCGCCAACGAGACCGAAGATGGTATCGAAATTTTCGTTACCGACGAGGGTTACGGCATCGCCACCGAGGATCAAAAACAGATTTTCAATAAATTTTTCCGCTCCACGGACGATAACATCAGGCAACAGCCCGGGCATGGCCTCGGCCTGTCGCTGGCGCGACAGATCGTGCTCATGCATCACGGCGATCTGAGTTTTATCAGTGAACGCGGCAAGGGAAGCCAGTTCCGGATCAAGCTCGAGAAGGTTTCGACACAGATTATGGATGCGGCGGCGTCATGAAAAAGATACTGATTGCGGACGATGAACCCCACGTGCTTCGAGTGCTGAAAATGTCGCTCGAGAAAGAGGGTTATGCCGTCGACGTCTGCGCCAACGGCATGGAAGCGGTCGAAAAGCTCAAGCAGGAAGAACCCGATATCCTGATCACGGACATCCAGATGCCGCAAATGACCGGCGAGGAACTGTGCCGCTACATCGCCCAGCGCATGCCTGAGCGCAGGTTCCTGATCTTCGTGCTGACCTCGCGGACCGAGATCGAGCACCGCGAATGGTCGCGTGAAATCAACAACCTGCTGTTCCTCGAAAAACCGGTCAGCATCCGCAACCTGGTCGAAAAACTCGACGGTTACTTTGCCAGCGGCACCGACAGCTGGAGGGTGGGCTGATGCAGAGCGCAAACGGCTACGCGCATTTCGACAATTTTCTCGAGCTGCTGTGCGACTATTGCCCCGCGGTTGCCGGTATGGCGGCGTTCGACGGCGCCGCCGAGATGCTATGGTGCAGCCGCGAGGAATTTGGCGAAGCCGATGAATTCAAATCCCTGGTCGCGGACATCGCCCGCGGCGACCGGGACGACAGCTACGCGACACTGCCGAACGGCACCCGCTGCGAACTGGTGAAACTCGATAACGATCTGGGCGGCGCGGCGCTGGTGCTTTGCCTCGAGCTCGCCGACGGCGCCGGCGATACCGGCCTCGCGCAGCAAAAAGCCTTTCAGCTGCTGGCCGAATTACTGCTCGCCGACTACGAGCAAAACCTTGCGCTCGCGAGCAAGGAAGACGAGCTCAATCACATGACCGACGAGCTCACCCGGCGCTACGAGGAGCTCAACCTGATCTACAAGGCCGAGGATCAGGCGATGAATATCTACCACGGGCGCGAGCTGCTGCGCCAGCTGGTGATGAACACGTCGCGTTTTCTCAACGTCGACATCATTTATCTCTTCATCGCCGGCAAGAATATCTCGATGCACAAGTTTCGCGGCGACAACCCGGTATTCCAGGCCGAGGAGCTGTTCAGCTGCCTGCGCGACCAGGTTCAGCCGCTGCTCGAGTCGGAGAATAACGCGCTGGTCATCAACCATATCGAAGAGGCGCGGCAGTTCGGTTTGTGTGAAGACCTGCCGTTCAAGCTGGTGGCGAGCCCGGTGGTCAATCTCGATAACGACGTCATCGGCCTGCTCGCGATTGCCAGCCAGAACTTTTCCGTCGATTTTTCCAACAGCGACCGCAATCTGCTCGACGTGATGTCGAAAAAGGCGTCGAAGATCGCGCAATCGCACTTTGATCCGCTGACCGGACTGGAGAACAGCAACAGTTTCGAGCTAATCCTGAAGGACCTGCTCAAGCAGTCCTGGGGCATGGACGTGCAGCACGCGGTCGCCAACGTCGATATCGACCGCATGGCGGTAATCAACGATATCAGCGGCCGCGACGCGGGCGACGCGTTGATCAAGAAGGTCGGCAAGACGCTGGCCGGCATGGTGCGCTCGCGCGACGTGGTCGCGCGCCTCGGCAGCGACAAGTTCGGCATCCTGCTGGAAAACTGCGACCTGCCGACGGCGAAGATCGTGATGCGCAAAATAGCGCACGCGGTATCCAGCATCGAGATGGAATGGGACGGCGAGTCGCACGACGTTTCCGTCAGTATCGGTATCGCGCCGGTCAATGCGCAGTCGCAGTCGGTCACCAGCCTGCTGAACGCGGCCGAAACCGCGCGCAACGTCGGCAAGGACCGCGGCCGTAACTCGATCCACGTGCTCGACATGGAGGATTCGGATTTACTCCAGCGCAAGGAGCAAATCCGCTGGGTCGGCCGGATCCAGTCGGCGCTGCGCGACGACAGGTTCCTGCTTTACGCGCAGTTGATTCAGCCGCTCAAGGCGGGCTCCGACAAGCCGCATTACGAAATCCTGGTGCGCATGGAGGACGACGACGGCAGCGCGATTCCGCCGGGCCAGTTCCTGCCCGCGGCGGAAAGCTTTTACCTGATGTCGAGCATCGACTACTGGGTCGTCAACCGCGCCTTCGCCGAGCTCGCAGAGGTCAACAGGGAGTTATCGAGTGGCTGCCAGGTATCGATCAACCTGTCCGGCCAGTCGCTCAACGATCCGGTCGGTTTCGCCGCCTATATCGAAAACAAGCTCGAGGAATACCGGCTCGATCCCGGCGATATCTGTTTCGAAATTACCGAGTCGGCCGCGATCGCGAACCTGGACGATGCACGGGTCTTCATCGACCAGGTGCATGCGCTGGGCTGCCGGTTCTCGCTCGACGACTTCGGTACCGGCCTGAGTTCGTTCGCCTACCTCAAGAACCTGCAGGTCGACTATCTCAAGATCGACGGCGGTTTCGTGCGCGATATCCTGAAGGACCAGGTCAGCGAAAGCATGGTCGGCGCGATCAACCAGGTCGGGCAGGCGATGAAACTCAAGACCGTCGCCGAGTTCGTCGAAAACGATGCAATCCGGCAAAAGCTGGCCAACATCGGGGTCGATTACGGCCAGGGCTACGGCATCGACAAGCCGTCGCCGTTCCGCCAGGTTCACCTCGACAAGGCCAAATCCGCCTGACCCGCGGCGCGGGTCTTCGTGTATTAGCGTGTCTGAAGCCAGCGTTGTCAGAATCGAAGATGGCCTGACCCCCGCCGCGGTCAGCAAGAACCGCGTCGGCTCGATGACGCATTTGTTTCCGCGCGGCAACCTGACCGGGGCCGAGGCCCTGTCCGCGCTCGAGGCCGCGGTCGACGAAGCGGTCGGCGCCAACGAAATCCAGCTCATCATCGACATGGTCAGCGTCGGTCTGGTCAACAGCAAGGGCCTCGAAACCCTGTTCGATCAGCGCCAGAAGCTGGTCAAGAACGGCGGCTGGCTCAAGGTGACCAACGCCAAGCCGGTGGTGCGCGACATTTTCCGCGTCACCGGTCTCGACCAGGTCATCGATATCGTCAACAGTTTCAACATCGACAAGGCCGAGGTCGAAAAACCGGCGCCGAAGCCGCCGGAGTCGATCCGCATGGGCGACCTGCTCGTCAGCAAGGGCCTGATCACCCCGGAAAAGGTCGAGGAAGCGATCGCGCTGCAAAAGAAAAGCGGCAAGCGCCTCGGCCAGATCATCGTCAGCAAGGGCTGGGTCGGCGAGGACGTTTTCCTCGACACGCTCGGCGAACAGCTCGGCATCCCCTATATCGTGCTGCGCCAGGGCCTGGTCGACCAGGACGTGTTCGACCTGCTCGATCTCGAAATTCTGCAGCGGCTCAAGGTGGTGCCGATGTTCCTCGTGCACGGCGAGCTCGCGCTCGCGACCTCGGACCCGCAGGCGATCGTGGGTTTCCGCGAAATCGAGGAAAAACTCGATTGCAAGATCCGACCGGTTCTGGTGCGCAAGAGCGACATCATGAAAACCCTGTCGGATGCGGGCTCCGACAGCATTTACGGCACCGAAATGCTCGACGAACTCGACGACGATTTCGAGCATATCGACAACGCGCTGCCGGACGATTACACCGGCATCGACGAAATGGCCG
>JAAUYF010043394.1_pt1 | contig 9995 bp, 12 predicted proteins | sample 7278051 | NCBI WGS metagenome assembly JAAUYF01 (sample SAMN14350202, study PRJNA611818) | marine sediment metagenome | isolation source: surface marine sediment (0.6m) | place: French Polynesia: Moorea | collected 2018-08 | reverse complement strand
CACCTTGATTTCCAGCACCTCGCCCAGATATACGACCAAACGCATCCGCGCGCCCGTAAGAAAAAACAGGGGTCAGAGCCCTAGGGCTCTGACCCCGATCTGTCGAGGACTAAACAATGGACCAATTCAGAGGGACGACCATCGTCTCCGTCCGCCGTGATGGCAAGGTAGCCATCGCCGGCGACGGCCAGGTCAGCATGGGCAACACGGTCATGAAGGGCAACGCCCAAAAGGTACGGCGGCTCGCCGGCGGCAAGGTGATCGCCGGGTTTGCCGGCGGCACGGCCGACGCCTTCACGCTCTTCGAGCTGTTTGAGGGCAAGCTCGAGCAGTACGGCAACCTGACCCGCGCCGCCATCGAACTGGCCAAGGACTGGCGGACCGACCGGCGCCTGCGCCGGCTCGAGGCGCTGCTGTGTGTGGCCAACGAAGAGGCTTCGCTGATCATCTCCGGCAATGGCGACGTGATCCAGCCCGAAGGCGACCTGATGGCCATCGGCTCGGGTGGGCCGTTCGCACAGGCCGCGGCCAAGGCCCTGCTCGAAAACACCGAGCTCGGCGCACGCGAAATCGTCGAGAAGGCACTGATGATTGCCGGCGACATCTGCGTGTACACCAACCAGAACATCGTTATCGAGGAACTCTAACGTCATTGCGAGCAGCTTCGCGAAGCGGTCGAGATTGCTTCGTCGGCTACGCCTCCTCGCAATGACGTCAAGGAACTGAATATGTCTCAGATGACCCCCAGGGAAATTGTCCAGGAACTGGACAAGCACATCGTTGGCCAGGACGAAGCCAAGCGTGCCGTTGCGATCGCTTTGCGCAATCGCTGGCGCCGCGTGCAGGTCGACGAGCCCCTGCGCAGTGAAATTACGCCCAAGAACATTCTCATGATCGGCCCGACCGGCGTCGGCAAGACCGAGATATCGAGGCGCCTGGCGCGACTGGCCAGGGCCCCGTTCGTCAAGGTCGAGGCCACCAAGTTCACCGAGGTCGGTTACGTCGGCCGTGAAGTCGACAGCATCATCCGTGACCTGACCGACATTGCCGTGAAGATGATTCGCGAAGACGAGATGGCGAAGGTCCGGCATCGTGCCGAGGACGCGGCAGAGGAGCGGGTGCTGGACGCCCTGCTGCCGCCGCCCAAGCAACCCATCGGTTTTGCAACCGATGTCGAGCAAACGAACCGCGACGACGGCGGCACGCGACAGAAATTCCGCAAGATGCTGCGCGAGGGCCAGCTCGACGACAAGGAGATCGAGATCGACATCCAGGCTATGCCCGTCGGTATCGAGATCATGGCACCTCCGGGCATGGAGGAAATGACCAGCCAGCTGCAGGGCATGTTCCAGAACCTGGGCGGCAGCCGTACTACGACACGCAAGCTCAAGGTCAAGGACGCCCTGAAGATGCTGACCGACGAGGAAGCGGCCAAGATGCTCGACGAGGAGGAGCTCAAGTCGCAGGCTCTCGAAGCCGTGGAACAGCACGGCATTGTCTTCCTCGACGAACTCGACAAGGTGGCCCGGCGCTCCGAGACGCAGGGTGCCGACGTGTCCCGCGAGGGCGTGCAGCGCGACCTGCTGCCGCTCGTCGAAGGATCGACCGTGAACACCAAGTACGGCATGGTCAAGACCGACCATATCCTGTTTATCGCCTCGGGTGCGTTCCACGTCTCCAAGCCGTCGGACCTGATTCCCGAATTGCAGGGCCGTTTCCCGATCCGGGTCGAGCTCAAGTCGCTGACGACCGACGATTTCGTGCGCATCCTGACCGAGCCCGACGCGTCGCTCACGTCTCAATACCAGGCGCTGCTGGCCACCGAGGACGTCGACGTCGAATTCACCGACAGCGGCGTCCGCCGCCTTGCCGAGGTGGCCTACCAGGTCAACGAGAACACCGAGAACATCGGCGCCCGGCGCCTGCACACGGTCCTGGAGCGCCTGCTCGAGACGATCTCGTTCGAGGCGTCGGACAGGAGCGGTACGCACGTGCAGATCAACGCCGGCTACGTCGATGACCATCTCGCCGAACTGTCGAAGGACGAGGACCTGAGCCGGTACATACTGTGACGCCAGCTCCGACCGACATAAAGCTGCGAACGGAATCGAAGTTACTCGAAATCACCTTCGACGACGGCTCGACGTTCAGCTACACGTTCGAGTATTTGCGCGTGCACTCGCCGAGCGCCGAAGTGGTCGGCCATGGGCCCGGCCAGGAAACGCTGCAGACCGGCAAGGAGAACGTCGGCATCACGGGCATCGACCCGGTCGGCCACTACGCAATCCGGCTGGTCTTCGACGATGGCCATGACACGGGGCTGTACTCGTGGACCTACCTGCACGAACTCGGTCGCAATATGGAGGCGAACTGGAAGCGTTACCTCGACCGCCTCGCGGCGGCAGGGTATGCTCGCGAAAAGCCCGAATAACGCCGCATCATGAACAAACCAGACGCCCCGGTCGAAACCACTCATTTCGGCTACAAAGACGTGCCCGTGGAGGACAAGGCCGAGCATGTCCGCGGCGTGTTCGACTCGGTGGCGCAGCGCTACGACATCATGAACGACCTGATGTCGGCCGGGCTGCACCGGCTCTGGAAGAGGCACACGATCGACCAGGCCGCGGCGCGCCCCGGCCACAAGGTGCTCGACCTGGCCGGCGGCACCGGTGACCTGGCCATCAAGTTCGCGCGCCAGGTCGGCGAAACCGGGCATGTCGTGCTGGCCGATATCAATGCCGCCATGCTCGAAGAAGGCCGGCGCCGGCTCGTTGACGCCGGTATCGCGGGCAATGTGACCATTGCCCAGGTCAACGCCGAAGACCTGCCGTTTGCCGACGCCACGTTCGACCGCATCACGATTGCCTTCGGGCTGCGCAACGTCACCGACAAGGATGCGGCTCTGCGTTCGATGCACCGTGTCCTCAAGCCGGGCGGCAAGGCGCTCATCCTCGAGTTTTCCGAACCGGCGAAAGCGCTCAAGCCAGCCTATGACCTTTACTCGTTCAAGGTGTTGCCGCTCATCGGCAAGGTCGTCGCCAAGGACGAAGACAGCTACCAGTACCTCGCCGAGTCCATTCGCATGCACCCTGACCAGGAAACGCTGCTCGGCATGATGCGGGAAGCGGGGTTCGATCGCTGCCGTTACCAGAACCTGGCCGGCGGCATCGTCGCGCTACACATCGGCTACCGGATCCAGGGCCGCGCATGAATCCGCTCGAGGCACTGCTCAGCCCGCTCGTTCGCACCCTGAATCGCAACATTGGTGAATCGACGCCGGCGCGTGAGCTATGCCAGCAACTCGACGACCGGGTCATCGCGATTCGCGTGCGTGACACCGGGCTGGCCATGTTCTTCGAGATCAACAACGAGGTCCTCGACCTCAGGACCGCCACGGAAGCCGAGCCGGACGTCGTGCTCACGGGCTCGCTGGTCACGCTGGCGAGAATGGCGGGACCTGATGGCCATGATCACAGCCCCGCCGCCTTGCGCGGCGGCCTCGACATTACCGGCGATGCCTTCACGGCACAGGCGTTTCAGAAGCTGCTCAAGCACGCGCGGCCCGATCCCGAGGAAGAGCTGTCGCGTTTCGTGGGCGACGCCGCTGCCTTCCGCGCTGGCGAGATTGCGCGCGGCGTACGCGACTGGGCCATCGAGGCCCGCGCGACGATGGGCGCCAACGTGCGCGAGTACCTGCAGGAAGAAAGTGGGCAGGTCCCAAGCCGGTACGAAGTCGAAAGATTCGCGCGCTCCGTGGACACGCTGCGCGATGACGTTGCGCGCCTCGAGGCGCGCATCAACCGTTTGCTGAGCCGCTGACCATGCGCCGCCGCCAGACAATCCGCCGCATCCTCGGCATCCAGCGCATCCTCGTGAAATACGGCCTGGACCAGGTCATCAAGGAGACTCATCTGCTGCGGCCGCTGCGCTTCCTGTTCTACATACTGCCCCGGCGCCGCAAGACTTCCGCTCCGCTCGGCGAACGCATCCGGCTCGCGCTCGAGGAACTCGGGCCGATCTTCGTCAAGTTCGGCCAGGCGATCTCGACCCGCCGCGACCTGCTGCCACCCGATATCGCCGACGAGCTGGCCAAGCTGCAGGACGAGGTGCCGCCGTTCCCCGGGGAGCAGGCCGTCGCGATCCTTGAGGCCGCGTACGAGAAACCACTGAGCGAAGTTTTCGAACGCTTCGACGTCGAACCGCTCGCGGCCGCATCGATTGCCCAGGTGCACCCAGCGCAGCTACCCGGCGGCAAGGAGGTCATCGTCAAGCTGCTGCGGCCCGTCGTACAGGAGCAGATCGAGCGCGACCTCGACGTGCTGCGTATGCTGGCCGGCCTCGCGGAGCGCTACTGGGAGCACGGCAAGCGCCTCAAGCCGCTCGAAGTCGTTGCGGAGTACGAAGAGACCATCATCGACGAACTCGACCTCATGCGCGAAGCGGCCAACACGGCCCAGCTCAAACGCAACTTCGCTGGGTCGGACATGCTCTATGTACCCGATGTCTACTGGGATTACTGCCGGCCCGAGGTGCTCGTGCAGGAACGCATTTACGGCATCCCGATCAGCGACATGGACGCGCTGCGTGAGTCCGGGGCGAATATCCAGGTGCTGGCGGAAAACGGCGTGGAGATCTTCTTTACGCAGGTGTTCAAACACAATTTCTTCCACGCCGACATGCACCCCGGGAATATCTTCGTCATTGTCGAAGACCCCGAGAAACCGAAATACGCGGCCGTGGATTTCGGCATCGTCGGCACCCTGAGCCCCGAAGACCAGAAGTACCTCGCGCACAACTTCCTGGCCTTCTTCGATCGCGACTACCACCGCATCGCCAAGCTGCACCTCGACTCGGGGTGGGTGCCGGAGGGCACGCGCGTCGATCAGCTCGAGACCGCCGTGCGCACGGTCTGCGAACCCATTTTCAACAAGCCTCTTGCCGAGATCTCGTTCGCCCAGCTGCTGATGCGGCTGTTCCGCGTCGCACAGCGCTTCGATGTCGAGGTGCAGCCGCAGATGATTTTGCTGCACAAGACGCTGTTCAATATCGAGGGCCTCGGTCGCGAACTCTATCCGCAGCTCGATCTCTGGAAGACCGCCCATCCCGTGATGAAGCGCTGGATGAACGAACAGGTCGGGCCGCGCGCGATCCTCGCCGACCTGCGTGAGAACCTGCCGCAGCTGCGCGGAATACTGAAGGAGCTGCCGGTCGTACTGCACAACCTTGCCGCGTTTCTCGAGAAAGCGGCCAAAGACGACAGGAAGCCCGAAGAATGATCCTGCCCCATGTCGCGCGCTTCCTGCTCTGGCTGGGCGGCTGGACCGCCGTCGGTGAGAAACCGGCTGTGCGCAAGGCCGTGGTCATCGCGGCCCCGCACACCTCCAACTGGGATGGCTTCTGGGCGATTGTCTACAAGGTCTACATGGGCCTCGACATTCGCTGGTTCGTTAAGGACTCGATGTTCTGGTTCCCCTTGAATCTCCTGCTGCGTGTCAATGGCGCGATACCGCTCGACCGCAAGCGCGCGGGGTCGTCGGTCTCGCAGGCGATCGAGGCCTTCGACGAGTACGATGACTTTTACATGGGGCTGGCGCCCGAGGGCACGCGCAGCCACACCGAGCACTGGAAGAGCGGCTTCTACCGTATCGCCGAGGGCGCCAACGTTCCCGTCGTGCTCGGCTTTCTCGACTACGGCAACAAGCGGCTGGGGCTGGGCCCGACGATCACGCTGACGGGCGACCGCGACAAGGACATGGCGATTATCGAGTCGTTCTATTCGGCAGTCTCGGGACACCATCCCGAGAAGATGGGTCCGATCAAACTGTCGCGGTGATGTGGGCATGGCAGATCTGCGGCACCCGCACCATCGGCCGATCCGGAGCTTTGTTCGGCGCGCCGGACGGCTGACCTCGTCGCAGCAGCGCGCACTCGAAGAACTGTGGCCGGGCTATGGTGTCGAGTACACCGCCGACGCCCTCGACTTCGAAGCGCTCTTCGGACGCCGCGCGCCGGTTGTGCTGGAGATCGGTTTCGGTAACGGCGACACGCTGGTTGCAATGGCCGCCGACCATCCGGACCAGGACTACCTCGGCATCGAGGTGCACGAGCCGGGCGTCGGCCACTGCCTGATTGCCGCCGACAAGGCCGGCATCTCCAACCTGAAGCTCGTCGTACACGACGCGATGGAGGTGCTCGAGCACCAGGTCCCGGCCGGCAGCCTCGCACGCATCAACCTCTACTTTCCCGATCCTTGGCCGAAGAAGCGGCATCACAAACGCCGGATCGTGCAGCCGGCCTTCCTGGCGCTCTGCGCCGACCGGCTTGGCCCGGGCGGCTCGATGCATATCGCCACCGACTGGGCGAATTACGCCGAGCACATCGACGAGGCTTTCGCTGCATCGCCTCACTTCGTCTGCGCGGAACGCCGGGAGCACCAGGGAGATCGCCCGCTGGACCGGCCGGTGACCAAATTCGAGCGCCGTGGACTGCGGCACGGGCACGGCATCGTGGACTGGCGTTTCGAGAAAAATCCCCTATAACTAGGGTAGAGGTTCGACGAAACTGACGAGGCATTCCGACGATGCTGTACCCGACGATTGGCAAATGGTTCCGGCGCCCGGATGGCGTGTTGCTCGAAGTTGTTGCCGTTGACGAGGACGACAAGACCATCGAGATCCAGATGTTCGACGGCACTATCGACGAGGTTGACGCGGAGGCATGGCGCGAGCTGTTTCTCGTCGAAATAGCCGCCCCGGAAGACTGGTCGGGCTCGGTGGACATGGACCCGGACGACTACAAGGGCACCGCCAGCAACGAGATGCCGGCCGGCTATCACGACCCGCTGGAGTTCCTCGAGAAGGAATGACTACGTCATTGCGAGCGTAGCGAAGCAATCTCGAGATTGCTTCGTCGGCCTTCGGCCTCCTCGCAATGACAGCTGGCTACCCTCTTAGCGACGTTGGTCCCGTCACGTAGACGATACCGTCACGAACCTCGGCATCCACATTACGTAGCGACTTGCCTTTACACGGCCCGGCGAAGCACAAACCTGTGTCGATCTCATACTGCGCGCCGTGCGAGGCGCAGATGATGGAAGACTGGTCTTTGGTGAGGAAGCTGTCCGGCGCCCAGTTGAGCGGGTGGCCCACGTGTACGCAGAAATTCTGGTAAGCGTAGACTGCGTCACCCTGGCGCACCACGAAGCCGCGAAACGGCCAGTCACCATCGCCGATCGAAAACTCCCGGCAGCCCGGGTCAGCAATGTCGTCAAGACTGCCAACGGCGACTTCCTTCACCCGCCGCCTCCGTTACCGACATAACGCTCGTGGCGCGCGCCCACGTACGCGGCCAGCAGAATCGCGGGAATGCCCAGTGCGGCCGCGTACAGGAAAAAGCCCAGCCAGCCCACGGACTCCTGGACGTTGCCCGCGTACCCGGCGACAAGCTTCGGGAACAGCGACATGATCGAACTCAGGAGCGCGTACTGCGTCGCCGTAAACGACGGGTTCACGAGGCTCGACAGGTAGGCGATCAGCACCGTGCCGCCGAAGCCCTGTGCAATGTTGTCGGCCGTGATCGTCACGGCGAGCATCCACGGCTCGGGCCCGACCAGGACCATGACCGCAAAGAACAGGTTCGTCGACGCGATCAGCACTGTTGCCGTCACAAGGCAGCGCGCCACGCCGAACTTCAGGACAGCCCACCCGCCGGCGCCAATACCGACGATCGTCACCCACGCGCCGTAGGTCTTCGCAATGAGGCCGATCTGCGTACCCGTGTAACCGAGGTCGAGGTAGAACGGGTTGGCGAGGATGCCGAGCACGTAGTCACTGATTCGGTACAGGGAGATAAAGACGATCAGGACCAGCGCGAAACGACCGAACCGTTGTATGAAGTCACCGAAAGGATCGGCGACGGCGTGCCGAAACCATGCCACGGCCTTGTCGATCATCGAGCCCACCGGGGCGCGGAAGCGCGCCGTTATCTCGGCAGGTTCGTCGGCCCAGAGTGTTGCCGCCAGACCGATAATCATCATCAGCGCCATGATCTGGTAAGTCAGCGCCCAGGAAACGTAGTCCGACAGGATCAGTGCGCCGCCCATGCTGAATATGAGTGCGACCCGGTACCCATACTGGTAGGCTGCCGCGAGCACGCCCTGCATACGCACCTCGGCGCATTCGATGCGGTAGGCGTCGACGACGATGTCCTGGGTTGCGGACGAGAACGCAACCGCAAACGCGACGATCGCGAAGACCTCGATATTCTGCGCCGGGTTCACTTGCGACAAGACGAACAGCGCGACGCCGATACACACCTGCGCGAGCAGCATCCACGACCGCCGGCGGCCCAGCAGGTTCGACAACAACGGCAGGCGCGTCGAGTCGATTAGCGGCGCCCAGACGAACTTGAAACTGTAGGCAAATCCCAGCCACGCAAACGTACTGATCGTGCTGCGATCGACGGCCGCCGTCTCGAGCCACGCCGTCAGCGTCGAGTAGACCAGGGCAAAAGGCAGGCCCGCCGAAAAGCCGAGGAAGAAAATAACGAGCACCCGCTTCTGCAGGTACTGGCGCCAGTTGCCCTGTTGATCAGCCTCCATCAGGCCAATCGTAATCCATGATCAGCGGCGCGTGATCGGAAAATCGCTCGTCGCGGTAAATTTCGGTTCTCTTCACCTTGTCGCCGAGACCCTGCGAGACCACGTGGTAGTCGATGCGCCACCCCACGTTGTTGGCCCACGCCTGGCCGCGGTTCGACCACCAGGTGTACTGTTCAGGGGCCTGCTCCAGTGTTCGAAACGCGTCGACCCAGCGATACTCGCCAAATACCTTGTCGAGCCAGGCCCGCTCCTCGGGCAGGCAACCGGAATTCTTCTGGTTGGACTTCCAGTTCTTGATGTCCGCTTCTTTGTGAACGATGTTCCAGTCGCCGCAGATGATCGTCTCGCTGCGCTTGCGGCGCAGTTTGTGCAGATGCTCGGTGAACGACTCCATGCAGCGGTACTTCGCTTCCTGGCGCTCGTCGCTGGATGAGCCCGACGGCAGGTACAGCGACACGACGTTGATGCCGTCGAGCTGTACCTCGAGATAGCGACCTTCGTCGTCAAACTCCTGGTCGCCGTAACCACGGACGACCTTCTTTGGCTCGTGTCGCGAGTAAATGGCGACGCCGCTATAGCCCTTCTTGACCGCGTCCTCGTAGTAACAGTGGTACCCCGCCGGCGAGAAGAGTGCGTCGCCCAGCTGGTGGACCTGCGCCTTGGTCTCCTGGATGCACACGACGTCGGCGTCCTGCTTTCTCATCCAGTCGAAAAATCCCTTGCGGGCAGCGGCCCGGATGCCGTTGGCGTTGAGGCTGATTACGCGAAACAAGCGGTTCCTCCCTGACGTGCTGCGTGTCATACTGCGACGCGCTGTTCAAAGCCGGCCATCATACAGAAAGACCACCTCATGCAGGCCTACAAACGAGAATTCATCAACCTCGCCCTTGAGCTCGGCGTCTTGCGCTTTGGCGAATTCACACTCAAGTCTGGTCGCGTCAGCCCATATTTCTTCAATGCGGGACTGTTCAACACCGGCTACGCTGCGGCCCGGCTCGGCCGCTATTACGCAGCGGCAATCGCCGAGTCCGGCATTCGCTTCGACATGATTTTCGGCCCCGCTTACAAGGGCATTCCGCTCGCCGCGCTGTCAGCGGCCGCGCTGGCCGAACACCAGGACATGGATGTGCCCTACAGCTACAACCGCAAGGAAGCGAAAGCGCACGGCGAAGGCGGCAGTATCGTCGGGGCGCCTCTCAGGGGCCGGGTGCTGATCGTCGACGACGTGATCACGGCCGGCACGGCGGTCCGCGAGGCGTACAAGATCATCTCGGCGGCAGGTGCGGAAGTCGCGGGGCTCGCCATTTCGCTGGACCGGCAGGAACGCGGCCAGGGTACTTTGTCGGCCGTCCAGGAACTCAAACTGTCCCTCGGCATCCCGGTTTCGAGCATCATT
>JAAUYF010090880.1_pt1 | contig 10016 bp, 23 predicted proteins | sample 7278051 | NCBI WGS metagenome assembly JAAUYF01 (sample SAMN14350202, study PRJNA611818) | marine sediment metagenome | isolation source: surface marine sediment (0.6m) | place: French Polynesia: Moorea | collected 2018-08 | reverse complement strand
GATAGCAGATATGTTGGTGGACTTGGGTAGACCCTGGAGAGCATTTGCTAACCCAATTCATGTAACAGCGGAGATAGCCAAGAAGTTGCAGGTGCTCAAGTGTGAGTCTGTCTATCTTGGAGCGGAAGGGTTCTCTAACGATATCCTTACTAAACTGGGTAAACCAAACCTGAATGTTGCCATGGTAAAATCGGGAATAAGCCAGTTTGCAAGTCATGGGATTCCAGTCTCTGTCGGATTGATCGTTGGTATGCCTGGAGAGAGTGATGAGACATTCTCCAAATCAGATGCAGCTTGTAGGGAACTCATCGCTAAATTTGGACATCCAAGAGTACACGATGGTGGTCTCGTCGATCTGATACCTACAGCATTTAAGATATTTCCCAACTCCGACCATTATTGGAGACCAGGACATTACGGTATACAGTTTGGGTATTGGGAAGACAAATATATTAATCAGATTCCAGAAATAAGCGACATCGTAGCACAAATTCCTAAGACATTCTCAGTTGAAGGAACCACCTTTGAATGGACAAGGGAAAAGGTTATGCAGATAAGAGGAGAATATGGCATCCCGACTAAGTAATATAGAAACTCTAAACATGGAGCTGACGACTCGTTGCAATCTAAGGTGTCCGTTCTGCGCCAGAGCTATATTTCAAGAGTATGGTGTTGTTATGGAGAGGCAGGACCTACCCCCAAGTTGTTGGGGCAATCTCATGATAGATAGAGTGAACAGTCTATTGTTATGTGGAATATTTGGAGATCCAATCTTTTATCCTTATTTAATGGAATTCTTGGAGTATTCATTTCGGGTCAACCCCACCATTAAAATTCAAATACATACAAATGGTGGTGCACACAATACAAACTGGTGGACGAGATTATCTAAACTGATGAGAGGAAGCAAAGTCATATTTGCTTTAGATGGATTGGAAGACACTCACAAAATATATAGGGTTGGTAGTAGCTTTAATAAGGTCCTTAAGAATATGCAAACAGCAATTGATGGTGGGTGTCGAGTGTACTGGCAGTTTATAGTCTTTAAGCACAACGAACATCAGATTCAAGAAGCCAGAAACATGGCTATGAAAATGGGGTGCACAGACTTTTTCATGAAGAAGTCTTTTATTTATGATGACAGATATGAGAAGCCTTCCCTATTCCCAAACATACAATCCAAGGCTGAACAAGCCCAGTCAGATATAGGTGAGATCCAATGTAGAATGGACTTTGGTGAAATCATGGTGATGGCAAATGGAGATGTCGCGCCATGCTGTGAGATAACACCTTTCCACTACAACAGCAAAAAGGCAAATGAAAACTTGCAGTTGAATGTCATGAATGTGAACGACCATACAATACAGGAAATTATAGACGATGGATACCTACAGAAGTTTAGAAGCGAGGTAGAAGATAAGGTCCATTGTAAGCGCTGCATAAAAATCACAAGACATAATTATCACAGTGTTGAATCCCTATTGGAGGAGAACACAAAGACCAGAATACTGGCCAAAATCAATAAACTTCGAGAACAAAAAAAAGAAGAGGGCAACAAATAATAAAGTCTCAGGAGACCTCAATGGATAAATCCGTTTCAATTAAAAAGTTCGAAGAAGCCAGAGATTACATGGAAGATCTGGTTTTTGAAACAATGACCAATTTAGAGATTGGCATATACGACCCGTGGTTGAAGATCCTATTCGAGAGGGAAGTTCGACGTGTCATCCAACGCCAGTTTAAAATGGAATATCCCAAGATAGACGTAGACTTCAACTTCTCGATTATCCTGGCAGCACAGATCATTGAGTTTAGTGTCCAGCATTTCTACCATCCATTTACAACCCACATATTCCTCGGGAGTGTCGCAGACAAGAAAAAAACCACTGATAGCAAGAATCCATATCTGGTGGACTGCTATTACAGTCGTCTCTATGAAGCATTTGGTGAACCTCGTATCATTATTCGTTATGGACATGCAAAAAAAGAATACGAAGAGGGGTCAATGATTGCAGCCGAGCAGTTTTATCATGGTGCAGATACTCCAATGGCAAAAGCCTATCAGCTGGCTATGGAAGCAGGTTATGTTAGAAAGCCGTAAGGCCGACTGATGGGTCGGCCTATTCAGCTTTGAATATTCCATAAGAGTAATATGGTCGAATTATAATTTCAGGCCTTGAAGATAATGCCATCAAGTGATGATCGAAATCACGATCTTTTATTTCCTCTTTGTCACCAGTTTTCTCGATTGATAACACACTCTTTGAACCCAAACCGAGACAGCGTGGGCAAGGATGTATTATTTCTTCGCCATCATAATCTATAACCCATTGATTATCAATGAGAAAGTTGGTAAATTTGTGGGACGCCCATATGAACCTGTCGCTCGGTACCGCTTCGTAGTCCTTTCCGATCAATGTATTATCCACCCAATCGACTGCACCATATCCTTTGCAAATATCACACGGTTTGCATCTACCCAAGTTGACGTAATTACAGAGCATCGGGATACCTCGTTCTTGAGCGGTATACAACTCACCCAAAGAGATAGAATCCTCGAACCAATACATGGTCATTTCAGATCTCATTATGATTGCTCTGATATTGTTCAAACCATCCAATATGTATGAGTGTGGTTTGTTAAACGGAATAAACAGATACGGAGAAGTGACCAGCGCGTTACTCAACATCTCAGGTGTATATGACAGGGGAGCATACCCTTTTATTCCCTCTATCTTTACAGACTCTGATACTTTGAGAGCACTCACATGCAGGTAACCAGGAAACTTAGTTTTGTATAATAAAGCGATCAATAGCTTCAATTGCTCCTCGTTTGGTAAGTGCTTCATTGTTGCTGGCCATATGAAAAACATGTTACTCCAACAAAAATTCTTCTTTGACCTCTGCGATGTGTGTCTCAGTTATGAGGGTTCCACACTTATCGCATTTCTTGTCGTTTTCGGATACGGTACCAATGATATTCTTGTGAACAACATTGCCACAGTCTTGACATCTGATCTGATATCTCTTGTATTCTTGCATGGTTATTCTCCTTGAAGTTAATGGAAATGAAATGGGAGATGGGTACCGTAGGCGGCGTTGCCTCGTCAGGTCTGCGGCCAATTGTCTCGACTGCCATCTCCCATTTCTGGGGCAGCTTGCTGGGCGCTGCTTTCCCCCCACCACCTCTGGTCAACGGTGACCAGAAGATCTTATTTCTTTATGTCTACATCAGGTATGATCGACAGAGGTCGAAATACGACCTTGTAGTGTGACCCGCTGACATCGGCTGCTTGGAGCTGCTCGACGAATGGGAACACGTTGTCTGCTCGTCCGAGATAATGTTTGAGATACTGATCGTTGTCAGTTTTGCAGGTGACCTCAAACTTATCCATTAAGAACTCGACGGAGCAGCGACCTTCGATGGACATGATGTAGTTGTCAGTGATACCGTTGACGAACACGATCCGCCTGATGATTTTAAATTCCTCAGCGTCTTTGGAAAGGTTCTGCGATGCCAGATCAGCCTCAGTGTTGCAGCCAGATACCATAAAACCAATGAGAGTGATCGCCAGGATTGATACCAGTGTAAGTTTCTTGATCATGATTTCTCCTTTTTAATAGTTGCTTGTGATCGTCAGATGGAAGTTCTGTCCAGTCTCGTTTCGTCTGGTAAAGAACCAACCATCAACATCTGCTGCTGACCATCCTGTTATATCACCGAGGTCTCTACATGCAATCATCGTTGCAGCTCGAATGGCCATTTCCTCGGGACCGTTTTCGGGTAGGTGTACACCCTGATCGATTTTTGCAGCCAGTTCCTCTGAGTAATCCAAGATCTGGTAATGATTTAACATCTTGGGTACCTGATAATCAACTGGAACAGGCAGTTTTTGGACTTCTTCTTCATAGATACCAAAGACCCGATTCAATTGGATGAAGAATAGGAACGCTCTCTTCAAGAATGGGTCGTCTCCGTACCCATCGACCTCAGAGATCAAGAAGTCAAGCATTTGATCCATCGGTATTCCTAAAGCGATGTCCCTCACAACAATGTGTGCAACCGTGTTGCTGGTTTGATGAGCCGATACATTGGATGCTCCGTATACCATCAATGGTCTGGCAAGAGCATACAGATGTTCGCGTCTTTTATCCATGAGAGGAAATCTGCTGATCATCATCCTCTTGTGGAATTTTCTCAGCTGGGCGACGAGATCCAAACGGCTATTCATTGCCAGCCTTGCATCGAAGGATTGCTCCAAAAGCTGTCTCATCATCGTGGAACCAGCACCGTTGGGGCGAACTCCCGAATCGAATATCCAATAGCAGTAGTTGACTGCATCGGATACCAACTCTTTAAGAACAAGCTCTCGACCTAATCGCGAGTCAACCGTCAACGCCTTTTTGATTTTGTGTTCATCAACTTGTTTTTCCTCCAGCGGATTATCTTTCATCAATGCTGCTACGCTTCGTAGAGCTGAATAGTTGATGCTTACTATATCGTTACAGGATACAGCCAACGCTATGTCCATAATGTTATCAACTAGTTTCATTCCTTCCCCCTTCTTTCTTTAATAACGTCATCGAACTCTTCGTACATAAAGTTTTCCCAGTCCTTCTGAAAACCCAGTTTCGGTTTGTTTAGTTTCCGTAATATCGGATTCAATATCCTCCACCAAAGTCTAACGAATATATTTCTTCTCTTAATGGACATTTTCAATTTCTCCCGTGTTCATCTTCTTCGTCTTCATCTTCATAATAAAAGTTATCCATCGGAGGGCGAAAGTTTCCATCCCCTTCGCAAGGATCTTGGAATAGGTAGGGACCCAATATTTTCACTCCAAAGACGACTACCAGAACACAACCGAATAAAGCGCTACCCATAATTAGCATCTCCGTGGTGGTGGCCTACAGACTTCATGTAGACCACCATCTGATCCTTATTTGCATGTAACTTCATCGGCTTCGACGAAGAATTGGTCTTGAACTCCTGGAACGACGACCATGGGAAACTCGTTGACGGGATGACCAGTCTTGCAACCAGGACAATAGATTTGTACACTGTCATAATCCGCGTTGAACCTGTAGAATGTCAGTTTTATTATCTTTCCATGCTCATCCTCGCCATCTACAACCTTGGTCTCCAAAACCGTCATTGTTTGAGGTTTTCCCTCTGGATGGTAATACGTTACATTTACGAGACCCACTTGGGACATGGGAGTGGCGAGTAATCCAGAAGTCTCATGTGGAATCGTACACTTCTTCACGTCTTGAGCCAAGGCTCCATTGATCTGTAGGGTTAACAGGACCCCGATGATTGCCATTACGATGAATAATACTCTTTGTTTGTTGTTCATTGCTTTCTCCTCACATCTGTGCTTTTACCATAAACTTCGAGATTTCATCGAGTTTGATCCTTCTATTAAACTCAATCTCATAGTCGGTGGAAAACCTCTTGTCGGGGTCGCCGTCGACAGGTTCCAATTTGTTGATCATCCAATACTCGGGAGAACCACGGAAGATTGAATAATGCCATTGTGGATCGATCCTTCTGGTATCCACGGTCTCAAGACCCTTATCCTCAAAGAAGGACCAAGCATCCGTGAACGATTTGAATACCCAGTTGAATCCGTCATGTCGCCAGCATGAATCATGATCGGAAAACTGTTTCAATCGGACTGTGGAATCTTCCATTGGAATGAGACGATAAGCCTTATCCTTGACGTCCTGTGGAATCTCAGCGCCCAAAACTTTGGTATAGTTCATGGGGCGATGAAAGGCCAAAAACATAGTCCGTCTGAAAGTCGACTCGTCTCGTATCTTTGTGTTGCCATCCTTAGCATAGCCATGATCAGTCCATGACATATCAATTTTCATTGTCAGGACCAGTTGTCTATCGTGCCATCTCGGTAGCATTGCTTCGACAGTTTGGGTGATAAACCACGTGTAATTATTGTGTTCCATAGATATAACCTCCCTGAAAAAAATTGTTATTGGAAGCGGCGGTAATCTGGCCGCTTCCGTTATGTTAGTTTTTAAAGACTCTAACCACTAAAGCTATCGAAGCAGATAATGCCATCAGAAGACAAAATCCAGCTATAGCGGTCATGATTCCTTGCATGAACTCGGTTTGAAATATCTCAAACATGGTAACCTCCTAAATATATTGGTAATAGGTTATTATCACTTATTAATATATATAGTTAGTCGGGGTCCAGGCAGATAAGAATCAAGGCTACAGGCCACAACAGGACTGTTCCAAGGCCTTCATGAGTACCTACGGGACGCTCACCTGTTTTGTCTTCATGACGAATTGCCAGTAGAACCAACCCACAGCCAGCCAGGATATAACCAACCGCTAGCAGCAGAACAAACAGCGTGATGCATATAGCGGTTAATGCTGCCATTCCGAGTTTGGTGTTGAAGAGAAAGTTAAAAATCCTCTCCTTGATGTTAACTATACACTCATCCATTTTTCACCTCTGGTCTGTTGAAGAATAGAGCAAACCTGAATGGTTCGCAGTTCTTTAGTTGACAGGGCTTGTCTGTCACCCAACACCTATCAACGCCTCTGTCTGTGCCTTCAATTTTCCAAGAGCAGTCCTCTTGGAGCGGTTGAAACATCATCGCATTACGCTTGTCATCCATGTAAAACCTCCCTTTTGTTTTAAAAAAGGATGGGTGAGGCCGTAACCCCAACCATCCTTTTCATTAAGTAGCCGCTTGCAGAGCCTTGATGAGATCAGGATTCATTTTCTCATAGGCTTTGTTGTGCCAGTGATCTAACCTCAACGGGCTGGCTTGGTCGTATGTTTCCAGAAGTTCAATTAAGTTTTCCAGAAACTCGACATTCAATTCCTCTCTGTAGAGGTCTTGAAGGGCCAAGCATTTACTCTTTGGATCTTTATCGCAATGGTATTGTATTGATCCGAGGTAGACCCATTCGACCGTTCCGTCTGATGGATGAACACCAACCATGAACCGTTTGATTTTGTATTCTTCTGGAACGTTCATCCTGACGATGCTACCATCATCCATCATGGCTTTGTGAGGAGTGATAATACACTGAAATTTATATGCATCCACGTTACCACGCTTTGAGATATGAGGATTTGGTGATATGAAGCTCGAACCTTTATTGAGCATACCAGCGAGTTCAAACTTCGGAGCCGTTTTCTTTTTTGGTTTGGGACATACTTTATCAAATATCATGTATCCAACCAATGCAGCAGTACCGAGGGCTATCTCTAACATGCTGACCTCCTTTCGTCAAGTCTTTTCATGACCTTTCCACCCACAAATCCGAAGCAACCGAACATGAATCCGAGCACTATCGGTTTCCAGAAGATGAACAGGAATACAAACGTGACGATTCCAACGGTTTTGAAGTTCATCATGGCTAACAGGGGAAGCAGGTTGTTTTGAGGATTGGGGTTAATTTTCTGGGCCTCTACCTTTTTCGACTTAGGATTTTTACGATGTTTCTTCATTGTTTATCCTCTCTTTGATATCGTTGTAGATTAATTGGCCAGCTTTGTAACTGAAGAATCCAATGCCACCCGTGATAACTAATAACCCTCCAAGCAGTGGAGCGGTCCATTTGTTTCTGGGCGATACTCCACTGGCAATGCCAACAATGTACTTAACTCTTGTGGCTAAACTAATAGGTAGTAACATATAATCCTCCTCAATAAGCGTGAATAATATCCTCCTATCATATATTAATATATATAGAACAAATAATAAAAGCACCATGGGGGTTCACATGAAAAAGACATATTTTACTTGTTTTGTTGCTATGTTGTCGGCCCTGCTTTTATTTGGATGTACAAGCGGATATGCTAACATGGTGAAAAAATTGATACTGCCTCAACCTACAGTGGTAAAGATGAAATTGTATTTGCATGACACTGTAGCTCTGGTTTGGTTCGATGTGAACGGTGACGGAAAAGCCGACCATGCCATGATTTACGAAAAAAAGAATGGCTACTTCGTTCAAGAGAAACTCCGCCCTAAACAAGCGGATGAAATAGATCAATTCATATTAGAACCACGCATTTGAGAAGGGGGGATAGCACCCCCCGATCTCTAATCCTTAACTTCCTCGACTTCTGTATAGACGCAATCATCCAAGAGGGAGGTCCTCAAATCCAACAAGGTTTTAATGAACAGAGGACTACCGAAATCTTTCTCTGTGAGATCAAACACATGTTCATTAAATCCCAGGACTCCAGGCTCCAGACCTTCTTTGAATACAACGTCACATTTTCTTACCTTTAAGGATATACGAAATTTCTTTTTTACAGTCTCTGGCATTTATTCCTCCTATCTTGAAAGAATGATGCCTGTAGCGGCTTGTGATTGAGTCGTGTAGGATGTCGTGTTGCTGTTACCATCATGCATTTCCATGATAACGATGGTAGCAAGCATAACAACGCACCATACTAAGGCTTTGAGTATTTCTGCCATAACTTTTCCTCCTTTTCAATCAAGGATTTCTTTTTGTCTATCAACTCACCCATACGATGAATATGATTCATGGATGTTTTGAGACAATCCTCTATTTTTTCTTCATCGGATAGTTCACCGCCAGCCGTACCATGGAATAACTTACGTCTTGTACCCACTCCAGTGGTAGCCATGGCAATCCAGTAGTTAGCATACATTTCACAAAGTTTGATATCATCATCGATGGTTTTTAGAATATCTACCATGTTAATCCTCCTCGATTCTAAGTATAGATGTGATCGGAACCTTGATGTTTTTGAGATTTTTGACATCCCGTATTTTGTAAGAAGTTAGGTTGGGTTGTTTCTCTCTATACTCTTTGACGTCTTTGATCGTAGTCCAGGTCCACTTGCTTTCCAGTTTCTTTGCCACGATGATATCACCGTTGTTCAGATAGATCGTAAATGCGAACATACATATAAACAATACTTTGGCTAGATTTTTCATTGGTCCCTCCTATGGTCTATAGAATATAACGCCCTTTTCTTTCATGGCACTCTTTACACGCTGGAACACAGCTTCGGCCCAAGCGCGGTGCTTGTTATCTGCTGCACTCTGTTTGATGAGATACTTAAGCACAAGCTCTTCATCAGTCAGCAGGAAATCATCTGCTAAGTGCAGCGGTATTTCTTCTTGTTCGGGTTCAATGACAGTATACCCTAATTTTTTGAATATGGTTAGATCGAATTGTGCTACATCAGCCAGCTTTGGATTATTCCAAAATCTCCAGGCCATAAATATATGCTTTCGATCAGTTCGATGATGAAAGAATTCAATCTTTACTGGCAACCAGTCTTGATACATGGATGAACACCATACCTCGTGATCTCGTACTGTGATGATACCATTATCCACAGCATCATCAACTTTCTCAGTCCACTCTGAATCAATCGTAAGAATAGTGCCAGCTTTTATAATTTTCTCCTCCATGATTGTCCTCCACCAGGAATATGGGAGCACGAGTTCCAAAGTGTAACACATCATCTTCTGACGCTTCACAACGATGTGCACCCCAAAACTCATTCAGCATGTCCTGTTTCTTTTTAGTTTTCAATTCAACTGGCCACCAATATGGAGTCTTGGGGTCAGCTTCGGGCCAGATTTCTCCGTAGTAATCAGGCATTTTACGAACGAGGTTGGCTCGATGAGAATACACCAACCGAGGATCACGCATCCAGGGTGGCCAAGGCATAGGACCTATGGCACAATGGCGTTCCATATTGTTTTCTCTCCCCCTGCGTACCCATGCTGTGATCATAGTATTGATGTAGTATTTTAGAGCAATTTCATAACCCGCCCACATTCTGGTAGCAGGGTGAAATTTCCAATTGTTATCAGCTCTTCCTTCAAGAAGGTCTATTATCTGATTACCCTCAACCCTCTGTTTGCCAAGGCGTTTTTGATCTAATACGTTGGCAACTATCCGAGGGTCAGTGAATGGTAAGAAGGTCTGCATTAACCCCAATCTCCGTTTTTGAATCGTTTCAGGAAGGTAGCGTAGGAAACAG
>JAAUYF010000877.1_pt1 | contig 10041 bp, 8 predicted proteins | sample 7278051 | NCBI WGS metagenome assembly JAAUYF01 (sample SAMN14350202, study PRJNA611818) | marine sediment metagenome | isolation source: surface marine sediment (0.6m) | place: French Polynesia: Moorea | collected 2018-08 | reverse complement strand
GGACGAGTTCTTCGGCAAGCAGGAAATCTATCGCGACTTCTTCTTCGTCAGGATTCCCTACACGATCGAGGGCGAACGCCCCGCGACAGCGGACCTCGTCATCAAATCGCAAGGCTGCGACGACAACATCGGCATCTGCTACCCGCCACAGGGCTGGACCGAGACGGTCGCATTGAAAGCGGCAACAGCCGCGAAGCCGAAACTGCAGCTCGGCGCGCTCGGTAGCGGCAGTTCGCAGTCGGAATTCCCGCCCGCCGACGAGGTGTTCTTCCCGGAGGTGTTTGCCGTCGACGGCAATACCGTTGAGCTCGGGATGCAAATCGTTCCGGGCTTCTACATTTACAAGGACAAGCTGTCGGTCCGCTCGCTCAGCGAGAACGCCCAGGCGGGTCGCTGGGATCTGCCCCAGGGCAAAATGAAGACCGACGAGTATTTCGGCGAGATGGAGGTCTACCTCGACAGCTTCCTCGCCGAACTCGCGATCGCAAGAGCTACCCCGGGCGCGATGGAACTCGAACTTGAGTTCGGCTACCAGGGTTGTGCCGAGGGCGGCCTTTGCTACATGCCGCAGACGCGAGTGCTGACTGTCAGCCTGCCTGAAGCCACCGCCGTCGGGGCGCTCCCGGCTGCCGCTGATGTACCCGTAACCGAACAGGCGTTCCTCGCTGACATACTTCTCCATGGCAGCATCTGGAACGCGATCGGTCTCTTCTTCCTGGCGGGACTGGCACTGGCGCTGACGCCGTGTGTCCTGCCGATGATCCCGATCCTGTCGGGGATCATCGCAGGCGAAGGTGACTCCGTTACACCAATGCGCGGCTTTACGCTCGCGCTGAGCTACGTCCTCGGCATGGCGATCGTTTACACGGCCGCCGGGGTCGCGGCCGCGGCAGCCGGCATGCAATTGCAGGCGGCATTCAACCAGCCGTGGGTCCTGATCCTGTTCTCCGCGCTGTTCGTCTTCCTGGCGTTCGGCATGTTCGGTTTGTTCGAGTTGCAGATGCCGAGCAGCATCCAGACGAAGCTGTCGGGCATCAGCGGTGATCAGAAGAGCGGCACGATGGTGGGTGCGTTCATCATGGGCGGACTGTCGTCACTGATCGTCACGGCGTGTGTTGCCCCGGTGCTGATTGCGGCCCTGATGGTCATCGCACAGACCGGCGACCTCGTCCGCGGCGGTACCGGTCTGTTCGCCATGAGTCTCGGCATGGGCGCCCCGCTGTTGCTCGTCGGCGCTGCGCAGGGCAAATTCCTGCCGAAGGCCGGTCCGTGGATGGTGGCTGTTCGCAACGCCTTCGGCTTCATGATGCTGGGCCTCGCGATCTGGATGCTGTCGCGCATGCTGCCGGGCAACGTCATCATGCTGCTGTGGGCCGTGCTCATTTTCATGGCCGGCGTATTCGTGGGGGGGCTGACGTCTCTGACCCCCGAGTCGACGACGCCGCAGAAACTCGGCAAGGGCTTCGGGTTCCTCGCGATCATCTACGGCATCGTGCTCCTGCTCGGCGGGCTGACGGGCGGCAGCAATCCGCTCAAACCTCTCGCGAGCGTGAATCTCGGCGGCGCCGGTGGCACCGTGGCGGAAGCTGAGCACGAACTGCCTTTCGTACGCGTCAAGACTGTCGACGATCTCGATCGTGAGGTTGAACTCGCATCGAGCCAGGGCAAATCGGCGTTCCTCGATTTCTATGCCGACTGGTGCGTGTCCTGCAAGGAGATGGAGGCCTGGACGTTCACCGACCCGGAGGTTCAGGCGACGCTGTCGAACACGGTGTGGCTACAGGCGGACGTCACGGCGAACGACGCGGCCGACCAGGCGTTGCTGGAACGCTTCGGCGTGTTCGGCCCGCCGACGATCATTTTCTTTGGCACGGATGGCCAGCAGCGCCGCGGCTACGAGGTCGTGGGCTACATGAAAGCAACGGACTTCAACGAACACCTGCAACAGGCACTCAACTAACATGTCACGAATCATGCTGATCTTCGGCGTGGCGCTGCTCGCCCTGATGGCCGGCGCGCTTTTTTACGCCGCGAAAATTCCCGTCGAGCAACCCGCACCGCCGGTGGCACAACCGAAACAACTCGGGTCCGTAACACATCCTGTGTTCGCGCTGCCAGATTTGGACGGCGTCGAGCGCGAATTTATCGAGTGGGATGGCACGCATCGGCTGCTCAATTTCTGGGCGACGTGGTGTGCGCCCTGCCGCCGGGAGATCCCGCTGCTGAAGGAATTCCAGGACGAACACGGTGAAGCCGGCTTCCAGGTACTCGGCATCGCGGTCGACTATCCGGAGGAAGTGGCGCAGTACGCCGAAGAGGCGCAGTTCAATTACCCGGTCCTGATTGGCCAACAGGACGCCATGGCAGTTGCCGAGGACTCGGGCATCGAGTTAATCGGCATGCCGATCACGATGTTCGTGACGCGCGATGGCGAATACGTCGGCGCCTACGTCGGCGAGTTGCACCAGTCGCATCTCGATGATGTCGTGAACATCCTGACGCGACTCGACAATGGCGAGATTACGAAGGATGAGGCGCGCGGGGCATTTGATCTCCTGTAGGAGGGGCTTCAGCCCCGATCGGGCCTGAAGGCCCTCCTACGGTCATCGAATTCTTGCGCAAAAATCGGGCAAAAGGGTTAGAATTGCCGCCATCTCCGGCAAACTTGCCTGTAATTGGTCGCAATGTCCGATTTCCTGCTCATCAATGGGCCCAACCTGAACCTGTTGGGCACACGTGAACCTGACGTTTACGGCTCGACCTCGCTCGGCGATATCGAGGCGCGTTGTATCGAAGTTGCAAAGGAACTCGGCCACACGCTGACCTGCTACCAGAGCAACGCCGAGCACTACCTCGTCGACCGCGTGCAACAAGCCGCGAAAGACGGCATCGACTTCATCATCCTGAACCCGGGCGCATTCACGCACACCAGCGTCGCGCTGCGCGATGCCTTCCTCGCGGTTCAGATTCCGTTTATCGAGATTCACCTGAGCAACACGTTTGCGCGGGAGGAGTTTCGACACCACAGCTATTTCAGCGATATCGCAACCAGTTGCCTGTTCGGCTTTGGGGCATACGGCTACGAACTGGCGTTGCAGGCCGCCAGCCATTACGTCGTCAGTGCCGAGGACTAATCATGGATATCAGAAAAGTCAAAAAACTGATCGAACTGCTGGATGACTCCGGCATCGCGGAGATCGAAATTACCGAGGGAGAGGAATCGGTTCGTATCAGCCGCTACGCCGCGGGCGCACCGGTCGCGGCGGCGCCCGTCGTGGCACATGCTCCGGCGCCAGCAGCAACAGCTCCGCCCCTCGCAGCAGTCGAGACGGAAGCGCCGGCCGACGTCGTCGATGAGGAAGGATTCGAAGTCACGGCGCCGATGGTCGGTACCTACTATTCCGCGCCCTCGCCGGGCTCGCCCGCATTCGTGCAGGTCGGTGATCGTGTCAACGAAGGCGACACACTGTGCATCGTCGAAGCGATGAAGATGATGAACCTGATCGAGGCCGACGTCGCCGGCGTCGTGAAATCGATTCGCTTGCAGAATGGCGAACCGGTCGAATTCGGACAGGTCCTGTTCGTCATCGACCAGCGCCAGGGCGACTAGACGGGCCTGCCGACATGCTGGATAAGATCGTAATTGCCAACCGCGGCGAAATCGCGCTGCGCGTGCTTCGTGCCTGCCGCGAGATGGGCATCAAGACCGTCGCCGTGCATTCGACGGCCGACAACAACCTGAAACACGTTCTGCTCGCCGACGAGACCGTCTGCATCGGCCCGCCACAGTCGGTCGACAGCTACCTCAACATGCCGGCCATCATCAGCGCGGCCGAGGTCACCGACGCGACGGGCATTCACCCCGGATACGGTTTCCTTTCGGAGAACGCCGATTTTGCCGAGCGCGTCGAGTCGAGCGGCTTCACGTTCATCGGTCCGAAGGCCGAGGCCATCCGCCTGATGGGCGACAAGGTCTCTGCCATCAAGGCGATGAAGCACGCTGGCGTACCCTGCGTCCCGGGCTCCGACGGACCCCTGGGAGACGACCCCGAAGAGAACCTGCGCATCGCCCGCGATATCGGCTACCCGATCATCATCAAGGCGACCGCCGGCGGCGGCGGCCGCGGCATGCGCGTCGTGCACTCGGAAGCCTCGCTGACGTCGGCCATCACGGTAACCAGGGCTGAAGCGCGTGCCGGCTTCGGCAATGACATCGTGTACATGGAGAAATTCCTCGAGAAACCCCGCCATGTCGAGTTCCAGTTGCTCGCCGATACGCATGGCAATGCGATCCACCTGGGCGAACGCGACTGCTCCATGCAGCGCCGTCACCAGAAGGTCGTCGAGGAAGCGCCGGCACCGGGCATTACCGAAGAACAGCGGAACGAAATAGGCCAGCGTTGCGTCAACGCGTGCCTCGAGATCGGTTACCGCAGTGCGGGTACGTTCGAGTTCCTGTACCAGGACGGCGAGTTCTATTTCATTGAGATGAACACGCGCCTGCAGGTCGAGCACCCGGTGACCGAGATGATCACGGACTTCGATATCGTGCGCGAGCAACTCCGTATTGCGAGCGGTGAACCGCTGTCGATCAGGCAGGAAGACGTCAAGATCCGGGGCCACGCGATCGAATGCCGCATCAATGCCGAGGACCCGAAGACATTCATGCCGTCGCCCGGCATGGTCACGCTGTGGCATCCGCCCGGCGGTCCCGGCATCCGCATGGAAAGCCACGTGTACAGCGGCTACACGGTGCCGCCGTACTACGACTCGATGATCGGCAAGCTCATTGCACACGGTGAAGACCGTGACGCGGCCTTTGCACGTATGAAGAACGCCCTCAGCGAGATCGTTATCGAAGGGATCAAGTCGAACGTGCCCCTGCACCAGGAGATCTTCCAGCATGCGGCGTTCCAGAAGGGCGGCACGGACATCCACTATCTCGAGAAACGGCTCGGGCTGACCTGACAGGATAGCGATGGACTGGCAGCAGTTCGTCATGGACCTCGACTCGCTGGAACCGGCCGACGTCGAGGACATCTTCATGTGCCTCGGCGCGCACTCGGTAAGCCTGTCCGACGCAGGCGACGACCCGGTCCTCGAACCCGGACCGGGCGAAACACCGCTCTGGTCACGCACGCGCATAAGCGGCCTGTTCGCGGCAGACGTCGACATGGATATCTTCCGGGTGGCGCTGCGAAACGAACTCGGTGTGGACGAACTTCCTGCCCACCATGTCGAAACGCTCGAAGACCGCGCCTGGGAGCGCGAGTGGCTGCGGGATTTCGGGCCGATGCGCTTCGGCGAGCGGCTGTGGATCTGCCCGAAATCTGATGATGTAGGAGGGCCTTTAGGCCCGATTGCAGTCGCGGCTGAAGCCGCTCCCACGATCGTCCGATTGGACCCCGGCCTCGCCTTCGGCACTGGCACCCACCCGACCACGGCAATGTGCCTCGAGTGGCTCGACAGTATCGACCTCGCGGGCAAGACCGTGCTCGACTACGGCTGCGGCTCCGGCGTCCTTGCGATCGCGGCGCTGAAGCTGGGCGCCGCGGCGGCCACGTGTATGGATATCGACCCGCAGGCCCTGGTCGCCACTCGCCAGAATGCCGCGGACAACGGCGTCAGCGTGTCGACCTGCGTCAGCGAGGCGGAAATCGAGGGCCGTTTCGACGTCGTGGTGGCCAATATTCTTGCCGGACCGCTTGTCGAGTTTGCCGACTCCATCACATCACGGCTTGCACAGGGGGGTATGCTTGCGTTGTCGGGCGTATTATGTGAACAAGCCCGTGAGGTAAGGGCTGCGTACGCCCCCTGGATCGAGTTTGAGGAACCCGCGTTCAGGGAGCAGGACGGCCAGACGTGGTCGAGATTGACAGGTTCGAGGAGATAGGGTGTACACACAGTGCCCTGAATGCAGTACGGCGTTCCGAGTGACAGCGGACGTCCTCAGGCAAGCCGCCGGCAAGGTCCGCTGCGGCGGCTGCGGCAATGCATTCAACGCCCTCGCATTCCTGTCCGAGGAAATGCCCGGACAGCGGCGCTCGCAGAAAGTCGACGAGAATCTCCCGGAACTCACGCCTGAACCGCCTGACACGGACAACGGCCTGCCCGCGTCAATATCGGCCGAACAAAGTGCCGCCCTCCTGAAGACGCTGGACGAACTCGCGGGCTCCGATATCCGTATCGAGGATACGGGTGTCGAGTGGCGGGTCCTCGATGACGACGAACTCGGCGACGCGGCGGACGACGAGAGCGCCGACGACGGAGAATTGCTCGCCGACCAGCCCGAAATCGACGAGCTGCTCGAAGATTCGCCTACCCCCGTCGACCAGTTCCTGACCAGCACGCCACCGGAGATCGATGCGCCGGAGATCTTCGAAGAAGAGGACAGCGAGCCGGCCAGGGCATCAATCGATGAACTGCGTTTCGACGATGACACTCCGCTGCCCGACGACTTCGACCTCGATGACGACGCCGACGACGACACCGAACCGAAACCCGAACCCGAGGAACCGGAAGAACTCGAGGAGCCCGAAGAGGAAGTAGAGGAAGAACCCCAGGTTGACCTCGAGCTCAGCGATCCTGACGAGTGGACCGACATTCTCGACGAATTCGAAGAGCTTGCGGAAGCCGTCTCGGAGCCGACGATCGCGGACGAGCTCGAGGCGATCGCCGGGGACGAGGCCGAAGAAGAGGTCGAGATCGAGGTGGAGAGCGAGGACGACGCCGACGTCGTCGAAGACAGTGGCGACCAGCCGCTCGATATGGATACCCAGTTCGCGCTCCAGGCAGAAGCCATGGGCATCGACCTCAGCGGTATCAACGAGGCGCCCGAGATCGACGAAGAAACCGCCGCGCCCGAGGAAGTCGACCTTGACGCACTGCTCGACGAAAGCCGGGTGGCCGAGCGCGACATCGACGAATTGCTCGAGGAAGAACTGGTCGACGACGGCACGGTCGGCGATCTCGACTTCGAGGATTTCGGACCGGATGAAGAGGAACCGGACGAAGAGGAACCGGACGAAGAGGAACATGCCGAAGAGGAGCCCGACGAAGAAGAACCCGAGGAGACAGGGCAACTCGAACTGATCGACGAGGACGACGCGTTCGATGAGCTCGAGGAATTCGAGGAACTCGAGGAGGTCGACGAAGACGACCATGCTGTCCCGCCGCTGACCGAAGAAGAGCAGACGATCAATATGCAGATCGACCAGGACCTTCTTGCGATCGCAGTTACCGATGATGACGGCTTTGCATCGACGATCGTCATTGCCGAAGAAAGCGCCGAGGACAAGGCGCGCGAAGAAAAATCCGGGAAGGACGACGAAGAAGAGGAGGAAATCGACGAAGTAGCCGAGAAGGCACTCAAGGATTCGACCGCAGGCTTCGAGACGATCATCATGGAGGGCGAGCACGTTCGCTCGGCCTTCGACAGCCAGAAGCTCGAAGCAGATAAGGTCGCCGCGGCGAGCAGCCTGGCCAGCGCCGCAGCCGCACAAGGCGCTTCCGACAAGACGCCGGGCGGCGCACGCAAATACGGTATCGCCGCCGGCATCGCCGCGCTCGTATTGCTGCTCGTTGCGCAGGCGGTACACCAGTCGCGCGATACGCTGGCGACGATACCGGCGTTCAACAACGTCGCCGGTCCGATGTACCGCGCGCTCGGTAAGCCATTGTCACCGGAATGGGACATCACGGGTTGGCGTTTCGAAGTTACCCGGGGCAGCACCGATGAAGGCAACGAGAACCTGACGATATACTCGCGCCTGGGCAACAAGTCGGACAAGCCGTTGCCCTACCCGCTCATCGGCATTTCGCTGACCGACCGTTTCGAGGAAACGATCGGCAGCCGCGTGCTCGACCCGGCCGACTACCTCGCCAGCGATCTCGATCCGCGCAGGATGGTGCAGCCGGGCAACACCTTTAACGCCGTCATCACGATCCCGTCACCGTCCGAGGAAGCAACCGGCTTCAAGCTCAACGTCTGTTACCGCGAATCCGGTGGCGACCTGCGCTGCGCCATCGATGATTTCAAATAAACTCCGGATCGGCCCTTACGAACTATCCAGCCCGTTCGTACTCGCCCCCATGGCGGGGGTGACCGATGCACCATTTCGGCGCATCTGCCGTAGCTTCGGCGCCGGCATGACCACGTCCGAGATGACGACCGCCGACACGAGCCTGTGGCAAACGCCGAAGTCGCGCCATCGCCTTGACCTCGATCTCGACGCCGAGCCCGTAGCCGTGCAGATCGCGGGCTCCGAGCCGGAGCAGCTCGCACTGGCGGCCAGAGCCTGCGTGGATCGTGGCGCGCAGATCATCGACATCAACATGGGTTGCCCGGCCAAGAAAGTGTGCAGGAAGGCCGCCGGCTCGGCGCTGCTGCGCGACGAAAAACTCGTCGCTGAAATCCTGGACGCCGTCGTTGCCGCCGTCGACGTTCCGGTGACGCTGAAATACCGCACGGGCTGGGACCGCGAGCACCGTAACGCGGTCCGGATTGGAAAGATTGCCGAGGACGCCGGCGTCCAGGCGCTCGCAATTCACGGGCGCACACGCGCGGATCGTTACAACGGTGAAGCGGAATACGACACGATTGCGCGCGTCAAGGAACGTGTCGAAATCCCGGTGATTGCCAACGGCGATATCACCACTCCTGAGAAGTCGCTTGAAGTTTTGCGTCTAACAAACTGCGACGGAGTGATGATCGGACGCGGCGCGCAGGGAAGGCCGTGGATCTTCCGCGAACTCGCCGCAGCGCTCGATGGTACTGCGGAAAATACGCAGCTAGAAAAAAGCGAATTGCGTGATATTATGCTCGGCCACTTGGACGAACTGCACCGGTTTTATGGGGAAACCACCGGCGTCCGGGTGGCCCGCAAGCATCTGACCTGGTACTGCCAGAACCTGGAGAACGCCGATGAGTATCGGCATCGGGTGGTGCGTGTTGACAGCGCTTCCGAGCAGATTCGCCTGACGGAGCAGTATTTCCTGGGGATTGACCAAAGTGGCAAAGAAAAAAATAAATGACCGCGAACTCAAGACCAACAGGAAGCCACTCTGTAAACACACCGAAGATGCACTCAACCAGTACTTCGACGCGCTGAACGGCGATCGCCCCGGCGATCTTTACGATCTCGTCATTGGTGAAGTGGAGCGCCCACTGTTCGAGGCCGTCATGAATTACACCCAGGGTAACCAGAGCCAGGCTGCGGGCATTCTCGGCATCAATCGCGGTACCCTGCGCAAGAAACTCAGAAGTTATTCGATCATCCAGTAGCCTTCCCCGGGAATTCACATGTTCAACGTACGACGCGCGCTTGTCAGTGTCTCCGACAAGCGTGGACTCATTCCTTTTGTCCAGGGCCTCGCCGCACTCGGCGTCGAGGTGCTGTCCACGGGCGGTACCTGCCGCCAGCTTCGCGAGGCCGGCCTCGACGTCGTCGAGGTGTCCGAAAAAACCGGGTTCCCCGAGATCATGGATGGCCGCGTCAAGACGCTGCATCCCGTGATACACGGCGGCCTGCTCGGGCGTCGCGGCACCGACGAAGCCGTCATGGAGAAGCACGGCATCGAGCCCATCGACCTGCTCGTCGTCAACCTGTACCCGTTCGAACAGACGATCGCGCGAGAAGACGCGACGATCGACGATGCGATCGAGAACATAGACATCGGTGGCCCGGCCATGATCCGCGCAGCCAGCAAGAACCACGATGGTGTGGCCGTTTGCGTCAGCCCCGGCGACTACGACGAGGTGCTGGCAAAACTGAACGGCGACGGACTGTCGCTCGAAGACCGGCGCCGGCTCGCCGCCAAGGCCTATGCACATACAGCCAGCTACGATACGGCGATCACAAAGTACCTGTCGGGCTCGCTCGGCGACGATATCCTCGGCGAGCGCTTTCTCTACTCCGGCGGCATCTCGGAGAAACTGCGCTACGGCGAGAATCCGCACCAGGAGGCGGCGTTTTACATCGACCAGCGGGCCGCTGCCGGCTCGCTTGCCACGGCGAAGCAGCTGCCGGGCAAGGCCCTGTC
>JAAUYF010000093.1_pt1 | contig 10048 bp, 22 predicted proteins | sample 7278051 | NCBI WGS metagenome assembly JAAUYF01 (sample SAMN14350202, study PRJNA611818) | marine sediment metagenome | isolation source: surface marine sediment (0.6m) | place: French Polynesia: Moorea | collected 2018-08 | reverse complement strand
CTCTCTCATAATCTTACCCCAGTTCGTCAAAGTCCACCACGTCCACCGGGTGGAACGGTTTATCATCATCGGGCTCCCGGTACTCTGCCGTCTCGGCGCCGGGCGGTAGGTCACTATCCTGGATGGGATTCCCGGCCTCAGTCGAGGACTCAACCCACTCATCATCGAAGGCCCGTGTAGGAACCTTCTCGGCAAAAGCGTCCGGGTCAGGTCTGCGCTCAGGGAGACCGTGCTCAGTGAGCGCCACGACGCCACTCAACTTCGGGTGCACCCCATCCATCAGGTCATCTCCCCTCGGGTCGTAGGCGTAGACGTGGATGGTCGTGTCATCGGTGAATTGAATGGTCAGCACGCCCTTCTGAATGTCGTCCGGCGTCTCGATGACGCCACGTATGGTCTTGCCAGCGCACTGGCCCAAGACCTTTCCAAGCGATATGTCACCCATCACGTATCCTCCAAATTAGGTTGCCGGGGGTCGGCCCCCGGCGGATAGGTCGTCGTTGTCAGGCGAACGACCCCGAACTCTAGGCGGCGTCCTTCCATGCCTTGCTGTCGATCCATGCCATGTAGTTCTTGGCACGGGTGCGGGCAACGTAGTCCAGGTTTTTCTCCTGCTTGTGCTGCCAGGTGCCAGGAACCGAGAAGCGATACATCAGGCCGTAGTCCAGGATGAAGACACGGTCGGCCTCAAGACCTTTGGCCTTGTGCATGCTGCTCAGGATGACCTTGCCACGGCTCAGACGCTCATTCAGGTCGTCCTCATTGCCCTTGGCTTCAGTGTGGAACAGGTCCTGAATTTCCTTCACGATGGACTCAACACGACCGTCGGTGTTGGCCTTGATGAAGACCATCAGCGTGGAGTAACGGTCGTTCAGGCGCTCCACACCGGCCTCATCATCAGGGTTGGCCTTGAGGATAACCATCTTCTGCTTGTCATACCACTCGTTGAGCTTCTCGGCCAGGTCGGAAGTGTCAACGGCTTCCAGGCGCTCGATGACATTGAGCAGGCCCTTGCCGATGTCACGACCAGCGACGAACACCGGGACCTTGCGGGCAATCAGCTTGTAGGCCAGGGTGATGGTCGGGGCGTTGTTGCGGCATACGATCATGTCGGAACCAGGACGGAAGACAGTGTGGTCGTAGGCGCCCAGGTTCTGGTGGACCTCACCCTCTTCAGCGTTAGGGGCGGCCTGGATCGTCGGGTAGATTTCCTGAGCCGAGCGCACGATGGCATTGGCACACCGCCACGTGATGCTCAGGGGAAGCTCTTCACAACCGAAGTGGGCCTTGAACCGGGCCACTGCCTCGGTGTCAGCACCACGGAAACCGTAGATGGCCTGGTTGTCATCACCGACACCGATGACCATGCTCACGCCACAGAAGCGCTGGGCGTTGACCTGTACACGGGTGGTGACCAAGTCGATCAGGGCGATGTCGACGGCGTTGACATCCTGGACCTCGTCCACCATCACGACGGCGTAGGCGAAGGCCGGAAGCGGCTGCCCGGCGGGGCGCAGGACGACGGGAAGGTACTTCTGGTCGTTGAAGTCCACGGTGCCCAGTTCCTGGCAAGAGGTGGCCAGAACTTCACGGGCCATACGGAAGACGGTCTTCTGGTGCTCCAGGTCGATGTGGTGGTCGAAGTGGTCAATGATGTCGATGAACGAGTCATCGGTGTCATCGTACTCGCCGATGTTGACCAGTTCCAGGTCATCGGCGACGGAGGTGGGGACGATACCCAGGCTCTTGCACATGCCCACGAGCCAGTTCACGTCGGCACCGTAGTTCTTCACCTCAGGCTTGGTGTAGAGTTTACGGATGATCCGCCAGACCTTGTTCTCTTCCACGTCAGGCCAACGCAGACCCTGGTCCTTCAGGTACTTGCCGATGATGACATAGCCGAGCTTGTTCAGGGTCATGGCCCGAACGCCCTCAGGAAGACGGTTGGCAAGCTCGTCGGCAATGCGCTTGTTGAAGGCCAGGAACAGGGCCTTAAGGCGAGACGGAATCAGGCGGGCAGCGGCCACGATGGTCGTGGTCTTGCCGGAACCGGCGACGGCCTGCACCAGCAGGTTGGTGGGGCCATTCTTGCTACGCAGAGCACGCACATTCGACTCAATATGGTCGAAGATGGCGATCTGAAGGTCGCTGGCGGTGGATAACTGGGTCCGAGAGACCAGTTCGGTGGCCCGCTTGGGGTCTTGAGTCATTGGGTAGGACATGTTACACTCCAATTCGTTCGCCTGACATGAGAAAGTATAGCAGTCTGAGGGCAAAATGCAAGGGTGGATTGAAGACATTTTAGCCAACATCTACATGAGGCTCGTGATAGCCTCCGGGTACCGGTATGCAACCTTCGTGGCCAGCCGAAGAATGAATAAGGTTTTCAATCAGATAGGATACCTCTGGGCGTACCAGGCCAGGGATGTTCGGGTGTTCAAGGAAATCAAATGGGTAAGCTATGATCCGCATCACAGTAGCCGATATCACCGACCTGATCTATAGAAGTGTCATCGACGTTTACTTCAGGCTGGGCTGGCTGGCCGGGCTCCAGAATGCATTGGAATTGCCAAAGGGTCCCAAGCGTGTCAAAGACGAGTGCGTGTATTTCATGAACGCCCTCCCCGAGTGGACCTGGGGCGGCATGAAGAATGGCATTGATATTGGATTCCGGAGACCACCGTGGTACTGAAGCGCAATCTAATCTACGACCTGCTAGCCGATATCTACTACCGGCTCACCATCTCATTCGGATACTTCCAGTGTTCTATCCGTGATATGGATCGTGAAGGACGAAGTCATTCAACCCACAGCCCCGAGTGGGAACTCATTGAATCCGTAATGAACCAACACAAGACGCCACTGTTCTTTCTTTGGGAAAACGTGGTGCGTTCAGGTAAGCCGATGACTGTGCCCAGGCGCTGGCCGAAGTGGTACAACGACTTCTGGGTCCCCTACTACACCGGAGAGCTATGATGCGAAACATCGTCTACGACATGCTATCCGACATCGTCTTCCGGTTCCGGGTGAGCTTCGGATATGATGACTTGATGTTCTCGGACGAGACCAGGACTCCTTGGATTCCACAAAACATTCGGGCCATCAATGAAATAGTCATGGACAAGATGCTCCACATCCGCTTTCACTGGCGCTACACGAGGCGAGAAGACGGGAAGATGGCAGGTGTGGCTCGAATACCCAAGTGGCGGGATATGGCAAACTTCTCCAACCACTAGTCCTCGATGTCCAGCAGGAAGTGGGCCACGGTGCCCGTGAACAGCCACCTGGATATCACCAGAATCGAGCAATACCAGAGAAAAATCAAGGCGCAAGCAAGTCGTGGAAAGTGTCCCATACGGGATATTTAATCGAAGAAGTCCGATAGGATATCGTTCCGGCTAGCCTTACATCCAATCAGCAGCCACCTCCACATGAGCACTGTGCGTATAGCAGAGGTGTACAGAACGAGACCGGGTATGATGTTGATGACCGCCACGACCAGCAGTACGTCTTTGACTTTGCCATTCTGCATAGCATCATCAACCCAGGCTCCAAAGGCATAAGCTGCCCCAAACCAGATTGCATATCCGAAGACGACCGTCAGGGGAAGCCACCACATTACCACTCATCCTCTTCGATGTCATAGTTCTCGGGCTGGGCTCCGGCCATGGAGACGTAGCGGAAGTAGACGCTGGAGAAGAAGTAGAAGACGAAGCCGTACCCCATTTCCCACGGGGTCCTGGCCTCTTCTAAAGGGTGTGGGACGTAGTTGCACTCATTCGCCAACCAGTGACCAACCACGAGCCCTGGCATCATGCCATTCACCAACATCTCCCGGTGAACAGCATGTGGGAACGTGCTCGGGCAGCACTGAAAACCCCGATGAGTAACAGGAACGGAACAGCCACGGTGAAAACCGATCTGACTTTCCAGTTCCCCCGCCATTCGGTTCTCAGGTACTCTCCGAATATGATTCCGAAGTCTTTACCGAATACGACCTTACGGTGACGTTCTTCAGTTGTCAACTCTTTCTCCGGGTGGTGCGCTTCTTGGTTGCAGCGGCTTCCATCTCGTCGGGGGTCTTCTCAGACTCGACGACATCGGCGGCCTCACGGGAATGCGGAGCATTGGTCTCCAGTTCCTGCATGATGTCGCCCAGGGCGCCCTCGGTGTGCTGCTGGATGTCCTCGACCGGTCCATCGAGCCTCTTGGCCTTCTCGACCTTGATGCCGGTCAGATCGGCCACGGTCTTGCCCTCGGGGTTGCTCTTGTTGGGAGACTTGGAGGTGTCCATGGGCAGGGGCTCGTTCAGGTTGGGCTTTTTCTTGAAGACCGGAGCCGCCTCTTCACCACGACGGGGCATGTTGCCACGGACGTTGATCGGGACCCTCGGCTTCTTCTTGGGTTTGATCTCGTCCTTCATCGCCGCCTTCTCAGCGGGAGTCAGCGGGCGCTTGTTGGCTGCACGCTTGAGGGATTCTATGTCCAGGAGGTCACCCCTGGCAGTTGTAACGTGTCCGGATCCGGCCATATCAATTCTCTCCAAACAATTTTCTGTGGTGATGGTATTTAGTGTTTAATTTCTCACCATTTCTTGGGAAACGGGTCATAGTTGATGTAACGGAGCACCCAACTGTTCATCCAACTGTCCTCCCAATACTTCCCGCAATTGAAATCATCGGCATAGTCGGGGTCCCCGGCCACGAGCCTGAACCTCCAGAATACTTCATCCACCACCCAGACGAAGAACGCCCTCCAGGACGGCCTGGGGCCGGTTTTGAAGTACAATTCTTCAGCCCATTCTGTCCATCTTTCTTTAACCATCCTAGACATCACATATCTCGCTCAGCATGATATCCCTCGAAGACACCACACATGAAGTACAAGTCGGAAGTCCCATGAATGAGGTAGATGAATCGGGTGAGGATGTTGTCCAGCATGTAGACGGGCGCCCACCACAGACTGAACTTCTCGTCCGTGAAGCGGGCCATGAACCAATCCCAATCGAATCCATCCTCCGTAGGTATACCAATCATCGTACCGAATCCCCAGTATCTCATGCGCCCATGAATTCCTCGTAGCTCGCACTTGCCGGGCCTGGATCCTCGGGCTCAATAATCCTCAGATACCGGTCGACCAGAATCGGGTCAAGCTCTTCCGGCGTCATCTGGAAGGTGACATCCTTATCGGGAATGAAGATCTCCTGGCAGGTCCCAGGGGCGGCGAATCGTGGCCAGCGCTCCAACTGAATCGAGCCATCGTACTGGTGAATGACAATGTAGGGGTTCCGAATCATATGTCCGAACGGGTCCACGTCAATCATAGCCTGCACCGCTTCTGGAGCCCCGGTGAGCACCGACAGCTTGCCGGTGGCTACTCCGGTGAAGATGATCTCTTCCCCGGACGACATCTTGAATCCTGAAATCTTCGTTCTATCCATCACTCAATCTCCGCATAGGCTTCGTAGGGTGCACTCCGATCCGGCTCCCAACAGAGGTTCCCCTCAAAGACGATGTTCTCATCACGGTCCCTCACCAGGAGAAACCATACCGAGCGGCCCTGCTCAACACTCCCGGAATCGTAGTTCTCGAACCTCCGTCCGGGCCAGACCTTCTTATCGTGATACCGCATGAGCGTACTGGGCTTTGAGGCTCTCGGAAACTTCACCACCGTAGTAGACCAGCAAAGCATGTTTGTAATCCAAAGGAACGTCCCCGTCCGCTTTGTAGGTTATGCCAGGGACCCATGGTCCGCCAACGATTGGATCCTTGCCTTCGTTCCAACGACTGATGACCAACCTTGGATGTATCAGGGACCACCGACCTTGATCAGATATCCGTTCGACCAGCGAGATGATCTGCTCACCAGTTACCAGCTTGAACATCATCAATTGCGGTTGCGCCATATCTCTGTCCTCAACTTAATGATTTGATCCACCAGGCCCTCCCCCTTCGGGCCGAAAATGCGTTCATGCACGATGAACGCCACCACACCAATGGCGCCCAGAACGATGAGGACACCCGTGGTTGTCATATCTTCACCGGGCCACGGCGCCGGAACTTGGCCGGAAGCAGGCCGATGCTGCGCTTATATGTTTCGAGAAGCCGGGGGTGGATGCGGGTCTCGGGAATCATCGCCGCCACCTGGCCCTTCGGAAACTCGTAGACATGGGGGTCATTGCCTTTGCTGTCCAGGTCGATGCCTGTGATCCACTTCCCGTAGAGTGCATCGTCGTCCACGGTGTAGGGATTTAACATCAAGATAGCATCCTCGGGAGTGAACTCGTCCCCGGCCAACCGGCAGATGATCTGCTCTCCACCGAAGGTCTTGAGAATGACGATGATCATGCCGTCGGGGAACACGAAGTCTTCGGCCAGGCCAGGTATCAAACTCATTTCAGGAACTCCTGTATCGGGATGTCGTACTCAATGGGGTCCACCTTGGTCGCCCCGATGGCATAGAACAGCAACGAGGCGCACGCAGATCCCCGACCCACACCCCATACTACACCGTTCCGGCGGAGGGTGTCAAGGACGTAGACGATGCACTGGATGAAGGGGAAGTAGCCCCGCTTCTTCATCTCCCTCAACTCGTACACAATGCGGTCCACGTAGGCGTCCTCGGTCAGGCCCTTTTCCTCCATCTTCTCAATGACGTACTCTTCCACGTCAAGGTCTTGATATTTCTGGGGAATCACCCACTCGTAGGACTCCGGGGGCGGGTCCTCGGGCTCACCCTCTTCGTAGAACTGGATCTGGGTCTCCGGGGACCGCTTGTTGAAGCGAATAATATCCTCGCTTCGCTCAGCTAAATACTCAAAGAACGGTTCGCCCGAAAGGGCCTTTTTCACCAGGAAGTCGTGGGTTACGACCGTTTGCCCACTGTCGGTGATGCTATAGTCTTCAAGTTCAATGAGTTTGCGGGACATGGCAGAACAGTCGGCAGTTGATTTCCACTAAATATGATTGCACGGTCTATCGTAGCAATATAGTTCAAATTCGAGGGGAATGAAAGTGTCGAAGAGACTCACCGTACAACTGGTCCAGGATCGTCTGATGGAGGAAGAGTCCGTCAAGAAGGCCAAGGCCCAGAAGCAGAAGCTCTCCACCGTCAAGGCCGGTGAGAGAAAGGCCGGTAAGGACCCGGCGTTGTCGCAGACCAAGATCAAGCAGGTCGAGGTACCGAAGGACAAGATGCCTGCGGAGAAGAAGGGCAACGGCCAGGACATTCCCACAGCGGATTTCGCCGCACGATACACCGAGAAGATGCCCCATGGCAACAACACTGTGCTGACCAAGGGCGCCAAGAACCAGAATCAGAAGAGTGGAAAGATGCCTAAAGCAACCTCCGAGAAGCCGAACCAGGAGACCAAGCTCTCCCTGGTGAAGAACCCGATCAAGAACACCGAAGACGATGGCGACCAGAAGGCGGACTTCATTCCCACCGCCGACTTTGCTGCGTCCTACACCAAGAAGATGCCCCACGGCGCCAAGAACCTCAAGGCTGGAAACGAGGAAGGCGGCGAAGGCGTCAAGAAGCCCAAGGTTGCTTCCCTCACGCAGTCCAAGGGTGCCAAGAGCGCTTCCACCACTCGCCCGACCGCCAACCAGCGTAAGGCCAAGGGCCTCGGCGACGACCGTGCCACCAAGAAGGTGACGCAGATCGCCGGACCGAAAGGTTTCAGCAAAGACCCCTCCGATGCTATGAACCGTAAGGTCAAGGTCCAGAAGCAGACTGGTGGCGCCCACAACGTCGTTGAGAGCGGCATTGCTGTCTACCTGAAGGGTAAGCGCAAGGCCACCTTTGAGGTCGTCTCTCGTGACCTCCTGAAGAAGATGGTTGAGTCCTATGAGAACATCGGCTACAAAGTTCAGCTTCGCAAGTACGAGCCCGAGTGGAAGAGCAACAAGCCCCTCATCGACGCTCTTCGTGAGTCCGTGCATGCCAGCATGAACTTCGCCCCGAAGGTCGCCAAGGAGTACCGCAAGATTGCTCTCATGCGCTTCCGCAACCTGGTCCAGGGCAGCTACAGCCGGATGTACGAGTCTCGGGATGACTTCAACAAGGTCGTCTGGAAGGCGTTCAAGAAGATCGAGGCCGTGGCTAAGCAGCGCTACGTCGAGGGCCTGGAGCCTTTCGAGGTCATCGCCCGCATGATTCATGACGATGTCGAGGTTGATGTCGAGATCATGACCGAGGCCACCGACCATCAGATGGCCTGCCGCCAGACGATTCACAAGCTGGCTGAAGAGTATGGTCTGGATGTTTCCATCCGTCACATCATGGTCGACGGTCGCAAGCACGTTCCTGCCAAGGTCAAGCCGTATACCCCACGCAAAGTCTGAACCTGAGTTACGCCATAGTTCAGTGCAGACAGGCAAGGCCCCGTGAGGGGCCTTTCCTTTATCCGTTTACCGAAATATCCGGCGGTGGTGCGTTCATCAGTTCCTGGATTTCCCAACTCCAGTTCCAGCCTTCGTGTCCGGTACCGACACCAGCAATCAACATGCAGATGCCGATGATGGCGGCAATGATGCGGACGACCCCGTATCCGAACTTGTAGTCGTCATCATCGTCCATCAGGGACTTGAACATCTCCTGCTTCCAGGGGAAGTCGGTGAGGCCGACGATCAGGAGTGGGATGGATCCAGCCACCCAACCGGCATGGGACACACCGTCCGGAATGGCCGGGAAGCCATAGACCAGGCAGATGATGCTCAGGATGCTGGCGATGAGCTTGATCCACGAGCGGTAGTTTGCCCGCCAATCTGGCTCATCGGCGGCAGGAGCCCATCCGACCACTTCCCAGAAGCGAGTACCGAACGCTACGAACAGCAGCGCTAGTCCACAAAGGAACAGGATCATGCTTATCTCCTTCTCGGCTGGTTGGCCGCATCAAGCTGTTTCAGGACGCCTTCGTTGGCGGTGACGATGCCGGTCTTCTCTTTGTTGTACACGTCCACGAGGCCCTTGGGGCACTCATGCAGGCATACGATGTGGTCAGGATGAAGCGGCTTGTCATCGGCAAGCTCGAACACCGGGGCGCCGTACTTACCGTGGCCCACGTGCCAACTGATGGGGTTGGCCTGGGGGTGCGGCGGCTTGTTCGGATCCTGCTGGCGCAGGTCAGCCTGAAACATCAGCCACGGGGACGATGTGATGACATATCCATCGATGTCAATGCTCTTGAGCGTGGTAACGAACTGGAGTCCGTTGACCAGGTCAAGGATGACGATCTCACCCATTTTCGCTTCGAGTTCCGATTTTCTCATGATTCCTCCGGTTCGTTTTGTAGTTGCTTAAACAGGGCGAAGTTCTCGCCGTCTTCCTCAGAAGATAGGTCTGGTTCGGCTGCTTTTTCAAGTAGTTCGTGCACAGCATCCGAAACCACGAATTCTCCAGTATTCGAGACCACCTGCCGAGCACGGTCGTCCCAAATCTCTTTTATGTGGTGTCCCTTGACGTTTGTGACCTCCAGTTCCGGGAGCCCGGCCTCTTCCACGAGCCACTTCTTGATGAAGGGGATTGATGCCGGGTCATTGGCTCGGGCAGTTAGAATCTTCACGAGCGTACCTTTGGCCAATTCTGCCTTCACCCGATTAACCATGGGCCACAGGGGTTTCCCGATGTGCTCTATGCCCCTCCACTCATCGTACTCTGCCAGGGTGTTGTCAAGGTCGACGCCAATCCACTCTGGCAGGCTTTGCCATTCTTCGTCGTTCATTTTCTGAATCTTTCCTCTTCTTTTTGGGTAAGTGGGAACTCTTCGATTCCATTTGGCCCGCTCATCTCTATCAATTCAAGGGATTCTGATAATTCCTCAATGATCAACCGCTTAAGTCCGTCTTCTGTGCTCTCATCAGATTGAATATCGACCGAGTTAACAGCGGTGGTGCGGTACACCGGACCACTCCTGGTGTCTAGCTTATAGGTCACCGAGCGAGCAGTCATGTCAGCACCACATACTCAAGGGTGGAAGTACCCTACAACCGGTCATACATTGCAGTCGCCAGTAGACGCTGAAGATCGTGTCCACATGCAGAAGACG
>JAAUYF010028365.1_pt1 | contig 10050 bp, 8 predicted proteins | sample 7278051 | NCBI WGS metagenome assembly JAAUYF01 (sample SAMN14350202, study PRJNA611818) | marine sediment metagenome | isolation source: surface marine sediment (0.6m) | place: French Polynesia: Moorea | collected 2018-08 | reverse complement strand
GCACAATTTAAATTATGAGATCCCTGAAAAGATCAATCCCTTATTAATCGAATTTCTTAATCAACAAGGATCCGACACAATAAAAGAAGGGCAACATCCTGTTGCCCTAAACCACGTTGGAGTCTTGGGGTGTGGTGAAAATAAACCTAAGTTCGAAACATTAGTCAGAAATTGCTGTCACCACGTTTTCTAACAAATCAATTGTTTCGGCTTCATCTGCAGCATCTGCTGCTGCATCAGCATTGTCTTGATTAGTGCGTTCCCATGGGCCGCGTACATCGGCGGAAACTTCGCCCGCTTCGCTACGTGACTCATTTGCTTCACCCATTTCGTCTCGGGATTCCATGGGGGCATCCATATCTTCGCGTGAATTCATTGCATCACCGACGTCGTCCATATCACGTCCCATATCGTCAAAAACCAGGTCTGCATGGGGGGTATCTGCTACATTTGCATCAATCATTTCATAGATTTCGGGGTCTACCCGGTCTGCTGCTGGATGGTGCGCATAAGCACCAGTAGTGGCTAATGCCATTGCAATTGCGGTTGTTAATAATGTGTTTTTCATGTGAGCATCCTCAATTTAGTAGCTTGTCTTAATAGATATAACGAAGAAAACCTAAAAAGGGTTCCATCCGTTTTACATAAAGTTTGAGGGGGTGGCGGCTAGACTTTTAAACAGGGGCCTTTTATTCTGAGCCATATATCAAGGGAGAGCAGACATAGAAAAGTACGCAGGTCTTGGGAGCCGAACGGCTCTTCTTATTTTAATAGTGGTGATCGCTATCCTGGGTGTGATGTTTCTACCTGCCATCCCTCAGGATCCTGAATATCACAATTTTGCCGATCAAAAAGTGTATTTAGGCCTCATAAATTTCTCTAATGTGATTTCTAACCTTCCTTACCTGATTTTTGGCCTTCTTGGAGCGATTGTCTTTCTGAGACACCCGAAACTTCAGCTTATTCAGTCTCTGAAATACGCCTATTTAACCTTTTTTATCGGCGTTTCTTTGATAGGATTTGGCTCTGCTTATTATCATCTCAATCCAGGCAACGACACGCTGTTTTGGGACCGACTACCCATGACGCTGGCATTTATGCCATTTTTTACCCTGCTAATTGCCGAATATGTAAGTGAGAGAGGGGCTATCCGGTTGTTTCTACCTTTGCTGGTAACCGGAGTGGTTTCTGTCGTTTATTGGTATTGGACTGAAACCCAGGGGCGAGGTGATTTAAGGTTGTATATCCTGGTGCAATTTTTACCAATAATTCTAATTCCACTCATTTTAATATTGTATAAATCACGCTTTACCCATGGGTACTATTACTGGCTTATTATCGCTTGTTATATATTAGCGAAGATATTCGAACAAGCTGATCAAGCAATATTCGATGCATTAACCTATGTTTCTGGGCATAGCTTGAAACATATGGTGTCCGCATTGGCGCCGTTGTTATTTTATCTAATGTTAAAAAATCGGCGTTTGTATGGCGAATAAAACTTATTAGAGACTAATCCCTTAATGATGTGTTTGAAAATACTTCACCAAGAGTCGAAACTACTGGTAATGGTGGCAATAATTTTTATTGTCACTATTTTAATATCATCAACTTTTGCTACTTACGTCCCCGATACAATCTATTCTGTGTATGGTAAAAATCAGGTTGCAGAATTAAGCCGTCATTACAATCCAGACTACATTGCTTTGAAAAAGACAAAGGCGTACCAGGTAAATTATGAGGGGCTTGCATTTTATCTCATTAACAATATTGGTGTTGGCTTAAAAATATTCATTGCAGGTCTATTGATTGGTATCGGGTCTTTAGTTCTACTCGTATATAGCGGTGTCTCAATTGGTTTTTTCATGGGGTATCTAATAGCTATTGGGTATGGTGATACCTTGTGGCCCGCGATCATTAGTCATAGTGTATTTGAATTAACTGCAACCTTGTTAGCTGCATTTGCAGGCATTTTGATTGGTAAAAGTTTGGTTATGCCTGGTAATACCAGCCGTTTCAGAGCATTGATTCGTTCGAGTAAACAGGTATTACCGATCCTGATCGTTATGGTGTTGTTGTATGTAATTGCCGGCTTTGTCGAGGCTTTTTGGTCAACCAATGTTCACATAGCCAATACTTATAAATATATATTTGGTAGTGTTTTCTGGATGCTTTTGCCTGGTTATTTCTTCATATGTATCTATTCGAAAAGTAAAAGCGATATTAATTGATATGGTTGGTTATTGAGACTAATTATTTGAACTAAGCTAATATCATAGAAAAGCGCAATAAATGCTAATAGGGGGTCTGGCGATGATTACCTGGCGAGAATTAGGCTTAGAAAAGGGTGGCTTTGGTGATGAGTTCACACCCGCTCGTATTACCTGTCCATTTTGTGGAAGCCAGGGTCACTTTCACAATGTTTATCGGGGTGAGGCATTAGATGCCAATGAAAATGTCGCCATGACTTCTGATGTTTGGCAATGTGTGGCCTGCGCGAATTATACCTTTGTTAACTGGCGGGCTGAAGAAGGTGCTTTTTATTATCGCGTTTTTCCCTATGAAAAACAGAAAAAAGAAGCCCATGAAAGCTGGCCTGGGGTGGTAGCAGAGGCTTATTTAAAGGCAGTGAATGCGTTATTGGCTGAAGACTGGGACATGGCGTTTATGATGGCCCGTCATGCTATTGGTGAAGCTACGCGGAACTTAGGTGCGCAGGGCAATACTCTTCTTGAAGAGATAGGCGACATAAAAAAACGTCAGCTAATACCTGAGCAATTGTATGAATGGGCAAAGACTATGCCGCAGTTGCTAAAAGATTCCAATGTTGAAAAGGTGGATTATGCGTTGAGAGCCAGGGAGTTATTAAGGTTTACTCGTTACTTTCTGGATTTAGTGTATACATTGCCACATGATGTTAAGTTTTATCACAGCCGTTAGGTGGGTCAGAATGCAATTAAGAATTAACGGATGTATTTACAATCAGCAGAATTTCATTTTCCATATCATTAAATTTCGATTTAAATAATTGGGTATTGCTAGCTTCAAGTAGCTCTTCTAATTCTAGTGAATAATCTGTTAAAGTGGGATAGCCGAATGAGCCCCCCATACCTTTCATTTTATGGAGCAACTTCGCAACACTGTCATTATTATCATCGGTATATGCTTGTTTGATTTCCTCCAGCCATTCAGGAAGGCTAGCAACAAATTTTCTGCTTATATCATCAAGTGAATTATCCAGGGATTTAACATTATTATTTTTTTCACCTCCCAGGTATTTACCCAGCACGCTGTAAAATTCCTGGCGATCAATAGGTTTTGATATGAAGTTATCGCAACCGGCATTTCTGCAATTTTCGCGATCTTGCTTTCTGGCATTCGCAGTGAGTGAAATAATGGGTTTTTGAAAGTTATTTTTGCGCAGTATTTTCATTGCTTCCAGACCATCCATTTTTGGCATTTGCATATCCATTAGCACCAGGTCATAACTGTTTCTTAATGCTTTATCGACTGCTATCTCGCCATTATCCGCAAGGTCAATCGAAGCACCAGTTTTTTCGACTAACAGGGTGACTAAATCTTGGATGTCTACTGTGTCTTCAGCGAGTAGAATCGCACCTGATAATTTTGGCGTGCTATTGTCGTTTGACGATGTCAATATTGATTCAGTGTTTTCGGGCTGAGCGAATACCAAAGACTCCTCGTTTAACTCACCAGGATCAATGGTTACTGTAAATGCACTGCCTAATTCTTGAATACTTTCAACGGTAATTGTACCGCCTAACATTTCGGCCAGGATTTTACTAATGCACAATCCCAGGCCAGTTCCACCAAATTCACGAGTCGTCGAAGAGTCACCTTGTGTGAAAGTATCAAATATCTTTTCAAGCTGAGTTTCTGTCATACCTATTCCAGAATCTTTTACTTCGAGAACGAGTAATCTGTCAGTCTGGTTGAATGAAATTTCGATGGATACTTGTCCTTGTTGAGTAAATTTAATCGCGTTGTAGCTTAAATTTAACAAGATCTGTTTTAATCGGGTGGGGTCGGTATGAATAATATCTGGAACAGGGTAATTGTAAACAACCTCGAATGCTAAGCCTTTCTCTTCGGCTGGTAACTTCAGTAATGATTTTACATCTTCTAAAAGGCCGAATAGTGACACATCTAACAACTCAGTTTCTAATTTGCCCGATTCTATTTTTGAGATATCCAGAATTTCATTAATTATTTGTAATAAATGTTTTCCATTTCGCGTTATAGTTTGTAGAGATGTAAAATCACGACCCCTAATTTTACTGTTATCAATCATGTCTTCTGCATAACCAATGATTGCGGTAAGTGGGGTACGAATTTCGTGGCTCATATTTGCAAGAAATGCGCTTTTTGTTTCGCTGGCAATGTTTGCTTTTTGGGTGGCCAGATTGGCCTGCTCAGTCGCCTTGGCTAATTCTTTGGAATTGACAAGTATTGCCTCATTCATTTGCGCGAGACGATTAAGGTGCTTTTCACGTTCCGCATTGGTTTTAAATGCTAGTTTAATAATAATTGCCATGATGACTAAGCCGATGAATAGAGCAAAACCAGCCAGCCATAGCATATCATTCAGTGTTTTTAGATATTCCTTATTAGAATTTTCAACCGCAATATTTGCAGCATCTAGTTGATAGTCATAGATTTCTTTTAACGTTTTACTGACATTATCTTGTGCATCAGTTACCTGGGATATTAATAGATCTCGAGCATCTTCTTCCTTGCCTTCAAAGAATAAATCACCCAGTTGTCTTTGAAGTGGTAATGCTATCCCCGTTAAACGACCCTGTTTATCGAGTAACTGCCGTTCTTTTTCTGTTATACCAAGGTCCAGTAAATGAAGGCGTGATTCTGTAAAATCGTTGGCAAGGCTTTGTAAGTAAATTGATATTTCATCCCGTTCAAATGGGTCTTCTAACAAGGCCATCTTATACATATTCATGATGCGTAACCTGGCGGCAGTTTCCATACGGGTTGTCGAGATGAGCTTACCCATATGATTGTCGACCACAGTTTGCATTTGGTGCTGGACGCCAGTTACGTTAGTAATGCCATACCAGGTCACTAATGCTACGAGTAATAGCATGGTGCAGAAGGCGATGGATAACCCTATTATAAATCTGGAAAAGTATTTCTTAGAAAATGTATTGCTTGAAGAAAAACTATCAAGGTCGTTTAGCAAGGAGCTTGGATCCAATTGAACCGAATTCTCAGGGGGGTTAATTGTATCTGGCTTCATAAATACCTAACACATATCAAGAATAGTAAGAAATGGAGTTAAATCGATGCTAAATGAAAAAATAGTACAACCCACGCTTAAAGGATTGACAAAAACAGTTATCGTTTCCAAAATTAGAATTTACTGTCGTGTAAATTCTATCTTTGTGAGTATAGTGCAATTAGGTGAAATTTGAGTTTAAGGGACTATGTTAAGCGTTATTTTGGTAATTATGGGTTTATTTGCTGTGTTAGATCATTAGAATTAGCTACTCTTTCGGAATTTATCTATAGCAAATTGCTAATAATGATTACGAACTGACTATTTGTTTTATTTCATGTTCCATTTCACTGAATTTTTTATCAAATTGATCGATGTGCTCTTGCCGTAAAAGTTCTTCAAGCTCCCGTGAATAATCAGTGAGAATGGGGTGGCCAAATGAACCACCCATACCTTTCATTTTATGCAGTAGTTTCGCAACACTGTCGTTATTGTCGTCAGTATAGGCCTTTTTGATTTCATTTAGCCACTCGGGAAGACCGGCTACGAATTTTCTGCTGATTTCATCCATTACGTTATCAACAGATTGGGCATCATTTTGACTTCCCTTACTAAGATACTTACCTAGCATTTTATAGAATTCTTGACGATCGATTGGTTTTGAAAGGAAGTCGTCACAGCCGCTTCGTTTACAGTTTTCTCTATCTTCTTTTCTGGCATTTGCGGTAAGAGAAACAATGATAGAGTTAAAGCCATTGTCCCGTAAAATTCGAATTGCTTCTAAACCATCCATCTTAGGCATCTGCATATCCATCAGTACCAGGTCGTAATGATTCTTCATGGCTTTGTCTACTGCTATTTCTCCATTATCGGCAATATCTATAGAGGCTCCTGTTTTTTCAACTAATAAAGTTACCAGGTCCTGTATATCTTCTGTATCTTCTGCGAGTAATATTGAACCACTCAAAGCAGGTGTTACATTGTTCTGTAAATGCTCGAGCTCTGGTTCTGGTAAGGCGATTTCTGTATAAGCAAAAGAGGCATTTTTTAAATCTCCAGGATCAATGGTTACAGTAAATGCGCTGCCTAAATCAGGAATACTTTCAACTGTGATTGTCCCACCAAGTATTTCTGCTAGAATTTTACTAATGCACAAACCAAGACCTGTGCCACCAAATTCCCTGGTTGTAGAAGAATCACCTTGTGTAAACGTATTAAAGATTCTGTCGAGTTGAGATTCGCTCATGCCGATGCCGGTATCTTTAACAACAAAAGTTAATAAATTGTCTTTTTCATTCATTGATATTTGAATGGTTACACCGCCTTGTTGGGTAAACTTAATTGCGTTATAGGATAGGTTTAACAATATTTGTTTTAAGCGAGTAGGGTCGGTATGAATGACTTCAGGAATTGGGAAGTCGTAAAGGATGTCAAATGATAATCCTTTTTCCTCAGCTGGTAGCTTTAATAATGATTTAAGGTCTCGAAGTATATCGAATAGAGATACATCTAATAATTCAGTTTCTAATTTACCTGATTCAATTTTTGAAATATCCAGTATTTCGTTAATGATTTTCAGGAGATGCTTACCATTTCGCGTGATAGTTTGAATAGAGGCATAATCTTGTTCATTAATGCTACTGTGGTCCAGCATATCTTCTGCATAACCAATAATCGCGGTTAATGGCGTACGAATCTCATGGCTCATGTTGGCAAGAAATGCGCTCTTGGTTTCGCTGGCGATATTGGCTTTGTCTGTGGCTATTACTAGCTCTTCCGCTTTTTTCTCGTAAGCAAAATTAATTTCTTCGAGTTCTCTTAAATATAGGTCTCGTTCTATATTGCTTCTATAAGCCCAATAGACAACGCCTGTCATTATTAACATGCCGAGTAAAATCGCACTGCCAGACATTATTAACATGCCATTAAATGTATCTTCATAGATATTTTTTGCTTTGATATCAGCATCTTTGGAGGCGAGGATTTGAGTTTTATTAAGTTTTTCCAGCGACTGCATAACAATATCTTGGGCAGGTGCCGATTCATAAACCAGCTTTTTTGCAGCCTCATCAATCCTGTCTTGGGCGAGTAAATCGATAACTTCCAGGGAAATAGGATAAGCATGCCGGATTAAATCAAGTTGCTCATTTATTAACTTTGTTTCCTCTTCGGTTAACTCCATATCCAGGAGTTTCCCTCTCGCCTGAGTGAACTTTGTTGTTAAAACATGGACTTCTTGTTCAATTACATCACGTTCGAATGGATCTTCAATGTGAGTCATTTTATCGACCAAAGAAATACGCATTCGACCAATTTTTTCCATACGATCAGTTGCGATCAACTTTTCTATATGATTGTCGACGATGACGTCTATGTGTGTTTGCACATTTTTAAGGTTAATCAAACCATACCAGGTCACGATACCGACCAGGACTAACATGGCACTAAAAGCCAGAAGCAATACTGCGATATAACGAGGAAGTCTGCGACCCATAACAGGGCTTTGTTGGGTGTTTGAATTTAGAGTACGGACATCGGTATTTGCAGATGTTTTTTCTTCTGACTGCATATCTATGAAATACGTGGATAAAAACTACAAACACCTTGAGTATAGTGTGTTTATTCGAGGTTTTGCGCGAATGATTAAAATAATCTAATTGGCGATTTCGACATGTGATTGATTGTGTTTTGCCTTATACATGGCTAAATCAGCTTTTTTCAATAAGGCCTCGGCTTCTGAGGCATGTTCCGGGAAGGTTGCAAAGCCAATACTGACTTCTGCTATGACTTGTGTGCCATCGATCACATAGTCATCGGAGGTTAGGGCATAGTGAATTCCATAGGCGACGCCGGATATATCGTTAACATGGTTGGCGTTCTCAACGATGACGACAAATTCATCACCACCAAAACGACAAAGGGTGTCTGTTCTTCTGCAAAATTCCTGAAGGCGCCTGGCGATTGCTACCAGATAGTCGTCACCAAACTGGTGGCCAAATTTGTCGTTAAGGATTTTGAAATTATCCAGATCAATAAAAATAATGCCAAATTTGTTGTTGTTGCGGGTACCTCTGGAAATGGCAGTATTGAGACGGTCCCAAAATAGAATTCGGTTAGGTAATTGAGTTAGAAAGTCATGATTGGCAAGGTGAGCCAAACGTTGCTCTGAACGCTTGCGGATATACTCGGCGGTAAGTCTCTGTGAGATTATTTCTAACAGGTATTCATTATATATATTCTGTTCCATGGGCTTTTTGCTCATGGCACATACGTGACCGAAGGGTTGGCCATCTGCATCAAAAAACGGGATTGCCAGGTAACTTTGTACGCCAAGTTTGACCAGGTCGTCATCTGACGGAAATTGTTGTTGTACGCCCTCTGGATAAAAACTGATTTTCTTATCTAAAACGAATTCGCAGGGAGTATCTTTTGTGTCGTACTCAATATTGTCTCCAAAGTGGTCATTGTTCCAGAAGGCAAGGGTACGCACGCGTTTAAAGTCTTCTAAAGCTTCACTCACAAACACATATTCAGCATCCAGGGCTTTAGACAGGGTTTCGGCGAGGGCTTTGAAATAGTCGTTGCCCACCTTGCAACTGGTTGCATCGACTACGTAACGTAATTTATCCATGAATTTTTCATGGTTTAGTGACTGTAAGGATTCAGCCATGCTAGGTCACCGCTTTTATCATCTTGAGGGGGCACTAAATTAAGTATAGAAGTCCATATTGCGAAATCTAGCCCGAATAGCGGGAATTCGCCGATTTCAAAAGGCGTTTGTGATACTATGCCGCGCCATGCAAACCAGTGATTTTGACTACTTCCTGCCTGAAGATCTCATTGCTCAATACCCTTTAACTGAACGCAGTGCCAGCCGTTTACTTTACATAAATGGAAAGCAATTAGGTGATAAGGTATTTAGTGATATTGTATCCATGATTGAGCCCGGTGATTTGTTGGTATTTAACAATACCCGGGTCATTCCTGCGCGCTTGCACGGGCAAAAAGATACAGGTGGCCAGGTTGAGGTACTGGTTGAGAGGTTGCTGGATGATCATCGGTTGTTAGCCCATGTCAGGGCTAGTAAATCGCCAAAACCCGGCAGCGAGTTGATTTTGGAAGAGCAAATTAAAGCGACGATGCTAGCGCGTCATGGCGCGTTATTTGAGCTTGAGTTTCAATCAGAAACACCGGTTATCGAATTGCTGGAGCAATATGGTCATATGCCGCTGCCTCCCTATATTGAGCGCCCAGATGAGCGCAGCGATCAGGAGCGTTATCAGACGGTTTACGCAGAACATCCAGGTGCTGTGGCAGCTCCCACGGCAGGTCTTCATTTTGATGAGGTTTTACTCAGTCAAATACAGGATAAAGGCGCTGAGTTTGCTTACGTGACCCTGCATGTGGGTGCAGGTACCTTTCAACCGGTACGCGTCGACAATATCAAAGATCATCATATGCATGCCGAGTACATCGATGTGAATCAGGACGTGGTGGAGCAGATTGAACAAACCAGGGAGCGAGGCGGCCGCGTAATCGCAGTGGGTACGACTGCCGTGAGGAGCCTGGAAACGGCAGCAAGAGAAGGTGAGCTCACTGAATTTCACGGTGATACGGATATATTCATTTACCCCGGTTATGAGTTCCAGGTGATAGATGCTCTTATCACTAATTTCCATTTACCTCAGTCAACCCTGCTAATGCTCGTATGTGCCTTTGGTGGTTATGAGGAGATGATGTCCGCTTACAAACATGCGGTTGAAGAGAAATATCGTTTCTTTAGCTACGGCGATGCCATG
>JAAUYF010029835.1_pt1 | contig 10057 bp, 7 predicted proteins | sample 7278051 | NCBI WGS metagenome assembly JAAUYF01 (sample SAMN14350202, study PRJNA611818) | marine sediment metagenome | isolation source: surface marine sediment (0.6m) | place: French Polynesia: Moorea | collected 2018-08 | reverse complement strand
GGTGGACGTCAAAATCGACGATCGCGACACGGGAGAGCCCGTGCGCTTCGAGCGCATGCGCCGCGCCCACGGCGATGTTGTTGAAAAGGCAGAAACCCATGACCCGGCCGCGCTCGGCATGATGACCGGGAGGACGCACGTTGCAAAAGGCCCGGTCCATCTGGCCGGAGAGCACCAGTTCCGTAGCGGCGACGGCCGCTCCGGCCGCTCGCCGCGCCGCAGCGAGAGATCCGGGACTGACAACGGTATCCGGATCGAGTCGATTGAAACCATTGGCCGGGATATTCGCCTCGATGCTGTCGATATAGGCTTCGTCGTGAACGCGCAGAAGCTGTTCCCGCTCCACCTCGGGCGCCGCGTACTGGTGCAGTACGTTACCGATCCCGGATTCCACGAGTCGATCGGCGATTGACGACACTCGTCGCGCGCATTCCGGGTGATCTGCACCAGTATCGTGCATCAGGCATTCGGGGTGAGTAAAAACGGCAATGGGCAAAGCGACATTCCCTTATTCAGCTGCGTCCGGGCGTAGTGTAAAAGGCACGCAATCCTAATGGAAACTGGCAGACCGATGAGCAAACATTATCTCGCCCCGTTGTTTACACCTGAAAGTATTGCCCTGTTCGGGGCCAGCGACAGGGAAGACGCTGTCGGCGGTATCGTATTCAGGAACCTGCTGAGCGCCGGGTTCAAAGGCGGTATCTACCCGATTAATCCGAAACGCGATGTCGTACAGGGTCGGGACGCGTTCAAGTCGCTCGCCGACATCGACGACCCCGTCGATCTCGCCGTCGTGGCGACGCCGGCCCCGAGCATCCCCGACATCGTTGAGGAGTGCGGCGAACAGGGCGTCCCGATGATGCTGATTCTGTCCGCCGGGTTCCGCGAGATAGGCGACGAGGGCAGGAAACTCGAAGACCGCGTCATGCAGCGTGCCAGGCATTACGGGATTCGCGTAATGGGGCCGAACTGCCTGGGGATCATCAGGCCGGACATCGGTATCAACCTGACCTTCGGCAACAACAATGCGCTGCCGGGCAATCTCGCTCTCGTGTCGCAGTCCGGCGCTATCTGCACGGCGATCCTGGACTGGGCCGACAAGAACAGCATCGGTTTCTCGAGCGTAGTGTCGACCGGGATCGGTGCCGACCTCGATTTCGGCGATTACCTCGATTACCTGGTCGCAGATCACAAGACCAAGGCGATTCTGCTCTACATCGAGGGCATCAGCGATTCACGCCGTTTCATGAGCAGCCTGCGAGCTGCCGCGCGCATGAAACCCGTCATCGCGTTGAAAGTGGGGCGCCACGCCGCAGGGGCGGAGGCGTCGATGTCGCATACGGGGGCACTCGTCGGGAGCGACGACACGTTTTCGGCGGCGCTGTCCCGTTCCGGTGTGCTGCGCGTCGAGACGATCGGCCAGCTGTTCGCAGCTGCCAGGGCCCTTTCCTCAAAGAATTACCGCAATGAGTCCGAGCGGCTGGTCATCATTACGAATGGCGGCGGCCCCGGCGTGATGGCCGCGGACCGGCTATGTGACCACGGCGTCGACCTCGCGCCTCTGTCCGAAAAGACGATGGCGGCGCTCAACGAGATTCTCCCCAGCGTGTGGTCGCACGGAAATCCGATCGACGTCATTGGTGACGCGACGCCCGAGCGCTACAAGCGCACCCTCGATGCCTGTCTCGCGGACCCGGAAATCGACGGCGCCATCGTAATCCTGACGCCGCAAGCCATGACGAGGCCGACCGAGGTGGCCGAGGCGGTCATCGAGTCCGCCTCGAACTCGAGCAAGCCCGTCATGACGACCTGGATGGGCGGACCCCAGGTTGCCAATGCGCGCGAGTTGTTTATCGATGCACAACTGCCCAGCTTCACTACCGTGGAGAATGCGGTCGACGCGTTCTCATATGTCACGCGCTTCAATCGCAACCAGAAATTGCTGTTGCAGACGCCTGCGAGACTGACGAGCGGGCAGTCGCAGCCGGACACCGAGGGCGCGCGACTCATCATCGAAGGCGTGCTGAGCGAGCAGCGCAGCGTACTCACGGAGCCGGAGTCAATGGCGGTCATGACGGCCTTCGGCATACCGGTCGTCCGCAGCGGGACTGCGCGCTCGGCGAGCGAGGCGCTCGTCATCGCCGAGACGATCGGCTACCCGATTGCAATGAAGGTGCTGTCGCCCGACATCACGCACAAGTCGGACAGCGGCGGCGTGCGCCTGAATATCCTGTCGCCGCACGAGGTGCGCAACGCCTACAACCAGCTGATCGAACAGGTCAGCAGCAAGGTCCCGGACGCGGATATCACCGGCGTAACCGTCGAGCAGATGTACCGGAGCCATGCAGGCAGGGAACTCATGGTCGGCATCATCCGGGACCCGGTGTTCGGTCCGGTCATCAGCTTCGGCAGCGGCGGCACCGCGGTCGAGATCGTCGCCGATTCCGCCGTCTCGCTGCCCCCGCTGAACCACCGGCTGGCGCGGGACCTGATCGCGCGAACCAGGGTTTCGAAGCTGCTGGAATCCTACCGGGGCGTCCCGGCGATCGATGAGGACGCGCTGATCCGCGTTCTGCTGGCCGTTTCGGCAATGGCCTGTGAGCTGCCCTGGATCCAGGAGATGGATCTCAATCCGCTGATCGCGGACGACAAGGGAATCGTTGCCGTGGATGCGCGCATCGTCGTTGACTACCCGACACCGTCGACGGATCCCTACAATCACCTGGCGATTCACCCGTATCCGGCGCACCTGGAACGGAAGGTCCATCTCAGCGACGGCACTGAGTTCACGATTCGTCCTATTCGCCCGGAAGACGCCGAAACCGAAGCGAAATTCGTTCGTGAACTATCAGACGAGTCCAAGTACTTCCGCTTCATGAACACGTTCCAGGAGCTGAGCCGGGAAATGCTGGTTCGCCTGACGCAAATCGACTATCACAACGAGATGGCACTCATTGCGATGACGCGTGGTGAAAGCGGGGACGAGCAGCACGGGGTCGCGCGCTATTCGACCAACACCGACAGGAAGAGCTGTGAGTTTGCGCTCGTCGTATCCGATGCGTGGCGTGGCCGCGGGCTTGGCCGTCACCTGATGAAGGACCTGATCAAGGTCGCCCGGGATCGTGATCTTGAGCGCATTGAAGGCCAGGTGCTTTCCGACAACAAGCGCATGCTCGAGCTTATGAGGTCGATGGGCTTCAGTATCAACAACGTTGCCGGGGACCACTCCATCAAGCTGGTGGTGCTCCAGCTGCACCGGGCAAGCTGACGACTCGCGGTCAGAGCAGGTGAAACGAGGCCGGTAGCAGCGCCTCGATCGAGTACTCCTGCCACTCGCCGCTGTCGTCGATGGCGAGGATGATCGTCTCGTCGTTGGCGAACTCGCGAATCCGCTGGCGGCAGCCGCCGCAGGGAGTACACGGTCCGATCTCGCCCGAACCGCCGACGACGGCGATCTTCACGATGCGTCTGCCACCTTCCTGGAGCATGGCCGAGATGGCCGAGGCTTCGGCGCAGTTGCCGAGCGGGTAGGCCGCGTTCTCGACGTTGCAGCCGACGTGCAGGCGTCCCTCGTTATCAACGATGGCCGCGCCGACCGCAAAATGCGAATACGGGCTGTAGGATTGCTCGCGGGCTTCCTTCGCCGCGTTGATCAGGTCGTCGTTTTCCACTGTCATCGGCTAGTCCGTCGTCCGCATCGGGTTGTTGGGGTGTTCGGTCCAGTTCCGCTTCGGCGCGTCGTCGCTGCTGACCTGCTTCATCGTGATACAGCCCTCGACGGGGCAGACGCTGACGCAGAGGTTGCATCCAACACACGCTTCGTCGATCACTTCGAAATGACGCACACCATCGACCATATTCGTGATGGCCTGGTGCGACGTGTCCTCACAGACAATGTGGCAGCGGCCGCAGTGGATGCACAGATCCTGGTCGATCACCGCCTTCTCGACATAGTCCAGGTTCAGGTACTGCCAGTCGGTGACGCTGGGCACCGCCTTGCCGATCAGGTCGCCCAGGGCAAGCCCCTTGTCGTCGAGGAAGGTACTGAGCCCGTCCGTGAGGTCGTCGATGATCTTGAAGCCGTAGACCATTACAGCCGTGCATACCTGCACGTTGGTGGCGCCGAGGGCCAGGAAGTCCACGGCGTCGCGCCAGTCCGTGATGCCGCCTATGCCCGAGATCGGCATCTTGCTCGTCGCCTTGTGACGGGCAATCTCGGCGACCATGTTCAGCGCGATCGGTTTCACGGCCTCGCCGCAATAGCCGCCGTGTGTGCCCATGCCGTCGGTTGCCGGGTACATGGTCAGCGTGTCGTAGTCGACACGCATGATCGAGTTGATCGTGTTGATCAGCGACACGGCGTCGGCGCCGCCGTCCATCGCGGCGTTCGCCGGCGGCAGGATGCTGGTCACATTGGGGGTCAGCTTGACGATGACGGGTATCGACGCTGCGGCTTTCGCCCATTCGGTCGCCATCTTGATGTACTCGGGTACCTGGCCCACGGCCGCGCCCATGCCGCGTTCAGACATGCCATGCGGGCAGCCGAAGTTCAGCTCGAATGCATCGCAGCCCGTGTCCTCGATCATCGGCAGGTACTTCGCCCAGGCCTCCTCGTTCATCGGCAGCATGACCGAGACGACGAGGGCGCGATCCGGCCAGTCTTTCTTGACCTGCCGGATCTCCTCGAGATTGGTCTCGAGCGGCCGGTCGGTAATCAGTTCGATGTTGTTGAAACCGATGACGCGCCGGTCGTTGCTGTGCTTGGCGCCGTAGCGAGGTCCGCTGACGTTGACAATCGGCGGGCCGGCCTCGCCCAGCGTCTTCCAGACGGCGCCGCCCCAGCCGGCTTCGAACGCCCGGTTGACGTTGTAGGCCTTGTCGGTCGGCGGCGCCGACGCGAGCCAGAACGGGTTCGGGGACTTGATCCCGAGAAAGTCGGATGTGAGGTCAGCCATGCTCAGCCCTCAGCGTTCTGTCGATATCGATCGCCGCGAGCTTGCCGTGCTGCACGGCGCTCACGGTGAGGTCGTCGCCACCGGCGACGCAATCGCCCCCGGCCCAGACCTTGTCGAGCGAGGTCTTGTGTCCCTCGTCGATGACGATCTTGCCGTTTTCGATCTCCATGTCATTGATGCCTTCCATGTGCTGGCCGATGGCCTTGAACACCATGTCGGCGTATAGGATGAACTTGCCGGCATCCGTTTCGAACTCGATGCCCGTCACGTGTTCGTCGCCCAGGATGCGCTGCGGCGGCGAGCGATGATGAATCGAGACGCCGCTGGTCTGTGCGAGCGCCTGCTCGAACGCACTTGCGCTCATCTTCTCCGGACCGCGGCGGTAGACGATGTGGACCTGCTCGGCGCCGAGATGGCGGCTCTGGATCGCGATGTCGATCGCGGTCATGCCGCCGCCGATCACGACGACCGTCTTGCCGACCGGCATCTCGCTTTTGTCCTCCGCCTGGCGCAGCTTGGCGATGTACTCGATGGCATTGACCACGCCGCGCTTGTTCTCGCCTTCGATGCCGAGATCGTTCGACTGTGCGAGGCCGATGCCGAGGAACACGGCATCAAATTCGTCGATGAGGTCGGGCAGCTGCACGTCCTCGCCGATGGCAACGCCGTTGCGCAGCTCGATCCCGCCGATGGACAGGATGTAGTCGACCTCCTTTTGCGCGAAGTCGTTGACGGTCTTGTAGGCAGCGATGCCGTATTCGTTCAACCCGCCGGGTTTTTCATCGCGATTGAAGATGACGACCTCGTGACCGAGCATCGCAAGCCGGTGTGCACACGAGAGCCCGGCGGGACCTCCGCCGACGACAGCGACCCTCCTGCCGCTCGGCGCGCCGCGCGGGAAGAACTGGATGCCGTCGTCGATGGCCGGGTCGGTCGCATAGCGCTGCAACTTGCCGATCTCCACCGGTTTTTCCTCGTGCTCGTTGCGCACGCAGGCTTCCTCGCAGAGGATCTCGGTCGGACACACGCGCGCGCACATGCCGCCCATGATGTTCTCGCGCAGGATCGTGGGCGCCGAGCCGCGGATGTTGCCGCTGCGAATCTTCTGGATGAACCCGGGGATGTCGATGTCCGTCGGGCAGGCAGCGGTGCAGGGCGCATCGAAGCAGAAGTAGCAACGGTCGGCCTCGATCAGCGCTTCCGCGCGGCTGAGCGGCGGGTGGAGGTCGCCGAAATTCGCGTCGATCTCGTCCCGCTTGAGACGGTGCGCGCGGATGTCAGGTCCGACGGTCATCAGCGCTTCACCGGCACCGGCCGGGCGAGTTCCGCCTGTATCTGCAGGGCGCTGTAGAAGTTGGCGTATGGCGGCCGGTCCACGTAGCGGCCTGCGCCGCGCTCGACGTCGAGCTTGCCGCCGGCCCAGACGACCTTGCCGCGGCTGATCGTGTGCGAAGCACAGCCTTTGATCTCCATGCCCTCGAAGATGTTGTAGTCGACCTTCTGGTGATCCGTCTTCGTCGAGATGGTCTTCGTTGCCTCGGGATCCCAGACGACGATGTCGGCGTCGGCACCGACAGAGACGCTGCCCTTGCGCGGGTAGATGTTGAAGATCTTTGCGGCATTGGCCGAAGTGACCGCGACGAATTCGTTCATCGTGAGCCGGCCCGTGTTGACGCCGTGGTGCCACAGGACGTCCATGCGATTTTCGACGCCACCCGTCCCGTTCGGGATCTTGCGGAAGTCGTCCTTGCCCATGGCTTTCTGGTCGGCGCAGAAGCAGCAGTGATCCGTGGCTGTCGTCTGCAGGTTGCCCGACTGGAGGCCGCGCCACAGGGCGTCCTGGTGTTCCTTGCTGCGGAACGGAGGACTCATGACATGGGCCGCCGCGACCTCGAAATCGGGGTGGCGGTAAATGGAGTCGTCGATCAGCAGGTGGCCGGCCAGGACCTCGCCGAAAACGCGCTGGCCCTCATTGCGGGCTCGCGTGATGGCCTCGAGCGACTGCCTGCAGGAGTTGTGGACGATATACAGCGGGACCTTGAGTACCTCGGCGATGCGGATCGCCCGGTTCGCGGCCTCGCCCTCGACCTCGGGCGGGCGCGACAAGGGATGCGCCTCGGGTCCCGTCATGCCCGACTCGTACAGCGCCTGCTGCAGGCGGAAAACGAGTTCGCCGTTCTCGGCGTGCACGGTCGGCACGGCGCCGAGCTCGAGCGCGCGCGAGAAACTGTTCACGAGAATCTCGTCGTCGGCCATGATTGCGCCCTTGTAGGCCATGAAATGCTTGAAGCTGTTGACGCCGAGTTCGTTCACCAGCTTGCCCATGGCCTCGTGCACCGAGTCGTCCCACCAGGTAATGGCGACGTGGAACGAGTAGTCTGCGACGGATTTCTCCGCCCAGCCGCACCAGTCGCGCCACGCTTCCATGACGTCCTGTTGCGGATTCGGTATGACGAAGTCGATGATCATCGTCGTGCCGCCGGACGCCGCCGCCGCCGTGCCGGACTCGAAGTCCTCGCTGGCCACGGTGCCCATGAACGGCAACTGCATGTGCGTGTGCGGATCGATACCGCCCGGCATGACGTACTGGCCGCCGGCGTCGACAATCCTTGCGCCTTTGGGCGCTTCGAGGTCGTCGCCGATGTCGACGATCTTCCCGTCGCTGCACAACACATCTGCCCTGAAACTGCGGTCGGCGTTTACGACCGTGCCGCCCTTGATAAGTACTGTCATTTCGAATCTCCGTCTCTGGCAACGAAGTAATAGATGAGTGCGCCGAGAATCGATCCTGTGAACCAGCCGTAGTTGTAGAACCACATCATCCTGCCCGTCACGATCGCGATGAGCGTCAGGGCGACCGGGACCAGGAAGGCGATAAACCCGGCGCGATTCCAGGCCGGATAACCGGCGTCATCCTTGTAGAGCGCAATCAGATTATATTCCTGATTCTTCACGAGGAAATAGTCGACGACCATGATGCCGGCGATCGGCCCGAGCAGGCTCGAGTAGCCGAGCAGCCAGTTCGAATACAGGCTCTCGACGCTGACATCGGTTTCGAGCCAGCCGAGTTTCTTCAGCAGCTCCCAACTCATGAGAGCGACACCGATCAGGCCCGTGATTATCACGCCGCGGTCTTCGTTGATGAGTTTCGGCGCGACGTTCTGGAATACGTTTGTCGGCGACACGATGTTGGCGGCCGTGTTCGTCGAAATCGTCGCGAGGATGATCATGATCATCGCGATGACGACGCCGACATCATTGTCGATCCTGCCGATCAGGTTGATCGGGTCTGAGATCATCTCGCCCGTCAGTTCGACCGATGCGGCGGTCAGGACGACGCCCAGCCCGGCGAACAGCAGCATGGTCAGCGGCAGGCCGATGATCTGGCCGATCACCTGGCTGCGCTGGCGGCGCGCGTAGCGGCTGAAGTCGGGGATGTTGAGCGACAGCGTGGCCCAGAACCCGACCATCGCCGTCAGCGCCGACAGGAAGTACCGGGTGATGGGTTCACCGGGCGGCCGGGTTGCGGGTGTCGCGAGGACCTCGCCCAGCGAGATCTTCGGCAAAGCCCAGAACAGCAGGCCGACAGCCACGATGAGCAGCAGCGGGGCAGCCAGGGCTTCCAGGTGTTTGATGGATTCCGAGCCGCGGATGACGACCGCCAGGTTGGCAACCCAGAAGATGAAAAAGCCGAGCACTTCACCCGTGCCGCCGAGTGCCTCCCACGCAGGGAAGATCGCCGAGAGCAACAGGTGCACGGCGATGCCGCCGAACAGTGTCTGCACGCCAAACCAGCCGCAGGCGACGATCGCGCGGATCAGGGACGGCACATTGGAGCCTATGATGCCGAAGGACGCGCGCAACACGACGGGGCAGGGTATCCCGTAGCGAGTCCCCGGGAACGCGTTGAGCGTCAGCGGGACCAGTACGATGATATTCGCTATCAGGATCGTCCACAGCGCCTCGGACACCGACAGCCCGAAATAGGCTGTCAGCACGCCGCCGAGCGTGTAGGTCGGTACGCAGATCGCCATGCCGACCCAGAGTGAGGCAACATTCCATCGCGACCACGTGCGCTGCGACGCCTTTGTCGGCGCGATGTCGTCGTTATAGCGGGGACTTTCGAGCAGGTCGGTACCGAGCTCGAGCTCGATGTGCTCCCCGACGGCCTTTGTCGTGCTGAGCGTCCTCAACTCAGACATCGGTCAATGGACCGTAGGTCTCCGGGCGCCGGTCACGGAAGAACTGCCAGGTGTCGCGGACCTCCCGCACCATGTCGAGGTCAATCTCGTGGACGAGCAATTCGTCGTCGCCGTAACTGGCCTGAGCTTCGATCGCGCCTCTCGGGTTCACGATGTAGCTCGAACCGTAGAACTCGCCCATGTTGTGCGATGACGCCCAGGGCTCCTCGGTGCCGATGCGGTTGATCGCGCCGATGAACACGCCGTTGGCCGCGGCCGAGGCCGGTTGCTCGAGTTCCCACAGGTACTTCGAAAGCCCCGCGACCGTCGCGGACGGATTCACGATGTAATCTGCGCCATTCAGCGCCAGCGCACGCCAGCCCTCGGGGAAGTGCCGGTCGTAGCAGATGTAGACGCCGAGTTTCAGGAAGGCCGTCTGGAAGACCGGGTAACCGAGGTCACCGGGCTTGAAGAAGAACTTCTCGTAGAAGCCGGGGTCAACCTGCGGGATGTGGGTCTTGCGGTACTTGCCGAGGTACTTGCCGTCGGCGTCGATCACCGCGGCCGTGTTGTAGTAGACGCCGGTCATGTGCTCTTCGTAGATCGGCACGACGATGACCATGCCGTGCTTTTTCGCATACTCCTGCATGAGCTTCGTCGTCTCCCCGTCGGGGATCTTCTCGGCCGCCGCGTACCACTTGCGGTCCTGGCTCGGGCAGAAATACGGCTGGGTGAAGACTTCCTGGAAACACAGGACCTGCACGCCCTGCTTGCCCGCGTCCTCGATGTAGGGAATGTGGGCTTCGATCATGCGATCCCGGATCTCCCCGGGCTCCATGTTGCCGTCGCCCTTGAGCGCCATCTGGATCAGGCCACACTTAACCTTGGACATGAGTCCCCCTTTCGATGTGCTTGATTGTT
>JAAUYF010022556.1_pt1 | contig 10082 bp, 7 predicted proteins | sample 7278051 | NCBI WGS metagenome assembly JAAUYF01 (sample SAMN14350202, study PRJNA611818) | marine sediment metagenome | isolation source: surface marine sediment (0.6m) | place: French Polynesia: Moorea | collected 2018-08 | reverse complement strand
CCTGAAGACGGGTTTCGTATGCAGGAAGCGCTTAGCAGGGAACAGGCACTGAAGGGGATGACTATTTGGGCAGCGTATTCCAACTTTGAGGCAAACGAAAAAGGTAGTATTGAGGCAGGAAAATGGGCCGATTTTGTGATCCTCAGCAAGGATCTGATGCAAGTACCTGTCCCTGAACTTCGGGAGCTATCGGCCGAACAGGTCTACCTGGCCGGAGAACAGGTAAAATAGAATAAAAAAGGACCGGATAAGACCGGCCCTCTTGTTCTTTTAATAGCAGTAATATTAGCTCTTGCTCATGGGCAAAGCTACACGGGTAGTACCCCAACCCATTACCATATGGATACCATCATCCACCTCCTTAAAGGCAATTGACAATGCTTCCACAGAATTTTCGCCCTGGCTAACCGCTGCACTTACCCGGGCCACATCAGCGGATTGATCGTAGGAATAAGCACCCCATTGGTTCAATTTCGAATTGATAATGACAGTCCATTCGGATTCTCCGGGGATGGTGAATAGCGAATAGGTCCCGGCACTTATGGCCGCTCCCCCAACGATCATGTCCTGGTAAAAGGTAATTTCCACAGCTTCATTGGCACCGGTACGCCATACCTTGCCACTGGGTGCTAACTCAGAGACCGACCTGCCTTTTAATTGGGGCCGGCTATAGACGATACGGACCCATTTATCAGGAACCCGATAACTCGAAGGGTAAGTGGCCATATCCATAGGACTTTTATCCAGGCCACTGAATTCCTGGGCTGCTAATGGCGCAGTGAAAACAAAAGAAAGGGCGATTACGCCAAGTACTAATAATTTTTTCATAATGCTTGATTTTAATTTGCTAAAACTAAAGAGTAAACAAAGGTATATGTGATAAAGAGTCGTTAAAATTTGGATGGCTTACAAAACACTCTAACTTTGCCGGTCTTTAGTGGTTTACGATTATAAATAGTTTAATTATAGTCAGATCAAATAATAAACTGTAAGTAAATATCTAATAAATGTTTTATAATAATAATAACAAGAAGATATTTGCTTAACAATTGAAATATTTTAAGCTATGTGCGGAATTGTATGTGCGTTCGACATAAAAGAATCAAAGGATAAACTGAGGCCTCAGCTGTTGGAGATGTCCAAAAGGGTGAGACACCGGGGTCCGGATTGGAGCGGGATCTATGCCGATGAATTTGCGGTTATAGCCCACGAGAGGCTGGCTATTGTAGATCCGGCATCCGGCAAACAACCATTGTTCAGTGAAGATGGTAGCCTTGTTCTGGCGGCCAACGGAGAAATATATAACCACAGGGATCTAAGGAAGCAGTTCGAGGGCAACTACAAGTTTCAAACTCAGTCAGACTGTGAGGTTATCCTCGCTTTGTATCGCAAAAAAGGCCCTGAATTCTTGGATGATATGAACGGGATCTTTGGTTTTGCGCTTTACGATGCTGAAAAAGAGGAATATTTCGTGGCACGCGATCATATGGGGATCATCCCCCTTTATATGGGCTGGGATAAACAAGGCACCTTTTATGTCGCCTCAGAACTCAAGGCTCTTGAAGGGATTTGCAATAAGATAGAGGTTTTTCCTCCCGGACATTACCTGTACAGTAAGGAGGGCGAACTAAAACGCTGGTATAGCAGAGATTGGATGGAATACGATGCTGTTAAGGAAAATACGACTGAAATTGCTGAGATACGTGAAGCACTGGAAGCCGCGGTTCACCGTCAGCTAATGTCGGATGTTCCTTATGGTGTCTTATTGTCTGGCGGATTAGATTCTTCCGTGACTTCGGCTATTGCAAAAAAATATTCTCAAATGCGGATCGAGTCAGACGATACCAAGGAAGCGTGGTGGCCCCAGTTGCATTCATTTTCGGTAGGTCTGGAAGGCTCACCTGATCTGGAAGCCGCGAGAAAGGTGGCCGACCATATCGGTACGATTCACCATGAGATCAAATTTACGATCCAGGAAGGCCTGGATGCCATTAAAGATGTTATTTACAACCTCGAGACTTACGATATAACAACGGTGAGGGCCTCTACACCAATGTATCTTATGGCCAGGGTAATCAAATCCATGGGCATCAAAATGGTACTTTCAGGTGAAGGTGCCGATGAACTATTCGGCGGTTATCTGTATTTCCATAAAGCGCCCAGTCCAAAAGACTTTCACGAGGAGACAGTCAGGAAACTGGTTAAATTGCACCAGTACGATTGCCTGAGGGCGAATAAGTCACTTGCTGCCTGGGGTATAGAAGGTCGTGTTCCCTTCCTGGACAAAGAGTTTATCGATGTGGCCATGCGGATCAACCCTAAGGATAAAATGATCAATGGGGAAAGAATGGAAAAATGGGTAGTGCGAAAAGCATTTGAATCCTACCTGCCGGAAAGTGTGGCATGGCGTCAGAAGGAGCAATTCTCGGACGGGGTAGGGTATAGCTGGATAGATACACTAAAGGAACTGGTAGAAACTGAAATTTCGGACGAACAGCTGGCCAGTGCACATTTCAGATTTCCTATCCAAACCCCGACAACCAAAGAGGAATACTACTACAGGAACATATTCGAAAGTCATTTTCCCTCGGATGCCGCAGCACTTAGCGTACCCCAGGAGCCTTCTGTGGCCTGTAGTACCAAGATAGCACTGGAATGGGATGAGGCGTTTAAGAATATGAACGATCCTTCTGGACGGGCCGTAGCCAAAGTGCATGAAGACGCTTACGAAAAGTAAAGCGATACAAAAAAATAGTACTATCCAGGTTTTTTGCGAGGCAAAATCCGCACCTTACAACATTAGCATCCTGTAGAGGGCGGCAATCCCAATGACGCTGAGGGTTATAATGAATGGTCCGGCGAGGCCCATAAGCGTTCCTCCAAAGCGGAAGTCTTTTTGTTCCAGTTTACCGGTACTGTAGGCGATAGCATTGGGTGGCGTGGAAATAGGCAGGAACAATGCCGTAGATGCACTTAAACCGATAACCAGGGGCAGTATCACCGGGTACTCAAAAGCCAGTATAAGACTAATTGGAATTAAGATGGTTGCAGTTGCCGTATTACTCATTATGTTGGAAAGGATTGCCGTTAGGTAGGCAAAGCAGAATACGATCACATAAAAATTCAGATTCACATCCTCTATCATCTCCACGTAATAACTGGCCAGACCAGTGTCCTTTATGGCTAATCCCAGTGAAAGCCCTCCAGCTACAAGCATCAAATTGTCCCAGGGTAGCCTGCGCACTTCCTCACCTGTGATAATTCCCGTCATGGTAAGCAATATGATAGGCAGCAAGGATACCATGGCCGCTGGGATCCCGTGTACTTTTTCAGTAAGCCAGAGCAATAGGGTAAGTCCCAGGACTCCGAGAACTACTCTTTTTTTGATCTTTTCAAAGCGATAGTTAGCATCCTCGGGATCTGCTTTTTCCTCCTCCAATTCAATGAGCATTTTTTCTTTTCTCGGAATGTATTTTTTGCTGAGGGCGAACCAAAACAACAGGGTTAGAATAATGGCCAGTGGAAATCCTACGATCATCCACTCCAGAAAGCCAAATTCTATACCGTGGTTATTCAAAGCCTCAACTGCGATGGCATTAGGTGGGGATCCGATCAATGTACCCATACCACCCAAAGAAGCCGCTCCAGAGATACCAACAAGTATGGCTTTAGCAAATGGGGAATCCTCATCCAGGGTATTGATAAATGGCATTACAGAGGCGATCATCATGGCTGTGGTAGCCGTGTTGGACATGATCATGGAAAATATGGCAGTGGTTAGCATTAAGCCCAGAAGAATGAATTTTGGTCGGGTTCCAAATCTGGATATAGACATTCTGAAGACCGCCCGGTCCAGTTTTGTTTTGCTCATGGCCTCGGCGATCACAAAACCACCGAGCATCAACCATATAACACTGCTCGACCAGGAATTGACATACTCCACCATATGCCCTTCCACATTATCAGGGTCAACCTTGCTGTAATAACTGCCCATGGCGAAGATCAAAAACCCAAAGACCAGTAAGCCTACGGCAAAGGGCGGAATCGCTTCTGTTACCCACAACCCGATGGCCAGGAAGAGCACGAACATGACATAAACCTGGGCTTCGTTAAAAGAAGGTTCATATAAGAAATACGTAAGAAGGCCGGCTACGATGATACTCAAAAGGAAGTAGATGATCTTACTCTGAATATCAACAACCCTCTGCATTTCAGAGAGGATCTTCATCGAGGCGGTTCTGGAATCGGCCATTAGGTTTTGTTTGATATACGGTGTTGCAAAATTAAGAACACCGGCCGCTAAGATAACCAAGAAAAGTCAGGTTCAGCCAGTTTTCTGTCACTTCCTTAAAGGAAGCATAAATTGTTGTTAAATTGTTGATAACTTAGGACTGCTGAAGCTTGATAAACACCCTGTTCTACGGGGTATTCCGTATATTTGTAAGATTTGAAATTTGATATTACAAGGACGTACAAAAATCTATGAGCGACGCTGTTAAGAACAAACAATATTCAGCCGATAGTATACAGGCACTTGAGGGTATTGAACATGTGAGGAAGCGCCCTTCCATGTACATTGGAGATGTGGGTGTTAGAGGATTGCACCACCTGGTTTATGAGGTGGTAGACAATTCCATTGATGAAGCCATGGGAGGCCATTGCGATTCTATTCATGTGACCATCAATGAGGACAATTCTGTTTCGGTTCAGGATAACGGTAGGGGTATCCCGGTCGATATCCATAAAAAAGAAGGCGTTTCCGCCCTGGAGGTGGTCATGACCAAGATCGGTGCCGGCGGTAAGTTTGATAAAGATTCATATAAAGTATCAGGGGGTCTCCACGGTGTGGGTGTCTCAGTGGTAAATGCCCTTTCCGATCATTTAAAAGCCACCGTTCACCGGGATGGTAAGATCTGGGAACAGGAATATCAGCGAGGTAAAACCCTCTATCCCGTAAAAAGTGTCGGTAGCTCCAAAGACAGAGGTACTATTGTAACCTTTCATCCTGATAAGGAAATTTTTACCCAGAGTATTGAATATAGCTACGAAACGCTGGCTAACCGCATGCGTGAACTGGCCTACCTCAATAAAGGTGTTACGATCTCCATCACCGATCGCCGTGTGCAGGAGAAGGAGGGAGAATTCCTTTCGGAAACCTTCTATTCCGAGGAAGGTCTTAAAGAGTTTATCCGTTTCCTCGACAGTAACCGGGAACCATTGATACAGAATGTGATATCGATGGAAGGTGAGAAGAACGGGATTCCTGTGGAAGTGGCTATGGTCTATAACAATAGCTATACGGAAAACCTTCACTCCTACGTAAATAATATCAATACGCATGAGGGAGGAACACATTTATCCGGATTCAGGAGGGGGCTCACCACTACTTTGAAGAAATATGCCGACAGTTCGGGCATGCTCGATAAACTGAAATTTGAAGTTTCCGGGGATGATTTTCGTGAAGGACTTACGGCTATCGTTTCAGTAAAAGTGGCGGAGCCGCAATTCGAGGGACAAACAAAGACGAAATTAGGAAACCGTGAAGTTTCTTCGGCAGTTAGCCAGGCGGTCTCCCAAATGCTCACTAATTATTTGGAGGAACACCCGGACGATGCGAAGATGATCGTTCAAAAGGTAATTCTCGCCGCCCAGGCCAGGCACGCAGCCACTAAGGCCAGGGAGATGGTGCAGCGCAAAAGCGTCATGACCGGAGGTGGATTGCCAGGGAAACTCTCCGATTGCTCGGAACAGGATCCGACGCAGTGCGAGGTCTTCCTGGTAGAGGGAGACTCTGCAGGAGGTACCGCCAAGCAGGGAAGCGACAGGAATTTCCAGGCCATATTACCCCTCCGCGGAAAGATCCTCAATGTTGAGAAAGCCATGCAGCACAAGGTTTTCGAAAACGAGGAGATCAAAAATATTTATACCGCCCTGGGAGTGACTATCGGGACCGAGGAAGACAGCAAAGCGCTGAACCTGGAAAAACTGAGATATCACAAGGTAATTATCATGTGTGATGCAGATGTGGATGGAAGTCATATTGAAACCTTGATCCTGACCTTCTTTTTCCGGTATATGAGGGAACTGATAGAGCAGGGGCACGTCTATATAGCCACTCCTCCGCTATATCTTGTAAAGAAAGGGAACAAGAAAAGCTATGCCTGGGACGATAAAGAACGGGATACTATCGCTGAAGAATTTGGTGGCGGGGTATCTATTCAAAGGTATAAGGGTCTGGGTGAAATGAACGCCGAACAACTCTGGGAAACCACCATGAATCCCGAAAATCGCACCTTGCGGCAGGTAACTATCGAAAATGCTACAGAATCCGATAGGATATTTTCCATGTTGATGGGAGATGAAGTGCCTCCAAGACGGGAATTCATAGAGAAAAATGCCGTCTATGCGAACATTGATGCATAAGAATAGCCGTTTCACAACAAAATCCTGACATTCGTGTCGGGGTTTTTTAGTTTTAGGCAAAATATATGCGATGAAACGAATATTATTTGCCTCAATTCTTATGTATGCTGGTTGTGTCATGGCACAGTCCAATATAGACGATTTACTTCTTGCCGGTATTGACGATGCACAAAGATTTTCCAACGATTACCTGGCCCCGGCCTCTGAAGGTATTATTTACGGGATCTCAGGCAGTTGGTATAATACTGCCGATACCAAACCTTTAGGTGGTTTTGAGATCTCACTGATCGGGAACTTGGCTTTTTATGGGAATAAAGAAGACAAAAAGCAGTTTATCCTGGATACGGCGGAGTACGAAAACCTGCAATTCGTGGACGGAAGTACGGCCCAGCCGGTTTCCACAGCCCTTGGTGATATTGAAGGTGTTCGGGTCTTCGTTGAAGACGAGACCGGCCTGGTCAGGGAAGAATTTGAGTTGCCATCCGGACTTGCTTCGGAAAATATCAATTTCCTGCCATCCGGTTATATCCAGGGAGCTGTTGGTCTCGTAAAAGGGATCGAACTCAAAGTAAGATACCTGCCCACTGTCAATACAAGTGACGCCAAAGTTTCCATGTACGGATTTGCCTATCAACAGGACTTTACCAAGCTGCTCCCCGCAGACAAGGTCTTGCCAGTAGCAATTTCTGCCGTAATTGGCTACACCAAGTTTAACGGTGAGTACGATCTTACGAGCACCAATCTTATTGACGGACAGGACCAAAGATTCGAAATGGGGATCAACTCCTGGATCTTCGAAGCCGCAGTCTCCACCAAGTTACCTATAATTAATTTCTACGGCGGTCTTGGTTATCTCACCGGCAAATCAGAAACTGATTTTCTGGGAACCTATGTTGTGGAATCCGGCCCGTTTCAAACCACATACACGGATCCTTTTAGTGTAAGCGCCGATGCCAGTGGTGTGGTAGGTAGGGTAGGTACCAAGTTAAAATTAGGGGTCTTCAGATTTCATGTGGATTACGCCCTGGGAGAATTCAACAACCTTTCATTCGGACTCAACTTTGGATTCAGGTAGAATACCATACAAATAACAACCAAACCTATAAGAACCTGTTGAGCTTTCAACAGGTTTTTTTATAAAAAAAAGCAGCCCTCATTACAAGGACTGCTTTTAACTATATATGGAAAAATTAAGGGGTCACTCCCGTTGGGCAATTATATTGCCCTGCTGATCTTCCAGTATCTCCATCTCTTCGGCAAGCTTCATGCTTACCACATCATTCGTCATGTCAGTTCCCGGATAAGAGATGGTATAAGTACCTTTATCCACAGACCAGCTAAAATCTGTTTTTACTTCCAACTTATTGTTGCTGTAAAGATGGTACCTGCCAAGATACACATCGTTAAAGATCCATTCCTGTCTGGAGGTATCATCCTCGGTATTCAACTCCACCTTAGTCCATATCCCGATAATGGGATCATTGTTTTCCGGTATTCTTGAACAGTTACTCACAGAAATGATCGCAACTATGGCCAATAAACAAAAGATCTTTTTCAATTTATGGTATTTTGATTTGGGGTGTCCTTCTTAACGGCTATAATGCCTCCTGTATTGCTATTTTTCGATGTATTGCAGCCCTTTATCAATTTCTTCGTTAAACTGCATCTTTTTTTAACATTTCAGAGGGATGAAACAGCCTGAATTATTAATGAAGATATAACGCTAAAATCCCTCTAATTCGTCGAAAATTCAGTACTTTTGAGAGCTTATCCAATTCTAAATTTTACACCATATGAAAATTACTGTAGTAGGGGCGGGTGCTGTTGGTGCTAGTTGCGCCGAGTACATCGCAATTAAAGATTTTGCATCTGAAATCGTATTACTTGATATCAAAGAGGGATTCGCCGAAGGCAAGGCCATGGACCTGATGCAAACAGCATCATTGAACGGTTTTGATTCCAAAATCACCGGTACTACCGGCGATTATTCCAAGACGGCAGGCAGTGATATTGCAGTTATTACCTCAGGCATTCCCAGAAAGCCTGGCATGACACGCGAAGAGCTCATTGGAATCAATGCTGGTATCGTGAAAAGTGTTACGGAAAGTCTGCTCGAGCATTCTCCCAATGCTATATTAATTGTGGTGAGTAATCCTATGGACACCATGACCTATCTGGTGCATAAGATAACAGACCTGCCAAAGAACAGGATCATTGGTATGGGCGGGGCCCTGGATAGTGCGAGGTTTAAATACAGGTTGGCCGAAGCCCTTGACGCACCTATCTCCGATGTGGATGGCCTGGTAATCGGTGCCCATAGCGATACCGGAATGATCCCCCTGGCCAGGCATGCCACCAGAAACAGCATTAAGGTCTCAGAGTTCCTGTCTGCAGACCGACTCAGTCAGGTGGTGGAAGACACCAAGGTTGGCGGAGCCACACTTACTAAGCTGCTGGGAACCAGTGCTTGGTACGCACCCGGCGCGGCGGTTTCGGCATTGGTACAGGCCATCGCCTGTGATCTGAAAAAAATGTTCCCGTGTTCTACCTATCTGGACGGGGAATATGGTCTTAATGATATTTGTCTTGGTGTACCTGTGATCCTGGGCAAGAACGGGATCGAGGAAATCGTTAACATCGAACTTAACGATGCTGAAAATGCCAATATGCAGGAGAGTGCCTCTGCCGTAAGGAATGTAAACGAATTGCTGGAGAACTGATCCAACAGTTCCTTCACAGTTTATTCAGATAAAAACAACTACTGTTACCGCCCGGATCGAATTCAAATTCATCCGGGCGGTTTTGGTTAGCAACCGTCCCTACAAATGATCCAAATTTATTGTCTGTTCCTGAGGGAAATGATATATTTGCACGCTGTTTGCGAACACCTTCAATAAATTAAGAAACCTATGCAGAACAAAGGACTTGTAAAGCTTTTCGGATTACTGTTCGGTCTGGTTAGTATCTACCAGCTTTCCTACACTTTTATCGCGAGCAAGATCGAAAAGGATGCCGAGACATTCGCAGCTGCGGCTATTGATTCCTCTGAAGAGGACTATGTGGCAAAGAGGGAGGAGCTCGAAGCCAGCTATCTTGATTCAGTAGCTACGAATCCTGTCCTCGGATATACGTCTTACGAGGATGCCAAGAAAAAGGAACTCAACAAAGGTCTCGACCTTAAAGGAGGTATCAATGTGACCCTTCAGATTTCCGTGAAAGACATTCTGAAAGGCCTGGCCAATAATACTAAGAATCCTGTATTCAACAAAGCGCTGGCGGATACCGATCTGGCCTCCCAAAGTAGTGATGATACCTATCTGGATCTCTTTTTCGATGCCTTTGACAATATCAAGGGTGATACTAAGCTGGCCTCACCAGACATATTTGCCAATAAAGGTCTTAGTGACGAGATCAATTTCCAGATGACCGATGATGAGGTGAAACCCATTATCAGAAGAAAAATTGACGAGTCTATCGTTTCGGCATTTGAAGTGTTGCGCGAACGAATCGATGGCTTCGGTGTTACACAGCCCAATATTCAGAGGGAGGGGAATTCCGGCAGGATTGTAGTGGAATTACCCGGGGCATGCGATATTGCACGGGCTCAGGACCTGTTGTCTAGTACTGCCCAATTGGAGTTCTGGGAGACTTACGAACCT
>JAAUYF010037105.1_pt1 | contig 10116 bp, 10 predicted proteins | sample 7278051 | NCBI WGS metagenome assembly JAAUYF01 (sample SAMN14350202, study PRJNA611818) | marine sediment metagenome | isolation source: surface marine sediment (0.6m) | place: French Polynesia: Moorea | collected 2018-08 | reverse complement strand
CCTGATGCTGCCCTTTGCCTGGATAGTGCTGACCCGTGTCGCATTCAAAGTCGATTTCACGACTTCCGGAGAAGGCAAGGCTGAACTGGCGCGCATGAAGACGGACCTGGGCCCGATGTCCATCCCGGAGAAGCGAGTCGCTGCCGTGTTCCTTGTCATGGCCTCGGCGTGGGTGCTGCGGCCCTTGCTCGTGAAAATCCCGGGACTGGCCGCCCTCGATGATTCGGCGATCGCGATCGCCGGCGCCGTCACACTGTTCATGCTGCCGAGCGGCAGACGGGAAGATCCGCTCCTGCTGCGGTGGCAATACGCTGAGCAATTGCCGTTCGGTGTGTTGCTGCTCTTTGGCGGCGGTATGTCGCTTGCGCGGCGCGTTGCAGACACCGGACTCGCTGAGTGGCTCGGCACCAGCCTCGAAGTCGTAGGCTCACTGCCGCTGCCGGTCATCGTGATCATCGCCGCATCGATGATCATCTTCCTGACCGAACTGACCAGCAATATCGGCACGACGACGACCTTCCTGCCGGTCGTAGGCGCGGTTGCGATCCAGGCCGGCGTCGACCCCATCGTCGTTACCGTGCCCGTCACGTTCGCTGCGAGCTGCGCATTCATGCTGCCTGTTGCCACACCACCCAACGCGATTGTCTTCGGTTCCGGAATGCTCACGATCCCGAAGATGGTCCGAGCCGGTTTCATGCTGAATATCGTCAGCATATTCCTCGTCTCGCTTGTCGCCTTGTACCTCGCGCCCAAGTTCCTTTAGGAGCAACAGTGACCAACGAATACGACGTCGGCCCGCAGAACAAGGTTCGTCAGTTACGCGAGAAAGCCGCGTATGACCGCGGTACCGTACACGGCATTCTTGACGCCGGTCTCGTGGCGCACGTTGCAATCGTGCAGGACGGTGACCCGGTAGTCGTACCGATGCTGTACGGCCGCGAAGACGACACGCTCTACCTGCACGGGGCGCGCAAAGCGAGGATCATCCGCATGCTCGAGGGTTCGGGCAAAGCGTGTATCAACGTCACCTTGCTCGACGGACTGGTCTTTGCGCGTTCGGCGTTCGCGTCGTCGATGAACTACCGCTCGGTGACGGTGTTCGGCAAAGCCCGCCTCGTCGACGACCTCGACGAAAAGAAGCGTGCATTACACGTGATCAGCGAACATGCCATGCCGGGACGTCGCGCCGAACTGCGCCTGTCGCTGGAGAACGAGCTGAAGATGACCGGCGTCATCGCCGTCGACATCGAGTCAGCGTCAGCCAAGATCTCCGACAAGATGCCCGACGACGAAGCCTGCGATATCGACACGCCGGTCTGGGGCGGCATCCTGCCGATCGAGTCGCGCTTCACGACCCTGCAGCCCGACGAACTGGTCAAGGAGGGCATCGAGCCTTCGGCGGCGCTGAAAGCGCTGGAGGGCAGGAAACTGTAGTAGGGGCTTTAGCCCCGAAAAGGATCGCGGCTGAAGCCGCTCCTACTACAGCAGATCGCTGGTGTTTTCGGCCTCCAGCCTGAGCAGGGCTTCCTTGGTATCCAGCCCGCCGCCAAAGCCGGTCAGGTCACCGTCACTCCCGATGACACGGTGACAGGGCACGACGATCGGCAAAGGATTACGGCCATTTGCGGCGCCCACGGCGCGGACGGCCCTGGGCCGGCCTATACGCCGGGCTATTTCGCCGTAACTCGTCGTCTCGCCGTAAGGGATGTCCTGCAGCGCCTCCAGTACGCTGACCTGGAATTCGGTTCCACTCAATTGCAGCGGCAGGTCGAAGTCGCGACGGTCACCGGCAAAGTACTCGCGCAGTTGCCTGCACGCTTCGGCCAGGGGCTTCTCATTGAAGATCCAGTCAGGCTCCGGCTCTCGCCGCATCGAGCCTTTCGGAAATCCGATCATCGCCAGCCCGGCTGCATTCCCCGCCAGTAACAGTTCGCCAATCGGCGTTTCCAGGTAACAGTAATACATTCTCAGCCTCCGGCCCCGCTGTCGGAGCCCCAGATCAACAGTGCCGCGTACGCGCGCCATGGCCGCCATCTGTCTGCGCGGTCCAGCAGTTCGCCCGGTCGCAGGCGTCTTCCCTCAGCCTCGTCGAATGCCCGTAGCAGGCCCAGGTCGGAGGCCGGAAACGCGTCCGGGTCCTTCATTGTCCGCATTGCAACATACTCCGCCGTCCATTCGCCGATTCCCCGGATGTCAACCAGGGCCTCGCGAAGCTCACGGACGGTCTGTCCTGCATCGAAGTTCAGCCGGCCGTCAACGACGGCGCGGGCAACGTCGCGAATCGTCTGCGCCCTCGCGCGCACCAGGCCCAGGTTTTCGAGCCGAGCGCGCACCAGCCTTGCCGGCGCCGGGAACAGGCGCGCCGGAGCGTCGGCAGCGGGCGTTTCGATCGGTTCCCCGTAGCGTTCCGCGATCCGCCCGGCGAATGTCGTTGCGGCCTTGACCGACACCTGCTGGCCGAGGATCGCGCGCACCGTCAGTTCGAACCCGTCCCACGCACCCGGCACGCGGACCCCGGGGTTCTTTCGCAACAATCCTCGTAACAGCCGGTCCGCGGACAGGGTCGCAGATATATCGTCCACCGGTGCATCGAGATCGAACATGCTGCGAACACGCTGCACCGTGGTGAACAGGACGTCCGTGCCAATGCCATGCAGTGTCAGCGACAGTTGCCCGTCAGCATTCCGCACTTCGATGACACCCCGCGCACCATCAACGTCGACGGTGCGCAGGTACCGAGGACCGTCGACCAACTCGACGCCCGGCGTCGCACGTGCGGCAAAAAAGCCGAGCAATGCCGGCCAGTCGAAGGGCTGCCGATACGACAGCTGCACACTCAGCGCGCCGCTCACCTGCGGCGACTCCCGGACGCTCCTCAGTTCCCGCGGCGTGCGGCCATACGTCTTGCGGAATGTGTCGTTGAAACGGCGCACACTGCCGAATCCCGACGCGACAGCAACGTCTCTCATCGCAAGAGACGTCTGGTCGATAAGCCGCTTCGCAAAGTGCAATCGCTGCGTATGTGCGACGGCCTGCGGGCTGGCGCCAATGTGTTTCGTGAACAGGCGCCTCAGGTGCCGGCTCGTGACGCCCAGCCGTTCGGCGAGCCGCTCGACATCGCCGTGGTCCAGCGCGCCATCGGCTATCAGCCGCAGTCCGCGCTGTACGGTCGTCGACGTTCCTGCCCATGCAGGCGTCCCCGGGGCACACTCGGGCCGACAGCGCAGGCAGGGACGGAAACCGGCTTCGCTCGCGGCGGCCGCGCTGGGATAGAAATCGACGTTTTCACTTTTCGGGGGGTTCGCGGGACAGATCGGCCGGCAGTAGATGCCCGTCGTCTTCACGGCGACAAAGAACCGGCCGTCGAAACGCACGTCGCGAGAGAGCCGCGCGCGTTCGTACACCTCGTTATCGATGGCCGCTGCCGTATCCATGGCACGCAGTATACGCCGGACCCCGGGTGACAATGGCCACAATCGGACCTGCAAAAAAAAGCCGGACGAGCGAACCCGTCCGGCAAAGTCGCAGAATTGCGGGGGAATTTTGTTACGCGGCGCGCGGCGTCTCCCGGGTCTCGAGCCACGTGGCCAGATCGTCGGAACCGCCGATGAGGCGACCGTTGATGAACACCTGCGGATAGGTCGTGTTCGTCGTCACGGCGCGCAGCGTGCGATCCGTGTAATCGCGGTTCAGCACGAGTTCTTCGAACTCGATACCGGCGTCGTTGAGCATGCCTTTCGCACGAACACAGAACGGGCAGCCTTCGCGCGAAAATACGGTTACGTCGTAGGGCATCTGGCTGTTCGGATCGAGGTACTGCAGCATCGTGTCAGCGTCGGATACGTGGAACGGATCGCCCGGCTCCTCGGGTTCGATAAACATCTTCTCGACGACGCCGTCGCGAACCAGCATCGAATAACGCCACGACCGGCGTCCGAAGCCGAGGTCTTCCTTACCCACGAGCAGGCCCATGGCATCGGAGAACTCGCCGTTGCCGTCCGGCAGGAAGGTCACGCGATCGGCCTTCTGCGCGCGCTGCCACTCGTTCATGACAAACGCGTCGTTGACCGACACGCAGATGACCTCGTCGATGCCCTGCGCCTGGAACTGCGGCACGAGCTGGTTGTAACGCGGCACGTGCGACGACGAACAGGTCGGCGTGAATGCGCCGGGCAGCGAGAAGATGATGACGTTCTTGCCGCCAAAGATTTCTTCGCTCGTCACATCGACCCACTCGTGGTCGCGCCGCGTGCGAAACGTAACGTCCGGGATTCGTTTCCCTTCGAGATTCTTGAACATGATGTCTTCTCCTTGGTTTCGTTGTTCAGGCCAGCATGCTGCGTAGCATCCAGGCGTTCTTTTCGTGTATCTGCATGCGCTGCGTAAGCAGGTCTGCCGTCGGCTCATCGTGCGCGTCGTCGGCGACGGGGAACACCTCGCGGGCCGTGCGTACGACCGTCTCCTGCCCGATCGCCAGCTGGCGGATCATGTCTTCGGCAGTCTCGGTGCCGGCGCCGTCCTCGATCGCGGTCAGGTTCGAGAATTCCGTGTACGAACCCGGCGAGCGTATGCCGAGAGCCCGGATGCGCTCCGCGATCTCGTCGACCGCAGTTGCGAGTTCCGTGTACTGCTCCTCGAACATCTGGTGCAGCGTGTTGAACATCGGCCCCGTTACGTTCCAGTGATAGTTGTGCGTCTTCAGGTACAGGGTGTAGCTGTCCGCCAGCAAGCGCGACAGGCCGTTCGCGATCGCCTCGCGGTCTGCCTGTTTGATTCCCGTGTTGATGTCCATGGTGTTTCCCGTCATTGAATTCATGCGGCAATTGTGGGGGTGGACAATCGATAAATAAAACGGTTTAATTCTCTCACTACATTCTATTTTTTCGAATATGCGCGTACCGACCATAAAGCAACTGCAGTATTTCCTCGCGCTGACCGAGACGAACCACTTCGGTCGCGCGGCGGAGCGCTGCTTCGTGTCCCAATCCGCGTTCAGCAACGCAATCCGGGAACTGGAGGACGCGCTCGAAGCCCAGCTCGTCGACCGGACCAACCTCAACGTCACGATCACGGCGATGGGCCAGGAAATCGCCGTGCAGGCACGGCTTGTAATGAGCGACGTCGATGCTCTCCTCGAACTCGCGCGCGGTCGCAGCGCACCGCTGGAGGGTGAGCTGCGTCTCGGAGTGATACCGACCATCGCGCCGTTCCTGCTGCCCGGCACCCTGCCGAAACTCCGCAAGCGCTACCCCGAGCTCGAGCTGTTGCTGACGGAAGACCAGACCGACCGGATCTACCGCCGCCTGATGGAGGGCGAACTCGACGTATTGCTGCTCGCCCTGCCCTGGCAAATGCGCGGCGTCGACGAAATGCCGCTGTTCGACGACGAGTTCTGCCTCGCGTGTCGCGACGGCACCGAGCGCGTCGACCCTGAGAACTACCGGTTCACGCGGCTCGACAGCGACAGCATCCTGTTGCTGGAGGACGGCCATTGCCTGCGCGATCACGCCCTTGCCGCGTGCAAGATCCGAAACACGGAAAAAATCCGGCGCTTCGGCGCAAGCAGCCTGCTGACACTCATCGAGATGGTCGATGCAGACCTCGGCGTGACGTTCCTGCCGGAGATGGCCAAGGGGTCCGCCCTGTTACGGAATACGCGTGTCAAGCTCTGGCCGCTGGGCGAACGCAGTTACCGGACGATCGGCCTTGTCTGGCGCAAAGGCAGCCGGCGCTGCGACGAGTTTCGCCTGCTTGGCGAGTTCTTCAGGGACAATCGCGACGCGCAGGCATCGTAGGCAGGAATGCGTATTGTTGGCGACAGCCGCAAGTAACAGCATAGCGGTCTCGGAGGTGATGTTATGAGACAGACCGTTTTCTGCGTTGCCGCCGGTCTGGTGCTCGCTTCCTGCGCGCATAATGCCGACGACACGGACGTCGGCAAGGTGACGGCCACAAACTACGGCGAAGAAGCCTACCTCCAGCATTGCGCCGGCTGCCACGAGACAGGATTGCTCGGCGCTCCCAGGGAGGGCGAGCCCATGGACTGGGAAGGGCGCTCGCGTCTCTGGCAAGCGGTGCTGATGGAACACGCCAAGACCGGCTATTTCGACATGCCGGCCCGCGGCGGCAAGACGATGCTCCCTGACGAGGTTGTCGACGCTGCCGCCGAGTATATGCTCGAGATCACATTTCCTGACCGTCCGGTCGAATAGTCAGAGCTATCGCGAATCGCGCAGCGCGGCGGAGTCGCTGCTATTTGATAGTATGGCCGTCTTGTCGCTGCCCAAGCCAAGGACAACAAAGTGGCAGACCCTTCGGAGAGCATTCACCAACTGAAGATCGATCGCAGCGCACCGGCACCTGCCGGTGGCAGCCGCGCGTGGATCTTTGCAGTGCTTGCGATTGCCGTCATCGCGGTCGTCGGATGGTTGCTCTCCGATCGTTTCCGCGGATCCGTTCTTGTCGAGACGGATGTCGCGCGACAGCCGCCATCGGTTGCCGCGGCGAGCAGCGTGCTCGACGCGTCCGGGTACGTCGTCGCACGCCGCCAGGCGACCATCTCGTCAAAGGTCACCGGCAAGGTCCTCGAGGTGCTGGTCGAAGAAGGCATGCGTGTCGAAAAAGACCAGGTCGTGGCGCGGCTCGACGACACTACGCAGCAGGCTCAGCTGGCCGTCGCGATTGCCCAGGCCGACTCGGCGCGTGCACTTCTCGACGAAGTTTCCGCCAGGCTGCGTAACGCGCAGCAGGAACGTGACCGGCAGCGTGACCTCGCCGCGAGGGGACTCACGAGCCAATCCAGCCTCGATGATGCGGAGGCGCTGTACGACGAACTTGCGGCCCGCCTCGAGACGGGGCGAGAGAACGTCGACGTTGCGGAGAGCAATGTGCTCCTCGCACGCGATGCATTGTCGAACATGACGATTCGCGCCCCGTTCGCCGGCATGGTCGTTACGAAGAACGCTCAGCCCGGCGAGATGATCTCTCCGGTGTCGGCCGGAGGCGGCTTCACGCGCACCGGCATCTGCACGATCATCGACACCGATTCGCTGGAAATCGAGGTCGACGTCAATGAAGCCTACATACAGCGCGTTGTCCCCGGGCAACGGGTGTCGGCCGTGCTCGACGCGTACCCGGACTGGCGTATACCGTCCGAAGTGATCGCAATCATCCCGACGGCCGATCGACAGAAAGCAACCGTGCGTGTGCGCATCGGCTTCCTGGAACGCGACAATCGCGTACTGCGCGACATGGGCGTCAAGGTGTCTTTCCTGGGCACGGAGACGCCGGCAAGCACCACTCGCGAGGTCCAGGGCGTGATGATCCCCGGTGCGGCGCTGCGTTCGGATGACGCCGGCGATTTCGTGTGGATCGTCCGTAACGGTGTCGTCGACAGACGGTCCGTCGAACTCGGCGGCCCGCGCGACAGGCCTCAGGTGCTCGTACAGACCGGCCTCGTCGCAGGCGACACCGTCGTCAGGTCTGCGGAGAGCCCGCTGTCCGCCGGGCAGGCGGTCAAAACCAACTAGCAGGAGTCGAAACGATGAGTGAAGTCCTCGCCACATTGACAGGCGTGAGCAAGTCCTACCAGAAGGGCAAGGAGATCGTCGAAGTGCTCCACAATCTCGATCTCGAGATTCCCCGAGGCGACTTCATCGCGATCATGGGCCCTTCCGGATCGGGCAAAACGACATTGCTCAACCTGCTCGGCGGACTCGACAAGCCGACGGCGGGCACGGTCCGTGTTGGCGATGCCGAGCTTTCGACGATGTCGAACAACCGGCTGTCACACTGGCGGTCGACGAACGTCGGTTTCATCTTCCAGTTCTACAACCTGTTGCCGGTATTGACGGCGCAGAAGAACGTCGAGCTGCCGTTGCTCCTGACGAATTTCTCCGGCGGCGAGCGGGCACATCGGGCGGGTGTCGCCCTGGAGATCGTCGGCCTCGAAGGTCGCACGGACCACTATCCGCGTGAGCTGTCAGGCGGCCAGGAACAGCGCGTCGCGATCGCGCGCGCGATCGTATCCGATCCGGCGTTATTGCTCTGTGACGAGCCGACCGGCGACCTCGATCGCGAGACCGCAGCCGAGATTCTCAAGCTGCTGCAGATACTCAACCGGGAGCACGGCAAGACGATCGTCATGGTGATCCACGATGCCCAGGCTGCCGAATTCGCCAACCGCACCATGATCTGTGACAAGGGGACACTGGAGCACCAGGAGGTCGCATGAAATATTTCGGCCTGATCTGGAAGAACGTGTGGCGCAAGAAGATCCGCACGTCGCTGACGATTCTGTCGGTGCTTGTCGCCTTCCTGTTGTTCACGCTGCTTTCGGCGATCGGGTATGCCTTCAAGAGCGGCGAGGATGCGGCTGATGCCGAGCGACTCATCATCATCGACAAGATCACGCTCATTAACCCGCTGCCGATGGCCTACAAGAACCGCATCGCTGCGACCGAAGGCGTGCATTCGGTCACCCATGCGTCCTGGTTCGGCGGCTACTACCAGGAACCGCGCAACCAGTTCCCGCAGTTCCCGACCGACCCGTACGAGTACTTCTCGATGTACCCGGAGCTCAAGATTTCCGAGGAACATCTCGCCGGCTGGGCGCGCAATCGCCAGGGCGCCGTTATCGGGCGCGAACTGGCGGAGCAGTTCAGCCTGCAGGTCGGCGATCGTATCCCGATACAGGCGACCATCTGGACCAAGATGGACGGCGGCCGCACCTGGGAGTTCGACATCGAAGGCATCTTCGAGACGGATGATCCGCGTGGCAGCACGGCATACCTGCTTTTCCACTACGATTACTTCGAGGAAGCCCGCGCCTTCGGCAAGGGCACCGTCGGCTGGTATATCCTGCGAGTGGTTCCCGGCGCGGACCCCGTGCAGGTGGCGAAAGCCGTCGACCTGCAGTTCGCGAACTCACCGAACGAGACGGAAACCAGTACGGAGGCGGCGTTCGCGCAGTCGTTTGCCAAGCAATTCGGCAACATCGCGCTGATCGTCACGCTCATCCTCGGGGCCGTGTTCTTCACGTTGCTCCTCGTATCCGGCAACACGATGTCGCAGTCGGTGCGTGAGCGCATCTCGGAACTCGCGGTTCTCAAGACGCTCGGCTTCTCGGACCGTTCGGTACTCGGCATCGTCCTGTCCGAATCGATCCTGATCATGCTGATCGGCGGACTGCTCGGCCTCGGGATCGGATGGTTCCTCGTGCAGGGCGCTGCCACGGAATACGGGTCATTCCTTCCGGGGATCTTCCTGTCGCCGCAGGCGATCGTGGCGGCGCTGGCGATCATGATCGGTGCCGGGATCGTCGCCGGCGTGTTCCCGGCCTTGAAGGCCATGCGCCTCTCGATTATCGACGCACTGGCGCGTGCCTGAGGTATTGCCATGAATACGATCAAGCAGACAGTGGCAGTCACCACACTAAATCTTCGCACCCTGCCGCAACGACTCGCGTCATCCACTGTCGCCGTCGTGGGCGTCGGCGCCGTGGTCCTCGTGTTTGCCGCGGTCCTGTCGATGGCGGCGGGACTCGAGAAAACGATGGTTTCCGCCGGCTCCGATGACACGGCCGTGATCATGCGCAGCGGCTCCACGTCAGAGCTCAACAGCGGCCTGTCCAATGAACAGGTGCTGATCGTGTCGAATGCGCCCGGCGTGCTGAAAGATGGCGACAGCGCAATCGTATCTGCAGAGCTTTACGTCATTACGGATGTCAGGAAGCGATCGACCGGGACCGATGCCAATGTGCCATTCCGCGGCGTACAGGAGGGCGCGTTCCAAGTTCGCGACGGCGTGAGCATCGTCGAGGGCCGCATGTTCGAGCCGGGCAAGAATGAAATCGTCGTGGGGCGTGCCGCGCAGATGGAGTTCATGGGCCTCGACGTCGGGGAGACGATTCGCTTCGGCCAGACCGAATGGTCGATCGTGGGGACATTCGATGCGGGCGGCAGTGTCTCGGAGTCGGAACTCTGGACGGACGTTCGCGTTCTGCAAGGCGCCTATCGTCGTGGCAATTCCTTTCAATCCGTTCGCGTGAAGCTACAAAGCCCGGACAGCCTGGAGACACTTCAACAGGCCCTCGAGGCGGACCCGCGCATTGACCCT
>JAAUYF010007658.1_pt1 | contig 10134 bp, 10 predicted proteins | sample 7278051 | NCBI WGS metagenome assembly JAAUYF01 (sample SAMN14350202, study PRJNA611818) | marine sediment metagenome | isolation source: surface marine sediment (0.6m) | place: French Polynesia: Moorea | collected 2018-08 | reverse complement strand
GAACTTCCCGGTGCCGCGCCATTGCAACGACGCCGAGCTACGGTATCTCGTGGACAACGCCGTGCTACCAATCGCGAGCCGCTTCGCGCCGGACGCGCTCGTACTGTGCTGCGGCGCCGACAGCCTGGCCGGCGACCCGCTGTCGTCGATGGACCTCAGTAATGTCGCGTTGTGGGATACGGTCGACCGCCTGCTCGAGTTCGAAGCTCCGGCCGTCATTCTCGGGGGCGGCGGCTACAATCCGTGGACGGTCTGCCGTTACTGGGCCGGCATGTGGGGCCGGCTGACGGGGCAGACCATGCCCGAGTCGCTGCCCGTCGAGGCGGTCGAGATGCTGACGCTGATGGAATGCGACCTGGTCGACGACGAGGACGTTGATCCGCGCTGGCTGACGACGCTCGTGGATACCCCGTATGATGGTCCCGTGCGACCAGAGATAGAATCGTTGGCTGCTCAGCTGGTGAAGGACTGACGCGATGGCATGGATTGACTACCTGGCCGATATCGAGGACCTCGAGGACGCCGAATTCGACGAGGCGCTGGTCGCCAGGTTCGAGAGCGCGGCCGACGGGCGCGAGCCGAGGCCGATCCGTTTTTCCACGCCGACGTTCAAGGAATACGAGACCACGGAGCTGAAAGGCTGCGGCAAGAACAGCTTCCCGGCGTTTTCGATCACGGCGGCCGCCTGCGGACTGAACTGCGATCACTGCCAGAAGAAGATCCTCGAGCCGATGATCCCGGCCACCAACCCGGAGATGCTCGATGGCAAGGTGCGGCAGCTCATCGAAACCCAGGGGCTGAACGGCTTCCTGCTCTCGGGTGGCTCCAACAAGCGCAATGAAATCAATTACATGCGCTATCTTCCTGTTGTAGAACGTTTAAAGTCGGACTTTCCCGATATGCGCATCGCGGTCCACAGCGCACTGATGAAGGAAGACCAGGCGAAGGCAATGGAATCGGCCGGCGTCGATACCGTGATGATGGATGTCATCGGCGCCAACGAGACGATCGAAGAGGTCTACAAACTGAAGCGGCCCGTCGAGGACTTCGAGGAGACGCTGGCCGCGCTGTGTGCGACCTCGATGGAGGTCACTCCGCATATCGTCGTCGGGCTGCATTACGGGCGCATCCTCGGCGAGGCCAATGCGCTCGACATGGTCAGCCGTTACCCGGTCACGGCGCTCGTGCTGGTGGTCATCATGCCGTTCTACGCCAAGCCCGGAACCTTCGAGACGCCTGCCACGCGCGATGTCGGCGAGATCTTCTACGAGGCGCGCGAGCGGCTGCCCGAGCAGCAGGTGCTGCTGGGCTGTGCGCGGCCACCGGGCATGCACAAGCGTGTCACCGACGCCTACGCCATCATGGCCGGTCTCGACGGCATTGCATTTCCTGCCGAAGGCGCGGTATCCGTCGCTCATTCGATCGGGCGACCGTTCGAACAGGCGCATTCCTGTTGCTCGATCAAGCTGGGCAGCGAACTGAAAACGAACCTGGCGCGTTCCTGCGCGGCCTGAGACGAGGACAGCGACGATGAGTTGTATCGAACCCAAAGCGAACATTGCCATGGAGCCGCGGTTCCCGGACAAGACGCCAGCCGATCGCCGCAACGGCCAGAACGTCAAGTCGAACGACATTCCGCCGCAGGGCGTCTACCTGCCCAATAACAACTACCTGGCGCCGCACATGCGTTCGCCCGAGTACGTGCAGATGTCCAACGCGGCCGCGATCACGCTGGGCATCATGGGCGGCCGCATGCATCGCTGCGAGTGCACGCGCTGCCTCAACCTGCTGCTGACCTATCCCGAAGGCTGCCGGGCGAACTGCGCCTACTGCGGGCTGGCGCGGCATCGGGAGGCCGATCGCGATTACGCGGATCGCAACTTCATTCGCGTCGACTGGCCGGCCGTGCCGATGGCCGACATCGTCGACATCGTGGCAAAAGACCCCGAGAACAGCCCGTTCCACCGCATGTGCATTTCGATGATCACGCACCCGCGCTCGGAAGACGACACGTTCTCGGTGCTCGAACAGTGGACGAGCAGGATCGATCCGGACGCGATCCCGATCTCGATCCTGTCCAACCCGACGACGATGACGCGCGACGACGTGCAGAAGACGAAGGACCTCGGCGCCGACATCTTCACGGTCGCGCTGGACGCGGCCACACCCGAGGTGTTTGACAAGACCCGCGGCAAGGGCGTGCAGTCGCCGCACAAGTGGTCGAAATACTGGGAGATTATGCTCGAGGCCAGGGACATCTTCGGCCCGCAGAAATTCGGCGCGCACATCATCGTCGGCATGGGCGAGACCGAGTACGAGGTGCTCAACCTCGTGCAGGAACTGGTCGACCTCGGCGGCCATAGCCACATGTTCTGTTTCTTCCCGGAGGAGGGGTCCCTGATGGACCATCTGCCGGCGACACCGCGCGACCAGTGGCGCCGCGTGCAGCTGGCGCGTTACCTGATCGACTACCGCGACGTGCGCGTCGACCAGATGACCTTCGACGACGCCGGACGGGTCAAGACCTACGGTATCCCTGACGCCGAGCTGTCCGACATCATCGACGCCGGCATCGCCTTCCGCACCTCGGGCTGCCCGGGCAAGTTCCAGGAAGACATCTCGGCCTGCGACCGGCCCTATGGCGATTCGCCGCCGTCGAATATCGCGAGTTACCCGTTCCAGCCGAACAAGAAAGACGTCAGGAAGATCCGCAAGCAGCTCGATATCCCCGTGCGCATCGAGTAAATCGCGAGAGAACCTTTTTATGGCCGATACGTTCCGGATCATTGATACCGGTGTGCGCGAAGGGCGCGCCAACATCGCCTTCGACGCAGCGCTCATTGAGGAACGCCAGGCCGGGCGTGTCGCCGATACGATTCGCTTCCTGCGATTCCCGCCGACGGCCCTGATTGGCCGACACCAGGACCTGAGCCGCGAAATCAATCTCGATTACTGCGCCGACAACGGCGTTGGCACCGTGCGGCGCATCACCGGCGGAGGCGCAATCTACCTCGACGAAGGGCAGCTCGGCTGGGAACTGGTATTCCATCGCGCCTCGCTGGGTGTTGCCGCGCTGCCGGACCTGGCCGAGAAGATCTGCAACGCGGCGGCGCTGGGTTTCAAGCATCTGGGCGTCGATGCGAAATTCCGGCCGCGCAACGATATCGAGGTTGACGGGCGCAAGATCAGCGGCACGGGCGGCTTCTTCGACGGCGACGTGCTCATCTACCAGGGCACGGTCCTCGTCGACATGAACTCACAGCGGATGGTCAGTGCGCTCAACATTCCCGAGGCCAAGCTTGCCAAGCGCGAACTCGACTCGGCGGCACAACGTGTTGTAACGCTCAAGGAGCTGCTCGGCGCTGATCTGCCCGACATCGAGACCATCAAGACGGCGCTGATCCGGGGCTTTACCGAAGGCCTGGGCATCGAGGCGGAAGCCGGCGAGATCACCGAGAACGAGGAGGCGCTCGCCAACCGCCATTTCATAGAAGAGATCGGCACCGACGAGTTCGTGGCCGAGATCGACAACCCGGGAGACGACAACGAGACCCTGGGCGGCTCGCACACGGGCCCCGGCGGTACGATCGACACGTTCGTCAAGCTCGAGGGCCCAACGAAGCGCATCCTGCAGCGCGTGCTGATCACGGGCGATTTCTTCGTCACGCCGCCGCGCATCGTGTTTGACCTCGAGGCGCACCTGGCCGGCACCCGGCTCGAGGAGATCGACGGCGAGATCGATGCGTTCTTCGCGGCGAACGATATCGACATGCTCAGCGTCGCCCCGGACGACTTCAAGACAGCCATCGCCAGCGCGGTGGCGGCCGGAGACACCAATGTCTGAATGCGCCCCCGACGCTTTTGCAATGGCCAACCGGACCGACAAGCCGATGAACGTCGTCGCGGTCATCCAGCACACGTCAGCGGAGTACCTCGGGCTGATGGAGGACCACCTGGAAGGGCGGCGCATCCGCTTCCAGTACTTCCGGCCGTTCGCCGGCGGCCGCAAGCTGCCCGCCAAAGACATTCCGGCAGACGCGCTGGTCCTGCTGGGCGGCGGCCCCTGGGGCAGTGCCGGCGAGCGCGATCTGCCGACACTGGCCGAAGAGATCGAGCTAACGCAGGCGATGCTTGAGCAGGGCACTCCGGTCATCGGCATCGGGCTGGGCGCCCAGATCCTCGCAATCGCCGCCGGCGGATCCAGCGAACCGGGCGAGTTCGTCTTCGAGTGCCGCAAGGCCAACCGGGTCGATGACGACGCGCTGAACGGTTTCCTGCCGCAGACGTTCAACCAGGTCGTGTACATGCGAGATCGGCCCGTGCTGCCCGACGACGCCAGGGTCCTTGCCCGTGACGAATCCGGGGCGCCGGCCGTGTTCCAGATCGGTATCAATGCTTATGGTTTTTGGGGCAATCCTGGGATTAAGCTCGGCATGGTCGAAGACCTGATTATGGAATTCGAAGAAGTGCCTGATGGCGCCGCGGAACGGCTCGACGAACTGCGCGCGCTGCAGGTCAGTATCGAGGACGAATTGGTACCGATCATGACCGGCCTCGTGCAATGCACGGCGCTTATGTCATCACCCAAGGCGGCTGCGCAGGCCGCAGAGAGTTTGGATACACCAGTAATTTAGTATATGCTAATGTGCTGTTGGAATGCCGGCGGCCGCCGGATCACCGACGCCCAGGGGAATCAAGAAAATGGCTGAGAAACTCATCATCGTCATGGCGAACACCGACCCACGCAACGGCGAGGAGCTCGGTGCGCCGATCTTTCAGGCCACGGTAGCGGCCGCCATGGATTACGAAGTCGACGTCATCTGCACGGCGACCTCGGGACGGCTCATGAAAAAGGGCGTTGCCGACGAACTCTTCGTCAAGGAAGGCTCGCCGAAGTCGGTCTACAGCTTCATCCAGGACGCTCACGAGGCCGGCGCAAAGTTCTATTGCTGCTCGCCCAACCTCGACCTCTTCGACATGACCGAGGACGACCTGATCCCGGAATGCGAAGGCATTGTTGGCGGCGCACACCTGATCGAACAAGTCATGGAAGAGGACGTAATGGTCCTCTCTTACTAGGGGTCGCATATGTCACACTCGTCGACATCCCGCGTCCAGGAATACATTGGCGATCCGGTTTCCGACCAGGCGCCGGTGGGACGCGAACAGCTCGAAGAAATTTTTCAGGACATTCAGGAAGATCTGCGGTTCGACCATGAGTTGAATGGTTGCCTCAACTGCGGCATCTGTACGGCGACCTGCCCGGCCGCTCATTACTACGACTTCAGCCCGCGGGAAATCGTGCAGCTGCTCTGGACCGAGAACCTCGAGGGCATCTACGACGCCATGCAGGAGAAGATCTGGTCCTGCGCCCAGTGCTACACCTGCGCTGCACGCTGCCCGTTCGGTAATTCGCCGGGTGGCCTCGTGATGCTGATGCGCGAAACCGCCATCAAGCATGGCATGGAGTCGGCCAAGAGCGTGCTGCGGCCATTCAGCCGCGTCATGCTGAAGCTCATTTCTACGGGCAACCAGCTGTCGCCCGACATGATCAACCCCGAAGGCTTCGCCGACTGGGGGCCCAATATTTCCAAGGTCGAGGCGCCATTGACGACGCTGCGCAAGGCGATTCCGATGCCGACCTTGCACACGACCAAGACGGCCTGGGAGGTCAACCTCAAGACCTCGGTCGAGCTCTACACCATCTGGGAGGAAACCGGTGTGCTCGACAGCCTCGAAACGATTGACGAGAACCTCTTCGACGTCATCAGCGACATCATGGACGAGAAACGCGATGACTACGAAGACTGGCTCGACGAGCAGGACGAAGATTAGGAGCAGAAAATGTCGACAGATAATGGTGGGGAACGTTTTACTGGTCACGGTTCCGAGTGGACTGACTCGAACCTGAGTCCCGAGGACGCACACGTCGCGACGGTCTGGGTAGACCAGATCGTCAACCGGCGCTCGATGCTGACAAACAAGGACCGCGTCGAGGACGTGCGCGACGCGATGTGGGAACTCGAGAAAGACGGGGAGATCCTCGTTCACCGCGTAACCGACGAGCACAAGCCCGTTACGGTCAAGACACTGTACGGCTGGGACAAGCGCATCCCCACCAACCAGCTCTGGCACCACAAGTCCTGCGGCCAGTGCGGCAACATCCCGGGCTACCCGGCGTCATTGCTGTGGCTCATGAACGAGATGGACATCGCCTATCTCGACGAGACCGACCAGACCTCGTGCACGGCCTGGAACTACCACGGCTCCGGCATCGGCAACATCGAGAGCCTGGCGGCCGTGTTCCTGCGTAACTTCCACCAGGCCTACGTTTCCGCGAAGGCACAGGGCCTGCCCGAGGGCTATTTCTACCCGCTGGTGCATTGCGGCACGTCCTTCGGCAACTACAAGGAAGTGCGCGGGTATCTCATCCAGTCGGCGAAGCTGCGTGAGCGCGTGCGCAAGATCCTCGGCAAACTCGGCCGCCTCGTCGACGGCAAGCTGCTGATTCCGGAAGAGGTCGTGCATTACTCCGAGTGGCTGCACGTCATGCGTGATGAAATTGCCAAGCGGCAGGTCATCGACGCCAGCAACATCCGGGCGACCGTGCACCCGGCGTGCCACGTATACAAGATGGTGCCCGAGGACGCGATCTACGACGACAAGATTCTCGGCGGCAACCGAGTTGCCGTTACGACCGGCATCCTCGAGGCGCTGGGCACCCAGGTCATCGACTACCGCACCTGGTACGACTGCTGCGGTTTCGGATTCCGGCACATCATTTCCGAGCGTGAGTTCACGCGCTCGTTCGCCATCGACCGCAAACTGCGCGTCGCGGTCGAGGAGGCGCAGGCCGACATGATGATCGGCCATGACACGGGCTGCATTACGACGCTCGACAAGAATCAGTGGATCGGTGCGGCGGCCGGCAAGCCGGTCGACCTGCCGGTGCTGGCTGACTGCCAGTTCGCGGCCCTGGTGTGCGGCGCGCATCCTTACAAGATCGTGCAGTCGCACTGGCATGCGTCATCGACCGAAACGCTGATGGAAAAACTGGGTATCGACTGGCAGGCAAAGAAAGCCGAGTTCGAGGCCTATCTCAAAGACGTCGAAGCCGGCAAGGGTGAGACGCTCTACGACCCGCGGAAGATGATTACTTCGGGTCCGGGCTTTAAGGCAATTGAGCAGAAGTGAGGTGATTGCTTCGCTGCGCTCGCAATGACGATCTAAGACCGCAATGACGAAGAACGAATATGACTAAACCAATTCTCATAGTAGGTGGTGGTCCCGCCGGGCTGGCCGCAGCGCACAGTCTCGGCACCGTGGGCCGTTCCAGTATCCTGGTAGACAAGGAGGACAAGCTCGGCGGCGCGCCGATCCTGTCCGGCTACGCAAAGCTGGTGCCGTCGGGCGAGTGGGCGAAGGACGCTATCGGTGGCATGGTCGATCGCGTCGAGGGCGACAGCAACGTCAAGGTGATGACCGGGACGACCGTCAACAAGTTCGACGGGACGCCCGGCAACTTCACGGCCGAGCTCTCCAACGGCGAGTCGGTCGACGTCGAGGCCGCGATTCTCTGCAGCGGATTCACCCATTTCGATTCCGTCAACAAGCCCGAGTGGGGCTTCGGCATGTTCCCCGATGTCGTCACGACAACGCAGGTCGAGCAGATGATCTCGTCGGGCCAGGGCGTACGTTGCCCGTCGGACGGCCGCAAACCGCAGCGCGTGGCTATCCTGCTGTGCGTCGGCTCGCGTGACCGCCAGATCGGCCGTGAATGGTGCTCGAAGATCTGCTGCACCGTCTCCGCCAACATGGCGATGGAGATTCGCGAGGAACTGCCGGACTGCCATGTCTACATCTACTACATGGACATTCGCACATTCGGCCTCTACGAGACCAAGTACTACTGGCGCAGCCAGGAGGAGTTCAAGGTCAAGTACATCAAGGCGCGCATCGCCGAGGTCACGTCGGATGGCGAGAAACTAATCGTCAAGGGCGAGGACACGCTCGTGAAACGTCCGATCACGATTCCGTTCGACATGGTCGTACACGCCATCGGCATGGACCCGAACGTCGACAATCCGCGGCTCTCGGAGATCTTCGGAGTGGATCTCGAGGAACACGGGCACATCGGTTCCGAGAATCGTTACGGCGCGATGGGCCACACTTCCCGGCCCGGCGTTTTCGTCGCCGGTGCGGCAACCGGACCCGAGACGATCGACGATTCCATCGCGCAGGGCCATGCAGCTGCGATGTCGGTCCTGTCCGAGCTGCATCAGCCGGTCGAGAAGAGCGCGTAAGGCGTATGCCGCAGATTCCCGCAATTCACGCCGAAGGTATCGAGCGTCCCGTGCTCGATCTGTCGGGCGAGGGATTGCGAGCAATACTCCAGACGATGATCGCGGGCAGCGAGGACCACGGCGGCATCGAGCGCTATGTCGACGCCGTCAAGCTCAAGAGCGACATGTTCCAGCAGGCCGTTGGCAACGGGTCGGCGGCGAACCTCGAACTCGAGACGTTTAAAGGGCTGTGCACCTTCATGGCGACCGTGCGGCGCCGGATCGGCAACTGGCTCACCGAAGAGACCTTTGCCGACATGCGCGAGGGTATCGTCGAGCTGCTGAGCGGCGAAGACAACGTCGACGCCCGGATTGCCGCTTTCTGCGCGCGCTTTCCCGACGACAAGAAGCATCGCTGGGTTCGGGACCTGGCCGCGGAGCTGCTGCACAACGCCGATCCGGAGCGTGTCCCGCTCATGACCCGCTGGGTGTGGGACGCCAAGTCCAACACAGGAGTGATCCGGGAAATCTGGCACGGCGAGAACGTCGATCACATGACGATTCCCGTCGGTGACGGCTATGGCACCTACCTCATGTTGCGCGAGGAACTCAGCCAGTTCCTGTCGGACGAGGGCTTTTTCCGCGACGTACTGCAGTACGTGGACATCCTCTGCGCGCAGGCCTATGCGCAGTACATCTGCGAGCAGGGCGGCAGCTACCTGCGCGCCGACTTTTCGGCGCCCGAGGATCCGATGCAGCACACACGCCGATTGCTGGGTCTCGACGGGGTGAGGGCCGGTAGCGGCAAAACCAGACTGAAAACTATCGACGGCGACGCGTTCCTGCTGGACGTCGACGAAACAAACGAACAGGCGCACTAGAAATGCCCATTCATGAAAAATCACTGATACGCCCGGAAAACCTGCAGACACATGACGAGCTCGTCATTGACGGTGTCGACGTCTCTGGCCACTGGAGTACGTTCATCGAGTCGCGCGTGGTCGCCGACTACAACGAGAACCTCGAGGACGAGATCGCGGCGCTTCCGGGCGGCGAGCAGATTCACCGCTGCTGGCAGTGCGGTTCGTGTACGAATTCGTGCACGGTCAACGCCATCAACCCGGACTTCAACCCGCGCTACTGGATTTACCTGATCCGCATGGGAATGGAGTCGGAGCTTCTGCGCGACAAGGACATCATCTGGCAGTGCGTGTCCTGTAACAAGTGCACCTACGCCTGTCCGCGCGACGTGTTCCCGGAAGGCGTCATGAAAGCGACCTCCCACTGGCTGGAGCGCAAGGGCCACACCGAGAAGTCACCGTCGATGCACTTCGACGAGGTCTTCACGGAGCAGATCCTCAAGACCGGCAAGATCGAAGAGAGCCGCACGATTCGCGGGTTCTTCAAGCGTACCGGTCAGAGTCTCATGCAGCCGTGGATGATCGAAATGACCAGGCGACTACTGCGCGGACTGCCGATCGGGCTCCTGACGCGCATGGGTCTCGCGACGCTGGTCGCGCCGAAGACGCGCGACTGGTCGGGGGCGCAGGCGGCCATGCAGGAATACATCGACGAGCAGCACGAAAAGCAGGAACAGGCACTCTCATCATGACGAAGAAAGACAAGTACCAGAAGGTCGCCTACTACCCGGGCTGCGCGCTCGAGGGAACCGGCCACTCCTACAATCGCTCAACCAAGGCGGTCGGCAAGGCGCTGGGGCTGGACCTCGTCGAGGTCGAGAACTGGAACTGCTGCGGCGCGATGGAAGTCAAGAACATCGACCCGAAACTGCAGACTTACCTGTCGTCGCGTGTCATGTCGACGGCCGCCAACGAGATGGACATGGACGTGG
>JAAUYF010178233.1_pt1 | contig 10141 bp, 9 predicted proteins | sample 7278051 | NCBI WGS metagenome assembly JAAUYF01 (sample SAMN14350202, study PRJNA611818) | marine sediment metagenome | isolation source: surface marine sediment (0.6m) | place: French Polynesia: Moorea | collected 2018-08 | reverse complement strand
CTCGCCCCGAAAGGCTCCGCGTGAGGTGATGTTGATAATTTTTCCACCCCCGCTTTTCATCATATAACGAGCTACTTTATAGGATAGATGGGCCGGTCCCACTAAATTGGTGGATATGGTTTTTTCCCAGCTGAGCTGCCAATCATCAAAAGTTGTTGTGGCTACGGCATGAAATTCATACACGCCGGCATTGTTGACCAGAAAATCGATTTTACCCATTTCTTGAACCGCTTGATCCGCCATATTGCCTACGGCGGCCGCATCGCCCAAATCAACTTGAAAAATCTGATGTGCATTGCCGCGAAGCTCTGACAGTGTTTGCTCTGCAGCTTTACGATTATTATGATAATGCACCACAATGCGGGCACCACGTTCGGAAAATTGCCGGGCGATCTCACGACCGATACCTCGAGATGCCCCCGTTACCATTACTACTTTGCCAGAAAAATCTGTTCCCATCTTAACTCTTCCTTCCCGAATTTATTCTCATTTACCCTGTTGGTTAAGGGGGATGTCCCCATTATCTATTTATAAGGGTCAGGTGTTTTTCATATTCTTTGGTAGCCTCTGCGACTCCGGAGTGAAAACAGATTTTACCTTGCTCAGCGGCATCAAAACCGCTGCCACACCCAGGGCACCGAATAACACCCCCAGAGTCAGCGGAAGCCCTTCAGGACCTACCAGATCCATGGCAATCCCGGCTATTGAAGGGCCGACGATTCCCCCGATGCCCCACATGACGCCAAATGCACTGTTGCCGGCCAGCAAAAGCGCACCCGAAAAGCGGGCTCCAAGATCAACCATGGCAACGGTATAGGTTCCGAATGCAATGGCTCCCCAGATAAACAGCATCGGCCAGATCAAAACTGACCCCTCAATCCACCAGGGCAGCAAAACACTCCCGACTACTGTTCCAAATGCCAGCCAGCTGATCAGGTATCTGGGCGAGAATCGATCCGCCAGCCATCCGATAGGGATCTGGAGCAATACATTGCCCACAATGATAACCGTAAGCATCAATGATCCGGTGGCCTCGGAAATGGCATGTCGCAGGCTGTAAATAGGCAGCAGCGACATAACAACCTGATCAAAAAGAGCGGCAGCCGTAACTGCGAGTAACAGTAGTGGGGCTAAGGAAAAAAAAGAAAAAACGGAGGCTTTTTCCTTCCCGTTGAACTCGGGAAGATAGTTTTTGGCCGTGATGACGATGGGCAAAGCCAGGCATATGCCGCTGATGCCCACCAGAAACGGGAGCCACCCCCGGGAGCCGATTATGGCAAGCGCCAGCGGGCCCAGCGCAAAGCCGCCGGCCGCAATGGTGCCATAAAGGCCGATGATTCGACCGCGGATTCTCGGTTCGGCCAGCTGGTTAATCCAGGCTTCGGAAGTAATAAAAATGATTGAATTGGCGACGCCAAGCAAAAACCGCAGGGCAAACCAGATCATCACATTTTTGAATGCCGCCAACATCAAAAGCAGGGTGGCAGCCAGAAATAGACTGAATACACAAATTTGCCAGGCCCCGAAGCGTCGCGCCAGCGGGGGTATAAACGGCGACGACACGATGATACCCAGGGGCGTCATGGCGGCGTTCAGACCGATCAACCCGGTGCTCGTGCCCATATCTTCAAGCAAAAGCGCCAGCAACGGATAGGATAGTCCCGTGGTTAAACAGAAAACACCGATCGCAGCAATGGATGCTGAAACACCTTTTTTCATACTCACTCCGTAGCACCGGTTCAATCAAAGTGCAATATTTAAAGCTTGACAAAAATATAACCATCTATTACCATTTAGAAGGTTATATTATTTTAAATAAATTAACCTGTCAAATATATTTTGATGGTTATAGCTAAATGGGTGCAATAAAAAAAAATGCGGCTGTGGGTAAACATGCCGGCAATTTAAATTTACTGGGCGGAAGGCTGTGTCTGGATTTTGTCAATACGATTGAATGGTGGGGAAAACAGGGATCAAAAGAATATTTAAAGACCTACCACGACCTGATTATATGGGGACGACATACACGTATCCTGAACTATCAAGAAGCGAAGCTATTATCTCAGAAAGCCTATGAATGCCGATCTGAGGCGGACAGGGTATTGAAACGAGGGCTTAAATTGCGGGAAAACATATACAACATTTTTTCCGCCATCGCTGCAGGCAACAGCCCCGCAGCGCAAAAACTGATGCTCTTTAATGAAAGCCTTGCTGGAACGATGCAGTCCGCTCGGATATTGAAAGATCAAAAAGGATTTCACTGGGACGCAAGCGGCGATAAGACCAAATTGGACTGGATTTTAAACCCCATCGTCTATTCGGCGGCTGAGTTGCTGGTTTCTAATGAGCTGAAAAAAGTGAAAGCCTGCTTCAATCCGTTTTGCGGTTGGCTTTTTTTAGACGGCAGCCGCAACCACAGCCGGCGCTGGTGCGATATGAAAGACTGCGGCAACCGTGCCAAAGCCCTGCGGTTTTATAGTAAAAAACAGAGGCATAGAGGGCGATCGGGAAAACGCAAATGATTTTTGGAGGTAGATACCCATGCAAAATTCAGGCTTTTTATACATCCCGGATATAAGTGGATTTACGAAATTCGTAACCCAGACCGAAATCGAACATAGCAATGAGATTATATCTGATTTAATAGAAGTTATCATCAAATCCAATGATTTAGGACTCAACATCTCAGAGATAGAGGGGGATTCGGTTCTATTTTATCTACTGGGTGAACCGCCTGTACTGGAGGCGATCGTAGATCAATCCAAAAGAACGTTTCTCGACTTCCATGCTGCAATTCAGACCATGACGCAGGAATTTGATTGCAACTGCAAGGCCTGCACGACCATTTTAAATTTAACCCTGAAGTTCATCACCCACTGGGGTGAGTGCAAGGAGGTGCCGATCCAGAAATTCACAAAATTGATCGGCAGTGATGTCATTCTGGCACACAGACTGCTAAAAAATAGTGTACCCGATAAAGAATACATTTTGTTCTCTGAAAAATATTTGGATAGCCAACGATCGAAATCATTGATACAGGAAGATTGGATCAATTATAAACAAAACACTGAAATCCTGGAGGATTTTGGCCAAATCAATACGAAATATATTCCGCTGTCCCCACTTAAGAATCTCCTATCTTAAGAGATATCGTCAAAGACCTAAAACTGGAGAAAATTTAGGAGGTTATCATAACTTGATCAATCCGGATCTCTTTGTTTCGACATAATGGGCTGCTGCCAGGGCCGCAGTGCATCCGTCGGCAGCCGATAGCACGATCTGCCGGGCGTATTTTTCTCGCAGGTCACCGACTGCAAAAATACCGGGAAGGTTGCTCTGGCACTTCTCATCCGTGCACACATAGCCATCGGCATTGGTTTTCGTGCCGGCGGGTACCAGCTGGTTGTTGGGGTTGAAACCGATAAATACGAACACCCCGTCGGTAGCCATTTCCTGTGTTTTCCCGGTTTCGGTATCTTGTAAATGAACGCCACTGACCTGACCATTACTGGCTGTGATGGCTGTGGCGATAGTATTCCACAAAATTTTAATTTTGGTGTCATCTTTTACGCGCTGCTGCAAAATTCCACTGGCCCGCAGTGTATCCCGGCGATGGACCAGGTAAACTTTTCGGGTCAGTTTTGAAAGATACAATGCTTCTTCGGCAGCCGTATCCCCCCCGCCGACCACCACGACCGTTTTATTACGGAAAAAGAATCCGTCACACACCGCGCAATAGGAAACGCCTTTTCCGTAATATTCGTCCTCTCCGGGAATATTCAGCTTGCGGGGTAGCCCTCCGGTGGCCAATATAACCGCGTGGGTCTTCAGTAGTTCGCCGCCATCAAGCGCAACACTGTGCCACTCCAGACCGGGCTCCAATAGGGTTGCTTCCTGGGAAAGAACTTCTAAATTATAGTCCTGGGCGTGTTCCAGAAATTTTTGAGACAGATCAAACCCGTTAATATGCTTGAAGCCGGGGTAATTATCAACTTCGTCCGAGAGAGTTACCTGACCGCCGGGGGAGGCTTTTTCAATCAGAACCGTCCGCATCGAGGCCCGCAAAGCATATATCCCGGCGGACAAGCCGGCCGGTCCTCCACCGATGATAATCAAATCATAGAACTCTCGGTTTGCCATGTACACTCTCCTTTACAAAAAAAGCCACTTGGGAAACCCAAATGGCTTTCTTTGAATATCTATATTAATTGCCCCAAGTGCTGTTTATTCATCACGGCAATGTTCCTCACAATAGTGCCGTCTTCAAATGAATGCAAGGATTCATTGATTTCTTTCATTTTCCATCAGAAAGGCGATCCACTTTTTTTTCAAGCGCTCGTATCTTTTGCAGCGCCAGTCTGCAAATCTCACCGGCATCGGAACTTTCGCGTATGCACTCCGTTAGCTGCTTCTTGGAAAAAGTTGTATCATATATTTTCATAACCACCTCTATAGTATGTATTTGATTCATATGAGCTATGAATTAACTTAAGCATTCACTGATCTATTGCAAATTGCATGAATTAAATCTAAATTGGAATCCATGGAGGACATAATGAATCACATTTCCGAAGATCAGAAAATATTGCTGGACAATCTCAGACGGGCTGTGAAGGAAAAAGTGGCTCCGGCTGCGGCGCAAACCGATCGGACCGGCCGCTTTAACGCGGAGGTCGCATCCTTGTTCTGGGATCTGGGCTTATTGCAGATATTGCTGCCTGAAGAATACGGAGGCTGGCCCCAGAATCCCTCCTTTACCCTTTGCCTGGCCATTGAAGAAATTGCCAAAGCCTGCGCCTCATCGGCCCTCTTGCTGATCATTCAGGCGGTTGGAAGCTTCCCCTTGATTAGTGCCGGAAATGCTGCGCAGAAAAAGAAATATTTACCGATGCTTTCAGGTGGGCGTAGTCTGATCGGCTACCTGGTGACCGAGCCGGGCGCTGGTTCCGATGTGCAGGCCATCCGGACAACCGCCAAACGATCCGGCAAAGACTATATTCTAAACGGCAGAAAAACGTTTGCCACGAATGGCTCTGTGGCCGATCTTTACACCGTGTTGGCAAAGACCACAGAAAAGGAGTTGTCCTTTTTTATCGTGGAGCGTAACTCGCAGGGCGTCAGCATCGGCAGAGTTGAAGACAAGTGCGGCTTTCGCGGCAGCGATACCGCGGAGGTGATTCTGGAGGATGTACATGTTCCGCAGGAAAATCTTCTGGGAAACGAAGGCCAGGGATTTGCCATCGCCATGGATGACTTTGATATGTCCCGACCGGCCGTGGCAGCGCTGGCTTTGGGCCTGGCTGAAGGCGCGCTGGATTATACCATTGAATACGCCCGACAGCGAAGTACGTTTGGAAAAGCTTTGATTGAACATCAGGCGATACAATTTATGCTGGCCGAAGCCAGCACACTGATCGAGGCCAGCAGGGGCTTGATGGAAAGGGCAGCCCTGGCCTATGATGGCGGCAGTAAGAATACAAAACTGGCATCCATGGCCAAGTACTTCTGCAGCGACGCGGCCATGAAGGTCACAACGGACATGGTCCAGGTCCTCGGGGGATATGGCTATATAAAGGATTTTCCCATCGAACGCATGTTCCGGGATGCCAAGCTGACTCAGATATTTGAAGGCGCCAATCAGATTCAGAAAATGATTATCGGAAGAGAAATCAACAAAAAATAATTGTTGGCAAAGGCCGGGAGGTAAATCGCAAATGAAAATAACCGGTATCAAAACCTATGTGGTAGACAATCCGCCGCCGCATTTCGGCGGGCGCTACTGGACCTTCTTAAAGTTGATCACCGACAACGACATTGAGGGCTTCGGAGAGGTTTACGCCGTGCCGTTTGATCCGCACGTCGTGGCACGCATGATCGAGGATGTATTTGAACGCTGCGTAGCCGGCTCGGATCCTTTCAAAATAGAGCGGTTGTGGCGCATTGTCTATTCCAGCGGCTATACCCAGCACCCGGACCTTTCCCTGGCAGGCGTCCTCAGCGGTATTGAAATGGCCTGCTGGGATATCATCGGCAAAGCGCTGGACCGGCCTGTATATGAACTGCTGGGCGGTCAGGTTCATGAGAAACTCAGATCCTACACCTACCTCTATCCGCAAAAATCCGATGCGACCGATGTCTATAAAGACCCGCATCTGGCGGCTGAAAGAGCGGTGGAGTACATGCAGCAGGGATTCAGCGCCGTAAAATTTGATCCGGTGGGACCCTATTCGGCCTTTGATCCCCGACAGCTGTCCCTGGAGGCGCTGGAACACGCAGAGAAGTTTGTCAAAACCGTTCGAGAGGCAGTCGGCAACCGGTGCGACTTATTGTTCGGAACCCATGGTCAGATGTCCACCTCCAGTGCCATTCGGCTGGCCCGACGTCTTGAAAAATTCGATCCCCTGTGGTTCGAAGAGCCCGTGCCCCCTGAAAACATCGGCGAGATGGCAAGGGTGGCCCGCTCAACCAGCATTCCCATTGCCACTGGAGAGCGACTGGCGACCAAATATGAGTTTGCCGCATTGCTCGGGCATCAGGCGGCCTCTATTTTACAGATGGCCCTGGGCCGGGTCGGCGGGATACTGGAAGCCAAAAAGATCGCCGGTATGGCGGAGGCGCACTATGCCCAGATTGCGCCCCATCTGTACTGCGGTCCGATTGAAGGTGCGGCCAATATCCAGATCAGCACCTGCAGCCCCAACTTCCTGATTCTGGAGGGCATTCAAACCTGGGGCGGATTTCATGCCGAGATCTTGAAAACACCGATCCACTGGGAGCAGGGATACGTCATCCCCCCGACCGCACCCGGTCTGGGGGTCGAGCTCAACGAGGCGGTAGCAGCGGCGCATCCCTACACCGATAAAAAGCTCCATCTCGAAATGCTGGATCGACCTGTTTAGAGCAGATTCGCCACTAAGACACAAAGACGCAAAGATGAATATCAATCAAAAAATTACGATTTTCGCCTGGTGCCTTTGTTGAGATTTGTATATAGGCGAATTCGCGTTAGTGATTTTTACTGTATCTTGCCGAAACGTATCCCAGCATTAATACGCCTTCAGGTAAAGTTGCTCAAGGTCTACCCGGGTGACACTGCGGGGATTGCTGACCCAATTCGGATCGTGAAAGGCACCGTCGGCCAGATCCGGAATCATATCATGGGTGACGCCGACATCCTTCAAATGCGCAGGCAAACCCGTATCCACAACCAGTTGGCGTACAGCCTCCACGGCTTTCTCGGCCCGCTGCCGGATCGTTCCGATAACCGGAAATGATTTGTCCAGCACCTGGCCGATACGGGCGTATCGATCCAGTGCCCCGATTAGGCTAAAATCCATCTGATGCGGCAGCATGATGGCATTGGCCACACCATGCTGGATACCGGCCAGGCTGGATAGCGGATGCGCCAGGGAATGACAGGCACCCAGCCATTTGGATGTGATCGCAAGCCCGCCGATTAAGGCGGCCTGCATAATATCGTGTCGCGCCCGGTAATTTTCTCCGTGGGCCACGACCGCACGCAGGCTGCGGCCAATCAGTTCAATCCCATACAAAATCATGGGGTCGAGTATGGGGTTGTCATTGGTGGATACATACGCCTCGATGCAGTGAGAAAGGGCATCCAAGCCGGTGGCAGCCGTGATCAACGGCGGCAGCTCCAGGGTCAGACGGGGGTCCACCAACGCAACGGTGGGCACTGCAGCCGGGGTTCCGCCGGCACCGAATTTACACTGGCCTTCGTTATCGACGATTAGGGCCCAGGGGGTCACCTCACTGCCGGTGCCGGCTGTTGTGGGGATTGCAATTAAAGGCGCCATGTTTTTGGATAAGGGTGTGGGCCGCCGTTTATCTTCAAGAAAGGGCGAGTATTCGACAATACACCCCTCCACCGGCCCACCGGCCACCAGACGTACCGCCTTGGCCGTATCCAACCCGCTGCCCCCGCCGAGGCCGATGATGAGATCGGCTCCTGATGCACGAAACGCCTCCACCGCCGCGTCAACCGAATCGGTGTCAGGATTCGGAACCACCTGATCATAAACGTCAAATGGCAATTCTGCGGCCTTGAGAGGGGCAGTAACGAACTCAACCAGCCCGGTGGCGGCCACCCCCGGATCAGTGATGATGAATACATTGTTGCCGCAGTATGCCTTTACTTCTTCAGCAACCCGTTCGACCGCGCCACACCCGAAATGGACCTGACCCGGCCAGATGTAGGTGGAAATCGACTGCTCCATCGTTCAAAACCTCACTTTTTCAAACTATTTCAGACGCATGTTGTCCACTGTAAGTAGTTTCAAAACCCCAGGTTGTTATGAGGGCCGCATGAAATTTGGTTTGCCGGTTTGCTCCGCCTCCGGCGGTTTGAGCCCGTTCGAAAAGGAATTCTATCTTTTTTTAATGTTATCAACCGGCAAACGGGCAACGGGCAAACGGGTTAAACCTAGTATCTTGTAAGCATTTTATACCCAATCTAGACCCAGCCTCACTAAGGTCTCCTGCGTCGGCACCCCGCTCTCGATGTCCCAACCGCATTGGCGGTAATATTCCGTCAGGGCTTCGTCAAACTCAGATTTATCCAGTTTCCAACCGTCGGTCGGTCCGCCGGCAAGGGGTCGTTGATAAAACTTTGCAGGCAATTTATCATCATCGCGCTGGATTCCCTCCCGGGCATTGAAAACCCGCATCATGTTCAAGCGCCGCTCTCCCACTTCCAGCAGTTCATCAAAGGAAACACTCCAGCCGGTGACCGCTTGGACCAGCTTGGCAATATCCTTGGGACCGTAAAGATGCCATGATGCACCCCATACAAATTGACACGCGGTGAGGCTGTCCATCAGGCTGGCGAGATGTTGGGTTTTGCGCGCAAAAGCAATTTTTTCAGTGTTTAAGCTCAATGGCGCTTGAGGATTGGTCAGTCCTAAAAATTCGAGTCTTTTTTGATAATATTTAAAAGCCTTCTCGTAAGCGGCATCATGTTCGCTGCTCATGTGGTCGGCCCCGAAGGGATTGGCGGCATAGATCATTCCCAGGCTTTTTTTCAGCTGCGGCATATGGGCCGGCGCCTCCTGGCCTTTACTGGTGATCAAAAATTGTTCTCCACGCCCCAGATGTTCGGACGCCCGCGCAGAACCATCTGCCAGCACATCGCCAAACCCATCGCGGTTGGCGATCATTTCGGTCAGTCTCACCATTGCGTCGGCATTGCCGAATTTCAATTCCAGTCCGTCGGTGTCCTCCGGGGTCAATCCGCCGGCTTCAAACAATTCCATGGCCCATGCAATGGTTGCCCCGCAGGAAATGGTGTCCATACCGTATCGATTACAGATCTCGTTGGCTCTGGCCACTGCAGCCAGATCATCGATGCCGCAATATGAGCCGAAGGCGGCAAGGGTTTCATACTCGGGACCGCCGTATATCGGATCCACCGGGTAGGGCCCGATTTTGATCTCCACCACAGGTTTACAATATACGATACAGCCGAAACAGGTGTCGCGTCCGTACTTCTGTTGTTTACCATTCTCACAGCCCCTGCGAATGGTATCATACATGGTTGTCCCATCAATTTTTTGCCAGCCTTCGAAAACGCCGCTGTTAAAATTGTAGCCGGGCAGGCCCCCGACTGCCTGCTGTCCGCCGATGGCCGCCGAGGTCCCGAATTTTCCCATCCCCGCCACCATTGATTTGGGGAAATCATTGGCACCCTGTTTCACCAGGGCCTTAAGGGCTTCCGGGTCCGCCACTGTCGGTTTCTGCGAGCCGCGCACGGCCACGGCTTTTAAATTTTTGCTGCCCATGACGGCTCCCATACCGGTGCGGCCGTTGGCCCGGTTGCAATTGCTGATAATAGCCGCAAAACGAACCATTTTCTCACCGGCCGGACCGACCTGCACTATTTTGATTTTATTGTCTTGCAGCTCCTCTTTTATGATCCGCTCGGCATCACCGGTGTGCCGGCCCCATAAATGGTCGGCATCGCGCAGTTCGGCCTGGCCGTCACGGATCCACAAATATACCGGCTTGGGCGATTTGCCGGTGATAATAACGGCATCGAAACCCGCGAATTTCAATTCCGCCGGCCAGAAGCCACCGCTCTGCGAATCGCCGATGGCACCCGTCAGGGGCGATTTGGCACTGGCCG
>JAAUYF010118159.1_pt1 | contig 10150 bp, 7 predicted proteins | sample 7278051 | NCBI WGS metagenome assembly JAAUYF01 (sample SAMN14350202, study PRJNA611818) | marine sediment metagenome | isolation source: surface marine sediment (0.6m) | place: French Polynesia: Moorea | collected 2018-08 | reverse complement strand
CCTGGTAGCTTAGAACGAGCGTACGCCCAGTGGCCTCTGGCCCCGTGCTAGCGCATGCCGACAGCAATAGGAGAGGGGCAAGGTAGATACACATTCTGACCATATCAGCGGCTCCGTGTTTTGGCGGACCCTGACGACGCCACTGCTCGTTAGAGCGACACGATCAGAGCGCCGCTAAACCGAGCGGTCGTTGCTCGGCAAGGACGCTTTATAGAGATCATCACCCTCACAACTGAATATCAAACGGCACCAACTTCTTAGCCACCAGCACCTTTCTCAGATGCGGGTACCGATGCAACCCATTCTTAAAGGACAGGGGGGCTTCGCCGAGGATCAGCCGTCGTAGTGTAGGCACTGCCCACCGATGCGTAATCGAACATGCCCCTCACCAGCGACACCACCCATGATGGACTCAGCAGACGAAAACGCCACATGCTCATCCGACAGAACAGCTAAAGCGCTCATACACGGCGGTGATTATTGGGCACCGCCCAGCGAGATACGCATGAATAGAGAAGCGAAACATTGAATACCCCCAGCCGCGGTTTAGTCCGCTTTACAGCCGCTTCTTCACTCGGCTTTGCTACACCTAGTCTCGCTCGACGCTCGTCTCCCAGCCGTCATAACGACCACTCAGTTCCCTCGCCTTTCTATTTGCACCAATGGTGTGATGGGTAATATCTCCAAGATTCATAGTGCCTACGTGCGTGAACTGAACCATGTATTCCTCGCCATCTTCCGTTTTGCCACTGTACACGATGGTGTAATTCTGCGTTGATGCCCAGGCGGCATAGTGCTTGGCATTACTCTCCAGATCAAAGTAGGCCCAATGTGTCACCTCACGCGCGCGATCTCTAATATCACCCTCGTCTGCCAACGTCTCCAGGACCTTGAGGTCTCGAATGACTTGCCAGTCATCGTCGGTAGGATAAAGCTCATCCCAGTAATACTTTTTCTCTGGATCATGTTCGTAGATGTACTGCAGCCGGTATCCAGAAGACTTCGCGACCTCATCGATGCCCTTTACAGCCTTCTCCTTCGGCACATCCACATAAAAGTAAAAATATCGATACCCCCCTACCGTAATTCTACCTACGTAGACACCACCCAAATCCGTCACGACGCCATCCAGCCGCTCATCCAGAGCCGATAGCGCGGGGAACTCCTCATTGGTCGGCATGCCGTAGTCCGTTGGATTCTTGAAGGCAGTACGGACCCGAAGATGATGTTCCCTGCGATCCTTCTCCGCAATCTCCGCGTAGCCATGGTTATAAGTAATCCAGGCCTGATCTTCCCCCATTGCCGCGGGAAACGTATACCAAATATCTAGCACGATGCCTCCTCAGAATTGAAACAATGTCGCTAACGGTCGCGCGCCCACTCAAACCAGACGCCTTCATTCTGATTCGCCAGCGATCCTAGGGCCGTATATGCAGCCTTCGTAGGCTGGGCACCGCCCACCATTAGGGGCCATGTTCAATCACCATCGGTGTGCGGTGCCGACCCTACGCCTCTCTTATCTCCAGCAGGCTGGTGCGTTTCACGCACCCTACAATGCTACGCCTGAACCCTGAACCCTGAACCCCGACAAACCCTACAACTCAACATCAAACGGCGCCAACTTCTTAGCCACCAGCACCTTCTGCAAATGCGGGTAACGCGGCAAGCCGTCCTTAAAAGGCGGGGGATCTTCGCCGAGGATCAGCGGGGCCAGATAGCGGCGCGCGGCATCGGTGATGTGGTAGCCGTCCTCGCTGATGTACTGCGCAGGGAGCGTGCGTTCAATATCCGCAACCTGGGCAAGCTCAACCACATCGAGGTTCCAGGCGTAGGGGTCGTCACAGAGTCGCTGGATGATGGGCATCACGGCATGGCGACCTTCCAGCGCGTATTCAACGGCGGCCTTGCCGACGGCGTAGGCCTGTTCAACGTCGGTGCGTGAGGCGATGTGGCGAGCGGAGCGCTGCAGGTAGTCGGCCAAGGCCCAGTGGACCTTATAACCGGTGTGCTCTTTCACCAGGTGGGCGAGCTTGGAGGCCACGCCGCCGAGCTGTATCCATTCGTAGACGGGGCTGTCCTGCATAATCGATAGCAGCTTGCCGCCCTCGTCTTTGATGCCCTCGGAGGTGACGATGACGCAATACCCGTAGGCGTCCACGACCTCATCGACCCGCTTGAGGAAGCGTTCCCGATCGAAGGGTACTTCGGCGAACAACAGGATGTGCGGCCCATCGCTGGGCCGCTCGGCGGCCAGTCCCGCGGCCGCCGCCAGCCAACCGGCATGCCGGCCCATAACTTCGAGAATAAACACCTTGGTGGAGGTCCCGGCCATGGAGGCCACGTCCATGGAGGCCTCGCGTACCGAGGTGGCGACGTACTTGGCCACCGAGCCGAAACCCGGGCTGTTGTCCGTGTAGGCCAGGTCGTTATCGATGGTCTTGGGGATGCCGACGGTGGTGAGGGGATAACCCAACTCATCGCCAATGCGCGAGACCTTGTGCGCCGTGACCATGGAACCCCCTCCGCCGTTGTAGAAGAAATAGCCGATGTCGTGGGCCTTGAAGACCTCGATCAGGCGTTCGTACTGGTGGCGGTGGGTGTCGATCTCGCCGATGTCGAAGCGGCAGGAGCCGAAGGCCCCGCCGGGGGTGTAACGCAGGGCAGCGATACTGTCCTCGGATTCCTGATCGAGGTCGTAGAGATCCTCGGCCAGGGCACCGACGATACCGTCGCGCGCGGCAAAGACCTTGCCGATGGCCTCGGGATGCTGGCGCGCCGTCTGGATGACGGCGCAGGCCGAGGTATTGATGACGGCGGTAACGCCGCCGGACTGGGCGTAGAGCGCGTTTCTGGGCATAGGCTCCTCTTCCATGCTGGGCGTTTTTATTCGCCAAATGTAAACAATTCCCGGGCAGAATCCCTACCCTGGAGTGAGGGCGATCCCGCGCGGCGTTTCTGTTATGATACGCGCCCTAATTCGGAGCCCTCAGGGTTCACACATCCGCAGGACGGTAGTCAATCACCCCCGACCAAGCACAGGGAAACCGCCGTGGCGCTATTCGCTAGTGGCGGTCGCCGTTTGCGGATTGCAAATACTGAATTCTTAACTAGCTAGGGTACGCTAACCATGCATATCGGTACGACGCTGACCAACTACATCATCGAAACCCAGCGCCACATCGAGGGCGCGACCGGTGAGTTCACCGGGCTGCTGAACGACATTGCCACGGCCTGCAAGAAGATCTCCGACCTGGTGGACAAGGGCGACCTGGTCGGCATCCTCGGTGTGGCCGGCTCGGAGAACGTACAGGGCGAAGAGCAGAAGAAGATGGATATCATCTCCAACGAAATCTTCATCGAGGCCCTGCAATCCAACGGTCACGTCGCGGCGCTGGCCTCGGAGGAAATGGAAGAGGTCTACAACCTGCCCGCCGGTATCCCGCGCGGCAAGTACCTCGTGACCTTCGATCCGCTGGACGGCTCCTCGAACATCGACGTCAATGTCTCCGTGGGGACCATCTTCTCGATTCTGAAGGCACCGGCGGGCGTCGATAACCCCAGCGCGGACGACTTCATGCAGGCCGGCACCCAGCAAGTCGCCGCCGGTTACTGCCTCTACGGCCCCTCCACCATGATGGTGCTGACCACCGGCCAGGGCGTGAACACCTTCACGCTGGACCGCCACTTCGGCGAGTTCCTGCTGACCCACGAGAACATCACCATCCCGGAGGACACCCAGGAGTTCGCCATCAACATGTCGAACATGCGTCACTGGGAACCGCCGATGAAGCGCTATATCGAGGAGTGCCTGCAAGGCAAGGAAGGCCCGCGCGGCAAGGACTTCAACATGCGCTGGGTGGCCTCCATGGTGGCCGAGGTGCACCGCATCCTGACCCGCGGCGGCATCTTCACCTACCCCATCGACGAGAAGACCCGCAAGGGCGGCAAGGAAGGCAAGCTGCGCCTGATGTACGAGGCCAACCCCATGAGCTTCATCGTCGAGCAGGCCGGCGGCGCCTCCACTACGGGACGCGAGCGCATCATGGGCCTTAAGCCCAAGGAACTGCACCAGCGTGTACCCGTGGTGCTGGGTTCGAAGAACGAGGTGGAGCGCGTGACCGGTTATCACAGCGAATAAGCGCCCCTACATCACTGCAAAAGAAAAGCCCGGTAGGCTAGCGCCTACCGGGCTTTTTTCTGTGTCTGGGCACCGCCGCCAGGCGGGCCCCGCAACCCTCATGCGGGCATCAGCCCTCGTCGCCGCAGCAGGGGCAGGTGGACAGCCGGTACAGACCGAAGGCAACCACCAAGGCCGCGGTCGTACCGAAGATCGTCAGGGCATCGATCGTAAATACCTGTCCTAACGCATCGAACACAAGCATGGTGATCACCTCTACAGTTAGGGTTAACAACCCCCGGGGTAACGGCCGGCGCCGCGAAAACTTTAGCACCTCGTCCGCAGCCCAGGGCCGTCTCGCCCGCGGCAGGCCTTGCCGAGGGAACTTTAGTGTTTGATAATATTCCAAGGATACGAGCGGTGACGGCTACTGCGTCACAAAGGACACGAGCAGCGACGGCACTGCGTCACAGAAACCGAGGCAAAACAGATGTTTATTGTGGATACCCTGACCGTCTATGGCCTGATGGCGGCCCTGGCCGTGGTTGCGGTACTGTACACGATTTGCAAGCTGCGGGGCTGCAACAAGCCGATTTGCTAGGCGCCGGCGCCTGCCCGCGCCTCACCGGCCTCCAATCTACTGTCTCCAACCCAGCTCAATCCCCCCTCAGCGGATTCCAAGCCGCTGCATGCGCCGCCACAGCGTAGTGCGGTCGACACCCAGGATCTTGGCCGCCATGGCCTTGCTGCCGCTGGCGCGGCGTAGCGCATCCTCGATCTCGACTTGCTGCTCGGCCAATGACTCCTCGGTCTGCTCCACCACCCCGGTGGGCTGATGACTCGGCTGGCAGTACTCGATGAGGTCCTGCGGCAGGCTCTCGGGCACGATCATGTCGTCCACGGCGCAGATGATGCCGTGCTCCACCGCATTTTGCAGCTCGCGCACATTACCGGGCCAGGGGTAGCGCATCATCATGCGCAGGGCCTCGGGGTTGCACTGGATGCCGTCGGGATAGCCCCGCGAGGCCAGGGTGTCGCTGAAGTGCTCGGTGAGCAACGGGATATCGCCGGGTCGCTCACGCAGGGCGGGAACGGTAATGGGGATGACGGCCAGGCGGTAGAAGAGGTCGGCACGGAAGTCGCCGCTGTCCACCATATCGCGCAGGTTGCGGTTCGAGGCGGTGATAATACGCACATCCACGCGCACCGGCTTGTCCGAGCCAACCATCTCGAATTCCTGTTCCTGAATCGCGCGCAGTAGCTTGGCCTGCAGGTGTACCGGGATCTCACCCACCTCATCCAGAAACAGGGTGCCGCCATCGGCGGCCTGAAAGCGCCCCGAGCGTTGCTGGCTGGCGCCCGTGAAGGCGCCCTTGACGTGGCCGAAGAGCTCGGACTCGATGAGAGAGTCTGGAATCGCCGCACAGTTCACCTCTACAAAGGGCTTTTTGGCACGACTGCTCAGGCGGTGAATCATGCGCGAGAGCTGGGTCTTGCCCGTGCCGGACTCACCCTGCAACAGGACGAAGGCATCGGTGGGCGCGATATGTTTGATGCGCTCCATAATCTCCAGCAGACGCGGGTCCTGGGTCTTGAGATCGGTGGAGCGCGGATTGAACACCGCCTGCAAGCGCCGATGATCGGTGCGATCGTTGATGATGATCAGCCGCAGCTTCTCCGGGTAGACCGCGCAACTCACTATTCCGGTCTTGAACTCCAGGTCGCGGTGACCCTGGTCGGATTTGAGCCGCTGCTCGAAGAACACGAACTCGCCGCTCGGGCGGCCCGCCGCATCCGCCTCACCGGAGTCGATCGCCGCCTTCAACAGGGCCCGCGGCAGATTGAACTTGGAGAAGTCCTTGAGCTTCTGCAAGACCGTCTCCGGCCCCATCTCCAGCAGCTCGTTGACGGCCGGGTTCTGATACAGAACGTCCCCGTGAGCATTGGCGACGATGACGCCTTCGCTTACGTTGGAAACAACGGTCCCCAACAATGGAATGACGTTCGTGAAGTCCGACATAGGCTGTCCCTCCCCCGCAGGTTCATAAGACTCACTCTATGAGTGTTGCAGCCGTTGCGCCGTTGCACAAGGCGCAACGCAAAAAAAAGACATCAAAACCGCCAGCGAAACATCGACTTAGAACAGGTTGCGCCAGCTTTTTCGAAGTTTCCTTCCTGCAACACTTGGACAAAATGCCGAAAAAATAACCACTAAAAACAACAGCTTATATTTTGGCATGCGTGTTGCTGAGCACACAGCTCGTGGATAACAAATAAGACGCTCGCCTTGGACGCGCGCAAAAAAATGGTGCAGACAGCTTTCAAAAAAGCGTTAGCGGCACTGGTCATCGCCGGACTCCTGAACAGCCCCTGGGTGAATAGCCCATGGGCGGGTATCGGCTCTGCCCACGCGCACGATCGCGAGGCCTTCCATGAGGAGGCCCCCGACGCCTGGTCGGCGCACGAGCCCCGGCGCTACAGCACACGCAACGGACGCAACGGGGCCGCCCCGATGGGCGGGGTGGTCAGTGTGAAGTCCATGAGTGCCGGTGCCAACGTGGTCCTGGGCGGCACCGTCATCCCCGAACGCGAAGTCACGCTCGCGGCGCAGATGCCCGGCCGCGTCCAGTACATTGCCGGCACCGAGGGGGACTGGTTCGAGACCGACGAGCTGCTGGTCGCCATCGATGACGACGACCTGCTGGCCCAGCGCAACCAGGTGCTCACCGAGATCAGCCGTATGCGCCTGGCGCTGGGCAATGCCCAGGTCCAGTACTCGCGCGAGTGGTGGGCCCCGCAGTCGCGCGACATCGGCGCCATGCCCGGGATGGGCCTGCCCTCGTTGTTCGACCAGTTCTTCACCCGCAACATCGGCAGCGGCATGGGTTTCGGCAACCCCTGGCTGGAGCGCCACACCGACCTCTATGCACAGGGCACCCGCGTGGGCCAGGCCCAGGCCCGCTTTCTCGGGGTGTACTCCCGTCTGCAGGAGATCGGCGCACGGCTGCGCGACACCCGTTCCATCGCCCCCTTTCCCGGCGTCATCGTGCAAAAGTTCGTGGAAGCCGGCGACACCGTGCAACCGGGCCAACCCCTGCTGCGCTATGCCGACACGGAGTTCCTGCAGATCCAGGTGGACGTCCCTGCCCGTCAGATGCCGGGGCTGCAGATCGGCATGAGCGTGCCCGCCATCCTGGACGTGGGCGATACCCGCGTGGATGCGCGGGTCGCCCAGATCTATCCCATGGCGGACGCCCATCGCCACACGGTCACGGTGAAGTTCGATCTGCCGCGCGGTGTTCCCGGTGGACCGGGGATGTACGCCGAGGTGATGGTCCCGGATATCAGCGTGCCGCTGCGCCAGGTCCCGGTGATTCCGCTCTCCGCCGTGGTGTGGCGCGGCAGCCTGCCGGCGGTCTTCGTGCAGACCCCGGACGGGCGCACCGAGCTGCGCCTGATTCGCCTGGGCGAGGCTGTTGACCGCAGCAATCACACGGTGCTCTCGGGGCTGAGGGAGGGCGAGCACGTGCTCGCCAATCCTGCGCCCGGCATGTCCTCGGACTGGTCCAAGGACCGGACAGGCCACGGGGCCGTGCATGAACGATAAGCCCGACGCCCAGGAGCCTGTCGAACGTCCGAGCGACGCGGAACCCTCGCTCGAGACCACGCACCTGGGCATCGCGGGGCGTATCGCCCAGCAGTTCATCAACTCGCCCGTCACGCCGCTGTTGATGATGGCCTTCCTCTCCATCGGCCTGCTGGGGTTGTTGTTCACACCCCGCCAGGAAGACCCGAAGATCTCCGTGCCCATGGTGGACATCTTCGTGCGCTACCCCGGCGCCTCCTCGGAGCAGGTCGCGAGCCTGGTCACCGATCCGTTGGAGCGCATCATGGGCGAGATCCCCGGGGTGCGCCATGTCTACTCGGCGACCGAGCGCGGTCAGGCCATGGTCACCGTGCGCTTTCTGGTGGGCGAGGACCTGGGCGAGTCCATCGTCAAGGTGCACGACAAGGTCCAGTCCAATCTGGACAAGATCCCGCCGGGCGTCTCCATGCCGCTGGTGAAACCCGTGGGCATCGACGATGTGCCGGTGGTGACGGTGACGCTGTGGTCCAAGGACGTCGACGACGCGGCGCTGCGCACCCTGGCATTGGACGTGCTGCAGCGGCTGAACGAGGTGCCGAACACGGGCCTGGGGTTCGTGGTCGGCGGTCGCTCCGAACAAATCCGGGTCGAGGTGCTGCCCGAGCGCCTCTATGGCTTCGGCATCAGTCTGGATCAGGTCGCCAACACCATCCGCACGGCCAACGCCGAGGAACGTGCCGGCCACGTCGAGGGCAATGACACGGCCTTCAACGTCTACACGGGCGCCTTCCTGCGCAACTCTGATGAGATCGCGGATCTGGTGGTCGGCGTGCAGGGCGGGGCGCCGGTCTATGTGCGCGACGTGGCGCGCGTGTTCCGCGCCCCCGAGGAGACGCGACAACTGGTCACCTACACCACGGGTCCCGCACTCGAGGGCGAAGGGCCCGCAGGCGATACCGAGGCCGCGGTGACCATCGCCCTGGCGAAGAAGATCGGCACCAATGGGGTCACGGTCGCCAAGGACATCATCGCCAAGCTCGACGCGCTCAAGGGCCAGCTCATCCCCGACAACGTGCAGGTCACGATTACCCGTAACTACGGCAAGACCGCCAACGACAAGGTCAACGAGCTGCTGCTCGCGCTGTTCGAGGCGGCGGTGGCGGTGAGCATCCTGTGCCTGATCGGCCTGGGGCTGCGCGCCGCCTCGGTGGTCATCACCATCATTCCCATCGTGATTCTGATTACGGTGTGGTCGGCCTGGATCCTCGACTACACCATCGACCGCGTGAGCCTGTTCGCCCTGGTGTTCGCCATCGGCATCCTGGTGGACGACGCGACCGTAGTGGTGGAGAACATCTTCCGCCGTTGGCTGGCGGCCGGCAGGACCACGGTCAACATCGCCATCGACGCCGTGCGCGAGGTCGGCAACCCGACCGTGCTGGCCACGCTGACCATCATCTCCGCCCTGCTGCCCATGGGCTTCGTCAGCGGGCTCATGGGACCCTATATGCGGCCCATCCCGGTGCTCGGCTCCTCCGCCATGCTGTTCTCCCTGCTGGCGGCCTTCGTCTTCACGCCCTGGATGGCCATGCGCGTGCGCCCTCAGCTCGGCGCCCTGGAACGCGCCGAGCGCCGCGAGGAGAAGGTGCGCGACTGGATCGGCAAGATCTACCGCCCCTGCATGATGCCGCTGTGCACCAACCGCTTCATCGGCCTGACGTTTCTGTTCGGCCTCATCGTCGCCACCCTCTTGGCCTGCCTCATGTTCTACACCAAGACGGTCACGGTGAAGATGCTGCCCTTCGACAACAAGCCGGAGTTCAACGTGGTGATCAACATGCCGGAGGGCACGGCGCTGCCTGTCACCGCCAATGTCGCCCAACGCCTCACGCAGGAGCTGCGCCAGATCCCCGAGGTCACCGCCTTGCAGACCTATGTCGGCACGGCCTCACCGTTCAATTTCAACGGCATGGTGCGCCACTACTACCTGCGTCGCCAGCCCTGGTACGCGGACATCCAGGTCATGCTGGTGGACAAGGAGGAGCGTGAGCGTGGCAGCCACGCCCTGGCCGTCGAGGCCCGCGCGTTGTTGACGCCCGTGGCCGAGCGTTTGGGGGCGCGTATTCAGGTCGTGGAGATGCCGCCCGGCCCGCCGGTGCTGCAGACCGTGGTGGCCGAAGTCTATGGACCCACCGCCGAAACCCGCCGCGAGCTCGCACGCGATATGACGAGCCTGTTCGAGCAGGCCGACGGTGTGGTGGACGTAGACAACTACATGGCGGAGCCCTACGAGTACTGGCGCTTCCAGGTGGACACCGAGAAGGCGGTGCGGCAGGGGATCTCGGTCGACACCATCAACCAGAACCTGGCCATGGCCATGGGCGGGTTCAAGGTGGGCGACGTCAAGCGGGGAACGGTCCTGGAGCCGACCTACATCGTGATGCAGG
>JAAUYF010142004.1_pt1 | contig 10187 bp, 7 predicted proteins | sample 7278051 | NCBI WGS metagenome assembly JAAUYF01 (sample SAMN14350202, study PRJNA611818) | marine sediment metagenome | isolation source: surface marine sediment (0.6m) | place: French Polynesia: Moorea | collected 2018-08 | reverse complement strand
CTTATTCGTAAGGGACTATAAATACTTGATATATTGCTCCTAAGCGCCGTGATAATTATTAATTGTTAATTGTTAATTATTAATTATTGAGAAGAGGTAATTATTAATTGTTAATTGTTAATTATTAATTAATTCCTATATCTTTAATTGAGAGATTTCCTCTCAATACACGTACATACTCCTTAGCAAAATCTCTAGTTCCTTTTAAGACACCGATCTGATCTTGGGGATATTGAGCAATACACCTTTCTCGTGCCGCTTTTTCATCCTCCGAATTAGCAACCGCAGCTAGAATCATTGCACCTGGATAATACCGCAACGGACTCCAGTAGCGATCGCCTACTTTTAAAAGCCACTTAGTATAATATTCGGACGGATTAGGATAGAAGGATTCAGTCGCGTTAGCTCTAATGATATCCGCGTCATACTCGCAATACTTTACATAGGAAGAAGCAGCAGCAGCAGTAGTTTTTCCCACCATTTCAATAGAAGTATTTTGGAAAATTTTACTGGCAGCCGAACTGGCAGCAATAGCGTTAACATCCTGTAGAATTAATAACCCCGAAATTCCATCCTTACGGCCTGTAGCCCAAATTGTGCCGACCATCTCAGCAAACCCAGGCTTACCAAGCAACACACTCAACTCATCCCCCACAAATAAACTTCGGGGATGAGATAACCCATTAGTAACGCAAGCCATGGCAGCTAATAGCGACATAATTTGCGCGTTACTTTCATTATTCAACCCTGATAGAGCAAAGATTTTTACCATAGGATCGGGCGGGATTGTACTTGGACGTCCAATGGCCTGTCCAATCTCGGGATCGTCTAGTTTTGCAGAAATTTGGTTAACAATTTGATTTATTGCCAGTCGATCAATTTCCTCAAACGACTTCAATCCTAATTTTTCCTTAGAGCAGAAATTAAGTAAATCGTGGAGAGTAGGAATATTCCCCCAAGCATTAGAATGAAAACCTTGCTCGAAAGCAAAATTATAGCGATCGATAATTTGAGGATTTGTAGTAAAAACCTGAATCATTTTCACAACAAGAGCGTTGACTCTTTCCTGCAATTTCGGATCGTGGATAGACCCCATAGCAATACTCACCAAGGCTTGTTGTAAAAACTGTTTCCAGCGATTTAATCTTTCTCCTACTACTTCCTTCTTCATCCCTCTTAAATCTGGAGGTTCGACCAAGTTGTAGCTTTGGTTTGCCATGTTGAAAAATGCAGCCTTATCCCCCAACATTTTACAAAGCGTAGCAAAGGTAGAATCGCCACCAGTAGATATATCCATCCCCACAACTGGAATACCTTGAGCCAGAGCATCCACGATAAACCGCGACCCTAAAACCGACTTACCCCCTCCAGAAGTAGCCGTAATAATTGCCCGCTCTGTTTTCTTGAACAAATCTACATAAATAGGTTGTCCGCCTTTGTCCGTCACAAGCTCAACGCCAGAACTAGGTTTATGGAAAGGGCGAAAGCAAGTCAGTGGCATCAATCCCGCTACTGTATCAGTATCTAGAATAATACGACGATTAGAGAATAGGCTGGTTTGGCACAGCATTTTTAATCTATTTATGGGTAACGTTTCTACCCAAAGTCGCCATGCAATATTAGTTTCGCGAATTATTTTAGCACTGCCGAAATTGTTGCACATCAAAGCACAGGCTTTATCCAGTTCCTCTTCTGACGATCGATAAATTATATACAATGGAGCGCACATCATTGGTCCTGCTCCTGTCACGAGTTTTCTCTGCGCTTCAAAGCTTTCTTCTTGCTGTACTACCGAAGCTACATCAACTCCCCCACCCTGCTCTGCCACACGCTGGTTACTAGCCTCAGCCTGCTTGGCAATTTTTTCGAGATTATCTCTCATCATTGCCTTAGATCCAGGCTCCATCTCCAGCCACACCTCCGTATCATATATAGATGAAGCAGCCAGACGATTAAACTGCCACCTAAGCTGTTCGCCACGGTTGGACCACCCTGTAGGTGATTCTTCCATGGTTAGTACAGCCCCAATGCTGTGATTTAAATAGATATATTCCCTACTACCATTATGCTGTGGGCAAGAAGTTTTCCCCTCAATTCCAGAAAGAGCAACCGATAATGTATCATTATCAGCATTTTTGACAATGGTACGCTGGAGACCTCTAGGTGTCTCTTCAATCTTGACCAACTGCGGGATTTCTGGAGGAATAGTAGAGCGATCGTTAAATCGATACCATAACCAATCCCACAATTCATTATCTGTAGGACTCTCTAATGCAAGGCCAGCCTTAGTCTCGATAGCCATCCGCCACGGCAGATATCCATTTTCACAGATATCCTTACCTATGCCACAGTAAAGGCTTTCTTCCCATTCTGCCTGAGTTCCTAAGAATGAGCGAGTTGTTTGACCAAATTTTCGAGCAACCTGCCTCAACATCCGATCCGACCATCCATCTTGCGCTCGATAGTTCTTACTACCTGTCCATGTGACAAAGACCCACACTTCCCAGAACTTGCGCTCGCCACTTGTATCCAACTCAGATATCCGAATTTTTTCATTGCTGCACAGGACTGAGATAGGAAGAAGTCCATTCTCTTTACTTTGAGCTGCTAATTCATCCAATTTCTCCAGCCTCGCTGACTTATTACGAAAGCAGCTCATATAAAAAGTAATCTTTTCTCCTTCTGGAAATTCTTTCACAGCACCAGCGATCGCTTCTGAATACTCTGCAATTTCTTCTGGGTAAAGCTGAGGATGTAAACCTCGCAACTTAAAGGGGATGGTGGCAGACCACTTTTCCGAATCCTCGTTGAGGAGCCAACAACTAAATGTTTGACCTCCCATCGAAATCCTAAGAGGGACGTGCAAATTGCTTTCTAGCTGGAATGGGCGATAAGCAGTTGATTTCCCATCCTGCGTGGTAAACTGCACTTTCTCCTTGCTTTTCATTTCACATTTCTGCTTAAATAAATCCGTATCCTCGGCTGAAATCCATAGATGGGGCAGGTTGATCCAATCATTATTAGGCATTATCCAGAGGTCGGTGTACTGGTAGCTTTTTTTTCCCGTTAACAGCCACCAGGAAGCTATCAGCCAGAGCGAAGTTGCCCCCCATACCACCAAGCCAAGAGACAGCAATACTTCGCAAATGAAGAAGCTAGCCATTACCATAATACCCCATGGTACCAACTGATCTGCTGGTACTGGACCTATAGATGCCTCTTGCTGGTAGATTTTCGATACCTTTACAAAATCGTCTGACTGAATTGCCATATACCTTTTTTTTTTACCGAATAATTAATAATTAAGGTTTAAAGCTTCCTATTCTAATTAATAATTAATAATTTAAATTAATAATTTAAGAGGTTCTGGCTTGGTAATAGTCATTTCAAATAAGGATGAAACACTCTTTGTGTTGAAACCATTTCCGGGACAGAAACATTTGTTCCAGTCTTATTCGTAAGGGACTATAAATACTTGATATATTGTTCCTAAGCGCCGTGATAATTATTAATTATTAATGGCTTTGTTGTTAATTATTTGAGAAGGGGTAATTATTAATTATTAATTGTTCGCAAGTTAATTGCTGAAATAAATTCACTATGCCAGGATGAGCTGAGATAACACCTCAATAGCTAGAACAAACCCTACCCCAATAGCCATCATATTACCAATAGGTTTCCAATCACCTCCTTGCATGGCTTGGTTTACAAGGAAAATACCTCCGACTAATATCCCGAAAATCACGATTACTCGCAATACAGTAAAAATCAATTTAACTGTGTCTGGCTTAACTGTTGATCCCGCACCAGTTAATATTTCTAGTACCTTGGCTTCGATCGAATCGAATAGTAAAGCATGAGCCGGCATCCCTATACTAGAAAAAATCATTGTACATATTAAAATAAGCGCTGCTACATGGTGGGCACGCACTTTGAATCCGAACATTTTCCCTAATCGTGGGCAGTAATCTATCATAATTTTCACGCTATGCGCTACCAGACAGGCTATTAAATAAACTGTCATGGTTGCCGGGTTGCGAATACCAATAAAGACTAGACCTGCAATAATAAATCCGAGCAACCATAGATCGCCTTGCTCAATAGGCATATCTAATGCCTTACTTAACTTAGATTCTAGGGTTTCCGGACGACGGCTGCGAGTTGCTTCGGTATGTACTTGCATCATAATTACATTCCATATTTTATAGTTTGGTCAGATTAGCGATCCATTTGGGGCTTGTTTTCGCGATTTCGAGATTCCTGTGCTAGTAAGTCATCAATATCTGAAGTAGGAATCTCGTTGTGCTTACATTGGATAGAATCTTTACCTTCCATAGAAGCGCTAAAAATTTTACGAGGATTTCCCAAATCATCAGTTTGTGTTAGATCGAAACCTTCCACGAAGAAAGATCGATCTGACTGCTTTGTTATTTCAAAAATACGGTCGAAGGACTCACTTTCAGACTTCCAATGGATAGACCCTACATCTCCCTTGAATTGTTCGGATGCGTGGCGCTGGAAATAATCTAATAGATCCTTCCCGTCAATATTTCGTACATACTCTTCCTCTGATTGAGGAAGTTGCACGATCCGCTTTTGCTCCTCCAAAGAAAGGGAATTGTTAGAAACCTGCCAACCTTCATCAGTCAGTTCGCCTCTAAATTGGATCTGCTCGAAAGTGATAATTTCATCTGAAAATTGGTAGCCTTTAGTATCGAGCGCTTGATTATTAAGTAATCGCTCCACATTCTCTTTATGTGAATCAGCTACTTCTTCCTCGATCTGCCACTCCTGTAACTCTTCATCCCAATGAGCCAGGGGGATATTTTTAGTAATACTAATAGTATTATTATCGGATGAAAAGTGGAGCGTACCTAAGTTAGTCTCTATAGGGTCGTCAATATTCAAATCATGTACGGCAGATCGTACATGAACGAACTGACTCAGCGACTCGGCCACAGCTTGAGATTTTTCCAGGACGCTGGATGCCAAACGTTGGTCAAAATCCTGGAGAACCTCATCAGGAAGCTTTTCATCACCTTCCCCTTCAGGGGTTTTAGCTAATCGCTCATCAAAGTCCTGTAAAGCTTCCTTATCTTCAAGCCAATCATCATCATTTTCATTTTGAGGAATTGAAGATTGTGGTTCCTCTTGCGTTGCTGTCTCTTGACTCTCTAAAGACTCTCTACCGACCTCTACAATTTCTGCGAGGTGCGCCGTTACATCCAAAAACATTCCGGCGTAGAATCTGCCATCTATATAATCACTTTGCTCAAGACGATCTGCTGTTTGCTTCATCATCTCAATCAAATTTCCAGGAGCAACAACCAACTCTCCTAAATCCTGGCCTACGGTTGATGCTTCCGATTCTTGAGTGGCTTCTAATTCGGGATTCTCAGCTTCGGACTCCTTCTGTTGCTGTTTTGGTTGTGATTCGAGTTCTAGGGTATCTGCTTGTACTTCCGGCTGTTGGATTTGGAACACATCCCGCATTGAAGCAGTAGATTCATCAAATTCTTCATTCTCAAAATCAGCCATCTGTTCTTTCTCCAAACGCTTTAATACAGCAGGCATCGTGTATTTGCGCCCTAATTGATACCCCGCGAAAGGGATACCCTCATATCGCATCCACCACCCCCGCTCCGTAACATTCACTTCAACACCTGTAGATTTCATCGCAGCACTCAATTCTTGGAATGAATTGGAATCTGCTATAGCTTCATCAATAATATTTTGAAGCTTTACACGACTACTTCTATGCGTTGGGATATCTGTTGGCTTATCCGTATCCAAGCGTTGCTCGAATCGGAAATATCCAGGAGTATCTTGCTGCTTCTCTGATTCCCCGACATCCGGGACGGATTGCAATCCGTAGCTTCGCTCTAGATGCCGTAAAACTTTAGGGACTTTCAAGTAATCCCAACTCATATCGGCACGCTCGCCTAGATCGTCTACTAAATTTATTAATAGATGAGCATGAGTTCGCGTTTTATCCGAATTGGGATAGCGTACATCGTGGTGCAATCCAATCAGCACCTGATTTTGAGAAAGACCTAACTCATCAAGAAACTCCCCGCAAAACATAGACCACTCGCTTCGACTTAATTCATCTCCTTTAGCCGGAGATATAGACAAGTGATAGGCTGGCTTTTTTACTCTTTTATTTCGAGCTGCAACCCATTCCATAGACGCAGCTTTTTCATCTATCGTCTCTCCTTCTGGCACATTTTCCAGGAGAGCTTCAGCATCTGGCTTACCAAATATATATCTGGCGATGCTATGGAAGTTTGAGCTTCGTGTGATATTTGCAATCATGGTTCATAGGTATCCAGTATGTACTGAATATTCTTTAAAGCCTGCATATTTTTCGGGGTGAGTCTTTCTTGAGATAATTCTCTAATCAAGCTGCATAGGATCTGCAGTTCTAGTGTTTGCTTCCTGAGTACCCTCTTTTGTTCGATAAATTCAGCACGGCAACTCGGCATAAATAATTTATCCCTGGCTATAGAACTAACTGTTCTGCCTTTTTGTTGAGCCAGTGCTATTAAGGAATTGTATTCAGGACAAGTTACACGAATGTGCAACAATCTATCTTTTTTCATTTATTCGGTAAGCTATCTATCTCCAAAATATGAGAGGCAACTTACCACAACTTTATCGACAGATTTATTTAATCATTGGTTTTTTAGAAAATCAAGGCATTACAAACCGCAATAAAAAGTTGCAAGCAATAACAAATGTGTGACAAAAATTTACAGGCAAAATTATGCATCTTGAATAATGCTATTTTTATCTTGAATTATCTTGAATAATGCTACTTTTGTCTTGAATTATCTTGAATAATGCTATTTTTGTCTTGGATTTTATCTGCTACTCTTTTTTTTCTCTTCATAGTTTTTTTCTTTCTTACTGTTTTTGAGCTTAAATTATCTTGAATAATTCTATTTTTGTCTTGAATTTGTCTTAATTTGTCTTAATTTGTCTTGACTTTTTTTTGTAACGTTTTATAACTTTTTAGGTATCTTGATTTTTGCTACAGATGACGTAAATATAAAAACAAAATAAATATGATTTATTTTTATTTTTTTCTGGGATAACAAAGAAGTAGAGACATAATGAGGAGAACAGTGGGTAGATCTCTAGCAAATAATAAGGTGGATATCAATACCATAGTAGTAGCCATAGATCTTGGTAGTAGTTTAACTAAGGTTGTATGGGGGACAAAGGGGAAAACAAACTTCCTTACTATGGAACCTGAAGTAATACAATGCGACCGTCAGCACTTAGATGTTTATCGTGGAAAGCGTTTACAGCTTAAAAGCAGTAGTGCTAATGATGCATGGGTAAATCTTAACAATAATATTTCTCAGAGCTTTGTCGTGGGTTTCTTGGCCTCTATATTACTAGCTGAAGCCAATCTAAAAGCTCCCAAGTACGAATCCGCCTTATATAAAATATTGGCAGTCTTGGGGATCATTGCAGAGCAACAGCAAGACCGATTTGATGTTGCACTAACAACACTCCTGCCTTACTCTGAATGGACAGACCAATCTAAGTTAAAACAAGAGATAGAAGAAGCCGTCAAATCATTCTGGTTTCGAGGCAAACGAGTCAGATTGCGACTTAGGAGATGCCAATGTTTGCCAGAAGGTCTTGGAATCACTATGAGTCGATACCAAGACCTGAGTCAAAATATTCCCAGCTCTGTAGTGACTCTAGTATTTGGTCATCGTAACACTAGCATTTTGGAGTTCCAACGAGGAGTCTTCAGTAACGCCAACACAACCAATCTGGGTTTTTTCCGATTAATAGACCAAGTTGTAGAGTTGACCTCAAGTCAGGAACGCAATGGGTTGCATGAGGCTATTTTTAAATTAGGAGATCCTGTAGATAGCAATAATCCTATTCTTTATCAAATGTGTAAATCTACTACTTCTGATAATCAGGAAACCGAAACTTCAGAGATTATTAAAGCCATTCAGACAGCCCAAGAATACTACTGGACACTTATTAATGAGTGGCTGCAAAGCAAGCTACCCAAACGAATCCACGAAGTAGTGATAGCTGGAGGAGTAGCGCAATACTTGAAGCATAAACTGAGAGAAAGATTGCACGGAATAGATACTTACTGGGGCGGGGATTGGCAAGATGTAATTTGTCGCGATCCCTCCTTTCAAAAAGACCATCCCAACGAAGAAGATAGACACGCCCTAGCGTTCCGACTTATTGATGCCTATACTGCATACCATTTTCAAATAAAGACTCTAATTGCAGAGTCTCAAGAGTCTCTTGAGTACCAAGAATCTTTGGCTACTCAAGGTTCTAAAGAGCCTGTTGTTTCCAGAACTTAAGTATATACATCCGATTATTACTATGTCTAAGTCTAAAACCAACACTACTATTGACGGACAAATACAGATTAGTAAAAAGATTTATGCTGGCACGTCTAGGACAGGGATGTACTACGCCTATAAGTACTTTTCTGATACTCCCGATAGAGGGGCAGTAAACACTGCTGTGCTTGATTCGTTTGAACTTCTGTATGCAGCTTTAGGTTTATACCACCATGGTTCCAAGGAGGAGGCACAACGGGTCGGTATCCGAGCTGTCTCTATATTAACAAGTCATATTGCTTATATGACGCGTACCATCGGGCTGCCACCTGGTATGACCTGTGTGGGGAAGCCGTTCGTATCCGATCAAAATTTACAGACTCCAAATCCAGGTGTTTTTACAGACCAAAAAGAGGTAGAAGCAGAGCTGTCACCAGAGCTGTCAGATGCAGATCAATTTGCAGTTAAAATGTTCCAAAGTTTTAATGTTTAAGGAGTATTTATATGACATACATCATCCTTGTAGGAGGAATAAAAGGGGGTGTAGGCAAAAGTCTCGTCTCCAAGACTTGCATAGAATATCTAAAATCCACGGGGAAATCTGTCCTCGCCGTTGATTCTGATCAAGAAGTTGGGGATGTGTTAGGACATTATGGCTCTGAATCCATAGGATTTTCGGACGATTTGAGGCGAGCCATGGAACCCGATAGAATCCTGGAAATGGCTGAAGAGAACCCAGACTATATCGTGGTGAATTTACCCGGCAACACTTACAAGCCTCTACAGGAGTGGCTGATAACTACTGGCAGTATTAAAACCCGCAAAGCTCCAGAAGGTCAACCTCAGTTTATTCAATTTTTCGTCACGGATGGCTGCTGGTCTTCCATCCAACTTTTCAAAACATCTTTGGAAGAGCATAATGACAATCTTCCCCATGTCCTCATCCGAAACGAGGGACGACTAATGAGTTCCCCTGATTGGAGCTATTTAGATAAAGTATCTGAATATACAGAACTCTTTGAGGAGCATTGTATCCTAACGGCTGATTTTCCACTGGTCGCGACCCCTGTACTTTTCGAGCTAGATCAAAAAGGACTAACATTCGAGCAAGCCATAAACAATGGCCATAGTTTACTAGCCCGACGAGCAAAATTTTTTGTAGACGAGTACAATCGTGTATATACAAAGGTTTTCCAGAATTTGCCGAAACTTGTTACTGGAAATTTGAAGAGCGAAAAACCAAAAACTGATTTTAGTATAGACGATTTAGCTGCTCTGCTAAAAAAAGACCCCGATACTATTCGACAACTCCTTTCTGAAAGCAGCGATCTCAATACTTTCAAAGCAAAATTCAAGTCGCCTAAGTCAAGCTGGGATAAATTTGACGAAAGTAATTTTCAAAAGCTTCGCGACAAACTACCTGCTACGACAGCAACGAAATAAAATTCGGTAGTCCTGCATGGTAATGATGAGAATATATATTTTTTAATTTCTCCCACACTCCCCATCTCCCTATCTCCCCATCTCCACACACTCCTTTGTAATTAATAATTAATAATTAATAATTAAGAGTTGATAGTTAATAATTATTCATTCAACAATTAAGATTTAAAGCCTCCCATTCTAATTAATAATTAATAATTAATAATTTCAGAGGTTCTGGCTAGGTAATAGTCATTTCAAATAAGGATGAAACACTTTGGGGGCTGAAACCCTTTCCGGGAAAGAAACATTCGTCCCAGCCTTATTCGTAAGGGACTATAAATACTTGATATATTGCTCCTAAGCGCCGTGATAATTATTAATTGTTAATTGTTAATTATTAATTATTGAGAAGAGGTAATTATTAATTGT
>JAAUYF010026354.1_pt1 | contig 10201 bp, 7 predicted proteins | sample 7278051 | NCBI WGS metagenome assembly JAAUYF01 (sample SAMN14350202, study PRJNA611818) | marine sediment metagenome | isolation source: surface marine sediment (0.6m) | place: French Polynesia: Moorea | collected 2018-08 | reverse complement strand
CATGGATGAAAAAGAACTGCGGCGCTACTCACGCGTTGTTGTCGATGGTGACGAGCAGGCCTCGAGCCGCACAATGCTGCGGGCGGTCGGGTTTACCGACGAAGACTTCCGGCGACCCCAGGTCGGAATCGCCTCGACCTGGGCGATGACGACGCCCTGCAACATGCACATCAACGAACTGGCCGCCGAGGCAGCCGCCGGCGCCGACGAAGCGGGCGGCAAGGGTGTGATCTTCAACACGATGACCATCTCCGACGGCATTTCCATGGGTACGCCAGGCATGCGTTATTCGCTGGTGTCGCGCGAGATCATTGCCGATTCCATCGAGGCCGTGACCGCGGGCGAGGGCTTCGATGGCCTGGTGGCCATCGGCGGCTGCGACAAGAATATGCCCGGTTGTGTCATGGCGATGGCCCGCCTGAACCGGCCCGCCGTGTTCGTCTATGGCGGCACCATTAAACCCGGAGCAAAACGCCGCGACATCGTGTCGGTGTTCGAGGCTGTCGGCGCCAAGTCGAGCGGCAAGATCGGGGCGGAAGAACTCCTCGAGGTGGAGCGCACGGCAATCCCGGGCCCTGGCGCCTGTGGCGGCATGTACACCGCCAACACGATGGCGTCGGCGATCGAGGCACTCGGCATGAGCTTGGCTAACAGTTCCGCCCAGGAGGCTGTCTCGGGGCAGAAGGCCGACGACTGCCGCCGCGCCGGTGCAGCCGTGCTCAACCTGATCGCGGAGGACATCAAGCCGCTGGACATCATGACCCGGAAAGCGTTCGAGAACGCGATTGCCGTGGTGATTGCTCTGGGCGGTTCGACCAATGCCGTGCTGCACCTGCTGGCCATGGCTCGGGAAGCGGAAGTGCCGCTGTCCATCGACGATTTCACGACCATTGGATCCAGGGTCCCTGTGCTCGCCGACCTCAAGCCCAGCGGCAAGTACCTGATGTCGGAGCTGATCGAAATTGGCGGCATCCAGCCGCTGATGAAACGCATGCTCGACCACGGACTGCTGCACGGCGATTGCCTGACCGTGACGGGCAAGACGCTGGCCGAGAACCTCGCCGACGTGGACGACTATCCGGACGGGCAGGACATCATTCGGCCGTTCGATAATCCGATCAAACCGGACAGTCACCTGGCCGTGCTTTACGGCAACCTGGCGCCCGAGGGCGCGGTTGCCAAGATCACCGGGAAGGAGGGCCTGCGTTTCGAGGGGACGGCGCGGGTCTACCACTCCGAGGAAGCGGCGCTGCAGGCCATCCTCGATGGCGATATCGAGGCCGGTAATGTGGTCGTCATTCGCTATGAGGGACCCAAGGGCGCGCCCGGTATGCGCGAAATGCTCAGCCCAACCGGGGCAATCATGGGCAAGGGCCTGGGTGCGGACGTGGCGCTGATCACAGACGGCCGATTTTCGGGCGGCAGCCACGGCTTCGTGGTGGGGCATGTAACCCCGGAGGCGGCCGTTGGTGGCCCGATTGCCCTGGTCGAGGACGGCGATACGATCGTCATTGACGCGGAAAACAGGGAAATTTTGCTGCGAGTCGACGACGATGAGCTCGCGGCACGCCGTGCGGCCTGGAAGCGTCCGCCGTCGCCCGTAAAGACCGGGGCCTTGGCGAAATACCGGCTGGAGGTGTCCTCCGCGTCCGAGGGGGCGACGACGATTCCGCCGGCCTGGGACGAGTAGAACTTGACCTTTTCCGGCCGATTAGATTTACTGCTCAAACAGGCTTTTATGTCACCCACGTAATGTGCCAGCACATCGATACGATCGACGTGAAAAAACACATAAAACATATGGCGCGCCAGAGGTGCGTGGGTGCGAATGGCAATAGTACCGACTAGTAATAAAGTCCGGACATTGTCAACGAACCCGCCAGGAAGATCCTCGCGGGTTTTTTTTTGCCATCGGAACTGACACATCGAGGAAATGGACGAGACCCCCACTGAAGCCCGGTTTGCCGACAGTTCCTCGCTAGGCGCTCCCGACCACATCGCCAACTCACCCTGGGTGGTCATGAAATTTGGCGGGACCAGTGTCGCGACCGCGGACAAATGGCGGACCATCGTTGGGCTGATTCGAAATCGTCTCGACGAGGGGCTCCAGCCCGTCGTCGTTCACTCTGCGCTCGCGGGCGTTTCCAACCTTCTCGAGGAGGCGCTGGCGACCGCGTCGGCAGGCGAACAAACCGAAGCTCTGCAACAGATTCGCGAGCAACACTATGCGCTGGCGGAATCTCTCGAGGTTGACGGACCGGGTCTGCTCGATGACACCCTTCACGAGCTGGAACAACTCATTGCCGGAATACGCCTGATTCGCGAAGTCAGCGTCCGCGTTCGCGTTCGTGTCATGGCGCTCGGGGAACTCATGGCAACACGAATTGGCGCCGACTACCTGCAGCGCGCCGGGCTGCCAGTAACCTGGGTCGATGCCCGGGACCACCTGACCAGCGTCAGCCGCAGTGGCGGCGGCCAGCGCTCCCGGGACTATCTCTCGGCCACGTGCGCGTCGGATGCGGACCCGAGCCTGCGCGAAGCGTTCGAGCAGGTCGGGGGTGTCGTTCTGACCCAGGGATTTATTGCCCGCAACGCCTGGGGCGAGACCGTATTGCTGGGTCGCGAGGGCTCCGATACGTCGGCGGCTTACTTCGCAGCCCGCCTGGAGGCGCGCCGCCTCGAGATCTGGACCGACGTACCGGGGATGTTCACGGCGGATCCACGCGTCGTCCCGTCTGCACGCCTGTTGCTGGCCCTGCACTACGATGAGGCCCAGGAACTGGCCTCGGCCGGCAGCTCGGTGCTGCACCCGCGCTGCATGTCGCCACTGCGCGCGAGCAGTATTCCCTTGTTTATTCGTTGCACGGTTTCACCGGAGGTGACAGGGACCGTGATTTCGGCGGTGATCGACGAGGCCGAACCCCAGGTCAAAGGCATTTGCCTGCGCAACGGCCTGACGCTGATCTCGATGGACGGCGTCGGCATGTGGCAGGAGGTCGGTTTCCTCGCCAAGGCGTTTGCCGTATTCAGTGAGCATGCGGTGTCGGTCGACCTGGTATCTACCTCCGAAACCAACGTGACCGTGTCCATCGACAGTGCCGACGGCGGGCTGTCATCCGATACCAAGCGTGCCTTGCTGGCCGATCTCGAAAAACTGTGCCGGGTCAGGGCGATTGACGACTGCTCCTCGGTCAGCCTGGTGGGCCGCAAGATCCGCACGATCCTGCCGCGCCTCGCCCCGGCCCTGACGGTGTTCGAGGAAGAGCGCATCCACCTGATGTCACAGGCGGCCAGCGACCTGAACATGAGTTTTGTCGTTGACCAGGGGCAAGGCCCGAAGCTGGTTCGCAAGTTGCACGCCTCCATGATTCGGACGGCAGGCGGCAGCCCGGTTTTCGGACAGAGCTGGGAGCGCCTCTTTCATGGCGACCTGCCCGCGGCGCAAACCCACGAAACGTGGTGGATGCAAAAACGCGACGAGTTGCTGGAGTTGGCCGAGAAGCACGGCAGTGCCTATGTCTATGACCGGGACACCGTGCGACAGGCCGCGCGTGGCCTGCTGAAGCTGGGCAGCGTCGACAGGGTTCTGTACGCCGTCAAGGCGAACTTCAATGCCGACGTTTTGCGGGCGCTGGACGAAGAGGGCGTCGACTTTGAATGCGTGTCGCCGGGCGAGGTCGAATGGCTGGAGCAATCGATTCCCGGCATCGACCTGGGGCGGGTTCTGTTTACGCCCAATTTCGCACCACGCGACGAGTACGAGTGGGCGCTGGGCAAGGGGTTGCAATTGACCCTCGATAATCTCTACCCGCTGGAAGCCTGGCCCGAGCTGTTTCGGGGGCAAAAGCTCTTCATCCGGGTAGACCCCGGGCACGGGCGTGGTCATCACGAGCACGTGAAAACGGCGGGACTGCATTCGAAGTTCGGCATCCCGATGTTCGAGATTGACGAGCTGTCACGCCTGGTCAAAGCGGCCGGGGCGGAGGTGATCGGTATCCATGCGCACAGCGGCAGCGGGATACTGGACCCTGATAACTGGCGGTCGGTCGCCGTCAAGCTCGTGCAGGTCGCGCAGGAATTTCCCGGCGTGGAATCGATCGACCTTGGCGGTGGTCTCGGTGTTCCGGACAAGCCGGGCGACGAGGCCTTCGATCTCGACAAGCTCGACGCGACCCTGAAAGACATTCGCGTCTCGTACCCGCAGTACCGGCTATGGCTCGAGCCTGGCCGCTACCTGGTGGCGCAGGCCGGCGTGCTGGTCAGCCGCGTGACGCAGACGAAGGGTAAGGGTGACATGCGCTATGTCGGCATCGGTACGGGCATGAACTCGCTGATTCGACCGGCCCTGTACGGCTCGTATCACGAGATCGTGAATCTCAGCAAGGTAGACGAGGCGCCCACCCACACCGTCACGGTCGTGGGTCCGATTTGCGAAACCGGTGACAAGCTTGGCAGTGACCGACTGATGCCGGCATCCGACGAGAACGATGTCATCCTGATTGCCAATGCAGGCGCCTATGGCTACGTCATGAGCTCGCAATACAATCGGCGCGAGGTCGCCGCGGAACTCGTCATCTGACTATCCGGTGTGGCGCGCCTCCAGCACGTTGACGACGTCGTTCAGACTGGCCGAACGGACGCGTAACAGCACGAGCAGGTGGTAGACGAGGTCGGCAGCTTCGGCAAGCACTTCGTCGTCCGGCCCGTCAACGGCGGCGAGTGCAAGTTCCACGGCCTCTTCGCCGACCTTTTGAGCGACGCGTTTCGGTCCCATCGCGACCAGGCTCGCCGTGTAACTTTCCTGTGACGGGTTGTCGATGCGGTCGCGGATGACCTGTTCGAGTTGGGCGAGGAATGCCAGCTTGTCGGTTGTCATTCAGTCCTTCCTGATGTCGATGCCTTCATCGGCGAGATACCGCTTGAGATCCCGGATGTCGATCTCCGCGCTGTGAAATACGCTGGCGGCGAGGGCGCCATCGACGCCCGCCTCGCGAAACGTATCGGCGAAATGCTGCATGGCACCCGCGCCGCCAGATGCAATCAGCGGCACCTGGCAGTGCTGCCGGATCAATGAGAGCTGCGCGTTGTCGTAGCCTTCGCGCACACCGTCCTGGTTCATGCAGTTGAGGACGACTTCGCCGATACCGCGGTCCTGCGCTTCGGCAATCCATTCAACCGTTTCCAGTTCGGCGGCCACGGTCTTGTCCGGGTCCCCGGTGTACTGGTAGACGTGATACGCGCCGTCCTGCTCCCGGCTGTCCACGCCGAGCACCACACATTGTGAGCCGAAACGTCGCGCCAGGTCGTTGATCAGCTGCGGCGACTCGAGGGCCGGAGAGTTTACGGAGATCTTGTCGGCGCCCTTGTTGAGTACGTCCTCGGCATCGGCGACGCTGCGGATTCCTCCAGCGACGCAGAACGGAATGTCGATGACCGCGGCCACGCGATCCACCCAGCTCCTGTCCACGGTGCGGCCGTCCGGGCTGGCGGTGATGTCGTAAAACACGAGCTCGTCCGCGCCTTCCTCACAGTAACGCGTCGCCAGCTCGACAATGTCGCCAACGACGCGGTGGTTACGAAACCGGACGCCCTTGACCACCTCGCCATCTCGTACGTCGAGGCACGGAATTATTCGCCTTGCCGGAATGAGCGGATCTCCCCCGTGGTGATTTTGCCGTCGAGCAGGGCGCGCCCCGTGATGGCGGCAGGCAGCCCCGCGGCTCGCAGGGTCTGCAGGTCATCGATATCCCGTACACCGCCAGAGGCCTGCAGTTGCAGGTCCGGAAAACGACTCAGGATCTGCTGGTACAACTCCAGGTTTGGTCCGGACATTGCGCCGTCTCGGCTGACGTCCGTGCACAGCACGTGTTGCAGGCCGGCCGAGCTGAAATCGGCGATGCACTCGAAGACGGTGCTCGTGCTGGACGAGGTCCAGCCGTGAGTGGTGACGAGCGGGATGCCGTCGTCGCCGATAACGACGTCGAGTGCGAGAACGATGCGCTCGCCGCCATACCGTACGAGCCAGGCTTTTACCGTGTCGGGCTCGGTAATGGTCAGGCTTCCGACGACGCCGCGCGCGACGCCGGCGTCAAACCATTTCTCCAGCGTCTCGCTGTCGCGAATGCCGCCTCCAAGCTGGATCGACATGTCGGTCGCTGCGGCGATCCGCGCAATGATGTCGCGATTGTCCTGGTTGCCGGAACGGGCTCCGTCGAGATCAACAATGTGCAGGTCAGTGGTCGCCAGTTCTGCGTACTGCTCTGCAACGGCAACCGGATTGTCGCTGTAGACCGTGACCTGGTCGAAGTCACCCTGGAACAAGCGCACGCACTTACCGCCCTTGAGGTCAATTGCCGGTATCACTTTCATGCGGACAGTCCTGCAAAGTTGGCGAGCAGACGTGCCCCGTTGGCCGATGATCGCTCGGGGTGAAACTGTGCTGCTACGAAGTTGTCGCGTCGCACCATGGCGCTGAACGGCACCGAGTGGCTGGCCGTCGCCAGCGTGTGCTCCGATACCGGCAGCGCGTAGCTGTGTACGAAGTAGAAATAGCTGCCGTCGTCGACGGCGCGCAGCACGTCATCGGTCTGCGTGGCCGTAATTGCGCACCAGCCCATGTTGGGGACCGGGCAGCTCGTATCGCCCGTTAGTTTGCGGGCAATGCCGGGAATAATGCCGAGACATTCCACGTCTTCTTCTTCAGAGGCCTCGGCCAGCAACTGCATGCCCAGGCAGATGCCCAGCACCGGCTGCGAGAGCCCGCGGATGACGTCAACGAGCTCGAGATCGGTCAATCGCGACATGGCGTCGCGGGCAGCCCCCACGCCGGGCAGGATGACCCGCTCCGAATTGCGAATCCGATCGGCGTCGGTCGTCAGGTCACCGTCAATGCCTAACCGCCGCAATGCATACATCAGCGACGCAATGTTCGCGCCGCCGCTGTCGATGATGGCTACTGACGGGGTCGGCATGTCAGGCAAGCATCCCTTTGGTCGAGGGCATGGCCGTACCTTCGCGGCGAATCGCGTCGCGCAGGCAGCGGCCGACCGCTTTGAAGCAGGCCTCGACCATGTGGTGGGTATTTTCACCACGAACCTCGACATGGATTGCGGCGCCGATGGCGTCCGAGAGCGTGCCGAAGAAGTGCTTGACCATTTCGGTGGCCAGCCCGCCAACCGAGTCCCTGGGGAACTCGCCGTCGAACACGAGATTGCCGCGCCCGGACAGGTCGATCGACGCTCGCGCCTCACTCTCGTCCATGGGCACGACAAAACCATAACGGCCGATGCCGCGCTTGTTGCCCAGCGCGCTGCGCACTGCTTCCCCGATGCAGATTGCCGTGTCTTCGATCGTGTGATGGTCATCGACGTGCAGGTCGCCTTCACACTCCAGTTCGAGGCTGAACCCGCCGTGCTTCGCAATCTGCTCGAGCATGTGATCGTAGAAACCGATGCCGGTCCGGATCGAAACGGGGTCGGGGCTATCGAGATTGACCTGCACCGCGATTTGCGTCTCGTTAGTTTTGCGCACCGCGGATGCCTGTCGGTCCGCATGACAAAGCTCGCGCACGATGGCAGGCCAATCAGAACTATTGCCGTCGATGAGCAGTCCCCGCACGCCGATCCGGTCGGCCAGCTCGAGGTCGGTCTGGCGGTCGCCGATGACGGCCGAGCGGGCGACGTCGAGATTGGTATCGGCGAGATATCGCGTCAGCAGCCCGGTGCGCGGCTTGCGGCAGTCGCAGCCGTCCTCGGGAAGGTGCGGGCAGATGAAGATCTCGTCGAACGCGATACCCTGTGACTCGAACAGGGCGAGAATATGCTCGTGAGTCGTGCGGAACTGCTCTTCAGGGAACGAGTCGGTACCCAGGCCGTCCTGGTTGCTGACCATGACAAATCGATAGCCATGGGCAGCCAGTTCCAGCAGCGCTGGAATCACGCCGGGGACCAGGCGCACCTTGCCGAGCGCATCCACCTGGAAGTCGTCGGGTTCTTCGACGAGCGTCCCGTCGCGATCGATAAAGAGTACGCGCTCAGCCACGTTCTGCCTCCAGGCTCGCGAGAGCGTCGAGCAGTGCGTCATTGTCGGCCGCACTGCCAATGCTGATCCGCAGGCAATCCGCCAGCGTCCCGCCAAAGTGACGCAGCAGGACCTGGTTGGCGGCGCAGTGCGCCATGAGCCCCGACGCATCCTCAACCTGAACCAGCAGGAAGTTGGCGGCGCTGGGCCAGACTTTCCGGACCCACGCGAACTCGGACAGCCGCACGCGCATACGTTCGCGTTCCCGGACGGTCTCCGCGACACCTTGCTCGGCGCGCGCCAGGCCTTTGGATTCAAGGGCGCTTTCGACACACTCGATGACCGGAGTCGCGATGGCATAGGGCGCCTGTACCGCGTTCACCATGTCGATGACATCAGGCTGCGCGATTACCGAACCGCAACGTGCGCCTGCGAAAGCCAGTGCTTTGGACAACGTTCGCAGCACCACGAGGTTGTCATAGCGGTCGACAAGTTCCGTCACGGACTGCCCGGGAGCGAACTCGATATAGGCCTCATCGACGACGACAATCGAGCGATCGGCGCGCCGCTCGAGAATCTCGGTGATCACACCTGTTGGCACATAGGTTCCGGTCGGGTTGTTGGGTGAGCACAGGATGACCAGTTTGGTGGCCTCGTCACAGGCTTCGAGGATGCGGGCCGGATCCACGCGGAAGTCCTCGTCCGGGCTGGTCCCAACCTGTCTCAGTTCCGCGCCCTGTACGAGCGCATAGTGCTCGTACATGGAGAACGACGGCGTGGTCGTAACGACATTGTCACGGCCCGCCTCGCAGAACACGCGCATCAGCAGGTCGATGGCCTCGCTGGATCCACGCGTTACCAGCAGGTTCGCCGGGCCGCACCCGTAATAGCCCGCCAGCAACTGGCGCAGGCGGGCAGGTCGAATCTCGGGATACCGATTCAGCGCGCGCCGGAACGTGTCGCCATCATTGCGCCACGCGGCCTCATTGGCATTGAGCCGTATCGTGTCGTCTACCTGGACGGCAGCTCGATAAGGTTCGAGGTCCCTGACGGGACTGCGCGCCAGTTCCCGAATACTCATGCGCGAGGCTCCAGGCGGCGCGTAACGGCTGCCGCATGCGCGTCCAGGCCTTCCAGGCCCGCGAGGGTGATCACGGCGCTGCTGAGCGCCGCAAGGCCGTCACGCGAAAGCTCCTGAACCGTCATTTGCCGCATGAACTGATCGATACCGAGCCCGCTGTACGCACTGGCGTAGCCATAGGTGGGCAGGACATGGTTCGTGCCGCTGCAGTAGTCCCCAACGGATTCGGGCGTCCACTCTCCGACGAATACGGAACCCGCATTGCGAATTCGGTCGAGGTACGAGCGAGCATCGGCAAACTGCAGGATGAGATGCTCTGGCGCATAGCGATTGCTGATCGCTATGGCTTCATCGATGGTCTCCACGACAATGAGGCACGATTGCGCCAGCGCTTCGCGGGCGATATCGGCGCGGGAGAGTTCGGCGAGCTGGGAATCGATTTCACTGCGCACACCCTGCGCCAGGCGGTCGCTGGTCGTGACCAGCATGACCTGTGAGTCCGTACCGTGCTCGGCCTGGGACAACAGGTCTGCCGCGACGAACTCGGCGTTCGCCGCAGCATCGGCAATCACGAGCACTTCCGAAGGGCCGGCCGGCAGGTCGATGGCGGCGCCCGCCGGGTCGCCGCTCACCAGGGTCTTGGCGCAGGTTACCCAGGCGTTCCCAGGCCCGAAAATCTTGCGAACCCGCGGTATTGTTTCCGTTCCATAGGCCATCGCGGCGACGGCCTGTGCACCGCCGACCTTGAACATGTCGGTAATGCCCGCGCGCGATGCCGCGACAAGCACCGCGGGATCGGCCGTGCCTCCAGGCCCTGGCGGCGTGCACAATACCCGCGCCGGGCAACCGGCTATGGCCGCCGGGACCGCCAGCATGATGGCGGCAGAGGGCAGGGGCGCCGTGCCCGCGGGAACATACAGGCCAACCGAGTCGAGTGGGTGGCTCAGGCGCTCGCACACGACGCCCGGCATCGTCTCGATCTCGACGGGCGGCGGCAGCTGCGCCTCATGAAATCGCCTGACATTGGCGATTGCCAGGTCGATCGCCGAAATCGCATCCGCGTCGAGTTGCGCCGTTGCCTCCGCGATTTCCGCTTCGCTG
>JAAUYF010031095.1_pt1 | contig 10217 bp, 8 predicted proteins | sample 7278051 | NCBI WGS metagenome assembly JAAUYF01 (sample SAMN14350202, study PRJNA611818) | marine sediment metagenome | isolation source: surface marine sediment (0.6m) | place: French Polynesia: Moorea | collected 2018-08 | reverse complement strand
TCGCGACACTCATCCAGGGATTCACCGGCATGACCATAGTCGCAATCCTGTCCTCGATTATTCTGTGAGCCGATTAACCTATCCTAGCTATTCAGGCGATAATTAGCATTTCGCCAGTGACAGGCTGGGGCGCCAGCCTCTTCGGGCTCTTGTGCTGTCCTTTTGCACTGTTCAGGACCTCTTGGTTGTCGACCTGTCGCCTGCGAGAAAGCGGTGCGACGCCAGGCGCTCAATGCGGTGGTGCTGGCGGCCATGGGCGGGACATGGCTGACAGTGACCTCTTTGGGCCGGCCTATGGTCAGCCAGGCGAAAGAGAAACACTTTATCAAGCGAGCCGAACGGTTGGCCTGCAGGTACTGAACGATAGGCGTATTGTGCTCACCAGCGAGGACATACAGCTTGCGCGAAAAACGCGTTACGAAACCGTGAAAACATTCGCCGAAAAGGGTTGAATTCGTGGGGCTCTCTCAGAGTCTGACCAGTCCCGGTATTCCGCCAACCTGCATTATTTCGGCACCCCCTCGTGCAAAGCTTTTGAAACCGGTGCTGTTTTCTCATCCACTGCACCACGTTGGCCAAGCCTTCTCAGCGCGACGTAGAACACCGGGGTAAAGAAAATTGACGTGACGGTCGCTGCGACCATGCCGCCGACCACTGCAATGCCGATGGCGTTTTGACTGGCGGCACCCGCACCGCTGGCGATCACCAGTGGCATGAAACCGGCAATGGAGGCGATAGCCGTCATAAAGATCGGACGGAAACGCAGGCGGGCCGCGTCCACCGCCGCCTCGAGAATGCTCTTGCCTTTGTCCTGCTCGGCCATGGCAAACTCGACGATGAGGATGGCGTTCTTGGCGGCCAGGGCGATCAGCAGCGTGATGCCGATCTGGGTGTATACATTGACATCGGCACTGGTCATCACTAGCGCCATCACCGTGCCGAACACTGACAGCGGGACCACCAGGATGACCGCCGCCGGACTGCTCCAGCTTTCGTACTGGGCGGACAGCACCAGGAACACCAGCACGATGGCCAAGGCAAAGATAAAGATGGCTTCCGAACCCACTCTCCTCTCCTGGAAGGACATGCCGGTCCACTCATACCCCATCGCAGTCGGCAGCTTCTCCTCGGCCAGCTGTTCCATGAGGTCGAGCGCCTGGCCGGAGCTGAAGCCGGGTGCCGCAGAGCCGGTAATGGAAGCGGTTGGATACAGGTTGTAGCGCAGGATGGTCTGGGGTCCCACTGTCCGCTCAACGTCAACCAGCGTCCCCATGGGAACCATTTCACCGTGGTCATTGCGTACTTCGAGAAGGCGGATATCTTCCGGTTTGGTGCGGAACTGGTTATCCGCCTGGACAATGACCTGCCAGGTGCGCCCGAACTTGTTGAAGTCGTTGACGTAGGCCGAGCCCAGATAGGCTTGCAGCGTACCGAACACCTCGTCGAGCGGAATATCCTGTGTCTTGGCCTTGGTACGATCAACCTCGGCGAACAGCTGTGGTACATCGATGCGGAAGGTCGAGTTCAATCCGGTCAGGCCGCTCTGGGCATTGCCATCTTGCAGGATCTCCTCGAGCATGGCATTCAACTCCTGCAGGCCGACGCCACCACGGTCTTCCAGCTGGAACTGAAAGCCGCCTGCAACGCCCAGCCCGTTGATGGCCGGGGGCAGAAAAGCGTAGATGATGGATTCCTGTATCTGCAGGAATTGCCCCTGCAGATTAGCTAGGATCACTTCCTGCCGAAGGCTTGGGTCCTTGCGCTCCTCCCAGGGTGTCAAGGTCACAAAGACAACAGCCGTATTGGACGATGCGGTGCTGTCAATGAGGTTGAAACCTCCGAAAGTAACCCAGTTGGCCACGCCGGGCGCACTCTCCAGTATGGCATCGATCTTGTCCAACACCTTGCCGGTACGTTTCTGTGACGCCGCGTCAGGTAGCTGGACGTGTACGATGATGTATCCCTGATCCTCAGTTGGCAGGAAGCCGGTTGGCAACTGGCTGAACTGCCAGCCCGTGAAGCCGAATAGTCCGGCCGCCAGCAGCAGCATCAAACCGATGCGGCGCACCACGGACTTGGCCGTATGGGCATAGTTGTTTTCGAGTTTGCGGAAAACGTTGTCAAAACCACGAAAGAAGGCGTTTTTCTTCTCTGGCTGCTGACGCAGCAGCAGGGAAGCAAGTGCCGGGGCCATGGTCATGGCGTTGATAGCGCTGAGAACAGCGGCTACGGCAAGGGTCAGGGCAAACTGCCGGTAGAGCTGACCGGTGATGCCGGGCATGAAGGCTGCGGGCACAAATACCGCCAGCAGCACCAGCGTGCCCGCTATGATGGGCCCGGAGAGTTCGCTCATGGCCTTGATGGCGGCGGCCTTCCGATCCAGCCCGCGATCCATGTGAGCCACCGTGAGTTCGACCACCACGATGGCGTCATCCACCACGATACCGATCGCCAGAACCAGCGCGAACAGGGTGGCCATGTTGAGCGAAAAACCCATCGCCAGCAAGGCCGCAAAGGTGCCGATCAACGCCACCAAGATGTTCACTGCCGGGATCAGGGTGGCGCGCCAATCCTGCAGAAACAGGAACACCACCAGGGAAACCAGTAGCGCTGCCTCGATCAGGGTCTTGTACACTTGCTTGATGGAAGCGTCTACGAACATGGTGGTGTCGTAAGGAATGGAGTATTCCAGGCCTTCGGGGAAGAAGGCGCTCAGCTCTGCCAGGGCGGCGCGCACCTGTCTGGACACCTCCAGGGCATTGGAGCCGGGTAGCTGGTAGACGGCAATACTGGCTGAGACTGCGCCGTTCAGACGCGAGGTGATGTCGTATACCTGGGCACCCAGTTCAACGCGGGCGACATCCCCCAGGCGGGTAATACGGTCACCTTCGCCTGTTTTGATGATAATGTCCTCGAACTGCTCGATATCCGACAGACGGCCAAGCACGTTAACGGCGTACTGGAATTTCTGTTCCGCGGGCGCCGGCGGCCGACCGATTTGTCCGGCAGCCACCTGCACGTTCTGTTCGCGAATCGCCGCAATCACCTCGCCTGTCGTTATACGGCGCGACTTCAGCTGATCCGGGTCCAGCCAGATACGCATGCTGTAGTCCATTTCCGGATAGATGTTGACTTCGCCGACCCCGGGAATACGGCTCAACCTATCCCTGATGTTCAGCGTCGCGTAGTTGCTCATGAAGAGTTCATCAAAACGGTCATCGGGTGAAGACAACGACGCGATCATGATGATGTTGGTCGATTTTTTCTTGGTGCTGACGCCTTGGCGCTGGACCTCTTCAGGCAACTTGGGCTCTGCCAGGGTAACCCGGTTCTGCACGAGGATACTGGCCATGTCCAGATCGGTGCCGACCTCGAAGGTTACGGTCAACGTGTAGGAGCCATCACTGGCACTGACCGAAGACATGTAGATCATGTCCTCGACGCCGATGACTTCCTGCTCGATGGGTGAAGCAACCGTTTCCGCCACCACCGACGCATTGGCGCCCGGGTAGGTGGCCTTGACTTCCACCGTGGGGGGCACAACCTCGGGAAACTGGGCGACCGGTAGGGCACCTACCGATACTAGGCCGGCAACCACGATCACTATCGAAATGACACTCGCAAAGATCGGGTTTTCGATAAAGAATTTTGCGAACATGCGCGCTCAGGCTCCGCTTCTATGGTTGATCACCGGCTTCCTGTGCCTGTGGCTCGGGATTTGAACGCTTACTCTCTGACCACCTCTTCTGCAGCCTTCTGCAACGCAGAAGTGGTGAGGCTTGCCATGTCGACCAATTCGGGGTCGACCTTGCGACCGGGACGCACGCGCTGCACGCCTTTCACCACCACGCGATCGTCTTTGCGCAAACCGTTTTCGATAACAATCAGTCCATCAATAGTCTGGCCGGTCGTCACACTGCGTCGTTCCACGGTGTTGTCGGCGTTGACGACCATTACGTAGGTACCGCGCTGGTCGTTACCGATAGCCTCCTCCGAGACCAGTGGCATATCCGGACGTTCACCGAGGGGCATGCGGATGCGCGCAAACAGCCCCGGTAACAGTTTGGGCGGACGGTGCGCGTTTTCAAATATGCCCCGAAGCTGCAGGGTGCCTGTTTCGGGATCGACGGTCGAGTCGGCGTAATCGTACCAGCCCGTGTGCGGATAGCCTTCTTCATTGGCCAGTCCGAGGTGCAACGGGATCTTCAGCTTCTCATCATCGAAATCTTTCGGCTCCAGCCCCAGTTGCCTGGCTCTGTCGCGATAGCCCTCCAGAACACGTAGCAGATCGAGCTCGTTGAGATTGAAATACACGTAGATAGGGTCGTAGCGGGTAACCTCCGTCAACACCGTGGCTTCACCTTCACCCACCAGGTTACCGATATCCACCAGGTTTCTGCCTACGCGTCCGGAAAACGGTGCGGTCACCTGGGTATAGCCCAGATTCAGCTCGGCGCGCTCGACCTTGGCCTTGGCACGCAGGACTTCCGCGCTGGCGATCTCGCGTTCCACGCGCCACTTCACAACCCCGGTTTCAGGAGCAGCGTCCTGCTTGAAAAGCCTCTCTTCCCTGGCGTACTCGATATCGGCACGATCGTAATGGGATTCAGCTGCTGCAAGCTCGGCTTTGGCTGCCTGCAGGTCGGCCTGGTACTGTGCCGGCTCAATGACAAACAACAGGTCACCTTCATTGACCGGGGTGCCCGGTTCGAAATGTATGCGCTCGAGAAAGCCTGCGACACGGGCGACCACCTCGGCCTGTTCGTAAGCATCAATTGTCCCGCTGAATTCAAGGTAGTCGGTAACTGCCTGGGTCAGCGGCAGGGCAATGGTCACCTTGGGTGCCGGCGGTTCTTGGTATTCGTTGCCTTCCCCGCAGGCAACAAGCAACAAACCTGACATCAAGGAAATGAAAAATGTGCGTATCATTTTCACTCTTCACTCCGGGAAGGATGGCGTCGAATTTGCTAGGGCTACTCGGCCATTCGGCTGTCGATCTACGCAGGTACCAGCAGGATCCTCCTCCGGGGTTCCAGGTCAGCATTTCCTGAGGGTCATGAACAATCCCAGCAACAAGAAGCTCCCGATGCCGATTATCGTCGCCAACACACCATAGCCAGTGCCGCCGCGCTGGCTGACGAGTGCCGCTTCGCCAATGGCCACGGCCAGCCACCAACCGTTGATCGCCTAAGGATACTTTCTCATATTGCAGCATTCTCCTCACATTGTCATCGTTGAAGAATCATGAACGGGACACGTCTGCGACGTCAGACCGCCGAAATCTGCAAGCTGACGCGAGGATTTGTTTTCATGTAGGAAGGGCTGACTCATTCCTGCCGATGGTGATCTTCGTGGAGCGGTGCCGGCGACGCGTGGTCGTGGTCGGCGGCGACTCCCGGACCGTGCAGATGCACATGGGCGTGGCGGTGAGTGTGGGGGTGGCTGTGCATGGTCGTCGCTGCCAGTTGCCCTTGGTTCAGGCTCACGCCGCGGGTTGCCAGGCGTTCCAGCAGGCGCCGGTCGTGGGAGACGATCACCATGGCCTGGTCGACGCTGGCCAGGTGCTCGACCAGGCGCTGCTCGGTTTCGGCGTCGAGGGCGTTGGTGGGCTCGTCCAGTAAGAGCACTTCCGGCCGCATCGAGAGTACCGTGGCCAATGCCACCAGCCGTTTTTCCCCGGTGGAGAGACGGTGGGTCACCCGTCCGGCAAAGCCGCCGATGCCGAGCGCCGCGAGCGCCTGCTCGGCATCGGCCCGGGCTTCGTCCGCCGTCCGCCCCAGGTTCAAGGGTCCGAAGGCGACGTCTTCGAGTACCGTCGGGCAGAACAGCTGGTCGTCCGAGTCCTGGAACAAGAGTCCAACCCGCGCCCGCACGGGAACGAAATCAGCCTCCGCGCGCCGTTCGCTGCCAAAGGCCACGACCTGACCGGTGTCCGGCCTGCGCAGGCCCACCAGCAGGTGAAGCAGTGTCGTCTTGCCGGCACCATTGGGGCCGACGAGGGCTACGCGCTCCTGTGGGTGCAGCACGAAATCCACATCCCTCAGCACTTCCCGCTCAGGAAAGCGGAAGTGGATCCCTCTTAACTCCAGCAGCGGGACGCTCACAACAGGTGGTCCAAGGCTGGCAACGCCGCAAACAGCATCGCGAAACCGGCCGCCGACCGGGTATCGGTGGCGGTCCAGGTCGGCGCATCCAGCAGGTACAGGCGACCCTGGAAGCCCCGGCAGCGCATCGCGGCCAGAATACGGCGGGCTCGGGCCAGGCTGCGCACGAGCAGCATCCCCACCAGGTAACCGTAGCTGTTCCAGGTGTGACGATTGCTGCGGGGAACAAAGGCGCGCGCCCGCATCGCCTGGCGCAGGCGGATGAACTCCTGGTGCAGCAGGCCGATCTGGCGGACGGTCAACAACAGCAGGTGCACGAGCTTCTCGTGAACGCCGAGGCGCCCCAGCGCGTGGCCGAAGACCACCGGCTCGAGCGTGCCGACCAGGGCAAACAGTGCCAGAACCACCGCGTTGCCCTTGAACAAGATGCTCAGGGCGGTCAGTAATCCCTCGCGACTCGCGGTCAACGGGCCAATATCCAGCAGCGCCTCCCCCGCTACCGTGAACGGCAGGGTGAGCAGAAGAACCAACATGAATCCTTCCAGAACCAGCAGTCGCCGCACCAGGTCACGAACACGCACACCACTGCCGAGGGCCATGGCCGCGGCGAGCAACAGGGCACCGAGCGCCGCCAGCGGGTGTTCCAGGCTGACCGTTATCAGCGCGAACAGCAGCACGACTACGATACGCAGGCGCGGGTCGCGATCCGCGAGTGAGCTACGACCCTTCGGCGCGAGCAACGATGACCGGTTCATCTCGATGCTCCCGAACGTCGGTTGTGCCACCAGAGGGCAAGCCCGGCGAGACCGAAGAGATAGCCGATGCCACCCAGCACGTCGCGGAGGCGAACCTCGCTGCGCATTGCCCTCAGCTCTTCTCGCAAGGAATGCAGGTGACGCGCGACAGAGCGCTCGATCGCCGCCTGGCAAGCGGTATCGACTGTCGATTCCGATGCCCGTACCGGCGATTCGACGCGCGCACCGACGCTCGGCGGGCTTTCGACCCGGGCACTGTCCCGTCTCGTCAGCGGTTCGGACTCGTGGGCCCCCGCCGCTGTACCGATAACCACGAGCACGAACAGTATTGCGGCACGCACCACGCAAACGTGCCGCCGGTTTGGCTGCGATGCTCTTTCAGGCACCCGATATCTCCAGAATCTCCGGCTCGACCCGGCGCAGGAAAACGACAACAGTACCGGTGACCAGTGCCTCGACCAAAGCCAAAGGCAGGTAAACGATCACGAGCAAGCGGGCCGCAGGCAGGAAGGGTTCACCACTCAGACCCAGGCTGAAGGCAACCAGCGCTGCAGTCAACAATACGCCGAGGGCGCCGGCCCCGGCGCCTACCCAGAACAGAGAGCGCGATGCGAAGCGCCGCAGCATCGGCCGCAGAGCCAGTGCGCAGAGCAAGGCCGGTAAAGCCGCGTTCATTGTGTTGACACCGAGCACCAGCACCCCGCCAAAGCCAAAGAAGGCCGCCTGCAGCATCAGGGCGACGAATAATGCCGGCACGGCCGTCCAGCCGAGCAGCAGTCCCATCAGCCCGTTGAGCAACAGGTGCACGCTACCTGGTCCCAGCGGGATAGTGATCAAGGAAGAGACAAAGAACGCCGCCGACAGCACGGCCGCCTGCGGCAGCCGCTCGTAATCGAGCCGACGAAGTGAAATCGCCAGCAGACCGACAGATATCAGCGCACCAGCAGTGAGCACTGGGGTAGCGAGAACACCGTCCGGGATATGGGCCATCGTGTGCTATACCTACGGGTCCCGAGCGTTCATCCGACGACTCCAGGGGAACGAGGGTTGATGGGAACTTGATGCTTCTCTTCAAATAGTCGTTCAACTAGATCGGGGCACACACCAGCGACACACGGTCCCATTCAGCGTGCTGCCGGATGTATGAAAGGAGACTGGCGGAAGTCAACTCCCGCGCATAGCGGCCGACAATGGCTTCCAGGCCTCCCTCCAGCGTTCCCGATTCTCTGGTTTCGGCCAGGACGGTGTCCCTCATCAGGGTCATCCGGTCCTGCAGTCCTGCAAGGGAAGACAGCGCCCGGCTCGCAAGCCGGTTTCTAAGCGCCTCCATCCGTTCGCCCGTCACTAATTCGGGCAGCGCCTGCCATTGCTGGCCAAGGTAGTTTACCGCCTCTTCGGCCCGGTCGGGAGAAACACAGAGGCGCATCAGAAAGTACTGGTTTCCCCAGTTCGAAAATGCTTCAGTCATGCTGGCCGCGCCATAAATCCAGCGGCGTTCGTCCCTCAGCCACTGGGTAAGCAGAGAGCCGGACCCGTCGGCCATGAACACCTCGAAAGCCAGCGCCGTCCAGTACTCTTCCGTCGTTCTCGCAACCGAGCCGAATCCTGCCAGCACTCCGTAGCTGGAGGTGGAGGCGGTGATCGACGCTTTCCTGTGGACCCTGATCGGGCGATAGGTTGGTGGAGGCCAACTCGCGGTGGCCAATTCGTTGCCAGGGTAATCGCGGGAGGTAGACGTTTGCGGAAAAACCTTAAACGCCTCGTCCAGTATATCGGCCAGGTCCGAAACGGCGATGCCGCCGTGCGCCGTAATCAGCGTTTTCGAGGCATTCAGATACCGGCTGTAGTACGCTTGCGCATCGCCTGGTTGTATAGCGCCCAGCGTTGCGGGGGTTCCGCCGACCGGTTGAACACAGGGATTGCCTGCAAACGCGGACTTCCGGAAAATGCTCGCCAGCCGCTCCGCAGAGCCGGGTTCCGTTTCGCGAAGCTCGTGAAGGATCGCCTCTTTCTCTACCTCCACATCGCAGGGTTCACAGCATGGATCGCACACAAGGGCCGAAAGCAGGTCAACGAGAGGTTGGGTTTGATCGACAGGAGCTTGAGCCGAAACCACTACCCATTCGGGGTCGGTGTAGGCGTCTACCAGCGCTCCGGTTCTAAGCTGAAGCCGGCGGAGCCGCGAATCTGGCTGCGCCAGCGGCCTCAGGAGCAGATGCTCGCAAAGGTGCGCCAGTCCCCCTTTGCCCACCGGGTCCCGGGCGGAACCGGCGTTGATCCACACCGAGATGCTGGCCAGCTGAGATTCGCCCGAACTTTGGATGCAGGCGGGCATACCGCAGGATAAGCGGTCAAATCGGATAACGGAGGACATCGGTTACGAATACCGGCTTCCGGCTCGACCACATTCTTTAAACACACCACCCTCCTCAAGGCGTAGCCGCGCGGCAGATCGATCGCCTCAAATCCCCCGAGCACTGCTTCGCGCAATGACCTCTTCTTTGGTTTCCTCCGAATCTGTTCTTGCCCCGATCACGCTGCCGAATATTAACCTCTGTCTCCAGAACGGAATTGTCCTGTAAGCTGAGGACGTAGGGCCTCCGCTCCGTGGCACTCAATGGTGGTGGTCTGCGTCTTCAATGACCAGGCCGAATAACTCGCGGAGCGATTTTTCAACTTCTCCGTCGCGATGGACATAGACGAACCTCAACGACTTACGGTTCTTCACCAACTCATGTGGATTCATGTGATGAACCACCCGCTTCGATCCAAAGGCGGGGGTAACACTTCCAGCCTCGAACTCCTCCGTGATACGCACGCTTTTTAAGTGCATACGGGAGTCGGAATCCGGGGCTGGCTCGACACGAATATCGAAGGGAATATGTGTCAGGCGAAGGTAAACCAGCTTATCCGGTGCCGTCCGATAACCTTCGACAAACATATCCTCCAATCGGTGATATGCGTCATGATCCATATTTTCCGCGTAGCTGTTTTCCACTGTCTACCCCAGATTTCAGTACGGGGTAAATTCCTTGTCGAAAATGGACTTGTGTTTGCCCATGACACCGCTGAGCACCATGGCCCCCAGAGCATCGACAATGATCCTCAAACCCATCAACGACGTGATGTCAGAAATATCATACGGCGGAGAAACTTCAACTACTTCGATGCCACACAGGCCTTCAGCGGCGACTTTTCCGACCATACTCAAAGCTTCACGGGGCAGAAGCCCACCCGGCTCAGGCCAGCCGGTGCCCGGAACGAAGCCGCAGTCGATCGCGTCGATATCGAAACTCATATACACTGCGTCCGCGTCCTTCCAGGCCGCTTCCAGGGCCATCTCGACCACCTTGTCAAC
>JAAUYF010122263.1_pt1 | contig 10243 bp, 9 predicted proteins | sample 7278051 | NCBI WGS metagenome assembly JAAUYF01 (sample SAMN14350202, study PRJNA611818) | marine sediment metagenome | isolation source: surface marine sediment (0.6m) | place: French Polynesia: Moorea | collected 2018-08 | reverse complement strand
GGAAGTTGGGCAACTGCATCAGCACACCGATCGACCCGATCACGGCGAAGGGGGCGGCGATAATGCGTTCGGCGACACAGGCCATCAGGTAGCCGCCGCTTGCAGCGACTTTGTCCACGGCGATGGTCAACGCCAGCTCCTTTTGCTTGAGACGCACCAGTTGCGAAGCCGCCAAGCCGTGCTCGTGCACCAATCCCCCTGCATTCTCCAGCCGCAGCAAGACCTCGTCCTCGGGCGTGGCAATGGTGAGCACCGCCGTGATCTCCTCGCGCAGCGACGCCACCGCGCTCGCCTTGACGTCACCGCGAAAATCAATGACGAAGATGCGTTTCTTATGCGACGAGGTGCCTTTACCCTCTTGACGCTGTGCCCGTTTGCGCTCGGCCCGTTCCTGCTTCACGGCCTTGAGGAAGGCCTTCTTCGGAAGTGTCTCGCGCTTGAGGGTGCGCGCCATCTGCTCGTACCGACGGTTTAGGTGCCTCACCTCCAGGGTCTCCGGAGGCGCCCCACGACCTCGTCGAGACAAAAAGGCCGCGAAGACAATTACGAACACGATACTTACAACGATCGTCACCGCCTTGGCAGCGAACAGCCCGTATTCCAGCAAGAAGTCCGTCATAGTTTTCCTCCCGAATTCCCATCCAGCGCAAACCGTATAAGAATTTCACCGCAGAGGCGCAGAGAACGCAAAGAAAACCTCAGGTCTTGGTGCGCGGGCTGCACTGTGCGCCAGGCCGCCATCACACGCGACCACGAGCTGAATGGCCAAACAGTCAAACCAGAAGATTCTCCGCGCCCTCTGCGTCTCTGCGGTGAATATCTCAATCAAGAAACTCCGCCGATTGCCTGTACGCAACCGCGCTGCTATAAGCCAGAACATGCTAGGTGCGATTGCGGGCGATGTCATCGGCTCGGTCTACGAGGCCGATCCCGTCAAGACGACGGAGTTTCCCTTGTTCGGGACGACGTCCCGATTTACGGACGACACCGTGCTCACCGTGGCCATCGCGCAGGCTATCCTGGCGGGGACGGGCTACGCAGACGAGCTCAAGGCCTTCGCCCGGCGTTATCCGGACGCCGGTTACGGCGCAATGTTCTATCAGTGGATGTGGGCGGCGCAAGGCGAACCCTACAACAGCTGGGGCAACGGCGCGGCCATGCGTGTGAGTCCCATTGGCTTCGCCTTCGATTCCATTGACGAGGTCTTGGTGCAGGCACAAAAAAGCGCCGCCGTTACGCATGACCACATCGAGGGGATCAAGGGCGCGCAGGCAACGGCCCTGGCCGTGTTTCTGGCTCGTTCGGGAGAGAGCAAAGACGAGATCAGGTCGCGTATCGGCGCCCGCTTCGGCTACGACCTCCAACGGACGCTGGCCGATATCCGACCGCAATACCGCTTTGACGTTTCCTGCCAAGGCTCGGTCCCGGAATCCATCATCGCCTTCCTAGAGGCCGAGAATTTTGAGCACGCCATTCGCAACGCCGTCTCACTCGGCGGTGATAGTGACACCATGGCCTGTATCGCCGGTGGGATTGCGCAGGCCTTCTTTGGCGAGGTACCGCACGCCATCAGTGGCGAGGTACGCAAGCGCTTGCCTAGCGAGTTTCTGCAGGTCATCGACGAGTTCGATCAAACCTTCGCGAAGCGAATGGCCATTCCACGAGACAGCATGTAACCTTTATTTTACAAAATGTTAAAAATATGAATTAAAGTTATTTCTCAAAATAGACGCCCCCCCATGGCACACACCTACGGCTCGGAGTCTCCCGCAACCAATGCCCTTGGGGAAACATTTCGAACACGGCAGGCACGTCATGAGATAAAACGGCCTGCTCGGCTCGCACACTGCCAAGTTCACAATGGATGGAACAACCGAGTCTTTGCGGCGATAAACCAGTCGCATGTGGCGTTCACCGACCCGATCCAGACGATCCATGGCGAAGACCGAATGGGGCACTACCAAAACGATTGGCGAGCGCTGCGATCGCCCGCCTCGCCGTTCATTGAAGCGTCCGGGGAGACCAAGATGATGCGCTTCAACTTCGAAGCCGCAATGATTGAAGATTCGGGTAGGTGATCAGGTGGCTGTCGTTCGTATCATAACGCCCGTGCTGTCAGAGGCGATTTTGCCCTGCTGAGCGAAGCCGGCTAATGGGTGATCTACCTTCTTCACCAGTCTGTTCCTGTCTCGTAGCCCAGCCTCACCAGTAGATTATTATACCGTTCCTTAAAAAATTTCTTGTGCTCTTCGGTGAAATGGTTAACCCAATCCCCAGACACCCCTTTTCGATAGTGACTCTGGACGTCCTCGTGCCCCGGTTTTCTTCCCTTCGCCAATTTAGAGAACCGATTGTCAAAAACGGTGAATAATAGCGTTTCAATGGGAATTTTCTTCAACTTGTAGGAGAACGGCACGAAGCGCTTATTCCCTATAGCGGCGAGCAATAGATGTAGCTGCCTACTCAACGACCAGCCGCCGCTCCACAAACCCTCGTCCACTAGATCTAAAAACCGAAATATCTCAACAAACCCCTCGTAGGGTTTCTGGATTAGTTGCTCCATCTTGATTTCCAGCACGTTCGGCTGCGAATAATTCCAATTGTTTAGATCCTGTAGTTCGCGTTCTCCATACTCCATCTCAAGGAGTAGCCCTTCCTCCTTCGACACGCTCTGCAATCTATTCCTGCGTTCCACCAGCTCTGGCCAATTTTGAGCGGAATGGGAGTGCAAGTGTGAAAAGTATCCAGACACAATAATGTCTCGAGGATCTCTAATTACATGAAAACCGCGGAAATTGTGCAGCTTTTCAACGTACTTCAAATTAGCATTTGTGTATGCGACAAATCCTATACGACTCTCCGTTACAAACTTTTGCAGGTTGTGATCAAACGCTTCACTGTCGCTTACCACCCCGTACTTCATCCCAATGCAGGCACATGCATTACGGATAATATTGCCGATCCACGTCGATGCACACTTGTGATGTCCAAAATAGCCTAGCAGTTGATCGTTGTTCATCGTTATTCGCTGTGCTTATTCCATAATCTAAAGATAGGAAATCCAATGATGGTTCGAGATACCCGTCCTTAACTCATATTAAGCTGATCGCCTCCATGGCGACCTACAGCTGTCTCGCCCATATCCGAAGTCTTATTGCGCCCGCCCGAGCCTCGCAGTGTGTGCTGCTCCGGGTTGGAGGCGATGCATGCACAACAAGGGGGCTGGTGCTCTACCGATGCTCCAATATACCAGAATGCGGGCCTTAGGCATTCTCTGTGTCAGAATCGATGACCTCCCTAGTGGCGCCGAGTACCTCGTGATGCATGCATTCAGCATCACTCTCAGATGAGTGTGCCGGGGACGGTCGGCTTCGTGTCCACCTCAGACGGAGGTGTTTGCCGTTACTAAAGAGGCCAGTGGACCCCTTCCTTATTTCCGACTCACCCCAGCCCATTGCGATGCGTGGGAAACCACGTCTTTGAGGGCACGGCCGGGACGCTCAAGGTGCAGCGTTGATTTCGTGATTTGCTCCATTTACACCCAGGGGCGACTCAGGCTCTTTTGGCCTACGAATAACCTCCAGGTTGTCATCGGACCATCGATATTGTATATATATTCACTAGTGTGTATTTATACAGTATCTAGCCGACATGCCTTCTCTTACGTCACGACAAACTGAGATCCTAAACCTAATCCGCGAGTCCCTAGAGACCACGGGTATGCCACCCACACGCGCGGAGATCGCGCAGGCCCTGGGATTCCGCTCGGTCAATGCCGCCGAAGGTCACCTGCGGGCACTGGCGCGCAAAGGCGTCATCGAGCTCGTCCCCGGCTCCTCACGCGGCATTCGACTGCTTGAAGAAAGTGGCTTACCGGTGGTGGGACATGTCGCGGCGGGCAGCCCCATACTGGCCGAACAGCACATCGAGGCCCACTACCAATTCGACCCCAAGCTGTTCAAGCCCCCCGCCGACTATTTGCTGCGCGTGCGGGGCATGAGCATGCGCGATGCCGGCATTCTGGATGGCGACCTGCTGGCGGTACACCGCACCCAGGAGGTCCGCAGCGGGCAAATCGTCGTGGCGCGGCTGGGGGACGAGGTCACGGTAAAGCGCTTCAAACGCCAGGGACGCACCGTTTATCTCCTACCCGAGAACCCGGACTTCGAGCCCATCGAAGTCGATCTCAAACGCCAGGCGTTGGACATCGAGGGCATCTGTGTGGGGGTAATCCGTAATCACCAGCCATGAGCCTGGAATCGCTCCTGCAGCGCGCCGATGTCTGGTGCGGGAGGGCACACTCCCTCCGTGAAAACGCCACACATAGCCGCCGGCGCACGATCGCAAGTGGGCTCGAGGCCTTGGATGCCCAGCTGCCTGGCGGTGGCTGGCCACTGGGGGCCCTCACCGAGATCCTGCTTCAGCATCACGGCATCGGCGAGCTACGGCTATTAATGCCCGCGCTCGCGCGTATGAGCCGGGAAGGCCGCTGGCTGGCCTGGGTCGCCCCGCCCTATCTCCCTTATGCCCCGGCGCTGGCGCAGATGGGCGTAGACCTCTCGCGCCTGATGTTGATCCGTCCACGAGACCCCGGCGACACCCTCTGGACCATGGAGCAGGCCCTGCGCTCGGGGACCTGTGGGGCCGTCCTCGCCTGGCCACGGCGGGTGGACAATCGACAGCTGCGGCGCTTGCAACTGGCCACCGAGGCCGGCCGGGCCATGGGCGTGTTGTTTCGACCATGGCAGGAGAGCCGGCAACCTTCGCCCGCTGCACTGCGGCTACAGCTCACGGCCTCGCCCGAAGGCACCCGTATAGGGATGCTCAAGTGCCGCGGGAACTTCAAACCACAAGCAATTGTTTTTAAAAGAAACCATGCTATGGCTTAGTCTATATCTTCGGCACCTGACCCTGGATGCATTCGCCCGCGGCGGCGCCCGCTTGCAGACACCGCTGGCCATTTACGACGCACAGGGAAATCGGCAATGGGTGCATGACTGCAACCTCGCTGCCGCCCGTCTAGGCATCGAGCCCGGCATGCCCCTGAGCGCCGCCCTGTCTCTCTGCGCGGCCCTGCAGACACACAGACGCAATGAGCAGGCGGAGCTCGCCGCCCTCGAAGGGATCGCGCGCTGGGCTGGGCAATTCACTCCCGTGATCAGCCTGCAGCCACCGGATGGCCTGCTCCTGGAGATCTCGGCCAGCCTCAAATTGTTTGGGGGTGTGGAGGCCTTGCGGCGACGTATTGCAAAAGGTCTGAATGCACTGGGCTATGGCGCACAAATCGCCATTGCGCCCACGCCGCTGGGGGCACGGCTATTGAGCCTGGCCGGTATCGAGCAGCTGGCCGCCGACCGTAGCACCCTCTCCCGCCTCTTGCTCACGCTGCCGGTCGAGGTCTTGGAATGGGAGACGACGACCTTACAGGCCCTGCGGAGCATGGGCCTGCGCACCCTCTGCGACTGCCTGCGCCTCCCACGCGATGGCTTGGCCCGCCGTTTCGGCGCCCCCTTCTTGCATTACCTCGACCGTGCCCTGGGGGCAGTGCCCGACCCGCAGCTGCGATTTGAACCCCCACCACGTTTCGCCAGCACGCTCATGCTGCCTGCCGAGGTCGCGACCACCGACGCCCTGCTCTTCGCCGCGCGGCGTCTGCTGCTGGAGCTCGTGGGCTTTCTACACGCGCGCGGCAGCGGTGTGCAGACCCTCAAGCTCACACTGGAACATCCCGATGCAGCGCCCACCTCCTTAACTATCGGCCTGCTCAGGCCCAGTCGCGATGCGCAACACCTATTGAGCCTGCTACGCGAACGTCTGGAGCGACACGCGCTTATCGCCCCCGTGGAGGCGATTCAGCTGTCCGCACACCGGTTGCTAGCGCTCTCGCACCAGGATCAGGATTTGTTCGCCGAGGACGCGGCGGACCGACAGGACTGGCCGCAGCTGATCGAGAGTCTACGCGCACGCCTGGGGGCCGATGCCGTGCACGGTCTTCGTCTGACCCCTGATCACCGCCCCGAGCAGGCCTGGGGCTATTGTGCACCAGGCAAGGGAAGAAACGGCGAAGAGTCTCCTTCACGTCCACTTTGGCTTTTGGAAAAGCCCCGATCACTCAAGCTTGTAGAGGGCCAGCCCTGGCTGGAAGGAAAGCTCGTTTTGGCGCAAGGACCGGAGCGCATTGAGAGCGGCTGGTGGGACGGGGACGATGTAATGCGTGACTACTTCGTCGCGCAGGGTCCGAGACACGAACGATTTTGGATCTTCAGGGAATTACAAAAGCCGAACCGATGGTTTTTGCATGGGGTCTTTGGATAGGAGGTCTTGGCGCTCACTCGCCTTTGTCGAAAATGCTTAAGGCGATTAGGCAACTGTTAACCCCAAGGAGATCGAGGCTATGGTTAACGAAAATCTCGCCAAACACCTTCAAGAAAAGGCCAAAAAGGTCTTATGGAACAAGCTTGGCGGCGGGCAATTAACGGAATACAAATTCCGTCGGCGATTCCCTATTGGGCTGGACACCGTCGACTTTGTCTGTCTCGAAAAAAAGCTCGTGATTGAAGTCACCGATAGGCAAGAAGCCAAACAATTGGAGCGAGACTCTAAACTTGACGCATGGTTGCATGAGCATGGCTTCGAGATTCTGCGTTTTACTAGCGATCAAGTGCTAAAGGAGACAGAGACGGTACTGGAAAAGATACGCGCTCACTTGCCACCTATTTCTTAAGCCCCTGGCTTATCAGGTATAAAACCATCAAATGCATTATGCCAGCACCACCCTACGCCGAGCTCCACTGCATCAGCAACTTCACGTTCCTACGCGGCGCCTCGCATCCGCAGGAGCTGGTCGAGCGGGCCGCGGGGCTCGGCTACACGGCGCTGGCGATCACCGATGAGTGTTCACTGGCGGGCGTGGTACGCGCGCATGTCGCCGCTAAGGAGCATGACCTCAAGCTGCTCATCGGCAGTGAAATACAGCTGGCCGATGGTCCCAAGCTGGTGCTGCTGGCATGCAACCGGGAGGGCTACGGCAATCTCTCCGAGCTCATTACCACGGGGCGGCGCAATGCCGAAAAAGGTACCTACGCCCTCAGGCGCGAGCACTTGGCCGCAGGTCTGCCGGGTTGCCTCGCGCTGCTCATCCCTTCCTACGACACTGCGCTCGAAGAGGCCCGCTGGCTAAAAGAGCACTTCGATGAAGACGCGTGGCTTGCGGTGGAGCTGCATCACGGCCCCGACGATGCGCCACGGCTTCGACGCCTGCTGGAGATCGGCCGAACCTGTGACCTGCCGCTGGTGGCCGCGGGCGACGTCCACATGCACCAGCGCCGGCGGCGCGCGCTGCAGGACCTGCTGAGCGCCATTCGCCTGGGAACCACCCTCAGCAATGCCGGCCACGCCCTCTATCCAAACGGCGAGCGCCACCTGCGCAACCGCGAGAGCTTGGCAAGACTGTACCCTGCCGAGCTGCTCACGCAGACACTGGTCGTCGCCGGGCGCTGCCATTTCAGTCTGGATGAGCTGCGCTATGAATACCCCGACGACATGGTGCCGACGGGCGAGACGCCCGCGGCCTATTTGCGCCGACTCACGCAGGACGGGATGCGCCGGCGTTGGCCGCAGGGGGTGCCCCCGTCCGTGCGCGCGCTGGTGGAAAACGAGCTGGCCATTATCGCCGAGCTGCACTACGAGCCCTATTTCCTCACCGTCCACGACATCGTCCGGTTCGCTCGCAGCCGCGGCATCCTCTGTCAGGGCCGCGGCTCCGCGGCCAACTCCGCGGTGTGTTACTGCTTAGGCGTCACCTCGGTGGACCCCAGCCGCATGGAGATGTTGTTCGAGCGCTTCGTCTCCAAGGAACGCAACGAGCCGCCGGACATCGATGTCGATTTCGAGCACGAGCGCCGCGAAGAGGTGATGCAGTACCTCTACGAACGCTACGGGCGCGAGCGCGCGGCCTTGGCGGCCACCGTCATCACTTATCGGCGCAAGAGCGCGCTGCGCGACGCCGGCAAGGCGCTGGGGCTCAGTCTCGATCAAGTCGAGCGTCTGGCCGGCGCGCTCGCCTGGTGGGACCAGGGCGTACCGGATGAGCGCGTGCGCGAGGCCGGCTTCGAACCCGGCAATCCCATCGTCCGGCGCCTGCTGAGCCTGGTCGAGGAGATGCGCGGCTTTCCACGCCACCTCTCCCAGCATGTCGGCGGCTTTGTCATCGCCCGCGGGCGACTCTCGCGCCTGGTGCCCATCGAGAACGCCGCCATGGTGCAGCGCACGGTCATCCAGTGGGACAAGAACGACTTGGACGCCATGGGCCTGCTCAAGGTCGATTGCCTGGCGCTGGGCATGCTGACGGCGATTCACCGCGCCTTCGATCTCATCGCTAAGCATCGCGGACGGCGGCTCACGTTGGCCGATATCCCGCCCGAAGACCCGGCGGTCTACGCCATGATCCAGCAGGCCGACACTATCGGTGTGTTCCAGATCGAGTCGCGCGCGCAAATGAGCATGCTGCCGCGACTCAAACCCGCGAACTTCTACGACCTGGTCATCGAGATCGCCATCGTACGCCCCGGCCCCATCCAGGGGCAGATGGTGCACCCCTACCTCAAGCGCCGCCAGGGGCTGGAGCCCATCGACTACCCCAGCGAGGACGTGCGCCAAGTGCTGAAGCGTACCCTGGGCGTGCCCATTTTTCAGGAGCAGGTCATTAAGCTCGCCATGGTCGCCGCGGGCTTCAGCGCGGGCGAGGCCGATCAGCTGCGCCGCGCCATTGCCGCCTGGCGCCGCCGAGGCAAGCTGCATCTGTTCGAGCAGCGCCTGATCGACGGCATGCGCAGCCGCGGCTATACGCAGGCCTTCGCGCGGCAGATCGTGGCCCAGATTCAGGGCTTCGGTGAATACGGCTTTCCGGAATCCCACTCGGCGAGCTTCGCCCTGCTCGCCTATGTCTCGGCCTGGCTGAAGCGACATGAGCCCGCCGCCTTCGCTTGCGCCCTGCTGAACAGTCAGCCCATGGGCTTTTATGCACCCTCGCAGCTGGTGCAGGACGCGCGCCGTCACGGGGTCGAGGTACGGCCCGTGGACGTACTGGCAAGCGATTGGGATTGCACGCTGGAAAAGGTCACAGGGGGCAGGTTTCAGGAGACAGGTAAAGATAAGACATCTGCCCCCCTGGCCCTGCGTCTCGGCCTGCGCATGGTCAAGGGCCTGACTCAGGCAGGTGCGTCCCGGCTCGTGGCCGCGCGCGACGAAAAACCCTTTAACGGTATCCACGACCTCACTCGAGGCGCGCACCTCTCGCGTAAGGATATCCAGGCACTGGCCAATGCCGGCGCCTTGGCCAATCTGGCGGGCGATCGCCACCTTGCACGTTGGCAGGCGCTGGGTACCGAACCCGAACTGCCGCTGTTTGAACAAACCGCATCGAACGAGGCAACCCCGCCGTTGCCCAGTCCCACCGAGGGCGAAGACCTGGTGGCGGACTATGCGAGCCTGGGGCTGACGCTCGGGCGTCATCCACTGGCGCTATTGCGCGAGCGCTTCCAGCGCATGCGCTGTGTCCCGGCTGGGCAACTGCGTAAACTCGATGACGGTAGCGCCGTGCGGTTCACCGGGCTGGTAATTGCCCGACAGCACCCCGCCAGCGCCAAGGGGGTGATCTTTCTTACCCTTGAAGATGAAACAGGCACCGCCAACATAATCGTGTGGCAAAGACTGACGGAGAAATTCCGCAAAGAAGTGCTGCACGCGAGATTACTGTTGATCAGTGGCCAACTGCAGCGCGAAGGCGACGTTATCCACATCGTGGCCGGCCAGCTACAGGATCATAGCCGGCTACTCGGCGAGCTCACCACCTATTCGAGGGATTTTCACTAATTCTCTAAGCTAGATACGAACTGAGTGCAGCCGGCCCTGCCGCAACCTTCGTCAAAAAACCTTACAAAAAATGAAGTCGGGTCGCGCTGCAAGACCATAAGTAATTGATTCTCAGGGTTTCTCAAGAAATGGCACATACTCTGCTTTGCCTTTAGTAGCGGTACCTTGCATGCAAAAATCATAGGAAGCGTTCAAATGGAAAAAGGAACCAAGGTCCTTCTTGGCGCAATCTTACTCGGCGCCAATCTCGGTCTAACCCATGAAGTCTCGGCCGAAGCCATCGAAGTCTTTCTTCCGCCGCCTGGAGGCACTGCGGACGGGCTCGAGTACTCCGTCCAATTCGACCAGTTCTTCTCCTATTCCGCGAAGC
>JAAUYF010086641.1_pt1 | contig 10248 bp, 11 predicted proteins | sample 7278051 | NCBI WGS metagenome assembly JAAUYF01 (sample SAMN14350202, study PRJNA611818) | marine sediment metagenome | isolation source: surface marine sediment (0.6m) | place: French Polynesia: Moorea | collected 2018-08 | reverse complement strand
TTAAAAAATAATAACATAATAAAAAAAGTAGAACAATCTTTGATAAGATTATCCTACTTTTTTAAGTAGTTTTAGGTAAAAAGTTATTTTTCAACCTCAACTAATTCGTCATTAAGCGAATTTACCTGCAGTAGAAGCAATAACGAAGGCTGCATAAGTTAAAATATAACCAACTGTAAAGTGAACTAAACCTACTAAACGAGCTTGTACAATTGAAAGAGCCACTGGTTTATCTCTCCAACGAACTAAGTTTGCAAGTGGTGTACGTTCATGAGCCCAAACTAATGTTTCAATCAATTCTTGCCAATAACCACGCCATGAGATTAAGAACATAAATCCTGTTGCCCAAACTAAATGTGCAAATAAGAACATCCATGACCAAACAGCTAAGTTATTCATACCAAATGGGTTATAACCATTAATTAATGGTGATGAATTTAACCATAAGTAATCACGTAACCATCCCATTAAATAATTTGATGATTCATTAAATTGACCTGGGTTACCACCCCAAATTGTCATATGTTTCCAGTGCCAATAGAAAGTTACCCATCCAATTGTATTTAACATCCAGAACATTGATAAATAGAATGCATCCCATGCTGAAATATCACAAGTACCACCTCGTCCTGGTCCATCACAAGGGAAACTGTAACCAAAATCTTTTTTATCTGGCATTAACTTCGATCCACGAGCATCTAAAGCTCCTTTTACAAGGATTAATGTTGTAGTATGTAAACCTAAAGCAATAGCATGGTGAACTAAGAAATCACCAGGACCAATTGTTAAGAATAAATCATTTTTGTTATTATTAATCGCTTCTAACCAACCTGGTAACCAAATTTGATTACCTGCAACAGTAGCTGGACTAGTTGAAGATGATAATAAAACATTAAACTCATAAACAGCTTTACCAGAAGCAGCTTGAATATATTCAGCAAATACAGGTTCAAATAAAATTTGTTTTTCTGGCTGACCAAATGCAACTACCGTATCATTATGAATATATAAACCTAAAGTATGGAAACCTAAGAATAAACATGCCCAACTTAAATGTGAAATGATAGCTTCTTTATGCTCTAGCATTCTTGCTAAAACGTTATCTTTGTTTAATTCTGGATCATAATCACGTACAAAGAATATTGCACCATGTGCAAATGCACCAACCATTAAGAACCCAGCAATATATTGATGATGTGTATATAAAGCAGCTTCAGTTACAAAATCTTTAGATAAATATGCATATGGTGTTAAAGCATACATGTGTTGCGCTGTTAAAGATGTAGCTACACCTAAACATGCTAATGCTAAACCTAATTGCATATGTAATGAATTTGTAATTGTTTCGAACAATCCAATATGACCTGCTCCTAATCGTCCTTCTGGAGAACGGTGAGCATCTAAAATCTCTTTCATATTATGACCAATACCGAAGTTTGTTCGATACATGTGTCCAGCTACAATAAATACAACAGCAATAGCTAATTGGTGATGAGCAATATCACTTAACCATAAAGATTGTGTTGTAGGATGGAAACCACCTAAGAATGTTAAAATCGCTGTACCAGCTCCTTCTGCTGTTCCATAAACATGCGTTGCACTATCTGGATTTTGAGCATAAACTGTCCAATTTCCAGTAAAGAACGGAGTTAAACCAGCTGGATGTGGAGGTGTTGTTAAGAAGTTATCCCAACCAACATGCACACCACGTGAAGCAGGAAGTGCCACGTGAACAATATGACCAGTCCAAGCTAAAGAACTAACACCTAATAACCCTGATAAATGATGGTTTAAACGAGACTCGTTATTTTTAAACCAAGATAAACTTGGGCGGAATTTTGGTTGTAAATGTAACCAACCAGCAAATAATAATACAGATGATAACAATAATAATCCAATTGAACCAAGATATAACTCTTGATTTGTTCTAAATCCAATTGTATACCACCATTGATATACACCTGCATATGTAATATTAACAGGATATGTGTTACCTTTACTAAACGCTTTTAAAGCTGATTCGCCAAAATGTGGATCCCAAATTGAGTGTGCAATTGGTTTAACTTTTAATGGATTTGTAACCCATTTTTCAAAGTTTCCTTGCCAAGCAACGTGGAATAAATTACCTGCAGTCCATAAGAAGATGATTGCTAAATGACCAAAATGTGAAGCAAAAATTTTTTGGTATAAATTTTCTTCAGTCATACCGTCATGTGCCTCTAAATCATGGGCAGTAGCAATACCGTACCAAATTCTTCGCGTTGCTGGATCTTGTGCAAGGGCTTGGCTAAACTTTGGAAATTTAGTTGCCATAATAGATACCTTTTATATAAATTTTAATTATGAATAAAAATATAAATTAATGTCTTGTTTAAGACTTATCAATTAAATTAAACTTCAATTTTTTAGCTAATTGAAACTGCACGTGCTAAGAAGAACGCCCAAGTAGTTCCAATACCACCAAGTAAATAATGAGCTAAACCAACAGCACGACCTTGAGTAATACTTAATGCACGTGGTTGGATTGCCGGAGCAAAGTTTAATTTGTTATGTGCCCAAACAATTGATTCAATTAATTCTTGCCAATAGCCACGACCACTGAATAAGAACATTAAACTAAATGCCCAAATAAAGTGTGCTCCTAAGAAAATTAATCCATATGCTGATGCAGCTGAACCATAAGATTGAATTACTTGTGAAGCTTGTGACCATAAGAAATCACGTAACCATCCATTAATTGTAATAGCACTTTTTGCAAAGTTTCCACCAGTAATGTGTGAAATACTTCCATCTGGTGAAACAGATCCCCAAACATCTGATTGCATTTTCCAACTGAAATGGAAAATCACTACAGAAAGCGAGTTATACATCCAGAATAAACCTAAGAATACATGGTCCCAACTTGAACTTTGACAAGTACCACCACGACCTGGTCCATCACAAGGGAAGCAGAAACCTAAGTTTGCTTTATCTGGGATTAATTTTGAACTACGTGCATATAATACACCTTTTAATAAAATTAAAACCGTTACGTGGATTGTAAAAGCATGAATATGGTGAACCATAAAATCTGCTGTACCTAATTGAATTGGCATCATTGCAATTTTTCCACCAACTTCCACAACCTCTCCACCAAAAGCATAACTTGTTGTAGCTAAAGCATTTGGAGCTGTTGTTCCAGGAGCTAATAAATGGATGTTTTGGATCCATTGTGCAAAGATTGGTTGTAATTGAATTGCTTTATCTGAGAACATATCTTGTGGACGTCCTAAAGCTCGCATAGTATCATTATGGATATAGAAACCAAATGCATGAGTTCCTAAGAAAATACAAACCCAATTTAAATGCGAAATAATCGAATCACGATGTCTTAATACACGGTCTAATAAGTTATTATAGTTATTCGCTGGTGTGTAATCACGAACCATGAAAATTGCAGCATGCGTAGCACCACCTACTACACAGAACCCACCAATCCACATATGATGTGTAAATAAAGAAAGTTGAGTTGCATAATCTGTTGCAATGTATGGATAAGGAGGCATCGCATACATATGGTGCGCTACAATAATACTTAAAGAACCCATCATAGCTAAATTAATTGCTAATTGAGCATGCCATGATGTTGTTAAAATTTCGTATAATCCTTTATGACCTTCTCCTGTAAATGGACCTTTATGAGCTTCTAAAATTTCTTTCATGCTATGGCCGATACCCCAGTTAGTACGGTACATATGACCAGCAAAAATAAATAAAACTGCTAAAGCTAAATGGTGGTGAGCAATGTCACTTAACCATAATCCACCTGTAATTGGGTTTAAACCACCTTTAAACGTTAAGAAGTCTGAGTATTCACCCCACTGACCACTAAAGAATGGTGCTAAACCTTTTGAGAAACTAGGATATAATTGACTCATTAACTCACGGTTAATTAAGAACTCATGAGGTAATGGAATTTCTTGAGGCGCTACCCCTGCGTCTAATAATTTATTAATTGGTAATGCGATATGAATTTGATGACCTGACCAAGATAAACATCCTAGACCTAATAAACCTGCTAAATGGTGATTCATCATTGATTCAGCATTTTGGAACCATTCTAATTTTGGTGCCGCTTTATGGTAGTGGAACCAACCAGCAAATAACATAACTGCTGACATAATTAGACCACCAATTGCAATCCAGTATAATTCAACTTCACTTGTGATACCTTCTGCACGCCACATTTGGAACCAACCAGATGTTGTTTGAACACCTTGGAAATTACCACCAACATCACCATTTAAAATTTCTTGACCAACGATCGGCCAAACAACTTGCGAACTTTGCTTAATATTAACTGGATCAGTTAACCAAGCTGAATAATTAGAGAAATATGCTCCATGGAAATGCATACCACTAATCCATAAGAATATCACTGCTAATTGTCCAAAGTGAGCACTAAAGACTTTACGAGAAACCTCTTCTAAAGAGCTAGTTTGACTATCAAAGTCATGAGCATCTGCGTGTAAACTCCAAATCCAAGTAGTTGTTTTTGGACCTTTCGCTAAGGTTCTAGAAAAATGACCTGGTTGTGCCCATTTCGCGAAACTCGTTTCGACTGCGTCTTTTTCAACAAAAACTTGCACATTTTTTGTGCGACGATCGGTTGAACTTATTGCCATTAATTTTCTCCTTGCTGGGAGACGAAAATCTATGAAACGCTCATAAAAAAATAAGAACAGTAATTAATTATATATCTGTTAACTATGAGTTTTCAAAGTATTATTATACATTTTTTTTATATATTTAAAAAAAATTTAGTTACCTTTTTAGTAATAATAAATTAAAAAATTATTTGAATTAAATAATGACTACAAAGTAGCTGTATTTTTTAATATATACTATAGAATAAAACTCTTTATAACAAAAGTTTTATTCTATTATTTCGTATTGGTATAATCAATAGATTAGAAATATAACCCTAAAAGGTCAGGGAAAAAGCGATTTATTTCAATGATAAAACCTGCTGTAAATGTCATCCATACTGTTAAAAGAACAGGAGCTAATGATAAATATTTTTGAAGATTTTCCATAAAGATTATTAATTAATAATTTGCGAATATAAATAAATATGTAAATTTAACGTGGTGATACTGTCACTTCATCGGCAGGAGCTACTAATTCACCACTTATTAATTCTTGCCATGCTGAAATTGGCCAAATATATCCAGTAGTCATTATTTTTAATGCTAATGGTACATTAATAATAATTTCACTTTCCGCAGGATTCTTAGTTGTACTTACAGCACGTACATATTTTCTTCCTACCCAACCAATCCATCCAGAGATATAAATAAATCCAAATCCTGGAAGAATAAATTCAGCTGCGTGACTCCAACGACCATCAGCAATTAAGTGTGGTAAACCATCTGTTCCACATAATAAATCCGAGCGGCTATATTTATCAAAACGTGCTTTTGTTCTATCAATTTGTTGTTGTAAAGCTAAAGCAGGTGGCGAATCTGCTTCATATGTTTGCATTCTTTGCTCTAATTTTTTTACACTTGTTTTTAAGCGTTTATTAAAAGCAGGTGATTCACTACATTTTGTTAAGCCACCAATATCTGCTGACGCTTGATTAGGGTTAAAAGTTAATAATGCTAAAAAAAGTAAAGCTATAAAATTAAAACGTTTCATTATTAAATAACATTTAAAATTATGAATTTGGTAAAAAATTTCAGAAAACTAAAATTGCTATTATATATTATAGTAATAGACTCTGAAAAAAAGTATTTTTTTGAAAAAGTTTAATATTTATAAGCTATTGGTAAGTATAACTAAAAAAAATAATTGACTTTATATCGCGATAGTTTTAATTTTCTAAAATTAAGACTATCGCGATATGAAGTTAATACATATTATTCAAAATCTTTACGATTTGGATTTCGTGACGGATCACCTGAAAGAAGACCGAAAATGAATAAAGAAACAAAAAAGATAATCGTTGTATAAACTAAAATTTTTAAAGTTACCATTTAATTTTTCTTAAAAATTATTTTTAATATTATTAATTATACTAAAATAAAAGAATTCTGACTTATTTATATTTAATTTAGTAAAATTATGTAAGGATTTTATCGTCGTTTAGAATGAGGACTTATTATAAAAGGATACATTTTTAAAACCGTAATTTTTACCTTTTTTAAAGGTTGACTTGAAAAACTACGTGATTTTTTCATTTTATTATGGATTGATACATAACCTTCAATTAAAATATAATCATTTATTTTATAATAAGCGGCAACATTATCTCCTAACTTACCCCAAAAACACAACCTTACAATGTTAGTTTTTCGAAATGAGGGCAATTGAACTCTAAATGTAGTTAAAACTTTCCTATTTTTAAAGATTTTTTGAGTAGGGTTTTCTAAAATTTTAACAATACTTCCAATATAGTTAGTATCACCCATATATTTAGATAATTAAATTTTTCTGTTTTTGAACATCTTCAAAATTAATATCTCGTAAACGTTTTAATAATCGAATAAAATATTCTAAAAAATAATCATCCAATTGAATTATCTCTGAAGGATCAATTTTAAACATTTTATATAAATCAAAAGTCGACTTTGAAAAATTATTTTCTGTATTTAAAATTTCTACAAAAGCTAACCGATCACTTATATTCTGACCCCATTCAAAGAATCCAAAGAATTTACTAACAAATTGAATAGCAAATAAAGGTATACGTTGAACTTTTGCTGATTGACCAGCTAATTGTTCACATAAATTAATAATTTCAGACGAAACCCAACCTTTTAATCCACCTAATAAAAATATTTGATTTGTAGTTTGAGGGATTTGAAGTGACCTTAAACAGAATTTTGCTATATCTTGGGTATCCATATATGAAATATAAGTATTTTCATTCGTCACCCAAATTGGCAAATTTTCTAATATGGGAATAGCATACTGTTCAATTAAACCCTGATAAAACCCAGTTAATCTAAAAATAGTATAAGGGATTCCAGATTCTTTTAATTTATTTTCAATCCCATATTTTAATTTCATTAATGGAATTGTTTCAAATTGTTCCACATTTTGTGCTGAAAAAAATATAAATCTCTTGATATTCGCAATTTTTGCTGCTTCAATTAAATATAATTTTCCTTCCCAATCAACCTTTTTTAATGAATCTAATTCATCTGCACGACTTGTAGAAGCATCAATAATAGCTGTAATACCTTTTAAACAAGGCGGTATTGTTTCTGGACGAGTTAAATCACCATAGACTAATTCAACACCCCACTCTTTTAAGAAATTTGCTTTTTGAAAATTTCGAACTAAACACCTCACTTGATATCCACGTGTTAAAGCGTGTAAAACAACTTGTCGGCCTAATGTTCCAGTTCCTCCTATAACAAGTAAGCTCATAGTAATTTTTCTAAATAAAAATTTTAATTAAAAATTGTACTTTGTAAAATATCCTGCGCTTCTAGATTTACTAATTCTTTTTTTGTTAAAACTTGACCACGACTATCAAAAATACGGTTTGCTTGACGCATTCTTGCTCGGTCTAAAGCATTTTTAACACTACGTGCATTAGCAAATAATGGTCGCTCTTTTCGTCGTTTAATATACTCAGTCAAAGCAAGTTCAGCATCCGGTGTTAATTGATACTGTTGCTCTTCTAACATTAATTTTGCAATTTTTAGTAACTCCTCAACTGTATAATCAGGGAAATCAATATGATTCGCAATACGTGAAGATAAACCAGGGTTTGATTCATAGAACTTATCCATAGGTTCTTTATAACCAGCTAAGATAACAACTAAGTCATCACGTTGATTTTCCATAACCTGTAATAAAATTTCAATTGCTTCTGAACCATAATCTCGTTCATTATCAGGTTTATATAAGTAATACGCTTCATCAATAAATAACACGCCACCCATTGCCTTTTTCAATACTTCTTTTGTTTTTGGTGCAGTATGACCAATATATTGACCAACTAAATCATCACGTGTAACTGTTAAAAGATGACCTTTTTTAATATAACCTAACTGATATAAGATATCTGCCATTTTTAACCCAACAGTTGTTTTTCCAGTTCCTGGACTCCCAGTAAATGACATATGTAAACCAGGGTGTGCTGAAGTGATGCCTAAATTTCGTCTTAACTTATCAATTAATAATAGAGCTGCAATTTCTCGAATACGCGATTTTACAGGTGCTAATCCAACTAATTCTTCATTTAATAAATTTAAGATTTTAGCGATTTCTGTTTTAGCGTACTCTTCTTGTAAATAAACTGGAGTTGTATTCATAAAATAAAAAGATTAATTGTTTAATATATTTATTATTTTATATATTAAATCAGTTAGTAACTAACCAATTTAATATAGTTATTATAACTTAGATTTAACTCATTGTAAAGGTTGGAATACTTGAAAGACAAATAAATGCAAATCCTGCACTTCCACATGCACCTACAAAAAATCCACCTTTAAATTGATCCCAAGCTTTTTTTGTTTGTAAATCATTATCGTTTGCAGTTTCTGATTTCTCTTCTCCAAAAACAGCTATACCGTAAATTGTTAAAGCTAATGTTAAAATTACAATTAAACCAATGGTTGAAAGAAAACCAGCAAGTAAACCAATATCTGAATTACGTAATGGTCCTAATTTAACAAATGGACCAATTAAGAAATAACCGTGAGCTAAACCAATTTCTAGACCACGTAATAAAGGTGTTAACCCAAATCGATATGCTGGTAAATTTTGTAAAATTGCTCTTGTGACTGCAGATGATGTTATTGGCGTTGCTAAATGACCTACAAATGGATCATCATTATACGGTTTAATAAAGTTAGCCATAAAATTAATTTGAAAATTAGTTAATTTAATAATAAAATTTTTTGGTTAAATAAATCTAAGGCAGCTAAAATTTGATGAAAATTTTTACAACCAAAATTTTTATATAGATTACTATATAATATATACTAATATACAGAAAAATTTTTATAAACTTCATTTTCAAAAAATAACAAAGATTTTATGACAATTGCTATAGATTATTTTTTATTAGTAGGATTCTGCTTTGCGCTTACATCTGGTTTATTTATCGGATTAAAAGCAATTAAATTAATTTAATTTTTATTAAACTGCAATCGATGCAAAACCAAATTCGTCGAGATGAAATTATTGGGTCAAAACGTTTCAGTAATTATTTTTGGTCACTTGTTTTATTAATTGGAGGTGTAGGATTTTTGCTAGCGGGTATGTCTAGTTATTTTAAAATTAATTTATTACCTTTTACAAATCCAACGGAACTAGTTTTTATACCACAAGGTTTAGTTATGATGTTTTATGGAACTTTAAGTTTCGGCATCAGTATTTATATAATTATTACAATCTTTTTAGATATTGGAAGTGGCTATAATGAATATAACAAAATAGAAAACCTTGTAAGAATAGTTCGAAAAGGATTTCCAGGAAAAAATCGTGAAATTCTTTTAACATATCCATTATCAAATATTCGTGCAATTGGAATAAAAATAACAGAAGGTTTAAACCCAACCCGAATTATTTATTTATGTTTAAAGGATGAGCGTAATATACCTTTAACGCCCGTTCAAGAACCAACCTCAATTTCAAATTTAGAAGAAGAAGCTGCTGATTTAGCAAAATTTCTAGATTTAAAATTAGAGAATTTATAAGATTTTATTTGCTTTTTTTGCCTGCATGATTTTATAATAAAATTATGCGGGCATAGTTTAGTGGTAAAACCTTAGCCTTCCAAGCTGATGATGGGGGTTCGATTCCCCCTGCCCGCTTTTACTTAAAATACAAGAATTAGAATGAGCAACAATCTTTTTTTATAGGAGAATAAATAAATATGTCTGGTGGATCTACGGGTGAACGTCCGTTTTCGGATATTATTACTAGTGTACGTTATTGGATCATTCATAGTATTACAATCCCATCACTTTTCGTATCAGGCTGGTTATTTGTTAGTACTGGTTTAGCATACGATGTTTTTGGAACACCGCGTCCAAATGAATACTTCACACAAGATCGTCAACAAATTCCGTTAGTAAACGATCGATTTAGTGCGAAACAAGAATTAGAAGATTTAACTAAAGGTTTATAATTGAGGTAAAATAATGGCGAAAAATATTAATCAACCTGTAGCGTATCCAATTTTCACATTCCGTTGGTTAGCCGTTCATGGATTAGCAATTCCAACGGTATTCTTTTTAGGCA
>JAAUYF010175858.1_pt1 | contig 10249 bp, 10 predicted proteins | sample 7278051 | NCBI WGS metagenome assembly JAAUYF01 (sample SAMN14350202, study PRJNA611818) | marine sediment metagenome | isolation source: surface marine sediment (0.6m) | place: French Polynesia: Moorea | collected 2018-08 | reverse complement strand
CTACAACGATCGCGATCGTTTCGGTGGCCGCCTGCAGTTCGCCTTTAACGAGCCGGGCGACGATTTCAACGCGCGCATTATTTTCGACTACGCCGAGATCGACGAGGTCTGCTGCGTAGCGGTCGCCCGCGTTGACGGCCTTGTGTCGCAGACGAGCCTCCCGACCGGCGTACCGGTCTTCGGTTCGGACTCCGCTGTCGCGGCCCTAGGCGGCACGATCTTCACGGACTATCCGTATCCTCCGGGCGTATTCCCTCCCCAGCTCGACATCCGGCAAGGCGTTGGTTTTGACGAGTATCTCGTCGCCTACGACTCGATTCCCCGCTCTACCAACGAAGACGCCGGACTCTCGGCCGAGTTGAACTGGGCGGTCGGCGACAACGCGACGTTGACGTCCATCACCGCTTACAGGACTTTCGACACGTTCGACACGATCGACGCCGACTTCACGAGCGTGCCTTTGATTTCGCGCACCAATGACGCCGAGATCGAGTCACTGTCGCAGGAGATTCGCCTGACCGGCAGCATCGGTGAGAACATCAACTACGTGGCCGGCGGCTATTACTTCGGCCAGGAAATCGACAGCCTGACGTTTACGGGCGACCCGTCGGGCCCGGCCGGCCTGCTCGGTCAGTACATCGGCATCACGACGCCTGAAGTTGGCCTCGCGACCACCCTGGTCAACACGGTCAACCAGCTGGTAGGCGCACCGTATCCGCCTGCCGGCGAGGCGTTCCCGGCCGGAGTGTTCGCCGAGGACACGGTCAACCAGGACCAGGACGGCTGGGCGGTGTTCACCCAGTTCGATATCTCGCTGACCGACAAGTTCATGATCACGCTCGGTGGCCGCTTCACGGACGAAACCAAGAAGATCGACGCGACCTATATCCAGACGGCGCAGGGCCCGCCGCCCGATCTGGACGCGCTGGCCCTGATCGGCTGCCAGCTCGACCAGCCGCCGGGGTGTTTCGCGACGCTGCCGCCGGCGTTGCAGCAGCCGCCGAACTTCGCGGACCCGAATACGCTGGCCGTGTTCATCCCGTTCGGCTTCGACGGATGGGGCTCGTACGAATTCCCGCCGCTGGCGCCGCGTCCCGACCTGAACGACGAGCTGACCGACGACCAGTTCACGGGCACGTTCAAGATGAGCTGGTTCCCGTCGGACACGTCCCTGCTCTACTACTCGTTCGCGACGGGCTTCAAATCGGGCGGCACCAACGTCGACCGTATCTCTCCAGCCTTCGACCCGATCTTCGACGCCGAGACGTCGGAAGCCCATGAGATCGGATTCAAGGGCGAGTTCGGTGCGGTGCAGCTGAAGGCCGCGATCTACGTAGTAGACTACGACGACTTCCAGGCCAATACGTTTACGGGCACGGGCTTCAACCTGCAGAACGCCGGTAAGCTCAGCACCGAAGGCGTCGAACTCGAGATGCTCTGGCGTCCAACCGACTCGACCGAAATCCAGGCGCACTACGCGCACAACGAGGGCGAGTACGACGAGTTCACGGGCGGCACCTGCTGGGATACCTACCTGTTCCACCAGGGTGGGTCGGACCCCGGCAGTGGCGGCGACCCGGATGCCGAAGTCTGTGACCGCACGGGCTTCCCGCTGCCATACAACCCCGAAGATCGTGCGTTCCTCGCCCTGGCGCAGACCGTCGACCTGGGCGCCAACACGCAGATGTTCATGCGCGGCGAGTACACCTATGCCTCGTCGCAATGGACTGACGGCGACCTCGACCCGTTCACCAAGCAGGACAGCGTCGAGATGGTCAACGTACGCCTCGGTTTCGCGTTCAACAGCATCAACTCCGAGTTGACGCTGTGGGGTCGCAACATCACCGACGAGCGCTGGTACCACGGCTCGTTTGATCAGCCGATTGGCCTCGGGCGCATGAACTCGTACCCGGCAGAGCCGGCCACGTACGGCGTGACGTGGCAGTCGAACTTCGACTAGGGCAATTTCGGGTAACACGCTCACCATCGCGCTGGGCCAGATCGCACCGATCTGGCTCCGGCGCGATGCCACCATTGCGAGGGTCGTCGAGCGCATCGACGAGGCCGCAGCCCAGCGCTGTGACCTGGTCGTGTTCGGCGAAGCCCTGGTCCCTGGCTACCCGTTCTGGGTAGAACGCACCGACGGCGCCCGCTTCGACTCCGCGCTGCAGAAAGAACTCTACGCCCACTACCTCGACCAGGGCGTGTCGATCGACGACGGCCACCTGGACCCTGTGTGCAAAGCCGCCGCCCGCCACGGCATGGCCGTGTATCTCGGCACCATGGAGCGCGCCGCCAACCGCGGCGGCCACAGCCTCTACTGTTCAATGGTCTTCGTTGACGCGCAGGGCCACGTTGCCTCCGTGCACCGCAAGCTGATGCCGACCTACGAAGAGCGGCTGGTCTGGGCTATCGGCGACGGCCACGGGCTCAGGACCCACAAGCTCGGTGCGTTCACGGCCGGCGGCCTCAATTGCTGGGAGAACTGGCTGCCACTCGCGCGCAGCGCCCTGTATGCACTGGGCGAAGACCTGCACGTCGCCATCTGGCCGGGCAATCGGCGCAATACCGAGGACATCACGCGCTTCATTGCGCGGGAGAGCCGCTCGTTCGTTGTGTCGGTCTCGGGAATCATGCGCCGTCAGGACATCGGCGATGACATCCCGCATGCCGCGCTGCTCCGGGAGTCGGCCGACGACGTCATGGCCGATGGCGGTTCCTGTCTCGCGGCACCCACGGGCGAGTGGCTGCTGGAACCCGAGACCGGCGTCGAGTCGCTGCGCGTCGCGACCATTGATCATCGTCTAGTATTGGAAGAAAGGCATAACCTGGACGTGGCGGGTCACTATTCACGACCCGACGTTACGAGGCTCGTCGTAGACCGCAAACGCCAGGCGACAGCCGAGTTCGACGATTGAGCGCAAAACAATGACGCGACGTTACGACAACATCCTGCAAACGATCGGCGACACGCCGATCGTGAAACTCAACAAACTCGCGCCCGAGGGCGTCAATGTCTGGGTGAAGATCGAGTCCTTCAATCCGATGGGCTCGGTCAAGGACCGGCTGGCGCTGAACGTCATCGAGGAAGCGGAAGCCTCGGGCGAATTGAAACCGGGCCAGACCGTGATCGAGGCCACGAGCGGCAACACGGGCATCGGGCTGGCCATGGTGTGCGCACAGAAGGGCTACCCGCTCGTTGTCACGATGGCCGAGAGCTTCAGCCTGGAGCGCCGCAAGATGATGCGCTTCCTCGGTGCCAAGGTTGTCCTGACCCCTGCGGCGCTCAAGGGCAGCGGCATGCTCGCCAAGGCAATCGAACTGGCCGCGGCACACAACTGGTTTCTCGTGCGGCAGTTCGAGAACGAGGCCAACGCCAACGCGCACTCGCGGACCACGGCGCCCGAGATCCTGGCCGCTTTCGCCGACGACAGGCTCGACTACTGGGTCACGGGCTTCGGGACCGGCGGTACGCTCAAGGGCGTTTCGAGGGTTCTCAAGAAAGAGAGTCCGCACACGAAGATCGTCGTCTGTGAGCCCGATAACTCGGCGATCCTGGGCAGTGGCATACCACAGCAACGTAACGCCGACGGCTCCGTGGCAGAAAGCCATCCGCTGTTCCGGCCACACCTGATGCAGGGCTGGAGCCCGGATTTCATACCGAAGCTGACCGAGGACGTCGTCGAGGCCGAGCTGATCGACGACATTCTCCCCATCGCGGGCGACGACGCGTTGCGCCTGTGCAGGGAACTGGCGCGCGAAGAAGGCATATTCGTCGGCGTTTCCGCCGGCGCGACCCTGGCGGGTGCACTTGCCGTCGCCGAGAAGGCAGAGCCGGGATCGAACGTTCTTTGCATGCTCCCCGACACGGGCGAGCGCTATCTCACAACACCGATGTTTGACGGCATCACCGAGGACATGACCGCCGAGGAGATGGAGATTTCGACGTCGACGCCCAACTATCGCTTTGACTCGGCACCGCCACCGCCGCCGGCGGAAGACGAAGAAGAACCGACCGTTGAAGTCGCCGCCGACGCCGTCGAGTTTTTCGATGAGGTCACGAACGACGCGGACAACCCGGTCGTGCTGTTTGCGCTCGAATGGTGTGAGTTCTGCTGGTCGGTGCGCAAGATGTTCGCAGAGTACGATATTCCTTACCGCTCGATCGACCTCGATTCCGTCGCCTACCAGGAGGACAATCGGGGCGGCAAGATTCGCAAGGTCATCGAACAGCGGACCGGCCTGAAGACCATTCCGCAGATCTACGTCGGCGGGCAGCACATCGGCGGCGCCTCGGAGACCTTTGACGCCGTCCGCGGCGGCACTTTCCAGGAATTGCTCGAGCAGAACGGCGTCAACTGGAACAAGCAGGTCGATACCGATCCTTACTCGTTCCTGCCCGGTTGGTTACACAGCCGTTAGGCGCCTGCTGAGTCCGCGAAGAAGTACATGCCGAGCGTCTCGGCGATGCAGGCCGGCTTGCGCTCTCCCTCGATCTCTATACGCACCTCCGATGTCAGGAGCAGAGCGCCGGCCCGCCGCCGCGCCTGGAGGACCTTGCCACGTGCGCGCACACGTGAACCTTCGGGTACGGGCGCCATGAATCGCACCTTGTTCGTGCCGAAGTTGATGGCGCGCTCGAGGTTTTCAAACTCGAGGAAGCCGACCGTGAGCGCGGGGATCAGTGACAGGGTCAGGTAGCCGTGCGCGATCGTCTTGCCTGCGGGCATCTCGGTCGCGGCTCGCTCGGTATCGACATGGATCCACTGGTGGTCGGCGGTCGCCTCGGCAAACTGGTCGATCCGATGCTGGTCCACAATGACCCAATCGGAAAGGCCAACTTCCTGGCCCTCGAGCGCCTTGGCGTCTTCTAATGACTTGATGAGCAACATATTGCCTGTCTAAATACACACATGCTCGGGGCCTCGCAAGTTTCGAGTCCGTTTTAATTTTGCTAGAAGCCACTCATGGGACAGGGAATATTCGCAGTCGTGCTCGCTGCCGGCAGTGCATCGCGGTTCGGAAGCACCAAGCAACTGGCCGATATCGACGGGCGCCCGATGGCCAGGCTCGCGGTCGAAAGAGCGACCGCCGCTTGCGGCGATCGTGCGCTGCTGGTCACGGGTCACGACAGTACGGCCGTTGCCGCCGCTTGCGCCGGCCTGCCCGGTTTCGTGACCGTCAACGGCGACTTTTCCCGCGGGATCGGCAGCAGTATTGCGCATGCCGTCAGGGCGCTGCCAGATCAGGCGTCGGCGGTCCTGCTGCTTCTGGCAGATCAACCGCTGGTCCCCGAGCAGCATCTGCAAGCGATTCTCGCGGGCTGGAGCGGTGACGACGATGAGATCATCGCATCATCCTACGACGGGACGCGGGGACCACCCGTGCTGTTTCCGCGCGGGTGCTTTGCGGACCTCGAAGCGCTCGACGGGGACCGCGGCGGACGTCACTTGCTGGACGACGAAAGATTTCGCGTAACGACCGTTGCTTGCGAAGCGGCGGCGCTCGATGTCGACGTGCCCGAAGACCTCAGGCAGATTTCGCGCAGCGTTCGCAATTGACCCAGCCGGAGTGGCCGTCCGCGTAATGCTCTTTCTTCCAGATGGGCAGCCGCACCTTGAGCTGATCGATGATGTACCGGCACGCGTGAAACGCCTCGTCGCGGTGTGGTGACGACACCCCGACCCATACTGCGCATTCGCCGATCTCGAGCATGCCGGTACGGTGCACGCAATGCGCCTTCAGGTGTGGATAGCGCTCGCGCGCCTCCGCGAGGATCTTTTCACCCTCAGTGATCGCGACCGGCTCGTAGGCCTCGTACTCGAGGCGCGTTACGTCGTGCCCCTCGTTGTGGTTGCGAATCCAGCCTTCGAAGCCGCAATAGGCGCCGGCCGCCGGGTCGAACAGCTGGCGGCGAAGTTCATCCGGGCGAATCTCGGCCGTCGTCATCTCGATCATGTCAGCCTCCCGCCACCGGCGGGAACAGCAACACCGTGTCGCCCTCGCTGACGGGCGAGTCCCAGTCCGCCATGACATCGTTGATCGCGACCTTGCAGTGGCCGCTCGGCTCGGTGGAGCGGTGCCGGTCCTGCGTGGCGTGGAATACGTCGGCCGCGGTCTCGGCATCGACCGACAGGGTTTCCTCACCAACACCGGCATGCTCACGGAACATCGCGAAGTAACGCACGGTGATCGTCTTCATGAGGCGGCCTCGAGTACGCTGTCCGCAAGATCGTCGGGCGTGTTGATATTGTCGAGCGCCGCCGGGTTCGGCTGCTCCAGCAGTAACGTGTCGGAATTGATCAGCATCTTGCGCGGGCAATGGATGCCGTCCTCGACAAAGCGGCGCAACAGCGCACCGCTGCCCGCGGCGTAAATCGCGCACAACGGCTCGGGGAGCCCGCCATAGCTGCTGCGGTAGGCCGTAAACGGCTCGTTTCCCCGATGCGCGACGAGGTACTCCAGCGTCTCCGCGTCGATGTTGGGCAGGTCGCAGGCCACGACCAGCCAGTCAGCGTCCGGATGTTCGTCCATGGCAGACAGGATGCCGGCGACGGGCCCCATGTCGTCGTAACGATCGACGATGGTCGCGAAGCGGCCGCGTTCCGGGTCGTCCTGCTGATCGCGCCGTGCGGACACGAATACTTGTCCGGTCACCCGCTCCAGCAGAGCTGCAATGTAGCTCAGCTGGCTTTGTCCCTCGCGCTGGAGCAGCGCCTTGTCCTGCCCCATGCGGCGGCTCTGCCCGCCAGCGAGCACCAGGCCGTACAGCGTGTCACTCGTCACGAACGAAGTCCTGTTTGCCGCCGGTCTTGCGCATGAGCCGGGTCGGCCCGATGACGATGTCGTGCGACAGCGCCTTGCACATGTCGTAAATGGTCAGCGCTGCGACCGATGCGCCCGTCAGGGCCTCCATCTCGACACCGGTCTTGTGGTGCACTTTGCAGTGGCAATCGACGACGGCGCGTGCGCCCTCGACTTCGATCGAAATCTTGCAGCTCTCGAGACCCAGCGGATGACAGAACGGGATCAGTTCGTGGGTCTTCTTGGCCGCCATCACGCCCGCAATGATCGCCGTCGCGAACACGGGCCCTTTCTTCGTCGCAATTTCGCCGCTGTCCAGTTCGGACAGCACCTCGGCGGGCAGCTCGACGAGCGTCCGCGCATGCGCCGTCCGCTCGGTCGCGGCCTTATCGCCGACGTCGACCATCGTCGGCCGGTTGTGCTCGTCAATATGGCTCAGCTTGCCCATCTATCCACCAATTCGGTACATCTCCACCTTGCTCAGTGCATGGTGTTCGGCAACATCGGGGCGCCGTAGTTCGCTGTAACGATCCGCGCGCTGCAACCAGATGCGCGACAGGATATCAGCGAGCTCATCGTCGTCGGCGTTATTGCGCAGCGGCTCGCGCAGGTCCGTTCCCCGGTTTGCGAACAGGCAAGTATAAAGCATGCCGTCGGAGGACAGCCGCGCGCGGCTGCAACTACCGCAGAACGGCTCGGTGACGGACGATATAAAGCCGATCTCGCCCTGTCCATCCGCGTATTCGTAGCGGCGCGCCACTTCGCCCGCGTAATTGCGATCGATTCGGCGCAGCGGCCACCGGCCTTCGACTTGCTCGAGCAGCTCCCGCGAAGGCACGACCTGATCCATGCGCCAGCCGTTGCGGTTGCCCACGTCCATGTACTCGATCAGGCGCACGATATGGCCGGTGCCGCGGAAATGATCGAGCAGATCCAGCACCGTGTGATCGTTGACGGCGCGTTCGACGACGACATTGATCTTGATCGGCGCGAGCCCGGCCGCGGCCGCCGCATCGATCGCCTGCATCACGGTCTCCAGGTCACCGCGGCCGCCGCTCATCTGGCGAAATACCGCTTCGTCGAGGCTGTCGAGGCTGATCGTGACACGTTGCAGCCCCGCGCCGGCCAGCTCCTCCGCCACCGGCGCCAGCAGCATGCCGTTGGTCGTCAGCGCGAGGTCGTCGACGCCAGGCAGTTCGGCGAGTCCCCTGACGAGCGACGGCAGCTTCTTGTCGAGCAGGGGCTCGCCACCTGTCAGCCGCAGTTTCGACACGCCCAGTGAGGTTGCCACGCGGGCGACCTTGAGAATCTCGTCGTGGGTCAGTCGTTGCGACTTCGTCAGGAACTGGTAGTCCTCGTGGAACTCGGACTCGGGCATGCAATACGGACAGCGGAAATTGCAGCGGTCGAGCAGCGATATCCGCAGGTCGTGCAGCGGGCGGTCCAGTGCGTCCTTGATTTGCATCCGCGCATTCTGCCCGAACTTGCCGCGGCATTCTTTATTTTGGCCCGATATTCCTGCATGATTTTTCGTCCCGATAACAACAACGACAAGGGCCGTCCATGCGCGTCACCTTCACCGACGACGAACTCGCTTTCCGGGAGGAAGTGCGAGCGTTTTTTCGCGACGACATGCCGCGGGACATCGCCGACAAGCAGCGGCTGGGCGTGCCGCTCGAGCGCGAAGACTTCATTCGCTTCCAGAAGCTGCTCTTCGAGAAAGGCTGGGCGGGGTATAACTGGCCGGTCGAGTATGGCGGCACTGGCTGGACGCCCGTACAGAAGTACATTTTCAGCCACGAGATGGCCGCCGCCAACGCGCCCGGGATCATCCCCTTCGGCCTCGGCATGGTCGGGCCCGTCATCTACACCTTCGGCAGCGAGGAGCAGAAGCAGCGCTTCCTGCCCGACATTCTCGAAAGCAACGTCTTGTGGTGCCAGGGATATTCCGAGCCCGGAGCGGGCTCCGACCTGGCGTCGCTCAAGACGCGCGCCGACCTGGCGGGCGATCACTACGTCGTCAACGGCACCAAGACCTGGACCACGCTGGGTCACTGGGCCGACTGGATCTTCTGCCTCGTGCGCACCTCCACCGACGTCGCGCGCCGCCAGGAGGGCATCAGTTTCCTGCTCATTGACATGCAATCGCCCGGCGTGACCGTCACGCCCATCATCACGATCGAGGGCGACCGCGAGGTCAACGAAATTCACTTCGACAACGTCGAGGTGCCCATCGAAAATCTCGTCGGCGAACCGGGCAAGGGGTGGACGTATGGCAAAGTGCTGCTCGAGCACGAGCGCACCGGAACCGCGGGCGTCGCCAAGACCAGCTACCGGCTCAACAACCTGCGCCGCCAGGCCGGCAGGTCAGTTCGCGGCGCGGAACCGCTCGCCAACGACCGCAACTTCATGCGCAAGCTCGCCGCGGTCGAAGTGGAGCTCAAGGCGCTCGAGTTCACGGAGCTACGCACGCTGGCCGCCGTGGCTGCCGGCAAGGCGCCCGGACCGGAGTCGTCAATTCTCAAGTTCAAGGGAACGGAATTGCAGCAGGCCGTCGACGAGCTGTTCGTCGAAGCGGCGGGCTATTACGCCCTGCCCTACGTGCCGTCCCAGTACACGCTCGACTTCCCGGTCGAGGAACGCGTCGGGGAAGGCGCCGAGACCAGGACCTCCCTGACCTATTTCAATTTCCGCAAGGCGTCGATTTACGGCGGGTCGAACGAGATCCAGAAGAACATCGTCGCCAAGCACGTACTCGGCCTGTAGATCGCCATGGAATTCTCGTTTACTGACGTGCAATCGATGCTGCAGGAGAGCATCGAGAAATTCATCGCCAACGACTACGACTTCGAGCGCCGTCAGGAGTATGCCGGCAGCGATCTCGGCTACAGCGCCGAAGTCTGGGCCATGTTTGCCGAGCTCGGCTGGACCGCAGTGCCGTTTGCCGAAGAAGACGGTGGCTTCGACGGCGGACCTGTCGAACTCATGGTGATGATGCAGCAGTTCGGGCGCGGCCTGCTTGTGGAACCGTTCCTCGCCAATATCGTCCTGGCCGGCGGCGTGCTCCGGCGCGCCGCGACGGAAGAACAGAAGGCGCGCTGGCTGCACCCGGTCATGGCCGGTGAACTGCAGGCGACGCTGACGGTCGCCGAGCCGCAAAGCCGTTACGACCTCGCCAACGTGGCGACGGCCGCCGTGCAGGATGGCGACGGCTTTGTACTCAGCGGAAAAAAGGGCGTCGTGCTCAATGGCGGCACGGCGCAGCTACTCATCGTGCCGGCGCGAACCGCGGGCGAGCAGACGGATCGCGACGGGATTACCCTGTTCGCCGTCGACGCATCGGCCGACGGCCTGACGCGCAAGGATTACCCGACGGTCGACGGCTTGCGGGCGGCCGAAGTTCAGCTTGACCAGGTACGCGTCGACGCCGACGCGGTACTTGGCG
>JAAUYF010011237.1_pt1 | contig 10253 bp, 10 predicted proteins | sample 7278051 | NCBI WGS metagenome assembly JAAUYF01 (sample SAMN14350202, study PRJNA611818) | marine sediment metagenome | isolation source: surface marine sediment (0.6m) | place: French Polynesia: Moorea | collected 2018-08 | reverse complement strand
GCTGGATGCGCTGCTGCAACTCGTCAAGACTCTTCAGGTGCTCCTTGTTGGCCCAGATCATGCCGAAGCCGATCAGCAGGTTGATCACGATGGCCACCGGCGTCAGTGCGCTGCTCTCTGTCCAGACGAGCTGGGGTCCGAACGTCGCCACGGCCATCGTCACGAGCCAGGCGAGGGTCCAGTAGGCAAGCCTCACGGTCTGCCGGCGAACATTGGCGTGCCAGCCTCCGCTGGCGGATTTGGAGTCGCTCATCAGTAAAGCTCCTTTGTCGAAAAGTAAAGTATATTTTACATACAGTACAAGTCGACTGACCAGATGTCAAGTGAACTTTACAATAAGATTAGTGAGCTTGATTTAACGGGCTATTCGTCGAAATCGCCGCGGTCGTAGCGCTTGAGGAAGCGCTTGATGAAACGCCGCACCTCGCGGGCGGCAGACGTGTCCACGTCTTCGCACGCGTCAACGAAACGGTCGCGCAGGTCCGAATTCAGCCGCAGCACCAACTGAGCGTCTTTCTTCGGCTTCTTCTTTTTCCGGTTCTTGCTGCTCACAGCGATCCGCGTATTCCTGCCAGCTGGCCTGGGTGATTTCCGAGTGACTGGGGTGGTTTCACGCATGTTTTCTTCTTCTTTTCCGGCAGTGTATATACATTAGCTAGCCGCTGCCAGCAGAGAATATGCCCGGCGTTGAATTTCCCAAGCTAAACTCAATACCTTAGAGGAGGGTTTCGGAATCGTTCGACGCATGCTGATCCAGGCCAAATTTCGCGACGGCGACGACCGCTTCTGGCAGCAATGGGCGCAGCGCGCGCTGCTGGTTCTCGGCGCAGCCCATTTCCTGGCCGGCGTCGTCTTTTTCTTCGCTTACAACTGGGAAAGCCTCGGCCCCTTCGCGCGATTCGGACTGATCCAGGGTGCTCTCCTCGTGGCTGTGATCGCGGCGATCGCCACGGGCCTGCAACGTCCGGCGGGACGGGCGCTGCTTATTGCCGCATCGGTTCTCGCGGGCGTCCTTTTCGCAGTGATCGGTCAGGTCTATCAGACCGGCGCGGACGCCTGGGAGCTCTTTGCCGCCTGGTCCGTACTCGTTCTGCCCTGGGTAGTGGCGTCGCGCAGCAGCATCCACTGGTTCCTGTGGGCTGTCCTGGCGCTGACGGCGTTCTCGACCTACGGGGGGCAGGTACTCATTCCGCTTGGTTCGATTGCCGGGGGCGATTTCACGGCGCTGGTCGGCGCGCTGGCGATCGCTTTTCTCCTGGCCTTCGAGCTGGCCGTGCGGGCCGGGCTGACGTGGCTCGATGAGCGCTGGCTGCGAGTATCACTGGCGCTCGGCGGGCTTGCCATCCTGCTCGGACCCGCCATCGGCTTTGTGCTGGACGCCGAAGACATGGCGCTCGGATTCCTGTTGTTCCTGGTCGCAGCCGGTTCGCTGGGCTATGCATATGCCCGCGTGCTCGCCGAGTTTGCGGTCGTTGCGATCGCCACTGGCTTTACGGCCCTGCTCGCCATGGTCGCGGGAGGGCGGTTCATCTTCGAAATCATCGGAACGGACGTTGGCGCGGGCAGCATCGTGATGGGACTGCTCATGCTGTTGCTGTGGTGCGGCTTCGTGACGGCTTCCACGGTGCGGTTGCTCACCTTTGTTAACCGGCAGATGGCTGGCGGAGAATCCGATGACTGATCGGCAACCTCCCTGGTACATGCGGCTGGTTGTCGGGCTGGGAGCCTGGATTACCGCGGTTGTCGCGATGCTGCTCGGCGGCGCCATCGTGATACTGCTGCTTGAAATCGAGAGTGCATTTGCCCTGGCCGTGATTGGCGCCATTTACCTGGCCCTCGGCATCTGGTTGTTGCGGCAACCCGACGCGAGACTGTTCGCGACCCAGTTGGGGATTGCGACGGCGGCCGCCGGCGCCGCGCTGGTCACCATCGGATTCGCCGGCGAGGCCGAGGAAGTCTGGGTGGCCGTGCCGGTATCGGCGGCGGTTGCCGTCCTGATCTTCCTGGTCACGACCAACAAGACGCTGCAGTTCCTCGCGGCGGCGCTCGTCGCCGTGGTTTTCGTGATCAACCTGGAGACGGAGAACGTGCCGTTCGCCCTCGATATCGTGGCGCTGGCGACGCCGGTCGGGCTCTACCTGCTGCTGTACCCACCGACTCGCGACGTGAGCCCCGCAGCGCTCGTGCTGTTGCTGACGTTTCCGTTGTTTTCGGTCTTCATTGCGCCCGACACGGCCTGGGCCCATGACGTCTATATGGGCGGCTGGGTCGCGCGTGGCATCCACATCGGCCTGTTTATCTGGCTGGTCCAGGACTATCGCAGCCGCCGCGGTGCGCCGATCGACCAACCCGTGATGGTCTTCGTGGCGGCCGCAGCGCTCGTCTGCCTGCTGCTGCCGGCAGGGGGCTCGGCAGCCCTGTTGCTGATGACGCTGGCCTACGTCACGGGTTCGATGTCCATGGCTACGCTGGGCATCGCGCTGCAGGCGCAATTCATCATTCGCTACTACTACAGCCTGGAGATGACGTTGCTCAACAAGTCATTCCTGCTCATGGCCGTCGGCGTCGTGATCCTCGTGGCGTGGTGGCTGGCACAGCGGCACGGACCGGAGCGGAGGGGCGGATGAACAGGATCTCAACCTGGCTCGTGATCGCGGGAGCACTCCTTGTGCTCGGCGTCGCGAACTTCACGATCTGGCAGCGGCAGCAGGTCGTCGACAACGGCCAGCCCATCTTGCTGGAGCTCCGCCCAGTCGATCCGCGATCGCTGATCCAGGGTGACTTCATGGCGCTGGCCTATGCCGAATCCGTGTTCCCGCCTGCCGACGCGCGCCCCGAGTTGCCACAGCGCGGCAGTTTCATTGTTGCGCTCGATGCCCGCAACGTGGCGACGTTCGCGCGCCTCGACGACGGCGGTACGCCAGGACCCGACGAGGCCCGCATCAGGTACAAGCTCGTCGACCGGCTCGGCGGGATCAAGCTTGGCGCCGAGTCGTTCTTCTTCGAAGAAGGGCAGGCAGCGCGTTACGCCAGTGCCGAGTACGGCGTGTTGCACGTGGATGAAAGCGGAAACAGCGTTTTGGTCGGCCTGGCCGACGAGAACGGGAGTTTGATCGAAGGCCCGCCGGAACCCGACGACGAGCGATGAGCAGCCGAGCATCAACGCGCTGTTTGTGCGCCGGTCTTGCAGGGCTGGCCGTGTCGATACCGCCAGTGCCGGCGAATGCCCAGGATAAGGGTGCTGACGATGGCAGCAAGCGTTGCCTTAATGCACGCTCGATCCGCCGCACGGATGTGATCGACGACAATCACGTTGTGTTCGAGATCCAGGGGCGACGGCTATTCCTCAACGTGCTGCCGAAAAGCTGTACGGGCCTGTCGCAGAACCGGCGCTTTTCCTACGAGATTTCCACGCGCAGCCTGTGTGCGCATGACAAGATCCGCATCCTGCGCGAAGCCGGCAATACGTTTTACGAGGGCAAGTCCTGCTCGCTCGGCCGTTTTCGTCCGGTCACCTACGACGACCTGGTCGCTTTCGGGCAGAACAAGACACAGCGGCCGGCACCGCAAGAGGTTGAGTCCGCGGAAGTCGAAGACGTCGTTACGGACTGATCGATACCACCGCGGGGCAGAGTGCGTCGAGAATGACCGGCGAGTCGACTAGGGGACGCCGTCGGTGATCCACTGGCGAATAACGTCGATGTCAGCCTGCGGTAGTGGCGCGGCGCCAAGCGGCATTCGAACGCCTTCGATGCCGGCAGCGCCCTCGAGCTTCTGGATGAGGTAGCTGTTGTCCGGGTCGCCGGAGATGACGCGAATTCCGGCGCCGCCCAGCTGCGTCGTCGACACGCCAACAAGGTTGGCGCGGCTCGTCGCTTCGTCGGACAGGTTCAGGTTGGCGTCAGGCATCGCGCCGCTGTGGCAATTGGCCGTCGCACAGGTCGGACCGAATATGACGGCCTGGATCTGGGTGAGCGTCGGCCCGAGCATGATCGGCGTCGTGATCGAGAACTGGACGACGAAGTCGCCGCCCTGGATGCCGTCACCCGACGGCGGATAAGTCACCAGGAACTCGCCATCGAGGATATTGCCGCCGAGGTCCATGATCGGCGTATTGCCCGAGCCTTTCAGCGTCACCTGGTAGTTACCGTCGGCCAGCATGACGCCGGTCAGGTCGAAGATCGCGCTCTGCGGATTGGCGGCCGGTACCGTGATAGCCGCCGCAGTGATCGACATGTCATCGGCATTGCCGAATATCCCGTCCGCGCCGGCATAGTCGAGCAGGAAGCTGTTGAGGTCCACGGACGCGGCATCAACCTCGCGATCGAAGCCGACTACGATCTGCCCGGGCGCGGCGGTGAGGCTGGCGCTCGGCGCCGGCGTAATTGTCGTAACCCGGATCGGGTTGTTCGGAACGACCGTGTCGTCAATGGCGCCGTCCTGGATCCACTGCCGAATGACGTCGATGTCCGCCTGCGGCAGCGGCCCGCTCGGCGGCATCTGTCCACCGACTGCGCCCGGTCCTTCGAGCTTCTGGATCAGGTAGCTGTTGTTCGGGTCGCCGGGGTTGACGCGTTGCGTTCCGGCATCCTGGGTGCTCGCGATGCCCACCAGCTGGGCGTAGCTGTTGGCGGCCTCGAGGTTCAGGCCCGCGGCCGGCGCTCCGCCAGCGTGGCAGCCCGCGGTCGCGCAGGTCGGCGTGAATACACTGGCCTGAATTTCCGAGAAGTTCGGGCCGAAGCCTGCCGGTGGCGGTGGTGGCGGCGGCGGAGGCGGCGGAGGCGGAGGCGGCGCATTGCTGTTGAACTCGTCGACAGCGTCGTCGTACGAGCCGAGATTACAGCCCGCCAGTACGCCCGCCGTAAGCAGGCATACGAGTACGGATTTCAGCAGTGCCTTGACAGGAATTTGCATAACGCCCCACGCCCAATAATTCGCTCAGACGATGGTAGCGCCTACAGGCGACCAAATCGTGACCGTTATCACACTACTGGATGTCGCAATCGGGCGACAGCGGCTCAACTATGCGGATTTCCGGCCTCGGAAGTAGGCCTGGCGCATCTCGCCCGATTCGCAAACCACGGTCATCGCCTCCCAGTTCTCGACAAAATGATCGGCGTCGGCCTGACCGAGCAATTCAACCATGCGCGGATAGAGTTCGCTCCGGATGAGCTCATACTCGCGACGGCATTCCCGGCGATACCATTTCGATGCATCCCTGGCTTTGACGTCCTCGAAGCCGGCATCGCGAAACATCTGCGCGAACGACTCGATCGTTTCAAGCACATAAGTCAGCTCCTCGAGTTTCAACCAGCGAAGCATGGCGTCGGAGTAGGGCGCATCGATGCGCATCCATTCGTAACAGGTGAAGTAGCCGCCCGGCTTCAGGACGCGCAGGCAGTCGGCAATGATGCCCGCCGTATCGTTCGTCTGGGTGACGGCGCCTGATGACAGGACGATATCGAAGCCGTCGTTCGCAAATGGAAACGGCCCGGGCTCCACAACCTGGAACTGGCAGCGATCCTCCAGACCGCGTTTGCGGGCCGCCGTGTTTGCCCGCTCGACCAGCGGCGCCTCGAGGTCGATGCCCACGACGTCGGCGCCGTGGGTCTCGACCATTTCCAGGGCGGGCCCGCCAATGCCGCAGCCGACGTCGAGGATGCGTTTTCCCCGCGTACTAATGCCCTCGAGCAGCCGCGCTACGTTGCCCGTTCCTCCCGGCGCCATGTAACCCTCGCCCCAGATGAGCTCGAGCATGGCCACCATGTTGTCGTGGTACTCGTTTTCGTGGGCACTCACGCGTAATGCGGGTATATCGGCTTGTACATGTAATCGTGAATGTCGGCCATGATGTCGTCGGGGCGCTCCTTGTCGGTGTAGCCCCTGTCATAGACGATCGTGGCGACGTCATACGCGATCTTCGCAGATACCTCGCGAATCCGCGACAACGGCGGATAGACGCGGCCGCGTTCGAGATCGTGCTCGGTGACCAGGTTGGCGAGCGAGTGAGCCGCCGCCAGGAACATGTCGTCGGTGACGACGCGCGACCGGCTGACGATTGCGCCGAGCCCGACACCCGGGAAGATGTAGGCGTTGTTGCCCTGGCCCGGTACGAAGACCTGGTTGTTGTACTTGACCGGATCAAACGGGCTGCCGCTCGCGAAGACCGCCCGGCCCTCGCTCCACCTGTACGCCTGCTCGGCCGTGCATTCGGCTTTCGACGTCGGGTTGGACAGCGCGGAGATCAGTGGCCGCTCATTGATTTCGGCCATGGCTTCGATGATGTCTTTGGTGAAGGTCTGCGGCTGACCGGACAGTCCGAGAATCGCCGTCGGCTTGAGCAGCTTCACGGCATCGAGGAAGTTGTCGACATACTCGTGGTCGTGCGCGTATGGGAGCTTGTGCCCAGGGAGGTTTTCCCGGCTGCTGACGAGCAGCCCGCCGGTATCGACGAACCAGCATTGCTGGCGCGCCTTGTCGGCCGGGATGCCTTTCTCGCCGAGTGCCGAAACGAAGACATCGGCAATGCCGATACCCGCTTCGCCGGCGCCCAGGAACAGGATCTTCTGGTCCTCGAGTTCGCCGCCCGTGATGCGCAGAGCTGCGATGAGCCCGGCTACTGCGACTGCGCCCGTGCCCTGGATGTCGTCATCGAAGGTGCAGACCTGGTTGCGATACTGCTCCAGCAGCCGGAACGCGTTGATGTTGCCGAAATCCTCGAGCTGGATCAGCACGCCGGGGAAGACCTCGTTGGCGGCGGTGATGAATTCGTCGACGAGTTCGTCATACCGTTCGCCGCGGACGCGTTTACGCTCGAGTCCGTTGTAAAGCGGGTCGTTCAGCAGCGCCTCGTTGTTCGTGCCGACGTCGAGCATGACCGGCATGCAGTGCGTCGGGTGAATACCCGCACAGGCCGTGTAGAGCGCCAGCTTGCCGATCGGGATGCCCATGCCGTCGGCGCCCAGGTCGCCGAGGCCCAGGATGCGTTCGCCATCGGTGACGACAATGATCTTGACGTCCTTGTGCGGCCAGTTCTGCATGATCTCGCGCACGCGTCCCTTGTCTTCCCAGGACACGTAGAAGCCGCGAGGTTGCCGGAAGATGTGCTGGAACTCCTGGCACGCCTTACCCACGGTTGGCGTGTAGATGATCGGCATCATCTCCTCGATGTGATTCATGATGACGCGGTAGAACAGCGTCTCGTTGCGGTCCTGCAACGAAACCAGGTACAGGTAGCGTTCCAGGTCAGTCGGCTTGGCGCGTACGTTATTGAGCACGCGCAATTCCTGTTCGGCCGGCGAATGCACGCGCGGTGGCAGCAGGCCGCGGAGGCTCAGGTAATCACGTTCAGCTTCGGTGTAGGCGGTGCCTTTGTTACGGACCGGGTCATGCAAAATCTTGACGCCCCGATACATGGCGGAGGGTACATGGTCGTCCACAGTGAATTGTCCCGTTAGGAGGAGTCTTGGGAGGAAAATACGACGCTTTGTCACGGCCGCATATGCCGGATTCCACGTAGTTAAGATGCCGTATATCCAACGGCCTCGGGGCGCGCTACGATAAGCAAAACCGTCCGACAACCGGGAAAGGGGAGGGTCATGACCGACACGAGCAAGCTGCTACTCCAGTCGTCTCTGGGAGCGGAACTGAACGACGAGCAGGCCGGCGTTCTCGGTGCGCTCATGAGCACCCGGCATCTCAAGGACGGCGAGTTTCTGATCTCCGAGGGCACCTCGGACGACACCCTGCATGTGCTCCTGGAAGGCAAGCTGGAGGTCGTCAAGCACGCCGGCGGCGACGACGAGGCCAGCCTGGCCGTCCTTCGCGGCGGCGACCTGGCCGGCGAGCTCAGTTTCGTGGACGGCGAGCCGCACACGGTAGGCCTCAGGGCACTATCCGACAGTCACGTGCTGAGCCTCGAGCGGTCGGCGTTCGAGGGCATCATCACCGAGAAGCCGGACCTCGCCTACCTCGTCATGCGCGCAGTCACCCGGTCGGTGCACAAGATCGTGCACCGCATGAATCACCAGTTCATCGAACTCAACAACTACATCTTCAAGCAGCACGGCCGCTATTAATTAGCAGCCGGCGTGCTGCAGGGCAGGTGCCATCGTTGCGCCGACGGCACCTGCAATGGCCTGGTCAGGCCGTCCGGATCTCGCGCTCGTCGAGCAAGTCCGGCGACATTTCCGCGTAGTGGCTGAAGTCCATCGTGAAGCTGCCTTCGCCACCGGTCAGCGATTTCAGTCGTGAATGGTAGGCCTGAATTTCCTTGAGCGGCGCCTGGCCGGACACGACAATGCGATTGTCCGGGAGCGTCTCGGTGCCACTGATCATGCCGCGCATCGAGGACAGGTCACCCGCGACGCCACCCGCGCAATCGCTGGGCACCGTGACGGCGACGCTGACGATCGGCTCCATCAGGATCGGCCGCGCTTTCTCTACCGCATCCATGAAGGCTTTCTTGCCGGCCTGGACAAAGGCGATTTCCTTCGAGTCGACAGAATGATGTTTGCCGTCATAAACGACGACCCGGATGTCCTGCATCGGGTAACCGTGTACGCCACCGGACTTCATGATCTGGCGCACGCCGGATTCGACGGCCGGAATGTACTGCGACGGAATCGCCCCGCCCACGACTTCGCTCGCAAACTCGAAGCCTTCGCCGGACCCTAAGGGCTCGACGCGCAGGTAGACTTCGCCGAACTGGCCGGCGCCGCCGGTCTGCTTCTTGTGGCGATGATGGCCTTCGGCCTTGCCGCGAATGGTCTCGCGATAGGCGATCGAGGGTGGCGCCGTCTTGACCTCGAGCTCGTAGCGGTCCTTGATTTCCTCGAGGACGGTCCTGAGGTGCATCTCGCCCATGCCGCGCAGCACAACTTCATTGAGCGCCGCGTTGTGTTCGACCGACAGTGACGGATCCTCGGACTCGGCCGTGTGCAGCGCGTCTGACGTCTTCTGAGCTTCGTTGTCGGACGGCGGACTGATCGCGAGGCCGAACATCGGCCGGGGCAGATCGATCGACTTCAGGTGAAAGTGGTCCTCGTCGTGCGAATCGTGCAACACGGCATCGTAGTGCACCTCGTCGACGCGCGGGATGGCGCAAATGTCGCCGGGCAGGGCGACGTCGATCTTGGCGTGGTCGCCGCCGTTGAGCTTCAGCAGCTGGTTGACCTTGATGGGCTTGCGCGCGTCGCCGACGAACAGCTGGCCGCCCGACTTGACCGTGCCCTGGTGCAGGCGGAATACGCCGAGCTTGCCTTTGAAAGCATCGATCTCGACATGGAATACGTGACCGATTGGGTGATCGTCCGGATCGGGCTTGACGACAACCTCTTCGGCGTCTTCGCCATCGCCCTTGAGAAAGACAGGCGGGTTGCCTTCGGCCGGGTTGGGCATCAGCCGTTCGAAGATCTGCAGCAGCTGGTTGGTGCCAGCGCCGGTCTCGGCCGATACGAAACAGATCGGCGTCAGGTGCTCTTCGCGCAGCGCCTGCTCGAACGGCTCGTGCAGCTGGTCCGGCTCGAGGTCTTCGCCCTGTTCGAGATAGAGCTCCATGAGTTCGTCGTCGATCTCGACAACCTGATCGACGATCTGCGTATGGGCTGTCTTGACGTCGCTGAACTGCGTGTCTGCACCTTCCGGCTGAAAGAAGCAATCCACGACGGCACTACCGTCGGCAGACGGCAGGTTCAGCGGCAGGCAACCTGTGCCGAATTCATCCCGGATCTGTGCGACCAGCGACTCGAGGTCGATGCCTTCAGCATCGATCTTGTTGATGATCAGCATCCGGCAGAGGCGCTGCTTGTGAGCCGCCTCCATCATGCGCCGCGTGTCCTGCTCGATGCCTTTCTCGGCATTGATCACGATTGCGGCCGTTTCCACGGCCGGCAGCACGGCCAGGGCGCGGCCGTAAAAATCGCGGTATCCCGGCGTGTCGATCAGGTTGACATGAATGCCGCCGTGATCGAGATGACAGATTGAGGGGTAGAGAGAGTGTCCCGCTTCGCGTTCGCGCTTGGTGAAGTCGGAAACAGTGTCGCCTTTGGCGACGGATCCGCGGGCCTCTATTTTGCCGCCCGCGAGGAGAAGAGCTTCGGTGAGTGTCGTTTTGCCCGTGTCGCCGGGCCCGAGTAGACATACGTTGCGTATGTCGCCGAGTGTATAGGACATCAGCTTTTTCCTCTCTTTAATTGTTTTCCAAGGAGAATACTCCAAAGCTCCTGATCGGTCACATAGCGGTAATAACCTAT
>JAAUYF010042174.1_pt1 | contig 10254 bp, 7 predicted proteins | sample 7278051 | NCBI WGS metagenome assembly JAAUYF01 (sample SAMN14350202, study PRJNA611818) | marine sediment metagenome | isolation source: surface marine sediment (0.6m) | place: French Polynesia: Moorea | collected 2018-08 | reverse complement strand
CCTTCTGTTGTGTGCAATGGGAGACCTGACCCCGCGACCTCATGACCCCCATGTCCTGACCACATGCGCCCATCAGTCACTCTTTCTAGGCAAAAGATCGAGCGGGCTGATGGGGTCGTCTTGGGCCATTCGGTACGTTCTTAAGGCATGCCCCCCAAATGCCGATACAGTTCCATGGTATTGTTAATAAAGGGCAAGCACCGAATAGACGGACCTATGGCTCTCGCGCAAAGGGTGATATGGGTGGGCGATACCTCGAAATCTGAAGCAACGTTCCGTATCCTGGTGGTTGATGATACTCCGGTCGATGCGAATTTACTGGCGCATATACTGGAGGATGATGGACACGCAGTACGGGTTGTTGATGATGGCACATCAGCACTCGAGCTTGCCTGTTCAGAACCTCCGGATCTCATTTTACTCGACATATGTATGCCGGACATGGATGGATATGAGGTTTGCAGCCGTCTCAGACGGGAAAAGACAACCAGGGAGATACCGGTCATATTCACTACCGCGCTGGAAACACAGGAGAATGAAAAACAGGGGCTGGATATGGGGGCCGCGGACTACATCGTGAAACCCCTGCGTCCTGACATTGTTAAGGCGCGAATCAGAAATCACCTTCAAGCTATCGCTGAGTATAAAAAGTTAAAACAGAGTAACGGCCAACTGATAGCTGTCCTGGACCGGCTTAAGATCGGAAGCATGATCGTAGGCCCAAATGAAAGTATTCTCTTTGTCAGCGAGAGTCTTGCGGTGTCGATTAAGGTGGATTCCCGGAATGTAACAGGACGCCAGTGGTCCAGCGTGTTACCCTTCGACGAGAAGCAGCTGCAAAAGCTCCGATTAATGTTGAAACGTCCGGCGTCCGAAAGGTCCGCCATTTCTCTGCTTTGGGAGAGGCAAGACGGCACCGTTTACTCGAGCGAAGTTGAGGTTCAAGCCCACCCTGAATACCCCGATTCGACTATTTTCTACTTCTATGACAAATCAGAATTACATCGACTGCGCTGTGAACTCAGCCAAGCCCGCCACGGAAAGATAATTGGCAACAGCCCTCCGATGCAGCATCTTTACAGGACGATCGAGCAAATCGCGCAGGGCGACTGGACCGTTTTGATCGAAGGCGAAACCGGCGTAGGTAAGGAACTTGTTGCACGCGCGATTCATGCCGCGAGCTCGCGCGCTAAGAGGCCGTTCATCGCCGTTAACTGTGCCAGCCTGACGGAGTCGTTGTTGGCCAGTCAGCTGTATGGGCATCGACGTGGCGCGTTTTCGGGTGCGCACACCGACCAGGAGGGGTTTTTTCAAGCGGCGGATGGCGGGACCATCTTTCTTGATGAGATAACGGAAACCTGTCAGGGGTTCCAAGCCAGTTTGCTGCGTGTTTTACAGGAGAATGAGATATATCGGATCGGCGAGTCACTTCCTCACAAGATAGACGTACGTATACTTGTTGCCACGAATAAGGAAATAGAGGAGGAAGTGGACAAAGGGAATTTTCGCAAGGATCTGTTTTTTCGGTTGAACATCGCTCGCGTGAGGGTGCCGGCATTGCGAGAGCGCAGGGAGGACATTCCGTTGCTGGCGGCCGCCTTTCTTTCTGACACACGGCCGATCCATTCCGTGGCCAAGAAAATTGACGCAGTGGCGATGAGAGCGATGATCAATTACTCTTGGCCCGGGAATGTACGTGAATTGAAAAACGTGATCGAGAAGCTAAGTATCTTTTGCCCAAGTTCCGTTATTCGGAGCGAAGACCTTCCTTCCGAGTTCGGTTCTGCCAGCGAGTACACCGCAGTGGAACTGGAAGAACCGATAACAGAAGAGCATGAGCGCTCAGAACTTCTTTCCGCCTTAGAACGAACTCAAGGAAATCGAAGTAAAGCTGCTCAGTTGCTCGGTATCGGACGAGCCACACTTTACAGACGCCTCGCCAAGTTCAATCTAGCGTAGCGCGGAAGAAGCCGGCCAGTATCCTCCGCAACCGATTTCGGCTCGGTTGCACCCACATCCTGCAGCCTACTGTCTCACTGTCTCATGCAAACCGGATCTTGCGTCGTTCGTGAGACAGAGTATGAGACACATTCTGTCTCATGGGTTCTGATAAAGACGCATGCGCCTATTTTAAAGTATCCAACCGTCTGATCTTATTGAGAAAAAATCACGCTCGGTCAATGGCACGGTACGTGCTGAGTACAGAACCAGACGGGAAGCTCAGGAAAGGTCAGCATTGATTCCGATCTGATGGCTCACAGCAACCCGGTGGCACAGTTGAAGAGTGGGGGATCAAACCATGGCGGTGGATAAGGTATTGGTTGTAGATGATTCGGCTTCGGCCCTTGCGAATATCCGAGGAATTGTGAGCGACGCGGGATATACGGTTATTACCGCGACTTCCGGCGCAGAAGCTGTCGACAAGGCGATCAACGACAAGCCCGACGTGATCTTTCTTGATGTCGTAATGCCCGAGATGGATGGATACACGGTATGCCGCGAAATACAGAAAAACGAATCGACGCGAAAGATACCTATCGTCTTTGTTAGTGGCAGGAACGGGAAAGCCGATCGTCTCCGGGCCCTGATGCAGGGCGGTAAGGGCTATTTGACCAAACCCTATTCCGCGGACGAGGTTGTCGATCAACTTAGTGCCTTTTGGTAAATGGGCATTCTACCTGCAGGCGGTTGGTACGCGGGGCGATGACGAGAAGGCAGAAAGCATAGTCAGAGGATAGAAGGGTAGGCGACGGCTGCGAAACCGGGGACACATCGGGTCCGTCCAGATCGCGTGCAGCCTTGTTTTAGAAAGGATACGTTAAGGATGAAATCGAATGAGAAAATTCTAGTCGCGACGTTCGGTATCAAAGAGTCTGAAAGGCGGCTCATGCAGACGATCTGTCTGGTTTCAAAAGGTCGCCGGCGCGCGTACGAGCTGTTGGGAGACAACGCCCGCGAAGCTCCCGACATCGTAATCGCCGACGGAGACAACCCGCGAGCGATTGCAGCCTGGCTGCGCTTTAAATCCAGCTATCCGATGGTGCCCGGGATCATCGTGGCACGGAGCCCAGCAAAGGATAGTGAAGATCTCCAGGTCGTCCGACCCATCAAGGCGACCAGCCTGCTCGAGGTGTTGGATCGGACGTCGGTAGGTCGCGAGAACCTAGCAAGCGCGCCCCTCGGGTCTGAAGATATGGCAAAGCAAACATCTGACGTACCACCTCAAAGAAGAGAGATTCCCGTCCGGGCCGACCGGAGACGCTTGACTCTGGGCTCCGGCGGTTAACGACGGCCCCCCGACAGGCAAAGGGGTTAAGCGAGAGTCGGCATCTTTAGGTGGCTGTGTGGATTTGGCGGAGAACGCCGAGCCGACCAACAAGTCCGCCACTGACAGAGCTCACTAAGCCTCGGTTTTCCTTGGACTAAAAACAACTGTCGGCCAGCGGGGCGAAAGGTAACCCTTGGCGCAAGTAGCCTCTAGATCGTGTGCAGTGAAGAAGCTTTACTCCTACGCAAACTGGAAAGGAGCTGTCGCATGGGACGAACCACGGTGCTGATGGACAAACTGAAAAGGGTCCTGAGGAGTCGCCGCCTCACCTACGCCGGGATGGTGCGCAGACTGGGAATAAAAAGGATGAAGCAGAAACAGGTCCTGAGGTGTCGTCACCGCAACTACGCCGCGGTGGCGCGCGGGCTTGAGATGAGAAGGATAGAAGGTCTGGCAGATGCGGCGCCCGTCGTCGATGAACCAGAGCCGTACCGCGTTTGCAGTGAATCCGGAAGCCGCTGAGACTTGCGTTGCAGACCCTTGGGGTCAGGTCTCCTATCGCATGTTCACCTTCTGTTGTGTGCAATGGGAGACCTGACCCCATGACCATGACCCCATGACCACGAGACCCCATGACCACATAGCGTACTAGTGTTCAGCGTTGGACAAACGCTCGGCGCGCAAGCCCTCCTCGTTGGTGTTCGGAAAATCCAGTTCGATGGCCACAGCCGCGCCGTTGTCGCCAGGCAGGAAGCTGACCTCGATGGCGCCGTCCATACTGAGATAGTCCGCTGCTGATTGGGGGAGCAGTTCCATTCGTTCACCAAAGATCTCGCCGTACAGACGCTCGCCCTGCCGCGTGATTCGGATCGCAGGACCGAAGAAGTCCACGGGCTGATAGACGCCCAGGTAGCGTTCATAGACCGCAGTGTCGATGTTGACTGGGGTGACCCGCATCGGTTGCAGGTCAGGCCAGTCGTAGACGGCTGCGATGCCACGCAGTATCTCCAGAGCCAGTTCCTCGCCGTTTTCCGAGTTGGTCATGACTACGGCGCCCTGTCCTCGTTTCGTGTAGGCAAACAGGTGGCAGGTATAACCGCGATTGAGGCCAGTGTGGCTGAACCAGCGGTCGTCACCGGCGCCGCCAAGCGCCAGGCCCAGTCCCCATCCGGCACCCTGATCGGTGACCATCGCGGTGGCCATGACCGGCGACAGGCTCCCTGTTTCCCGACCTGCCAGGCCGTTTTGGACATCCAGCACCAGTCGGGCCAGGTCGCCGGGCGTGGTCCACAGCCCGGCGGCCGCCGATTCCGGATAGGTGTACCAGCCGCCCCCGATCAGCCTACCGCTCTTTTCGTGGCCCCGTGCGGCGCCGTCCTCGAGGCCTTCCGGCAAAGGCTGGGCGAAAGTGCTGTGCGTCATGCCCAATGGGGCCAGGACCTGTTTGCGCATGTAGCTCGCGAACGGCTCCCGGGTTATGTCCTCCAGCAACTGCTGAATCACCACATAGCCGCCCCCCGAGTAGCTCCATGTGCTCCCAGGCGGCGCTCTGACCCGCAGCGGGGCGGAGTTTGCCGGCGGCAGGCCGTCCAATACCTGAAGCAGGGTCGGCGTCGGGTCACCTGCCGGGTAACCCGGAAAGCCGCTCATGTTAAATCCCGCCATGTGGCTAAGCAGGCGGCGTACCGTCACCGGGGTCTCGCGGGAGAAAGTGTTTTGCGGCACTCGCCAGGACACCAGGGTACGGTTGACATCTTCGTCCAGATCCAGCTTTTCCTGCTCTACCAGTGTCAGTGCCCCGACGGCGGTTACCGGCTTGCTGAGCGAGGCGGCCTGGAACAGGGTGTCCGTAGTCACACCCATGTCACCCTGTGCTTCCGTCACCCCGTAGGCCCTGCGCCACTCCAGGGCGTGCCGGTTGATAACGGCAATGCTTAGCCCCGGCACCCGATACTTTTGCATGCGCGCCAGCAGCTGCCGGCCCGACGTGGGGCGCCCCGCGACCACGACCGCCGGTAACAGCCCTGCTTCGACGGCGCGGATGTGCGCCTGCTGTCCCTTTTCTGCGGGCAAAGCGGTGGGGGCCGTCGCGATCAGGGAGGTCAGCAGCAGATGCCTGGCGATCCTCGTCGTCGGTGCCGGGTTCGTGACCCCGTCAGCGAGCAGGGTTTTCCTGTGGGGCCAAAAATTCAAGATGCATGGATGCCGAAAAAAACCGGCAACTTGCCCGATAAACCGATAGGCCACGCCTGACTCCTCAATGTTTGCGGTTCAGTGCTAATAATAACGGATCTGTTTCCACAGTCTGCTGAGCCGTTCATTGCCCTGTCGGATGCTTTGTCTGTTTAAGAGGCCGGTGCGCCGCCGGTCCCGAGCCGGCACGAGCATCACGAATCGCTGAATCGGACCCTTGGTACGACCAAGAAGTCGATGGCTACGGTCTCTTTGACATGCTGATCGCGAAATGACCGCCATGGGGTAGAGGGCACTTCTCTTGCCCGGTAATTATACTTCTCGATCAACCTGGAAAAGGGCTTTCGTGGTGCTTATACTCTCTCCGTCAGCGAGCAGGGTCCCGTTGGTATGACAGGCGCCGAGTGCATTGCCGGTGCAAAGACCCGGCCCGATAACGGACCTCGGAGCTTCTTGCTGCTGATTTTTGCGACTCATTACCTGGTACCGGCTGGTTCGTCGCTTTATCGTCGACGTGCGCATAAATTTCAAGGAGACATGGACATGGGGAAAACTGCGGCATGGATCGGATTGCGAGTCTTGGGAGCTCTCGCAGCACTTGGCTTCAGCGGCCTTGCGTTAGCGTATTGTCCCTCCAATGGCGGCAACACGTCCTACGAGTACATCGATCGAGTGGCTATCAACGGCGACGGTCGCGCGTCGGGTGACGACGGCGGATACGGGGGCTACACGCAGATCCCATTCGAGGCCAGCACAAGAAGCCTGTCCATCGAGTTGACGGCGGGATACCCGGGAGGCTCCAGCTACACGGAGAACTGGAGCGTCTGGATTGACCTGGATGGCAACGGCGCGTTCGATGCGGCAGAGCGCCTTTTCAGCGGCAGCGGGGTCGGCACGGTAAGCGGCACCATCGATTTGCCGGCCGGGGCAATAGCCGGGAGCACCGGTCTTCGCATCAGCATGCGCTGGGGCAGCGCTGCCACCGATCCCTGTGGCACTTTTACTTATGGAGAGGTCGAGGACTACACCATTGTCCTGCCGGAAGGCGGCGGCGATCCAGTACTGGCGGAATTGTTGAACTGTGACGGGGATCTGGTCGAGGGTTTGGCCGATCACGGCGAGATTCAAGTCGGCCGCTCCGAGGATCTGGTCCCTCTGTGTAACGGTTGGGTACTGCTTGGGGACCGCGCCGACAACAGGGTCAAGCTCGTCGATGTGGTGAACGGCTCGGTCGGCGCGACCTACGGGCTGTCGTCGGCACCGGGAGAGCTTGCCCTCGATGCGATCAAGGGGGTGCTCTACGCAGCCCTCGATGGCCAGCCCGCCATTGCCAGCATTGACCTGGATACGGGAACCGTCACGGAGATCGGTATCGATCACCCGGCGATCGATATCGCCGTGGCGGACGACGGGAACCTGCTCGCCATCGTTCAGGCGGGTACGGCCTGGTGGGAGCGACCCATCGCGATCATCGACCCGGAGCTGGGTCAGCTGAGCCTGTTCGAGCCGAGCAGTCAGGCGAGGGGCGCACAGTTGCTGGCCTTCGATGCCGCCAATGGCTATCTATTCACGGGCGACGCTGGTAGCTCGCCGAGCAGCCTGACGCGCTATCTCTATCAAGGTGGTGATCTCGTGGAGGACGAGTACCTGCGGGATGCGGGCTCGAACGGACAGGACCTCGCCGTTTCACCCGACGGCCAGCACCTGGCGTTTGCCTGCGGAGGCGGGAACGGCGACGGATACACCATGTTCGACTTCCCGCCGGATGAGTTCCGCGCACTCAATGGCGAGTGGGATACGGGCGCCTATCCGAGCTCGGCGGATTTCGACGCTGCCTCGAGCCTGTTCGCCGCACTTAACTACGACGAAATGCTGGTATTCGATGCAGGCAGAAAGGTCTTGTTGCACCGTCACAAGCCGACGCTGACCGGCTGTGACTACTCCGATCTGGAAAAGGCCCGCTTCTCCCGTGGAGGTTCGATCCTGTTCGCGTTCACCAACTGCGGCTTCGACGATGATTCCGGAAGGTTGGTCTGGACCCTGCACGGCCAGACCCCGGGGGGAACGGAACAAGCGCAGACACCATGGAGGGACAATGCCGCCGATGCCGTCGTGACGGGAATTGCCTGGAACTACGCCATGGGTTACCACTTTTCGCCGCAGGCCGATGGTAAAGTCACCGCGCTTGGCGGGCTGTTTGAAGGCACCAAGGTAGTGCGCCTCTTCGATCGGAACAGCGGTGCACAGCTCGCGGAGACCACGGTTACCTCGAGCAACGACTGGGCCTACACCGGCCTGGACCAGCCGGTCCCGGTCACTGCCGGAGGCCAATACACGGTAGCGGTCTATCTGGCGGGATCCGGTGGTGCGTACCAACGTTTAACGCAGGCCCTGCCTCAGGTCTACGGGGATATACGCATAGAGGGTTCGACCTATGCCTACACGGGCAGCAATCCTAATGAGCGCCCCGCAGGCTCTGTGACCGGGATAATGTACGGTGTTGCGGACATTGAGTTCGTTCCGGGAAGCGGCTCCGCGCCGCCAGTGAACGCGAGCTGCTACGATGATGTGACCGACGGCTTGGCCAGTTACGGCGAGATCGAGATAGGCCCTTCGTCGGACATGGTCCCGCTGTGCAGCGGACAGGTTCTGCTGGGCGATAGTGCCGACAATGCAGTAAAGCTGGTGGACATCGCCGATGGATCGGTCCGCGCCACCTATCAGCTCACTTCCGCACCGGGCAAACTCTCACTCGATGCGCAAAGGGGCCTGCTCTACGTGACCCTCAACGCAAAGGTCGCCATCGCCGAGATCGACCTGAGTATGGGAACTGTCGCGGAGATCGGTATCGATCACCCGGCGATCGATGTCGCCGTGGCGGACGACGGGAACCTGCTCGCCATCGTTCAGGCGGGTACGGCCTGGTGGGAGCGACCCATCGCGATCGTCGATCCGGAGCTGGGTCAGCTGAGCCTGTTCGAGCCGAGTAGTCAGGCGAGGGGTGCACAGCTGCTGGCCTTCGATGCCGTCAATGGTTATCTAATCACGGGCGACAGTGGTAGTTCACCGAGCAGCCTGACCCGTTACCTCTATCAGGGTGGTGGTCTCGTGCAGTCGCAATTCCTGTCGAATGCGGGCTCGAACGGTCAGGACCTGGCGGTCTCGCCCGACGGCCAGCACCTGGCGTTTGCCTGCGGAGGCGGCAACGGGTCCGGTTATACGATTTTCGACTTTTCGCCCGGCAATTTCACCGTAGTTGACGGCGAATGGAATACCGGCGCCTATCCCGGCTCGGCCGACTTCGACGCCAGCTCAACCCTGCTTGGGGCGCTCAATTACAATGAGATGCTGGTCTTTGACGTAAGCACCAAGGCGATGCTGCATAGCTACACGCCGGCTCTATCAGGTTGCGACTACTCCGACTTGAAGCAGGTCCGCTTCTCGCGTGGCAGTGCGATACTGTTCGGGCGCAGCAACTGCGGTTACGATGATGATTCCGGCAGGCTGGTCTGGAGCCTTCACCAGCAGTAGAGGGCGCAGGGTTGACAAACCGAGGTAGGCGGGCACGCCGCGTCAGGGTGGCAGAGGCTCAGCGTACCGCCTGCGCCGTTCGCACCGTCGCAGCTGCCGGTGAGGAGCCGACATTCAAGCAGCCGACGGCAGCTGATAGAGGCGGCGGCAGCGGCTGTTTCCCTACTGTGTGAAGGGGACGGAGGGACAAAGATTTTTCCTCCGTCTCCTTAACCCACCTTGTCCCAATGCGTTGGACCGACGGAGGGTTATCGGGCAGTCCGATGCACCGCGAATGAGTTGCGCCGGAAGGGCGCCCCTCGCGCGGAAGCATGGAATAACCTGGCCGATTTACCTGATTGCGGGTGGTCGCGTAACTGCTCAAGGGCGCCCCTGGACAGACCTCGATCGCCCGCCCGGCAGGAAGCCGTTTCCGCGCTAAAGGAATCTGCGGACTTCCCGTTAACCTTGTCACAAAGTGAAAACCTTCGTGATGTAATGAATGGCAAATTAGCGTATAATTATATAGCGAAGTTAGGGTAATTTGTGAGAAGATCATGTCTAGATTTGCTGTAAGTGCCTTCGCGGCGGCATTAATGTTTGCCGGTGTAACCCTGGCGGCTGAGCTTACGCCCGAGATGTCCCTTCGAAACTCCGCAGCCGTGGGTGATACGGACAGTGTCCGTGAGCTTATCGACAGCGGCGTCCAAGTCGATGCCCAGAACCGGTTTGGCAAGACTGCGCTGATGATGGCGGTCGAAACCGACAGCATGGAGACGGTGGTGCTGCTGCTGGCCCGTGGCGCGGACGTGAACAAACGCACCCTGGCGGGGTGTACCGCCCTGACCTTTGCCGCCGAGAACGGCCACGCCGCCATCATGGCTCTGCTGCTTGAAACCGGTGCTGATATCACCCTGCGCACCCGCGCCGGATGGAACGCCCTGATGATCGCTTCGCGCTATGGATACACAGAGTTCGTAGATCAACTGTTGTTTGAGGGAGCCGATCCCAACCTGGTGGACAAAGATGGCCAGACTGCCCTGATGTACGCCACGGAAAACGGTCACACAGATGTCGTCAGGCTGCTCGCCAAGGCAGGTGCGGACGTAAATGTCCAGGACAAGGCCGGGTCAACTGCGCTGACCATGGCGTTGGATCGAGGCAACAGGGAGCTGGCACGTGTCCTGCGCAGCTTAGGCGCCGAGCCCACAGCCGGGGTTTTAGGAGGCAAATCCGGCACCGGTCTGGTAGTGAAGTAATCTAAGGGGCCTGGGGGGCGGAAT
>JAAUYF010070582.1_pt1 | contig 10272 bp, 9 predicted proteins | sample 7278051 | NCBI WGS metagenome assembly JAAUYF01 (sample SAMN14350202, study PRJNA611818) | marine sediment metagenome | isolation source: surface marine sediment (0.6m) | place: French Polynesia: Moorea | collected 2018-08 | reverse complement strand
CGTTGTCCTAGCCGGCGGTCGGGCCCAGCGCCTGGGGGTGGAGGACAAGGGTTTGATGGCGGTCGACGGCAGGCCCATGGTCGGGTATGTCCTCGACGCCCTGCGTCCTCAGGTTGGCCCCGTACTGATCAATGCCAACCGCAATGCGGAACGCTACGCCGAATTCGGTTTTCCGGTGGTGCCGGATATGTCCCGTGACATCTTCGGCCCCCTCGTAGGCATGGCCAGCGCCTTGCAGGCTACGGATACGGAGTATCTGCTGACGGTGCCCTGCGACTCCCCCCTGCTACCTCCCAGCCTGGTGCAGTCCCTGTATGTCAGGCTGATTCAGGAGGGGGCCGAGATCAGCGTCGCCCATGACGGAGAACGTATCCAGCCGCTGTTCGCGCTGTTGAGCCGGGCGCTTCTCCCGAGTCTGCTGAATTACCTGGAAAACGGCGGACGCAAGATCGATACCTGGTACGGCCAGCGCCGTGTGGCCGTCACCGACTTTTCGGCGTTTCCACAGGCGTTTCTCAATGTCAATACCGCCTCGAATCTTGTTGAACTGCAGCGCTTATTGCGTGAACGAGAACACGGCGGAACGGCGGGCGCTCATCCAAGCCGGGATATTTAACCGCAGCGTCCGCAGAGGTAAGCAGATAAACGGCTGTTCCGGATCCGGGTTCTTGTCGCGAAGTTAATGCTGCTTTGCAGAAAAATCCGTTTGATGCCGATGTGCCCGTAAAGCCGACAGACACGTTGCGTAACTCTGGGTTCTCTGTGGTAAATACCTCTTGCTTCACTGGCGCAACCCCAGTATGTTCGTGTAAATCTTGCCAGGCTTGTCTGCTATAAATTAACTTGTAGTCCGGAAACGCCCATGCCTGGTGATTTATGCGGGCTAGCTTGTTGAAAGGGCCAGAAACGAGCGAATAACCATACAACAAATTACGTTGTTAAGCCGACATCAGGGGGGATGTCCTCGACCTCGTTGTAAAGGGGGGACACACTGAGGGGGAAAAACATGCCAGTTTCCACAGCGTCGGATGCGCGGAGAAATGCCGGATTGCGGGATCGCTTCGGGCGGCGCGTAACCTATTTGCGGGTATCGGTCACCGATCGCTGCGATTTTCGCTGCGTCTATTGCATGAGCGAAAAGATGCGCTTCCTGCCGAAGGCGCAGATCCTCACCCTCGAGGAGATCCTGCGTACGGCGCGCGCCTTCGTGGAATCCGGAGTGGGCAAGATCCGGATCACGGGGGGAGAACCCCTGGTGCGGCGCAATGTCCTGTGGCTGCTCGAGGAGATTGGCAGAATCCCGCAGTTGAGGGAACTTGTCATCACGACCAACGGATCACAACTCGCTCGCATGGCCGGGGATGTTCGCCGGAGTGGCGTAAGACGCATAAATATAAGTCTCGACAGCCTGCAGCCGGAACGTTTCCGTCGCATGACGCGCAACGGCGATCTTGACCGGGTGCTCGCGGGTATAGACGCCGCCATCGCGGCGGGTTTCGAGCGCGTCAAACTGAACGTAGTGGTCCTGAAAAACCGCAATCACGACGAAGTCACCGATCTGGTTCAGTTTGCGGTCGACCGGGGTATCGACATCAGCTTCATTGAGGAAATGCCCCTCGGCGCGGTCAGCGACCATGACCGCCTGGAGGTCTTCTACCCCAGTCACCAGATCCGCTCTGATCTGGCGCCGCGGTTCAGCCTGGTGCCGACTACCAAGTCCAGCGGGGGACCCGCCCGGTATTACCAGGTCGCCAGCAGCGCGACGAATGTCGGCTTTATCTCGCCCCACAGCCACAACTTCTGCGACAGCTGCAACCGGGTTCGCCTGACCGCGGAAGGCCGCCTGTTGCTGTGCCTCGGTCAGGAACATTCCGTGGATCTGCGGCGCGTGCTGCGCGCCCATCCGGATGATGACAGGCGCCTCAAACAGGCCATAGTCAAGGCTATGGATATCAAACCCCGCGGTCACGACTTCGACTTGAATGAGAAACCCATTCTTTTGAGACACATGAATATGACGGGCGGTTAGCCCGGATTCCCCCGTTGACCGATCCAGTCTCAATTTCCGTTACCGGCGTCATTCTGGCCGGCGGCCGCGCCCGGCGTATGGGCGGACAGGACAAGGGCCTGCTGCCGCTGCTCGGCCGCCCCATGATCGAGTATGTGTTGGACGCCCTCAGCCCTGTGGTAGACCGCCTCCTCATCAATGCCAATCGAAACGAGAAGCTCTACGGCCGATATGGTGTTCCCGTAATACCCGACCTGGTTCCGGACTACGCCGGCCCGCTCGCCGGCATCGCAGCCGCCATGGCTGCGGCAGATACGGACTATGTGCTGAGTGTACCCTGCGACGGACCCGTGCTGCCGGGCGGTCTGGTGTCACGCCTGGCCGAGGCATTGATCAGGCACCGGGCTGATATAGCCACCGTCCACGACGGAACGCGCCTGCAGCCTGTTTACGCGCTGCTCTCGCGAGGCCTGTTGAGCAGCCTCGACGCGTACCTGGAAAATGAGGGCCGCAAGATAGATCGCTGGTACCAGCAACATCAATTGACCATTGTTGATTTTTCCGACCAGCCGGACGCCTTTGCAAATATCAATACATCGGACGAATTGCTGGCGGCCGAGACCCGGCTGGCGGAAGCCCTGTCCTCTAAAGGTGACCTCTGATGAACAGCCCGCACTCCGGTCCCACAAGCTGCCAGGACGAGAACGATCCCGGCACCCTTGCGGTTAGTGACGCTCTGGCCTTGGTCATGGATCGGGCTGGCGAGGTGGCCGGCACGGAGAAGGTGTCGCTGCGCAGCGCCTTGGGCCGAGTGCTGGCGCAGGCCTTGATATCCTCTCTTGACGTGCCCGCCCACCGCAACTCCGCCATGGATGGGTTTGCACTTTCCGGGGCCGACTTGCCCGAGAGTGGAGCCGCGGAGCTTCGCGTCCTCGGCACCGCCTATGCCGGCACCCCTTTCAGGCGTGACGTCGGTGCCGGGGAGTGCGTGCGCATCATGACCGGCGCCAAGATGCCGGCGGGTACGGACACGGTGGTAATTCAGGAGAAGGCCGAGCAGACCCATGAGCGCATCCGCATAACAGCGGACAATAAAAAGGGTCAGAACGTGCGCGAGGCCGGTGAGGATATTGCCGCCGGCGACACCGTGCTCGAGCCCGGGACGCGGATCGGTCCCGCGCAGCTCGGCCTTCTGGCATCGCTGGGGGTGGCCGAGGTGCCAGTCAAGCGTCGGCCGCGCGTGGCTTTTTTTTCCAGTGGCGACGAGCTCAGATCCCTGGGGGAACCCCTGGAAGAAGGAGAGATCTATGACAGCAACCGATATACGCTGTATGGAATGCTCAACGAACTGGGTGTGGATATCATCGACCTGGGGGTCATTCGGGACGAGCGGGAAGCGATTCGCGGCGCCCTCGAAGAGGCGGCGGGTCAGGCGGATGTGGTGCTGACCACCGGCGGTGTATCCGTGGGCGAAGCGGACTACCTGCAGGACGAGGCCGCTAGGCTCGGCGAAATCCTGTTCTCAAAGGTCGCCCTCAAACCCGGCCGTCCGCTGACATTCGGGCGCGTCGCCAATGCTTTGTTCTTCGGCCTGCCCGGCAATCCCGTTGCGGTCATGGTGGGCTTCTACCAGTTCGTCCGCCCCGCCCTGAAACGCCTGATGGGGGACGCCTCGGTTGGCCCGCCCACGTTTCTCGTAAGGAGCGCTGCAAAACTGAGGAAGGCCCCCAACAGAACGGAAGTACAGCGGGGCGTGCTGGAACTCGACGCGAATCAAGAGCTCACAGTGCGTTTAGCCGGGCGCCAGGGATCGGGTATTCTGAGCTCCATGAGCAAGGGGAACTGCTTGATTCTGCTGCCGCATGGTGGGCCGCCGGTAGATCCCGGCGACATGGTCGAGGTGCAGCCGTTCGATATGCTTCGCTGGTGAAAGCGCCGGAGGCGCAGCCCGATCGTTCCAAAAACCGAACAGGACAGACCATCATACCAGCGACTACGCCTTTTTCCGGCCAAAGGCGTTGTTTCGAAGCACTTTAATCTTAAGGAACCTCTGAAAAATCCATCCCTGGATTTTTCAGAGACGGGAAGCGAAAAACGCGGTTTCCGCTTCCCTTCGTTTTCAATCGCTTACAGCGACTGAAAACGGCAGCACATCCTGTGCTGCCGGAAACTCTGAATTAATCAGAGTTTCCTTAACTTTCGGTCCGCCTGGCGCAATATGCCGGCTAGATACCGAGAACTTCAACAACGTCCTCGCTTAGCAACAACTCTTCACCCCTATACACTTGGAGATTGCCCGGTGGAGTTGCTGAAGTTCCGGTAACGTTAACGTAGCAAATATACTTACACTGACCGTTACTGCTTATGTAATGGTGATTTCCACCGCTACCGTCCATCCTCAACTCTCCATTGGTTAGGATTAAATCTGGTTCTTCATCAAGCGTTTTGTTCTTCGACCAGGCAGCGTATCCATATTCGCCTTCCCCTAACTCATCAATTCTCATGTGAAAACGAATAGTTCTCCATTCTAAGATCGGCTCCCCAAATATCTTTACCGACTCATGCAACCTTTGTTTGTCGGAGCTTATGATTTTTTTTCGGAGAATTTTCTCCAATCCTAGCCAAATCTCGATCAAATACTTCATCAGATCTTTCAATCATTTGTGACCTATCGCGGATTGCAGGTATTGGTTTTTGTCTGCGAAGCGGATATGAAACCACGTCTGCTATTGTATCGCTATTCTGCTCTTTGAAGAGGTCAATTATCAACTGAACCTCGTCCATGTACTTGTCATCCACACCATATGCACTCAGGGCCAATATACAGCTAAGGCATGTGGCTAAGATTCTTCTCATCTTGAGTCTCAACGTTTTCGATATCCCCTCAGACGCAAGTGCCCCTCGAGTCTGCATCTTTGCGAGCAATGCACCGGCGAGAATCCCCGGCCGGCTCTTAATGCCGGCAGCCTCACAGCCCGGCAACACGCACGAGCATCAACGTAGATGAATACTCAGGTGGGCCAGTGGATTCAGGAGAACAAATCCGTTTCCTGGCGGTTGCCTGAAGCAGCCTGAATAACATTTCGCCAGGCGCATTGTCACACCAAACGCCGAAGACTTGAATCTATCAGTAAGCGAACGAAATTTTCTGTTGGACTGAACCCCAGCTGCTGCTCCCACTCTTCAGACAACTGTGGAGTAAGATTGTTTTCGATCACCAAAAATCCTGCTTTAGTCTCGATAACATCAAGCGTATTCAAGTCCGCTTGCAATGCCTTTGATGTAGCCAAAGCAATATCCTTCAATTGATCGGGAACTTCCTTGATCGGGATATTCTTCGACCCCAAAGAGGCACTGGCGAGCCACGCGCGCCCATCATCGGTTGGAATAAGTGTTCTGCCGTGCGCATAGGCCAGACAATTGCCGACAACACATACTCGATAATCGTAGGCACGGGAACTTTCTATAAACTCCTGTAATATTATTTTTCCTTTGTAGTCATTACTGCTGCGTATGACTTCTATGGCATGACTGACTTCTGTCAGTGAACTGCATTTCTTTAGATCTACGCCTCGCCCCCCGGTGTCTCTTTTGACAATTATCGGGCAGCCTCCGAGCAAGTGAATAATCTCCGTTAGAGCAGAATCGGCGTCAACCAGTATGGTATTTGGTGTTGGTATACCGGAGGCAGCCATCAATAGATATGCATGATATTTACTGTAATCAGATAACGTCGCAGCGTATGAATTGATTACACTAATCCCGGCATTGCACAACTCGGACAACAAATTAATGTTTTTTTCCAGAATAAGATAATCCCTGTTTGCGACCGAGGCATAAACCCGGTTCAACACGAGCTTGGGATTCTTCGTTAGTATCTCACCTGAGGAGATATCTCTGATATCTGCATATTCGACAGCATAACCTTCGCGTCTTAAGATCTCGTATATTTTTTTTTCGGTCCATTCGAGATCATGTATTAAGACTATAACGTCCATTATTAGCAATCCTAACGCACTAAATGTAAAAAGACATACTCTTGTCTAACCTGTCATCACAACTCCCTCTGTAAAAGATGAAACATGAGGATATCAAAGATTATAAAAAACTTCCGCAAGCCGCCCCTTCGATTGCCTTGATCAAGCGCTGCGGTGCGATTGACCAGGGCATGCTATTCTGGTCCCGATTATTGAACAATACCGGCTTTGTCTTCAATGGAAAACGGTAGAGCATATGTGTGGTCTCGTCGCAATTTACAAAAACTCGGAACGGCCGATGCAAGCGCGGGTATTAGAAGAGATGACCAATACACTGATACACCGCGGACCGGATGATTATGGATTTTCATTCATAAATCCCAACTCCGACATTTCCTGGCGAGAGAAAACGCCAAAGGAGTTGACGGGGAGGGGTGTCGCATTGGGCCACAGGCGATTGAGCATCATCGACCTGTCTAGTGCAGGACGACAACCGTTTTTCAGTCAGGACAGGCAGTTGTGCCTGGTATTCAATGGCGAGATATTCAATTACATAGAGCTTAGGAGTGAATTAAAGAGTTTGGGATATCGCTTCAATACGAATACCGACACGGAAGTACTGCTGAATGCCTTCCAGCATTGGGGACCGGCTTCATTCAATAGGCTGAATGGGATGTGGGCGGTCGTTTTCTGGGACAACCGTACAAAGCAGTTGATAGCCTGCCGCGACCGATTCGGCATAAAGCCGTTGTTTTACGGCAAAATTAAAGAAGATTGGGTGTTTGCGTCAGAGATCAAAGCCATACTTAGGTATCCGCAATGCAAACACCAGCCCAATGCGTCGTCGGTAATGTCTTTTTTGTATACCAGGTTCAAACCGCGGCCGGGAGTCACATTCTTTGAAGGAATAGACGAACTCGAGCCGGGACACTATTTGACAATTCAAGACGCAAGCGTGAGAAAACTGAGATACTGGAACCTGTCACGCGAGCCTCGACACAATAACGGACGGTTCGTCGAAAAAGTCGAAGAATTAAGACACCTTATAGATGATTCGGTGAAACTGAGACTGCGGTCAGACGTAAAGATAGGCACCATGCTTAGCGGCGGAATTGACTCCACCAGCATCATAAGTACGGTGCATAAAGCTTTGCCACCAAACATGCAGACCCGTGCTTTTGTCGGCAGGCCGATCCAGGCATTTCATGCCAGTTTCCCCGAACTGCCGACAGACGAACAGAAAAACGTGGAGCTTATCTGCAAAGCGTTGAACCTTGCCGTAAATTACGTATTTCCTATGCAGGAGGAAAACATTATCGATCTCTTCCAAACTGCCTTGCAGCACATGGAGGTGCCGTTTCACAATCCGGTGCCGATGGTGCATTCTCTATTGATGCGAAGCGCAAAAGCCAATGGCGTCACAGTGGTGCTGAACGGCCATGGAGCAGATGAGATGTTTGCAGGCTATCCGGCCGACTATGCTCCCCTGGCACTGCATGACATGTTGGTCGGCTTTAACTGGATTGACGCCTACCGGCACATTAATGAATGGCATCGAAATTATCATGCAAGCAGGGTACAGTTAATAAAAGAAGCGATCGAACTCGTTGTACCTAGAGTGTTATTAAAGAGAAGGCATCAGCAGGACCACCCGGAATTGCGGCATGCGGCAGCCATCCCATACCCGGGAACTGGAGAGAAGAGACCGTTTAAGAACAAGCTGGACTACCGATTGAGAAGGGATTTTTCGCGACGTATTTTGCCTAATTGGCTGCATATGGAAGACAAGATAAGTATGGCAAGTTCCATAGAAGCACGTATTCCGTTCCTGGATTATCGCCTCGTTGAATTTGCGTTCTCGCTTGATGCCACCGCGAAGATGCAGAGGGGCCTGTCTAAGTACATACTGCGCCAGGCCATGAGAGACCGCTTACCACGTGAAATTGTAGAGGATACCCGGAAAGTGCCTTTTTCGGGGCCCGAGAAATTCTGGCTACAGAATCCTCTTAAGGATATGCTGGCACAACTGCTCAACCGCCGGGACGTTAGAGTAGGCGAGTTTGTGGATCCTAAGCTGCTGCAACAACGACTGCATAGCTTCTTCAAGGAAGGCAGATCGCTCGATGCTCCCCTGATCTGGAGAGCGTTCAGCGCGGAGATGTGGCTGCAAAAGTTCATAGGGTGATCGGGGTAGTCAAATAATCTGGCGGAGTACGGGGGGCAATAGAGAATGACACTTTGCATTCCCCCTGCGTAGAATCTCATGGAAACAGGTATACTGTCCCGCAGCTTCAAAAAAGCAGCTTCCAAAGAATCGGTAGAAGGAGTGCCGTTGCAAGGGCATTGAGACCCATGGCCAGGCCGGAAAACGCACCGGCCAACTCGTTTACCTGCAGAGCACGGGCTGTGCCTATGCCGTGGCTCGCAGTGCCTAATGCCATGCCAAGCGCGGACCCATTCGGTATTCTAAGCAGGTGCAGAACAAATGGACCGAGCGTGGCGCCGGTAATGCCAGTTAGTATGACCAGCACCGCTGTCAGTGACGGCAGGCCACCCAGTTGTTCGGAAATGCCCATCGCCACCGGCGCGGTAACGGATTTCGGCGCCAATGATATGATGGAAACCGGCTGTGCGCCGAGTAGCCAGGCAATCAGAATCGCACTGGTGGCTGCAGTAATGGATCCGGCTGCGAGACTCGCGGAAACAGCCAACGCGGATTTCCTCACGCGGTCGAACTGGCGGTAAAGCGGAACAGCCAATGCAACCGTAGCCGGGCCGAGGAGGAAATGTACGAATTGAGCCCCTTCAAAGTAGGTACTGTAGTTCGTCTTGGTCCCATACAGGATGCCTACAATGGTTATGACACTCAGGAGAACAGGATTCAGCAGCGGATTCAATCGGGCTTTTCTGTAAAGGGCGGATGCCGCTACGAATACCGCCAGCGTAAGCGTCAGATGCAGCAGGGGGCTTGCGCTGAGGTAGACCCATATATCGCGAAACTCCTGCATCAGACCTAGCCTTCCTCTGATTGGTTGCTGGACGCAATTCTGCCGACAAATACCATAAGCAAAGCCGTCACCAACACCGTTAACAGGGTGCTTGCTACCAGAGCGACGGATAAAGGCCAGAGGTCAGTGCCGAGCAGCTCAAGGTGAACCATCACTCCGACACCGGCGGGAACAAACATTAAAGAGAGATTGTTTAACAACGCGCCTGAGACATGGCCCAACTGATCGGGCACTGTGCCTTTGATCAATAGCAGCGTAAACAATAACACCATGCCCACAACCGGGCCGGGAAACGGAACATCCAGCGTTGTTACGATAATTTCGCCAATCAGTTGGCAAAAAAGTATAAGGGTGAAATACTCAAGCATTTAAACGCCCTTTGTGACTGAACACAGCGAGTTACCAGAACCTATCTCATAATCCCGCGCAAGCCGTGAGCCAAAATCCCCGCGGGCGCGGCCGCGGGGGATTATGAGATAGGTTCTAAGAAAGCTCAACTTCGTCGATTCTTGTTCGGGTTGAATCTGTAGGACTTAAGCCGATATCCGTATTCGCAGGCAAACCAGTCTGCGAAGCGTTCGCATCGCTTTGTAGACTGATCCGTGTGGAAACGATCGACATGGTGGCCGATTTCATGCATGAGCACATCCGCAAGAAAGAACTGTTTTAAGCTTGCTTCATTAAAAATTACTTCCAGTCCTTTTGCTGTGGTTTTTATTGCAGCGCCCGCTCTCTTGTATTCCTGGATAATATCGGGTCGAGGCGTTTTCTTAGTGAAAACGACATGGAGCAGATATTTTGGGAAAGCATGCAGATATATCTTATTATTTGTGTAGCAGCCATATCGGAATAGGCTACTAAGAGAAACTTTACTTTGTTTTTTTGTGCCCCTGAGAAGATAAATGCTGTCTAATCCGCGAAGGTAAGTCTTCGGGACAGTAGCCAATGAATCCAGTATATCGGCTGTACCGAATGGTCGGATAAAATCATTATGTAGGTCTAACGAGAAAATTCGACAGACGTCGTTATCGTCTACATTAAAGATACAGGCCGGCTTTAAGTCGTCTGGTAACGCCCGTAGTTCGGAGACATAAGGATTGAAGTTGGTCCAATTGGTAAATTTTGAACCGGAATAGATCTTCGATCTTTCTCCACCTATTCGCTGGGTTGGTCGCATCTTCAATGTATTATCTCCGAACTTCTGGCAATTCGGGACCTAGCCCTATTGTTCGCGCTTGGGTACTTGACCGGAGGCAGCAGACGGGCGTCTCCTTTAGCT
>JAAUYF010089058.1_pt1 | contig 10313 bp, 19 predicted proteins | sample 7278051 | NCBI WGS metagenome assembly JAAUYF01 (sample SAMN14350202, study PRJNA611818) | marine sediment metagenome | isolation source: surface marine sediment (0.6m) | place: French Polynesia: Moorea | collected 2018-08 | reverse complement strand
GCCTGGACTGAGCAATAGGTGCTCTTGGCCGAGCCCGGGGGAGCCGTCAGAAGGAGCCGGGTAACCGGCTCCCCCCAACGGTCCTTCGGGTGGCGAGGATGATCGAGAGGCAACAGAAGCTCGTCAATGGCGTTCGTAATCAGGCGATGGTGCTTGTCCGGCGGGTAGAGGAAGTCCAGGTGCTGCGAGGTCACCATGTAGTTGGCGTAGGCGTCAATGGACTCTAGCGCCATCCGGCGCCGGATAAGCTCATTGGCTAGGGTCTGCGGATCCAACTACCACCCGCCCCGCTGCAGCCGCTCCTGGTACCGTCGCCAGTTCGCCCGGTTCTCTTCGTAGTTTTGGTGCCTTTCCCGACGTAACTCCCGTCGCTCCTGACGCTCCATGATCCTGGTCTGCCTACGCTCCTCCTCGAGCATGTCCGAGCGCCAGCCGCTGTAGCCATCCCGGTCGTAATCGTAGTCTCGTGCGGGAGCCTCGGTTACCCAGAGCACCGCGAAAAAGACACCCAGGACAAGCCAACCGGCTCTCCAAACCTGTGCCAGCGAAGGCACCCCATTCTGATAACGTCGTTCTTTCATGATGTTCTCCTATGAATCTCCTACACGTACAAGGACGAGATCGGCTCCTTCCGCCGTTACACTGGTAAACGTATCTCCGCCCCCGATTTCAATCCGAAACCAGTTCCCAACGCGGCTTGGCAGCACATCCAAGATAGCGCTCAAAACGCCTAAAGCACCTTCCTGATCTCTTCCTGCGTAAAGGGGTATCGTTTCAAATGCCACCCCGTCAGTTTCATCGTAGAGCCGAATGGTCGTGTATCGTCCTAAATTCGAGCTAGTGAATCCGATGTTCACTGTTACCGAAAAGGTCCACACACCCTCTCGATTGATCTGAAACCGATTGTTTGCGGGGTCCTGTACCACGTTCACCAGGTTATTAACTGACGCCCCTGTCCAAGGGTAGGTATCCCACCCGGTGTCTAATACACCGTCTCCCAAGATCACAGAGCCTGTTTGATTCAGACCACCGTAGCCCCCGGGTTGAAAAGCCTGAGGATACCGTTTCACATGACCGTAAAGAAACGGCTCTGTGCTACCCTCCTGCAGCACCACCCAGACGTTCAAGGTGTAACCTGGCTCGAGCAACAACGGCACCAGGTTGACCTCGATGTTCTTGCCTTCCGCGGTTGCCGGGATGTCTCGCCGGTCAACAAAAACAGGCACCCCCGCTCCGCTGTACTCGAACCACAAGGTAATGGTGTTCGAGTTCGGGTTAACCACCATCAAACCATCCACCAAGTCAATGCTTCCCGAGTCTTGCGGGTTAGCGTGGATGACTTTTCCCGGAGACACGAGGCTATCAAGCTTTACGGGCGCCCCTCCCACGCTTGCGGACAAAGCTATCGGCGTGAATCCGTTGCTCACGTCAGCAGCCTCCCTGCCTGACGCTCCTCGAAGCACACCCGTTCCTCGTGCTCAGCCTGCTTGCCCGGGTTGAAAAAGCTCGTTGGGCGATAGTAGCCCATGCACCGGGTCCACACCTCGCACCGGGTGCGTTCTTCCTGCGGAAGCTCTTCAATCGTCATATCTATTCTCCACTAAAAGGTGCTTGGTCACCTGCCGCTTAACGGTCAAACCTTCTAAAGCGCGCTGGCCACGGCAGGGACCAAGCGTGATGGTCACTGTAAGATTCGAACCTACACCCGGGTTGCGCGGCCCAGTCTATCCAATTGAGTTTAAGCAACCATCGGTTTTGCCTTCTGATTGGCTTGGCACCGGCTACATATGCCAAACCGTGTAGCCTTGCGCACTTGTTGCCAGAAGGCAGACCGATAGTCACTCAATCATCATACTCGTTGTCTCCTCGCCACCTCTCTATGGCCCATACGAACACCGCGCAAGTCGTGCTGAAACACAGGAGCATCCAGGCCGGAATGTTAAGACTCACAATAAACTCTCCGAGGTTCGAATGGCTGCTTGATAACGTTTCTCCGCTAGTCGAAGTTCCTGGCGGATTTCCTGTGCATCCAGCATGGCAGCCCGTACCAGCTCCAAGGTGTTCGGGTGACTCGATTTCTCGAACTCTGCATTAAGTTTGCGGTATTCCTCCACCGCGGCGCTGAAACGTCCCCGTGCGTCTGATAGCGCTTTTTGCGCTTCAGCTAGTTCGGTAAGGCACACATCCTGCGGGTGCGGCTGAGGGGCTCTACGCTGGTGATGCTCGGCAATCGCCACCCGGGCTCGTTCAAGATGGGTGCTCATGGATCCTCCAGCAGCTCACCCCACGCCCACGAGTTCGCGGGTATGGTTTTCCCGGTGCGATTGATGGTGTTAGGGATCCCCGGGCTCATGTTGGAACCCGGCGGAATGTCTACCGGAACTTTCACAAATGCCGCCCGAGAGGTGAAGGGTTTCTCGGGTAAGTCACCCGCTTCCATCTTGATGGGCTGTTGAAGGATCTCATCCTCGCCGAGATGCATCGTCGGCTGAGGTTTCCTCTCATGCTCGCTCCAACTGGAAACAGTCGGTGAATAGTCCCCGGTGTTGATACCGATACCGATAGCGTTTCCCCCCGCCAGGTTCATCCCACCGGACCAATCTGCACCTGATATTTCCTGCGCCCTCCCCGGGTTGAGGTTGAGATAAGCAGTGCGTCTGTTCTGGGCCATTTACGCATTTACCTCGTGTTGTATGGACATAGAGAAAGCATACCACATGCTTACTTGTTGTCTAGTCCTGTTCTTACTACAGAACGATAGCCACTCCCAGCACCGTCAACAAGATGATGCCCGCTATGGCTAGCCAGTGAGCCCAAACCGGCATGTTCTCTCCACCGTACTGTTGCTCTTTCAATTGTCGCTCCCATTGCCGTTTCTCATGCTCTTCCAACAACTGCTTCCATTGCCGCTTCCTGTCCATCCTCTTTCCCTTGCCTGCCCGCTCCCTTCCAAGTCTAACTGCCTTGTTTTCGGTTACCAGTGGGTTTTTGTATGGACATACAGTTAGCAGTATAGCAACCCACTTTTTCAGCAGTTTTGTAGCAAAGTTACAAGCAATTTGAACCGTAATTACAAGCAATTTGGATGTGTAATGACGAGCAAATTAGCAGATTTGGGTGCGTTTGTTTGGGTGCCTTTGGCTGGACGAGCAAATTAGCAAAAGTAGCCCTGTTTGTTTGGGTGCCTAATTAAGCCCCCGCAAATGCCTTTTCCAAGGGGGGAGGGGGGCATTTCGACGGAGCCCGTCGCCGGGCACCCGGGCCCGGGAGCCCTGCCCCTCGCCACTGCAAGCAGTGTGCCAAGCTACGAGGCTGTCTTCGCGCAGCTGACACCTACCCCAAGACACCCCAGCGATACCCGTTTTTAAAGCCACGAGGTTGCCCGCTGCCGGGCTATCGGCTCTGAGGGCATAGCTACCCAGGGCCACGGCCCTGGGAGCCGGCAGCGGGCAGCCTAAGGCTTCGAGGATCGCCACCTCGGCGGAGAGTGCAACGGAATCAATGGGTTACAGGTTTCGTACAAAAAGCTTGCAAGAACACCGGTTCTTACAAGAATTTTGTCAATGTGGGAACAGCGGGAAGAATCAAAGACTTAGCTGTTTTGCTAAATTCCTTAGCAAAATAACCCTAATAAAATCAACGAAGTGCAAAATCCTTGTTTTGTCACAGTGGGAACAGTGGGAACAGTGGTTTTCTATGTTTACCCCAGTCAATACACAAACTTTTATATACTTTTCCCCGCCCCTTTTAGTACATACCCTTTTACTGTGTCAATGTGACAATAGTAGTAATAACAATAGGTTGCGCGTGTCACAGTGGATTTTAGCTCACTGTTCCCACACTGTGACACTGTTCCCACATTCGTACAAAAATGGTGCTAAAACAAAATGTGCCGCAAAAAGAAAGCCCCGCGGTGGCGGGGCTAAAGTGAAGTTGCCACATTGCGTGGCGAGGTAGGATTCAGTCGAAAAGCTTGGTTAAGGTGTCAATCTGAAAAGGTAACGTTGCCCCTCGCAGGTCCGCCCCTCGTAGGTTTGCCTCTGTCAAGGTTGCCCCTTCCAGGTCTGCCCCTTCCAGGTCTGCCCCTCGCAGGTCCGCCCCTTGCAGGTCTGCCAATCGCAGGTCTGCTCTGTACAGGTCTGCCCCTTGCAGGTCTGCCTCTGTCAAGGTTGCCCCGCGCAGGTTTGCCTCTGTCAAGGTTGCCCCTTCCAGGTCTGCTCCTTGCAGGTCTGCCCCTCGCAGGTCCGCCCCTCGCAAGTTTGCCTCTGTCAAGGTTGCCCCTTCCAGGTCTGCTCCTTGCAGGTCTGCCCCTCGCAGGTTTGCCAATCGCAGGTTTGCCAATCGCAGGTTTGCCCCTTGCAGGTCTGCTCCGTACAGGTTTGCCCCTTGCAGGTTTGCCCCTTCCAGGTCTGCTCCGTACAGGTTTGCTCCGTACAGGTTTGCCCCTTGCAGGTTTGCCCCTTCCAGGTCTGCTCCGTACAGGTTTGCCCCTTGCAGGTTTGCTCTGTACAGGTTTGCCCCTTGCAGGTCTGCCCCTTGCAGGTCTGCCCCTTGCAGGTCTGCTCCGTACAGGTTTGCCCCTTGCAGGTTTGCCCCTTCTAGGTCCGCCCCTTGCAGGTTTGCCAATCGCAAGTTTGCCCCTTGCAGGTTTGCTCCAGGTCCAATCTCATAACCTTTAACTTTCATCTGATGTCCTCCTATTGAAACAATCGCGTTAGCCGATCACCCACTGTGCCGATGAGCCACACCACGCCGAACAAGGTGACAAGGACGGCCGCCAAGGCGAGGGAGATAAGTAGTCCGATTAGGTTGTGCATCCTCTGTTCTCCCAAAAGGGGTCGTAGGCGAAAGGCACATCAAACCACAGCTTCCCATCCAACTCCGAACGGAACAGCGATGCCTGTCGATTGTGTGCTCTAAGAATGCGCTTGGCGGTATCCGTAGCCCGGATATACAAATCAGACTCATGACTATCCAACTGACAACCGGCCGCCTTTAAGTCTTCATAAAGGGTCATAACCTAGTCCTCCGCTCCGATGTCTCCCGCTACATGGTGCCGCAGCACACTCCCACGCGGCAGCTGCCGGGCGAACGCCCGGAGGTGCTCAGCATCATCCACTGAGCCCTGAGCCCGCGTAGCGTCCCAATGGAGCCGCACATTGCCGCCAGCCGCGTAGCAACCCGCTTGCGTCGGTGTCCCTACGTGTTTGGCGCCTGGCCCATGAGCGTAGAAGGCCACGACGTAGTTTCGCTGTGGTCGGGCGCACAAGGGACCTTTAGCACCGCCGCACGTAGCACACGTTACGTTCTGGTACTCAGCCGGGCACCGGACCAGCCTCAGACCGTCTACGCGCCACACACGGCGCTCTGAGCCCTTGGGCAGGGCTATGACAGTGGGCAGACCAGCGTTCATGGCAGACTTCGCCTCCCCCAAGTTATCGGCCGAGTAGTTGACCACAGTGGTGGGCTTGCGAGTCACCAGGCGGTCGCGATAGTCCTGTATCCAGAGCACAGGATTGAAGTGCGTGTAAACAAAGCTATGACCGCCACGGGGAACCGCGGCAAGCATGGCTTGAAAGTAATGCCGGTCCACAGTCTGAACCGACAGCTTAGGTTGCGGGTTCAACGGGCAATCAGTGGGACAAGTCGAAAAGATAGACTTGGACCCACTGCGATAGGTGACAGCACAGCCAGAGGTTTTCTTTGCCATGCTCATTTTGACAGTCTTAAGCATAGCTAGATCCTCGCGGGCATGAGGGTTAAACGAACGTTGGTAAGCTCAGGCTTCTGATACTGGACACCTATGGCGTTAAGCTGGCCATTGAACTCGAACGTTGTGATGCAGTAGTCGAGACCCGCCCACCTCGCTGGCTTAGCGACATACTCGGCATTGAAAGCTATCTCGGCAACGGCTTGTGTGTCTCCCGAATAGATAACTCGATCATAGTCTGGGAAACGACCGTCAACGGGTGCAAGGGCTATCTCTTTCCATTGTCGGCCACCTTTGCCACAGTTGTAACGTAGTTCCCTCTTGCCGCAATCGATGTAAACAGTGTCGCCTGTATTGCTAATTGCCTTTGGTAACCTGGCAAAAAGGAAACCCTTCAACGGGCCGTGCATGTCAGGTTCCGCGTCATTGCCGCCTTCTACCTTTTCCAACGGTGCCATAGCGAGTACATGTCCATTCGTCGCCACTAATCGGTTGTTGGTAACGTCAACAAAAAAGCTATTAAGGTAATAGCGAACATCGTTAGCCGCCGAACAAGCCATGACAGCATTAAAGGACTGAGGGTTAATCGTGTATAGCATTGTGATGTTCTCCGATTAAGTAGGTGTTAGCATTCTAGGTTGTCGTAGCCGCTGAGCTCGTAGCAGTCGACCCAACTAGCCTCGCAATCGGGGTTGTTGCACGTTACTTTCTGAAAAGCCTGCCTCCCATCGATATCAACAGAATCTCCCGTGATATCTCGTCCACGACACACCGGGCAAATAGCAGCATTACGTTGCGCGTACTCGGCTGGCGTGAGTGGTGGGTGCCTCTCGGGAAGTTCCAAAGGCTTGCGGTTCTCGTCATGCCAAGTAACGAAAACCATCCCCGGATAATCAACGGAAGTACCCCGTTCGATTGCATGAAGGTGCCCGGTGTTAGCTTCCTGTAGGCCAGACTCGAAAGCGAAAGCTTCCTGATGGGTATCAAAGTATCGGGTGAGTTTCATGTTGATGTTCTCCTATGACACGTAGAACATAAGTTCTTCGGCGCTATAGACCGCCACGGCGCCGCATTCTTCGCAAGTGTATCCCCTTGCATCGGGCTCCACTTCATATGCTTCGGCGCCACACGCTACACAAAAACCGATGTATTCATCCGATTGTGCGGCGCTCAAGATACGGTCAATGGTCAAACTTGAATGAATTTTCACGGTACTTTCCTCGCGGTAACTACGGGATAAGTTTGGTGCGCCGTCTTAGTATGCGCCGACACCAACTGGTGCGAAGGCTTGAACTTCGCAGCGACCGTTTTCCAGTCAACACGAGGAACGTCCTTGTCTACCAGTGTCGCCGCGAAGAGTTCACCCGACGCACGGTCAATGTCCTGGGCCTGCATGATGCCCACCAACTCACGCTTGCTGGCCTTCAGCTGGGTTTCCAGTTCGCGGATAGAAGCCTGTAGGCGGCCGATGTGGTCAATCGTAGCCTTAAGGTGATCGGGTTTTCTGAGAAGTGAAATAGACATGATGTTCTCCTATCGTTTGCGGTAAGTGAAAAACTCCCGCACTTCTGCGCCGAGAAGTACGAGACCAAAGGAAACCGGGAGTGCTATTAGCGTCCAGATGATCGTAAGGAAATCGAGTTCGGACATTTGATGTTCTCCTGTAGTTGACAACCCTAATCCTAGGCTTTGTCCATACAAGATGCAACATCAGCGCTATAGTTCTCTTTCTATGTGTCCATACAAAAAACTTATAGCACGCCGAGGCGCCTCGTGGCCCGCAAAGTTAGTAAGTACTCACTAACCACCGGCTCCTCAAGCTCGCCAGGCGGCGAGCTCGGAGCCTCGAGGGCGCCCCGCAGGAACGCCCTTTATAGGAAATTTCGGGGAGAATCAGGAAAATTTAGGGAGGGGGGAGATGTTTTCAGGCCGCTTTGTTTTTGACCAACTTTTCGTAGAGGGGGTTGTTGCGCGTGATGTTGGCAACGATTTGTTCTTGAGACAGCAGTAGCGTTAGTCGAACAATTTCTTGAATGCTCGTCTTGCCATTTAAGAACCAATGCACCGTTCAGATAGCACGACGGTGCTTTGCTGCATGAAGCAGCATAAAATAATCGATATTCATCCGAACGGCCTCTCGTCTTCTTCCCTCACCGAATACTCCGCGGGTAACGGCACCATCTGTTGCCGAGCGAGCGCCAACAGCTCCTGAGTTGACATGGTGGCAGCGTCCTTCATGTCTTTTTCAGGACTGTCATTGACCTCTACAGCCTTGAGCGGCGGCAGCACCCGGTCAAGGAGACGCAGCGAGATGTCCGCAGCAGTCTTCAGGGCCTGCACACGGGCACGAGAGAGCTCCACACGCTCGATGCCGCCCAACTGGTCCTGCCGGTCCTCATAGCCCTGCACGAGCGTCTGAGCGATGCCATGGCAGGTGTTGATATACTCCCGGGCCTTCAGTTCGAGCCTGAGGTGCTCACGCTCCTCCACGCGGCGCATAGCGCGTGCCCTGGCCTCCTGGCGGATATCGTTGCGTTGGTTCACTGAGAACATGCTATGGGCACCCCCAGGGAAGTCCTGACGGGCGAGCTGGGGTTCGTTATTGCTCATCCTATGGTCTCCGTCCACCATACACCGTATCCAATTAAAGCTACGATTTGAGGGATAACAGAATTCCCTAAAACCCTTCGTCTGGCTGCTCGGAAGTCCATGTGTAGCCAGGAGGGTAACCCATCATCCGTTCCCAATCTGTTGGGTCGTCTATTCCCAGGCTTTGCAAGCTTGGCCGCCACTTCCCTACCCTCCCTGAACCACCACCTCTGCAACTTCCGTAACTTGAGGCTGTCGGTGTGGGCAACAATGAACACGCGGGCTCGGCGATGGGGGAATCCCATGAAGTCGGCTCGCACTCGAATCGGCAAGCTGGAATACCCTCGCTCCCACAAGGCGCGCCGCAGTTCGGGCACCCATCTTTTCCAACGGTGTCCTTCGTTTTCAATAAGGATCCAATCAGGCCGAAAATCAAGCCACTGCGGCTCCCTTTCAAACCTTTCTTTTTCCCTGCTACCGACAAATCCTGGCACGGAAAGCCAGCCGTAATGATTGAAGTCATGGAAGATCTCCGTTCTCGGAAAATGCCGACGTAACACTCGCTTTGCATACTCTTCCTTCTCGCAAAAGGCCACCGTCTCGAACAGACCGGTGGACTCAAGTCCCAGACTGAAACCTCCGATACCGGAGAACAAATCAAGAACTTGCATTTTCACTGCGGTCTGAACTCCCATAAAGGGCACTCAGTGAACTCACACTCCCGGACCCGACGGTGCCACGCAGGATCGGCGTCCTGGCCCACACAGTCGTAACACTTGGCCCGAATCGCCAAGCTACGGGAATTGGGGTTAGCTTTTGCCTTCTCCAGCGGATTAAGTCGCTCGGGGGCTATGCCCAGCATCCTCTGGAGCTTCTGGGTTTCCTGGGCCTTCTTTATCGCAGTTGTATTCATCCGTTGAAGGGTCCTTCTGTTGACGTGAACTCACTCCGGGAGGGCACGTACCAATATCGACCTCGAAGCTTCTTATGCCGATCCTCTACAGGCTTGCCCTCCTCGGCGGCGAGGTGGATCCGCTTAAGCACCGCGCTACGCATACCTGTATGCCGGCGCAAGGCCTCCCTGAGCTGATACTGCTCATTGGGAGCCAGGATCCCCCGGATACCCATGTCGGTGCATATCTCCTTCAAGGTTCGCGGGAACCGATAGCCATGCTTCGGTATTTCCTGCTCCCACTGGTAAGTATCGAGTAAGGCGCCCTCGATGGCCGGGATGTCCCGGAATTCATCGTTGCCTTCGTTCAACAACTGCAGTTCCTGGTCCGAGAGGTCCCACTTCTCCCCCTGGTCGTAGAGCATCTTGACCTCTTTCCAGAACTGCAGCAGCTCGTAACCGTAGCCCTCGCCCCACCACGTCTCCATGGTGTCCAGGTCGATGCCATGCACCGGGACCACCCACCACCGGGTGTTGCCCGTCTGGTCCTTAAGGAGATCGGTGTTGTTCGCCGAGGCGGCGAAGATGGTCCGGCGGCGCCAGGAGGACTCGGCGTGGGCGTAGGGCAGCCGGTGGACATCCTCGAACTGCCCGATGTGGTTCTTCAGGCTCTCGATGTCCTGCCGGCGGAATGTGGTGCCCACCTCCCCAAGCTCGACCACGAGGTAGCGCAGGCTCTTGACCACCGAGTCCCGGTTGTCTGCCCGGAGGATGTGTCCCTGGTGATACATGCCGGCGGGAGTGAGGTACTTCAGCCAGGTGGTCTTACCTACTTGTTGAGGGCCCACAAAGGTCAGGACACCTCTCGGGGCCCGGTTGCCATACCCATAGACCGCGGCGACGATAGAAAGCAGCCAGCGGTACACCAGGACGTCCCGGGTGCGTTTGCGGTGGGGTTCCACGTGGAGCGTATCAAGGACCCGTTGGATCCGCGGGGTGCCGTCCCAGGCGATCCCGTCCACCATCTCGGCAAACGGGTGATATTCGTTCTTCGAGGCGATGAGCATCAGTTGCTCCTTGACCGAATCCATGGGCATACGGTGCTCCGCGGCCCAGGAGCGG
>JAAUYF010177414.1_pt1 | contig 10326 bp, 10 predicted proteins | sample 7278051 | NCBI WGS metagenome assembly JAAUYF01 (sample SAMN14350202, study PRJNA611818) | marine sediment metagenome | isolation source: surface marine sediment (0.6m) | place: French Polynesia: Moorea | collected 2018-08 | reverse complement strand
TGGTTGGTTAGAGTCGATGGAGGGTATTATCCCTCGCACCTCTCCTTCAAAACCGTGCGTGCGACTTTCACCGCACACGGCTCCTAGCAATCTGTGGTAACATCTCAGTTGAGACCAAACCCGTTGATTAGGGCTAAACCGGGTCAAGGTTTAGTTTATCCTAATCTTCCACCATCTCAGTCAGGGAGTGCCTTTAGCCTACCGCCTTGGAGTTACTTACCTCTGTGTCGTCTTGCATTCGACTTTCGCCTGGGCAATTTCAGGCTAGAGGTTTTTACCCTGTACGCATAAGCTTTGGAAACTTCACTCTAGGTGTCTAAGCGTCATCACCCTTCCTTTGAGGTTTCTCGATTGCCGGGGGTAATTTAGTTCCCCCATCCTACCCGATAGCAAGGTTTCCGCGCTTTCCCGCCTACTAACCAACTAACCTGCTTTGGTTAGACTTGCATACCGTTTTTCCTCGTTCCGAGTTACAGATTGTTATGACGGTTTAGGGCTGTCCACTTCACCTACACGGTTCCCAGGGATGCACCTATTCGACGGAGTGGTGCGGGAGTTGCCCGTGTGAGGTCAGAAGATTTATGGTGCCTCCTGCCTTCACATAAGACGCTTTTTCAGGACATTCCGTAATGTACCCATGCCGTCTCCCCATTACCCCCAGTGTGCCTATCACCCTTAGCTCTGGTTGGGGCCTGATGCCAGCTTCACTCTGCTAGTGGAAAAGGTCTAGCTCGGTGTGGCCAGGTCGGGAGTCCGCTTTCCCTTAGCGGGCTGGACTTTCACCAGCATCCGTAACTCAGTTATCCAACAGGCTCTTCTTTGGTGGCCTCGCTTATTGCAGGCTCTTCCGCCGTAGCCTCGTTAGACCCTACTCATACCCCTTTAGTTTCTAAAGGCTCCTAATAGGAACGAGTCGCACCCGTCGATATGATGTAGTTCTACTTTATCTCCAGGCAGAAAAGCTAATGAGCATTCTCCACACTTGTGTCCTTGTCTCTTTAAGGCTTTGGCTGTATGACTATCGTATAAGTTAGAATTCCTCTGTGACCAGTAGGCTAAATCTCCGTCAAAAGGACTTTTCGTTCCTATGACATTAACGAATTTATTCACTGACCAAGAGACACTGGGAAAAGCTTTGTCAATTTGTTGGTCTGTTTGTCTTCGGTTAAATCTACCCTGTTGGCGAATGAATTTCCATGACCAATGGCGTACAGACCATAAGTTATGGTCGTTCATGTCACAGTGTTTATGGTAGTTCCTCCAACCTCTAACCATGGAACCAACTTTCTTGATTCGAGCTTCAAGTGGGAATCTGCTATCTTTAAGGGTGGCCTTAATCTTCTCTTTGATTCTTTGGTAGTTTTTCTTTGAGGGCGTAGAAATAAATTTCCCGTTTCCTTTAACTCTAAAACGCCAACCCAAGAAGTCAAAGCCTTCGGTCGCTGCTACCAGTTTTGTCTTGGCTTCTTTGACTTTTAATCCTCTAATAGCTAAAAATTCGTCGATTTTGTCTCGCAGTTTCTCAGAATTTTCGGTGGGTTTCAGGATAAATACACAGTCGTCTGCGTACCTATACCCTGTTCCTAAATCTGACAAGCCGTGTAGAGCAATATTCGCCAGAAGGGGTGAAATACATCCACCTTGCGGAGTTCCTTGATTTGATATAGGAAACTCGGTTTTCACTCCCGCTTTCAGAGCTTTCCAGAGGGCTTGTTTTGCCTGGGGAGGCAATGAAATTTGACTCATGAGAAATCTGTGATTAATTTGGTCAAAACACCTTTCAATGTCCATTTCCAGTATGGATTTATTGATTCCATTACTCTGACTTCTCAGATTGTGGAATAATTTCTTTTGTACATCTAGGGTGCTTCTTCCCGGCCTAAAACCGTAGGATGATGCTGAAAAGTAGGCTTCAGTTGCAGGTTCGAGTGCGTATTTGAGTAAACACTGATATGCTCTATCCGCTATAGTAGGTATGCCTAATCCTCTAAGTTCTCCATTCGCTTTAGGTATCCAGACTCGTCTGAGGGATTCATGTTGCCATTTATTTATATTTAATTCTGAGGCCAGAAAATGTCTTTGTTTTGGAGAGAGAGCCGTTTTGCCATCTACTCCAGCCGTTTTCTTCCCTTTATTTAACTGCGTAACTTGACGGACTGCTAAGAATTTAGCCGATTTGCTCCGAAGTAAAAGTTTCTGAAGTTGACGAACTAACTTGTAGTTATTAGCTTTCTGAGCTTTCCATATTCGCCTTTGTAGCCTAAAGACAATTCTCCGAAATTTCTTCCAGGGAAGTTGCTTCCATTTATCGCTAGCTTTTGGCTGCGTCATAACTTGGTCTTCTTAGTTTGAATATGTTCTGTTTAGCCGTAACTAATTATTAGGTTACATCTTACCCTTGTCTTTCCGCTAAGAAGTTAATCATGTTTCTCCACTTTAGTTTCGACCTTTTATCTAAAGAAGTCGGACAAGTTTTTCTTCGTTCCTGTTCGTAATTGTTAAGTCGTTTTAGGTTATAACCAATTTGCCCATCACTTCTCAAGAGGAATACCAATCCGAGCAATAGAGGTTGGCGAGAATATTGTGATTAGTGAAGGAACTTTCTATTCCTGACTTTCCTTACTGCGACTTGGACACTTTTTCAGGTTATTTCGCTTTCTGCTAACCATGACGACCTACCTAGCAGCAGTGTGATGTAGTCAGTACATCTCTGATTCTGCCCTACTCCCAGCTTCACTTTGGTGATTAGCCTCCATGTGGGTAGGTTTGGCGTCACGTCATCCTCTGACGGGAGGGACTTTCACCCTCATTACTGAACAAGTTATGTCGGTATGCCTTCTATTATTCTTTAACCTCCATAAGATTCTAAATTTTGTTAAACCGACACTCTAGGCTATTTATTCCCCTAGAAACGAATCGCACATTGCTGGTCGCTACATATACTCCTCATATTCTGAAAGAAACTCTCGCCTCATCAGCTTTTTTTCAGTTTCAATATTCCAATGCTGCAATTCTTGTCTAGCAATATTTTGAACTATATCTATACCTTTTGAGAAAAATATTTTTGACAAATTTGGGAATATTTTCTGTGGGGAAACCGTTAATAGTAATAAGAGAGTTGAAGCATGAAACACTTAAATGCCTAAACTCAAGTCAGGAAAACTATTAGCAGGAATAAAATTTCAACGAGAAAATGATAGTCCTGCATAGTAACTGGAGTTTTCACCAAATAAAGCTCCAGTCAGTAATAATTTGGAGGAAATCTAATGCCAACAGTTGCATCCTATCATGCTATCATAGATGGCTCATTTACTCTCAGTCCAAATGGTTCCAGGTCTCAATCTATTAACTTTAATCCTCCCAACGATATTAGACGGGATGGTAACCTTAATAGACCCGTGTTGTGCTACAGAGTAGATCCATCAAACAATGCCAGTAATCTTCAGCTTACTGTTCAGATTAACGGGCGAAATGTGGGACCAAATCCTACTACGTTTGCGGGTACAGTATCACGAGCCTACCTCGAAATCATGTCTCATAGCGGCGTGAATACGGGCAATAACAATATCACGTTTGAACTGGCAAATACAGGGGCTGGATCTCTTGTAATTTCAGATGTTATTGTATGGTTCAAGCGTTCCATCTAAATGGAGCAACATGGGTCGCACGGCGAAGCTGTTATGAGGGGCAATCTAGAAATGAAAGTCTTGCTGCGTAAGCATTTCAGTAACTGCTTGCTGGTCGCTACACCTATGGAAGTTTGTAGGGTGGGCAAGTTGTCCTTTTCTTGCCTACCCTTCGTCATTCATAAAGTTTCATTGAATGACTAACTTGATAAATTCCCCTGACAGGCTGCATTTGTACATCTTGAAATCCAACTGACTTTAACCATTGTCTGATATCTCCTTGAGAATAAACAGGAGAATAAGGTTCTCTAAAAAGTTTAGCCAACCATAAAACATGACGCAATCTTTGTTGATTTCCATCCAGAATCATTAATTGTCCTTGCCAAGTAAGTAGCCGATAAGCTTCTTTTAAAATAGCTAGAGAAATATGAGGTGGCGTTTCGTGCAGCAACATAGAAATAGTGATCACATCAAAACTAGAATCGGGAAAAGTTGTTGCTTCTGCTAACCCTTGTTTCCACTCAATATTAAGAGTTTGCTGTTTTGCTTTATCGTTAGCCATCACTAACATATAAGCAGATAAATCTAAGCCTATAACATACGCGCTATAGAAAGTTTTTTTGAGTTCAATTGTCATTGAACCTGTCCCACAACCTAAATCTAAAATGGTTTGAGGTTCACCCTTAATAGAATGAATTAAACCTTGATGTAACTGTTTTTCACCGAATAAAGTTGCCCAAGATGTCACGGCATCATAGGTTAAAGCAGCGACTGGATTAAGATAACCCTGATTAATGCCGTGAAAATTGACCGATGTATAGTAAGATGGATAAGTCAATCCTAAAGCTTGAAAGCGAGTGACTTCCTTCTCCCAGTCAATGGTTTGATACAATTTTAATTGTTGTGTATCTATCAGATATTTTATCAAAAAATTGGCTAAAAATCTCTGGAGAAAGAGAAAATAGAATTATCATCATTATCCTAGTCTTAAGCAAGCGAAAAATATGAACATACCCAAAAGTTTACAATGGGGACTCACCAGCATTAAAGTCATCTCTATCATTTTAATCTCAAGTGCGCTCGCATGGGAACTTGCCAATCTTAACGTTTATTTGACTGATTGGCAAATTTCTCCTCATTTAAAATGGATTTTTTGGGTAGAACGTCCTGCTCTTTTGATTCATGGTATTGAGGCTATTATAGGAGGATATTATGCGTGTCTTCAAGGAAAACAGGCATTTTCTTATGGAGTCTATACGTTTTGGGTAGGATTTGTGGGTTTATTAGAATTAATTAATCCAGAAAAAGTATCTTAGTCATTCGTTATCGAGTTTGAAAAATTAAATAATCAATAAAAGTTTGAAAAATCTAGGGAAATCAATTATCCCTGCTACAATAGGAATAGATGAAATTTATAGATTTTTCAAGATATGCCAAAAAATAATAAAAATCCTAATCATGGTGGCGCTAGGGAAGGGGCTGGGAGGAAAGGCAACAGGAGCAACACATGATTTATGTTGCTTTGACCCGCTGTTTAGCAAGAGCAAAAGGTGGGATTTTGTGGTTAGTTTTGGAAGGGAAGGAAGAGGTTAGCTATCCGAAATGGTTGCCACATGATTATCGGAAGTTGTGGAAAGATGATGATAATATTCAGCCTTTAAATTCTGATAATTTTGATAATTTAGAATTATTTGAAGATGATGATTTTGATTTTTAGATATTAGTCTATTAATTGTTTTTCTGGTGAATATTTTGAAAAACTAAATCTCTAAATTCTTGACTTTTAAACATAATAATTACCTTGCTCTGCTGTATATTCTATTGTATCAGAAAAAGCATTTGTTCGTGAAGTGCATGACCCTGATACTTAAGCAAGTGCAAGTAAAAGTATAAAATAACACATTAAGCACTTTGTCAAAAACGGCATATTTTTCTCTACCTAGTTTTTGTCAAAGTGCATGAGAATTAGTTTGTCTATTTTCTAAACGTGCGCAGAGTTCTTGGAGAAGTGCGCAGAGTTCGTGGAGAAGTGCGCAGCGCACGTTGACTATATATAAAATATATATAAATAAAAACTTACAGAATAAAACAACAAGAAGGTGCTGTGGTTTTTAATTTTTAATTTATGAATTAATCTCCATTGGGTCGGAAACTGAAAATCAATTTCTTTCTTAGCCAAATTTAGACTCAAATTTTGGAGCAAAAACCAAGATTTATTCTTAGAGCAAATTTTCCGGCGCAAATTTTAATTTTTAAGCCATCATTGTTCAAATATGATTAATTCCACACAAAGATAGTTTTACCCATCTTAAATCGCCACAAAGGTCTCTTAAAATTGACATCTTGTATATAGGAGGACTCGAAGGGTTTTAAGTGCATGGAGAAAAGGCTAATCTTGTACTGAGTTAAATTTATTACATAAAATGTCTGAAATATTTTTCTTCAAAAAGTAATTGAATGTTAGAGTAATAGTTGGCAACTCTGTAAAATATTCCATAAATTAATTCTATTTAGTATTAATAATTAAGTTTGAATTATTAGATAATATTTAATTGAAAAGATAGAGAAAAAGTTTAATATATTTTCTACATAATCTTTATGTATGGTTATGCTAAATATAAAATATTTGCCAAATCCACAGAATAGAAATTGGCAAATTAAAAGGCTTTATATTATCGTAAATAGATAACGTTTATTACTAAAAATTTACTGCTAAATAAGATATAGGAAAAACTGTCTTGATGGAATCGATCAAAACCCCTTGTCAAATCCAGAGAGCGGGGTTTATTATACTTACTTACATAAGGCAACAAAGTTACTTGATGTTTTTTGTTGCCTTATGTAATTATCTGTCTGTATGTGATAGATTGATTAGAAAAATTTTTCTACATTGTCAGAGATAATTTTCTGTACAAAAAACTCGCATTTTGCAACAAACCCCTTGTCAAATCCAGAGAGGGGAGTATGTCAATATAGGTACATCAAAGGCATATTAAAGGCAGATCAAAGTCAGATGTCTTTGATCTGCCTTTGATAAATAGATAGATTTGTTTGTTTTAATGAATAAACTAAAATCTACTGCAATCAATATATTTGGAGGTTTATATTTTAACTAGCGTTATTAGCCTAAAATTTATTCTATTAAACTTACAGTGATTTTGAATAAATTTAACTACTTGAGCCTATGTAAGCAAAAAAATATGGTAATATAAAAAGAACTAGAGAAAGCGTTGTGATCACTTCTCTAGCAAAAACTAAAGCCAACGCTACTAATACTCAGCAAAGTTCCGTAGCGTTGGCCTTACACCTTTTATTATACTATGGAAAATCAAAACTCTCAACTAGCAATTTTCAATTTCCAAGAGACAGAAGTTCGCGTTATCTCTATAGAAAATGAACCTTGGTTTGTGGCCAAAGATTTGTGTGATGTATTAGAATTATCTGAAGTTTCTAATACACTCAAGCGCCTAGATGATGACGAAAAGCTGACACGAGCATTATTCGTATCAGGTCAAACCCGTGATATATCAATAGTTTCAGAATCAGGGATGTATAACTTAGTTCTGAAATCTCGCAAGCCACAAGCAAAAGCTTTTCAAAAGTGGATTACTTCTGAGGTTTTGCCATCTATCCGCAAAACTGGACAATATTCTATAGCCCAGGAGCAAAAAATTGAACCGCAAAAAATAACTGACAAAACTATAGAAGTTCATAGCCAAGCAATTCAGCAATTCTCAGACTCTGGTGATTTGCAGTTAGCTCAGTTGTTAAAGTCTCGATTAGGCAATTTAGTCTTGGCAGAGCAGCAACAATTACTTGCGCCAACCAAGGTACAAACTGCTGTAGTTGAACAGTATGAAGGAGCTGTAGATGTTGCAGTTCGTCTAGGACAATCCGTGGAGAAAGGAAGAAAGTTATCGCTGCTCTTCTAACTAGATTTATACGCTTAGTTTGAGCATAACTCTGTGCGTATAATCTATGTTGTTAGATGAGAAAAGGGCGACTCAACGTATAATTACAAGAAAATGACCCCATTATCTCTCGAAAATCTTGACGTATAATCAAAATGCCTACAGTATCATTGTTCACTTTTTTTCCCGCTCATGTATGAGCAAATTCATCCCTATTTTTTGACGAGTTTGTACGGCTAAAACCATGAGCAATAAGGTGTTATACTCCTTGAGAACTCGTCCGTTATAGTCAGCATATAATTATAATTATACGCGCAGCGATATTTTTCGTCCTCTCTCCACACAACGTCCTAAGGGGAGTTTCGCGATCGCCACTTTCATGCAACAAAGCCTACTTTAACTATAGTTTGATTTTTTGTCAAGTGAGTGAATATTCTCTAATTTATAGACATTGACCGATTAAGCGATCGCTCTCACCTGAATCCTTACTAGAAAACTAATTAAAGATTATCTAACCTCCTTAACTCATCTGTCTTATAACACCCATAATCGTCATCAAACAATTATACAGTCTTTATTAAATTTTGCTGTACAAAAAGGTTATATAAAAGTAAACCCAGCTACGGGGATACGACAACAAAAACCGAATCGTTCCAAAGGCGAACATCAGGATGATAGTGTAATTCGTTATTTAACCAATGAGCAACTAGAAACCTTATATCAATTAGTTAAACCGGATATTCGTCTACATACTATTGTGAGACTTCTGCATCGCACAGGTGCAAGAATCAGTGAATTATTATCCTTAAATTTAGAAGATATTAACCGAGATAATTATAAATTTCAAGTCCTAGGTAAAGGTAATAAAAAACGTTGGTGTTTTTATAGTAAAGATGCTGCTATTATTTTAGAAAAGTATATCCAATATTATCGATACAAACCTCATAAAGCTCTATTTACAGCAAGACACCCATTAACTGAAATTGTCACCCGGTTATCCTACCATAGAGTTTATAGCTTATGGAGAGAGGTAACTAATCAAAGTCCTATATTAAAAGGCGTAAGACTCCATGATTTACGTCATACCTTTGCCACTGAAAGAGTAGGTTTAATGGGTATTGAGGAACTGCGTGCCTTGATGGGTCATTCTCAGATTCAAACTACTTTAAAGTATCAAAAAGTTACATCATTAAGGGCAGAACAAGTTGCTCAAAACGCTTTAGAAATCTTATTAACTGAGGAGTTGTAAGTAGAGATTAAATTTATATTATTATGAGAATTTTTCTGACAACACAAGAGTATTGACAATACTCTTGCTCTGGAGAGTGAGTGTTGAGGACGTGTATATACATGGAAAGTGTCGCTACAAAGCTTGCATGGTAGGCTTTACAGCCTTAGCGTACGTTTTCGTTCCATTACTACCGATCACCCGTCTCTAGTTGTTCATTGGTTAAATAACGAATTACACTATCATCTTGATGTTCGCCTTTGAAGCGATTCGGTTTTTGTTGTTGTATCGCTGTGGCCGGATTAACTTTTATATAACCTTTTTGTACGGCAAAATTTAATAAAGACTGTATAATTGTTTGATGACGATTATGGGTTGTATAAGACAGATGAGTTAAGGAGGTTAGATAATCTTCAATTAGTTTTCTATTAATAATTTCAATGGGGTAACTACCGAATTTTTCTAGTAAGGGCATTAAAGTTACTTCATCTCTATAATTTTGTCGAGTTAGATAGGCTGTCTCTATAAATAAATTCAGTGGTAATTTGAGCTAGAGTTTTAGTCACACATAAAGAGATATTAATTGTTCTTTTTCTTTTTATCATTGAGTGACTATTAAACAGGATTATTATTATATTTTTATGTATATTATTGATTCATCAAAAACCCCAAAACCAGAAGAAACCGTGGGCGAGTATCTGAGAAGACTGAGGGAAAGTGTTAATATCTCTCAGCAAGACTTGGCGGAAGCTGCTGGTATTCATTTGCAAAGTTTAGGTAAGCTGGTGCATAGGTTTAACTAAACGTTTGAATACTAAAACCAAGAAGGGATTAGCTATTGCTTTAAATATTCCAGAAGAATATCTAGAAGCGGTATTAAATGGGAAATCTGTTGAAGGAGTTCAGAAAAAGCAGTTTTGTCCTCATTGTTGGTGCATGTGGTACGACTCCAGACCCAGTTTGGACACTTTCTCGTGCCAAGTATTGTTTAATTTGTGGGAATGTTTTATTAAATTCTTGTCAAAAATGCCAGGAACCTTTAATGTCTTTTAAACATAAATTTTGTCCAAATTGTGGTACTCCCTATACTAAAAAAAATAAGTAGGGCAATCTTTGTAGGACTTTGACTACGGACAGATCCAGATTGAGTGAAGCAGAATTATTTGCGGTGTCATAGAGACGGGCGTTCAATGAACGACTTGTATGGACTACCTATGAACGCTTCAAGGTAGTGCAATTGTGTAGTTGTTTGCGCTCAGGCAGTTGCCAACACGCGGATACGTTTTCTTTACAAAATTTTACAACGTTGCACCTGGTGACACGAACCTTCGATCTACGCCGAGTAGAAATCTGCATTCCACCACCCCCTCCTGACTTGTCCTGCTCAGATATCAAGGAAAGATATGGAGAGTCTGTTATAGTTGTTGATATTGGAGATGGGGTTTGAGTAGCAACTGATACTGTTGATGAACTTAATAAAAGAGATATATTCGCGAATATTATCCGCGAATCTAGTAGTTCACTCCGATCTCTTTCACGGTGATAAAAACTCCGTTCTCTA
>JAAUYF010164269.1_pt1 | contig 10338 bp, 9 predicted proteins | sample 7278051 | NCBI WGS metagenome assembly JAAUYF01 (sample SAMN14350202, study PRJNA611818) | marine sediment metagenome | isolation source: surface marine sediment (0.6m) | place: French Polynesia: Moorea | collected 2018-08 | reverse complement strand
TTTCAAGATTGTTCAACTTCGCGCCTTTGCTCCGGTAAAACGCACGGATATCATTAATGAAAAATGAAAGGTTGTTTGAATTTCCGATGGCTTCGGCCTGGCTTTTTGGATTGTCGGAGAACAATCCAACCACTTCGAAATTACATTCACCTTGTTTCTCCAACTCCTTTTGTCGATTTATAATGGCAATAAGGCTTTTGCCTGAACCTGACAACAGCCCGGCGACTTTCATTTTCCCCTTTTGGGGATCAAACAATGGCTTATTCATGTTGGTTGTCCAATTCGATTAGCTCTTTTTTACGGATCTTTCCGTTGTTGTCTTTTGGAAGCACTTGCATAAACGATATCCAACGCGGATATTTATAGGGAGCAAGATTGTTTTTTACGTAGTTTTTCAAACCTGCAGCAAGTCGTTCACTACCCTCGAATCCATCGTTTACAACGATAAAGGCTTTGGGTTTGATGAGACCCTGCTCGTCCTTTGCACCGACAACGGCGACTTCTTTAACAGCTTCGTGGGTGAGAAGGCAGTTCTCAATTTGCAGCGGTGCAACGAAAATACCACCGACTTTCAATACGTCTCCGCTGCGGCCAACATACCAATAAAAACCGTCTTCGTCTCTACGGAACAGGTCGCCGGTGTTGACCCACTCGCCTTTGAAGGTCTCACGGGTTTTTCGGTAGGCTTGCCAATAACCAAGGCCCTGGCTTTCTCCCTTAACCCAAAGAATACCCTCTTCACCATCCGGGAGTTCATTGCCTTTTTCATCTACTATCTTGGCTTCGTATCCCGGCACCAGTTGTCCGAGACTACCAGGCTTGTTCCTATCCAGGCGGTTCGAAATGTAAACATGACAAAGTTCGCAGCTGCCAATGCAATCAATAACCTGCACATCAAATGTATCCATCCAGCGGGTATACAGCTCTTTTGGAAGCGCTTCCCCGGCAGACGTACAAAATTTCAAGGAACTCAAATCACGTTTATTGGCATCCGGTAGCCGAATCATGGCATTAATCATTGTGGGAACATTGACCAGGACCGTGGGTTTATAGCGCTCAACAAGATCCGCTATGCGTTCGGGTGTTGAACGCTCAGGAAACAAAACATTGGCAGCCCCGTCTGCAAAGGCGTAAAGCATACTAATGTCACGGGCGTAGCCGAAAAAAAGCTTGGGCACAGCCAACACGATATCATCTTGATTGAGTTTGAGAATATGCCGGCCGAATGTGTGGTAATTATAGTAAGTATTACGGTGGGTAAGCGGCACTGCTTTGGGTTGGCCCGTGCTGCCGGAAGTAAATTTCCATAAGGCAACATCATCTGCTTTGGTTATTTCAACCTCCAATCGATCTGAGGCTTTGTCCAGCAACGTGTTATAATCCAGATACGGATAATTATTATCGCCAATCACGATAAGGTGTTTTAAATATTTTGACTGGGCAGCGGCTTTTTCTATTCCTGGAAGGGTCGTCTGATCTACAATGGCAACTTTCGCCCGGGTGTAATTGAGAAAATACACATAGTCCTTTTCGTGCAGATAAGTGTAAACGTCGGTGGCGATCGCACCGATTTTGACGACTCCATACCAACTGGCTACAAATTCCGGTGAATCATTTATGGCCAGAAGAACGCGGTTCTCAACTTCAACACCAAGTTTTTTGAGGACATTGCCGACCTTGTTACTTAAAGAAGAAATTTGGCTGTACGTATATGTCTCATCTTTATAGTAGACGGCAATTTTATCCCCCAAGCCGCGCTCAATATTGTTTTCTAAATAGAAAGAGGCAAGATTTAGCTGCTCCGGTATGTCAACCATTATATCCTTATCCCTAAGCTTATTAGATACCATGTTGGGTTTTGACAGCCGCTCTATTAACCTTGCCCCTTTCGGTTCTGGGCAAAGCATCAACATAATCTACAAATCGCGGGTATTTATTCATGGTAAGGTTTTCTTTGACGAAGTTTTGAAGGTCCTTGGTCGTTTCATCCGAAGCTGTGAAACCATCCTTTAAAGCAATGACTGCCTTGGGTTTGACCAGGCCGGCTTCATCACCGGCGCCCACAACACATACTTCGAGGACAGCAGGGTGCCGGTAAAGGCAAAGCTCTATCTCCAGGGGCGCGACCCACTGCCCAGCCACTTTCAAAAGGTCGTCAGTACGGCCGTAATACCAAAAGCGGCCGTCTTCATCCTGACTCATCTGATCGGCAGTAACCACCCATTCTCCTTTGAAAATATCTTTTTGAGCCTGGTGTTTGTGCCAAACGCCCAGGGCAGCACTGGGTCCCCTGATCCAAAGGGCCCCAGCCTCACCCGTAGGCAACTCCTCTCCATCGGTGCCAACGATCTTTGCCTCGTATCCGGGCACAAGGTGGCCCAAGCTTCCGATTTTTATATCATCCGGCCGATTGGATATATAAATATGAAACACCTCTGTCATACCAATGCCGTCTACGAGGGGTACTGCAAAAGTCTCCTCCCAGCGCTGATAGATGTTGACAGGCAACGCTTCCCCTGCTGTTGTGCAGAACCGCAGACAGCTCAGATCGACGCTCTCTACATCTGGATGGGCGAGCATGGCGTTGATCATGGTGGGGACATTGATTAAAATCGTTGGGCGATATTTTTCGATAAGACCAAACACGGTTTCCGGTGTGGAACGCTCAGGAAATAAAATACAGGTAGCTCCCACGGAAAAGGGAAAGAGAAAGTTATCTCCCAAGGCATACGTGAAGATCAATTTAGGTACTGCCAGAACGATATCATCCGGACGTACACCGTAGATCTGTTTGCCGTAGCTCTCGGTACAGGCACCCATGGTGGCGTGAGAATGGATGAATATCTTTGGAAAGCCGGTGGTTCCCCCGCTGTAGAGCAAAACCGCGGGATCGTCGCGGTGTGTTTCGGCGGGTATTAAATCCGGCGAAGCATCTTTTATCACTTCGTCAAAGGCAAGATAACCCTCATTTTTCTCTCCAACTACAATCACATGACGGATGGACGCAACCTCTGAAATGATGGGGGCAAGCTTGTCAACTACGGAATCATGCAATATCAAAACGGTAGGCCTGAGATGTTTAAAATAAGGTGGATAATCATCAGCGGGATAGAGCGGATTCAAGGTATTTACTACAGCACCGATTTTTACTACAGCCAACCAGCTGATGATAAACTCGGGTATGTCCGGTAAAATGATCGCCACTCGCTGTTCCATGGCCACGCCTAAAGAAGCAAGAGCATTCCCTAGTTGATTCACATTGTTGTATATGTCTTGATAGGTGTATGAAGCTTCACCGCAGTGGATGGCGATGCGCTGTCCGTTTCCTTCCTGGATGTGTTTGTCCAGATGATGAGCGGCCAAATTGAAAGTTTCTGGAAATTCTATCATGCTATTCTCCTTTTATAAAATTACTTTCTGTGTGTCAGACTCCCAGATAAGAATGTTTCAACTCAGGATTCTCAGCACACTCGGTGGAGGTTCCCGACCAGACAATTCGCCCCTTTTCCATGAAATAATGCCGGTCTGCAATGCGGAGTAATTTTTCAAGATTTCTGTCAACAATTATGATGGCCTGGCCGGATGCCTTAATTTGCTCGAGGCAGCTCCAAATTTCCTCGCAGACAATGGGCGCCAATCCTTCAGTGGCATCATCCAGAATAAGCAATTTGCCATTGGTCATCAGCGCCCTCCCGATGGCGAGCATCTGTTGCTCGCCGCCAGATAGCGTGATGCCCGACTGATTGGTTCGTTCGGCCAGTTTGGGAAACAGATCGAAAACCTTTTCAAGGTTCCAGCTGCCTTTTGAGTCCGACCGGTTGGCGGCCGTGGCAACCAGATTTTCACGAACAGTCAACGTCGGAAATATCTGCCTGCCTTCAGGAACCAAGGCGATACCGGCTCGGGCCGCGACATAACTGGGTTGTTTGCTCAACTCCTTACCTTCAAAACTGATGCTTCCGCTTTTGGGCGGGGTCAGTCCCACTATGGACCGTATGAGGGTGGTCTTTCCCATGCCATTGCGTCCCATAACGGCAATAACTTCCCCTGCGCCCACTTCCATGCTGACGCCAAACAGAATCTGGCTTCTACCATAGAATGTTTCAATGTCCATCACGCTGAGCATGTCCCGCCCTCACCTAAATACGCCGCCTGCACAGCGGGGTCTGCTTGAATTACTTCCGGCGATCCGGTTGTGATAGCTTTTCCGTAAACCAGCACCGTGATTCGATCAGCTAAAGCGAACACAGCATCCATGTCATGTTCAACCATAAGAATGGTAACCTCTCCCTTGAGACTTTTTAAGAGGGCCACCATGTGCTTCGAGTCTTCCAGCCCCATGCCGGCCATCGGTTCGTCAAGCAGTAAAAGTGATGGTTGGGTGGCAAGTGCCATGGCGAGCTCGAGCTGGCGCTGTTCACCGTGGGAAAGATTGGCTGCGGACGTATCCGCACGGCTTGCGAGACCAACCTTTTCCAGCACCTCGCGGGCCGGGCCGCGTAACTCCGGATCCCTGCGAGCTTCTTTCCAAAAGCGGAAGGAGTGGCCATCATGGGACTGAATCGCCATGGCGACATTGTCCTCCGCTGTAAAATTCAGAAAAATAGAAGTGATCTGAAAAGACCGTGCCAGCCCTAAATGGGCCCTTTTATGCATGGGAAGCCCTGTAATGTCACGACCGTTAAAATAGATCGTTCCGGCGTCAGGTTTGAGTTCCCCGGAAAGCTGCGCGATAGCGGTGGTTTTGCCTGCGCCATTGGGCCCGATCATTGCGTGTATCTCACCGGCTGTTATTTCCAAAGATAACGAATCCGTTGCTTTAAGAGCGCCGAAGGCTTTAACGAGTCCTGCTACCGTCATCAACGGCTCATCCATTGTCGATCTACCTCTCGATTAATGACCCGTAAAGGCCGCGGCGACCGAATAAAACCACCAAAATCAGAAACGGACCGAGGAACAGCATCCAATGCTCGGTGTAGTGGGCAAGAATTTCCTCTAAAAGCAATAGGGTTGCGGCCCCAAACACCGGGCCAAGGAGCGTTCCTACACCGCCGAGGATAACCATCACCATAATTTCACCTGAAACGGACCAATGTAGGAGGCTCGGACTGACGAATTCGGTTTGATTGGCGATCAGGGCCCCAGCCAGCCCTGCCCCGGCACTCGATATTACAAAGCATACCAGTTTATAACGATAGGGTTCAAATCCCAGGGCCCGCATACGTATCTCGTTTTCCTTATTGCCGCGAATAACCATGCCAAACCGCGAGTTCACTAACCGGTGGCAGAGGAGAATAAAACCTATCAGTAATCCCAGACAAAGGTAGTAAAAGGTCGTATCATTGCTCATGTCCAGTCCGGCGACACGGTTTCTGGCGAATATGCTCAATCCGTCGTCACCGCCGTATTTTTCCAGGGAAGTAAAGAAAAAGTACATCATCTGAGCAAAGGCGAGGGTGATCATAATAAAGTATACACCGCTGGTGCGCAGGCTGATGGCTCCGATAACCAATGCCAATATTGCCGAAATCAGAATAGCCGCCGGCCATAAGATCAGGGCATTTTCTGTTCCTGCCACAAAAAATGGCCAGTTGATGAACGCCGAACCATCCACACCGTGGTAAGAAAGAATGCCTACAACATAGGCACCTGCACCGAAATAAGCGGCATGCCCGAAGCTGACCATGCCGCCAAAGCCAATAATCAGATCCAGGCTGACGGCGGCCAGGGCGTATATCAAGATCCGGCTGACAAAGCCAATATAAAAGGTTTCCTCCAATGCAGCGGCAAACGGTGGTAAGCTTATTAGCATCACAAGTCCGGCAACGAGCAAATACGTCTTCAGTGACGGTTTGAACCTATCCATGTGCCGGCAGAAGTCCTTTCGGTTTCCATGTCAATATTACGGCCATGAGAATATAGATCGCCATGGAGGACAGCGAGGCGCCGACCCCGTCCGCGGTAGCCGGATCGAGAAACAGTTTAAAAAAGGCCGGCAGGAAGGCCCGGCCCAGGGTATCGATGATGCCGACCAGCACGGCTCCTAAAAGCGCTCCTCTGATGGAACCGATGCCACCGATGACGATGACGACGAAGGTTAGGATTAAAACGTCTTCTCCCATGCCCACCTCAACCGCCAGCAGGGGGCCGGCCATTGAACCGGCGAGCCCTGCCAATAAAGCGCCCAAGCCGAAGACTAAAGTGTAGAGCAGCTTGACGTTAACCCCCATGGCTCCGACGATCTCACGGTTAGTGGCACTGGCCCGGATGAGCATGCCGAGGCGGGTTCGGGTAATTATCAGGTAAAGGAAGACGGCCACGACAGCCCCCACGGCAATAATGGCTAACCGAAAGGCCGGATAAGGCGCACCTGGGATGATTTCAACGGTACCCGACAATGCCTGGGGAACATCCAGAAACATCGGCCGCGGTCCCCAGATAATTTTTGTCAATTCGTTGAAAAAGAGGATCAAACCGAAGGTGGCCAGCACCTGATCCAGGTGATCGCGGGCGTACAGTTTGCGCAGAGCAATGGCCTCAACCGCAATGCCCACAACCGCCGCCCCGGGAAGTGCCACCAGCAGGCCAAGCAGAAAAGACCCTGTTTTTTGGAAGACCATGGCACACAAATAGGCTCCGACCATAAACAGGGACCCGTGGGCAAGATTGATCAGATCCATAATGCCGAACACTAGGGTGAGCCCCGAAGCCATCAGAAAGAGCATCACCCCGAATTGCAAACCGTTGAGAACTTGTTGACAAATGAGCGAAAAATCCATGCCGTCAATCACTGCATATTGCATTCACCGACATATGCGTCGGAGTGGTTGCTGAAGGCTTTGGTGACGATCCGGTTGGTTAAAACACCCTCTTCGAGAACAACTTCGCGGATATAGATATCCTGAACGGGATGCTGATTGGGTCCGAATTTAAAAGGTCCACGAACTGAGTCGAAGTCGGCCTTGCGAAGCGCCTGACGGAATGCGTCCATATTCGACATATCACCCTTTACGGCTTTAACAGCGCTGGCAATCAACCTGGCGGAGTCATATCCCTGGCTGGCGTATAATGAAGGCAGGCGCCCATAAGTTTTTTTGAAATCACTGACGAAACGTTTATTCACCGGGTTATCGATGTCCTTGTTCCATTGTGAAGAGTTCATGACCCCAAGGGCAGCCTCACCTACGGCACCGAGAATGGCTTGATCAAAAGAAAACGCGGGGCCAAACAAAGGAATCTCGTCCTTCAGTCCGGCCTGGTTGTATTGTTTTATAAAACTGATACCCATGCCGCCGGGCAAAAAGAAGAAAACAGCATCCGGTTGGGCGCTGCGAATAGCCGCAATCTCTGCGGCATAGTCCTTCTGCCCGAGTTTTGTGTATACCTCGGCAACAGGTTTGCCTTGGTAAAAACGCTTGAAGCCACTTAGAGAATCCTTACCGGCAGGATAATTCGGTGCCAGAAGAAACACCTTTTTAAAATTTTGGTCGTTCACGTACTTACCCATGGCTTCATGGAGGTTGTCATTTTGCCAGGCTGCGTTAAAATAGTTTTTGTGGCAGCCCTTACCGGCCAGAAGAGAAGGCCCGGCATTCGGGCTAATATAAAAGACGTCTTCACGCACTGCTTTGGGAACCACCGTAATGGCCAGGTTCGACCAGATGATACCCGTCATAATGTGGACTTTGTCCTTCTTGATGAAGCGGTCGGAAATTTGTTTGGCTTTGTCGGGCTTGCGGGCATCATCCTGAATGATCAACTCGACTGGATAGCCGCCCAGTTTGCCGCCTTCCTGATCAATTGCCAGTTGGAACCCGTCCCGCACGTCAATCCCCAAGGCGCTGCCGCCGCCAGAAAGGGTCGTGATCATGCCGATTTTAACCGGCCCGGCCAGTGCCAACGATGCAGTGAATAAAAAAGAAACAGCCAATAGTGTGATTATACGTTTCATCGTTGTTTGCCTCCTTGTTTCATTGGGTTAATTGAAAACATCAAGGGTTTTAACAAACATTAGTGAAGGAATTTCGATTGCTGTCATTTTATATGCGATAATTATGTTAAATCGTCATATATATTAATCAGGTTCTTGTCAAGGAAATATACCCGAATCCCAGACAGATTTTCTAATTTCACAATTTGCCATTTTTATTCACATCTATAACATAATATTTAATAGTGTTTTTAATATGATATAAAAAGAACCTAAAATTATTCTCATTGAAACGCTTGAAAAAATGCAAAGAGTGTGGAATATAATATCATTACATATTAAATTATCATATAATTTATAACTAGAATGGGATTGACAATTAATACTACAATAAAACAGTATATTAAGTTGATATTCGATACGGATGCTGAATACTGTCGATCAGAGGTGTATGATAAAATATCGTATAATTTAAACAAGAATTCAGGGTTTTAAACGTTATGGTTATCGAAGAAATCGTCAAGAGCATTAAAAAAGATATTGCAGAGGGCAAATTTCGTCCCGATCAGCGGCTTCCAGTCGAAAAAGTACTACAGGAACAATTTAGCGTCGGCCGCGGAACCATTCGCGAAGCTATTAAGATTTTGGAAGGAATGGGTCTTGTCTGGATCAAAAAGGGACGAAAGGGAGGCGTCTTTCTGACCGACGATTCCGTGCAGTTGGCATGGGCAAGCCTGTCAAGCAAATTCCAATTGGAAGAGTCCAAGATTCTTTCGTATATCGAATTCAGAAAAATGATTGAACCCAAGATGACCTTCTTTGCCGCTTCAAATCGAACCGGTGACGATATTAAAAAAATAAAAGCGGCGCTTGAGCAGTTTGATAGTGAAGCTTTATCCTTGGAATTGTTTGCCGCAGCAACAGAGGCATTTTACAAAACATTGGCTGCGGCCACCCAAAATAATTATTTTGTCAACTTTTACCGCCAGACGCTAAGCGCCTTGGCGCAGGCAACCAAATTGGTTTATGAAATCCCTAAATGTGCGGAGACATCCCGCTACTTTTATGCCCAAATCTTTGAGGCTATAGAAAACAAAGAACCTGGAAAAGGAGAGATTGTATCCGAATCATACCTGGTTCAAATCGGAGATTTTGTGAAAAATGCAAGGCAGCACGGCATACACATTGCTGGCCGGAAGAAAACCATTAAATGGGGAATCATTCAGGATCTTTCCAACATGACGGTAGATTACGGCAAACAGAGCGCAATGGGCCTGATTGATGCTGCCAGATATGTTAACGAAAACGGTGGTATCAACGGGAAAGAATTGGAATTGATTGTTCATGACGACAAATATATTATAGAGGAAGGCGAAAAAATATATCAGCGCTTTCGGGATGAAGAAAAAGTATTCGGTATCTATGTACAGGCCACCGGAACCAACCTAAAGATTGCTCACAGGGCGATGCAGGACGAAATATTTATGTTTTCGGGGGCGCCCTCTGCCAAACTGTGCGACCCTGCTGAATTTCCCTACTATTTTTGTATCTATCCCACCTATTCGGATATGGCACGCATTGCCATTAAACACATACGGGAGACATGGACAAACCCGGATCGGAACCCTCGATTGGTTTTTCTATTTCCTGACAATCCTTATGGGAGGGATCCTTTGAATGCATCAAAAAGCTATGCTGAAGAACTTGAAATTGAAATCGGTCCCGATCAAATCATCAACTGGCCCACCATCGACACATCCGCCCAACTCAGCGCTATGCAGGAATATAACCCCGACTTTGCCTTTATATCCTCCACCGCGAAAAATGCTGTGAGCATTTTTAAAGATGCCCACAGAATGGCTATAAAAACAAAATTCATATGCAACATGAGGGCGTTCAACGAAGAACTGATTCGATTGGGATCAACTACCGTTGAAGGTGCATTGGGGGTTCAGCCGTTGGCTTTTTACGGTGATAACGTTTCCGGAATGGAAAAAATCGTCAAGGCCCACGACCAGTGGCACCCGTATCACTATCCGACGTTAATATACATTGATGGATGGGCCAATATTCTAGTGCTGGTCGCTGCGTTAAAAATGGCCGACGATGCGGGCGAACTTAGCGCAGCAGGGCTTAAAAAGGTCTTTGAGGGCTTCAGGAATTTCAACACGGAAGGATTAACACCACCTATTAGCTTTTTTGAACATGATCACAGGGCATCCACGAAGACAAGGGTTTTCAAGATTAGCAATGACGCATTCATTCCTGTTTCAGACTATATAGACGTTGGTAGATCGAAACGATTTATTTGAAATGTCTGAGCCCGTTTAGAAAGGAACTAATAAAGTCAGGCTGATATTGATTAGGAACTAAAATATAATAATTTTCTGATTGAAGTCAGGTGAAGG
>JAAUYF010034341.1_pt1 | contig 10340 bp, 10 predicted proteins | sample 7278051 | NCBI WGS metagenome assembly JAAUYF01 (sample SAMN14350202, study PRJNA611818) | marine sediment metagenome | isolation source: surface marine sediment (0.6m) | place: French Polynesia: Moorea | collected 2018-08 | reverse complement strand
GGCTGGTCATCTTGATCAGCTCGACCATCTTGATCTTGTAGGGTTCTGCCCAGGTTCGGATCGTCATCACTTCACCTCCAGATCGATCAGGAATCCGGATCAGTCAGGGTGTGTGAGTCACGTACGAACAACACCACCATGATGATCACAGTGGCATTTCATCCCTTGCCGGTGAAGGCCGGACAAGTGGCCGCAGGAACATGGTAGTGCCGGGTGGTCGCAGGGACCAATACGTAAAAATACTGCGCGGCGTCAGACCTGGCCGGGCACCTGGTAGACTCGCGCAACCTTGCGATCCAGCCGCAGGGCAGTGAGCTGGCGGCCCCAGATGCAGCCAGTATCGAGGCACACGAGGTCGGGCAGCACAACGAGGCCTAGCGCGGACCAGTGGCCGAAGACAATCCGCGTACCCCACCATGCGGCGTCGTCGACTTCGAACCACGGCGAGAGGTTCTTGCGCGCGCGGTGCGGCGGCCCGCTGTGGGCAAAATTGAGCCGGCCCTTGTCGGTGATCATGCGCATGCGCGTCAGGCAGTTGATGATGAAGCGCAGCCGCTTGTAACCCTTGAGCTTGCCAGACCACGCGCGGGGTGTGTTGCCGTACATTTCTTCGAGCAGGTCCTTGTAATCGTCACCTTGCAGGGCAGCCTCGACCTCGGCGGCGCGCGCCAGTGTCTTCCTGACCGACCAGCTGGGATGCGTGCCGGCGTGCACGAGCAGCGTGTCCAGCGACTCGTCGTAATGCGCCAGCGGCCGGTGGCGCAGCCAGTGAATCAGCTCGTCGCGATCGTCGGCCCTGAGAATTTTCTGCAGCGTTTCGAAACGTCTGCTGTTGCTTACTTTGCCTGACGCCAGCGCAATGAGATGCAGATCGTGATTGCCCAGGACATTGATGACCGAGTCACCGAGCGACCTGACGTAGCGCAGGGTCTTGAGCGATTTCGGTCCGCGGTTGACGAGGTCGCCGACGAGCCAGAGCTTGTCCTCGGCGGGATCGAAACTGATCTCGTCGAGCAGCATGCGAAACGGGTCATAGCAACCTTGCAAGTCTCCGATTGCGTAGATCGCCATGCGGGTGCGGGTTGGCTAGTGGAGTAAGCCTGGTACGGCCAGCGTGAACGGCGCGATGGGCGCGTCGAAGTTGACCCCGTTGTCGGCTTCCATGCGATACAGGCCCTGCATCGCGCCAACCGGCGTTTCGAGCACGGCGCCCGACGAGTAACGGAACTCCTCGCCCGGGTTGAGATGCGGCTGCTCGCCCACGACGCCGTCGCCGCTGACTTCCTGCACCTTGCCGTTGGCGTCCGTGATAACCCAGTGCCGGCTGATCAGGCGCGCCGGCACCTCACCGTTGTTGGTGATGGTGATCGTGTAGGAGAAAACGTAACGATCGGCGGCCGGTTCGGATTGTTCGTCCACGTAGTCCGTAACGACGTGGATGCCGATATCGCAGAGGGTGTCACTCATGGCGCTATTCTAACGTATTCGCGAGATCAACATAGTCGGCGATGGCGATCGCTTCGGGGCGCAGACCGGGGTCGATGCCGACGAACTCGAGCGTCTCTTCGTCCACCATGCCACGCAAGGAATTACGGATCGTTTTGCGCCGCTGGCTGAAGGCTTTGCTGACAAGTTCCGCAAACCGTAACTCGTCGTTAATGTCGTAGGTACCGGCGGGGAGGGGGACGAGCCGAACCACGCTGGACATAACCTCGGGCGGTGGGTCAAAAGCGTCCTGGCCGACATCGAACAGCGCTTCCACGTCGAAGTGGCAGCCCAGCATGATAGTTAGCCGGCCGTAGGTCTTGCTGCCCGGTTCGGCAGCCATGCGATCCACGACTTCCTTTTGCAGCATGAAGTGCATGTCGACGAGACGGTCGCGGTACTGCAGCAAGTGAAACAGGATCGGGGTGGAGATGTTGTAGGGCAGGTTGCCAACGACGCGCAGCTCGTCACCCAGTGAGGCAAAGTCGAAGTCCAGCGCGTCGGCTTCGTGGATCGTGACGTTGGCCGCATCGGCGTACTCGGTACGCAAGTGCGCCGCGAGGTCGCGGTCCAGCTCGACGGCGTGCAGCTCGCAGCCCGTTCGCGCCAGCAGACCTGTCAGCGCCCCCTGTCCGGGACCGATTTCAACAATGCGGTCGCCATCGCGTACCGCGATGGCGTCGACGATGGCGCCGATGACGCCCGGGTCCACGAGAAAATGCTGGCCGAAGCGCTTCCTGGCGCGGTGCTTGCTCATACGGTGACGAGCTCCGCCGCAAGCTCCACGGCGGCCAGCAGGCTGCCGTTGTCGGCCCGGCCTGTGCCGGCCAGGTCCAGCGCGGTGCCGTGATCAACCGAGGTCCGTACGATGGGCAGGCCCAGCGTGACGTTGACCGCATTGCCGAAGCCCGCGTACTTCAGCACGGGCAGGCCCTGGTCGTGATACATCGCGAGGATCGCATCCCGGCTACCGGCATTGGGCGTGAACGCCGTGTCGGCCGGCAGCGGACCGCGAACCCGCAAACCGCGGCCGGCCAGTTCATCGATGACCGGTTTGATCGTGCTGTCGTCCTCGTGACCGAGATGGCCGCCTTCGCCGGCGTGCGGATTGAGGCCGCAGACGATGACCTCGGGGTCGTCGATTCCGAACTTCGAATGCAGGTCGCCAACGAGTACCTGCAGCACCTCGCGCAGCAGGTCCTGGGTCAGGTGACCTGGCACGTCGCGCAAAGGCAGGTGCGTCGTCGCGAGCGCGACGCGCAGGTCGCCGGCAGTCAGCAACATGACCGGGAGCCTGGTTCCTGTCAGCTCGGCAAGAAACTCGGTATGGCCGCTGAACGCGATGCCGGCGTCATTGATCACGCTCTTTTGCAGCGGTGCAGTCACGAGCCCGGCGAACGTGCCGTCAAGGCAGCCTTCAACGGCGATGCGCAGACCGTCGAGCAGCGCGGGTGCGTTCGCCGGGTTCAGCTGCCCGGCCGTCACCTCGGCGGCGAATCGCACCGGAACGACGTGCAGCTGGCCGCTGTCCGCGGGAACGTCGCCGGCGTCCGCCAGCTCGATTTCCTTTATGTCGACCTCGATGCCGGTTTCGGCTGACCGGTGGCGCATGACGTCGGGGTCCGCCACGACCACGACCGGGACGGGAAGAGTCTCAGCGACAAGCGACAGGCACAGCTCCGGGCCGATGCCGGCGGGCTCTCCTGCGGTGATGACTAACGGGGCGCGGTGGCCCATGCGGCGCTCCTACAAGCGCTTCTCGACGTACGCCTGGTCGCGGAGGCGCTGAATCCACAACTGGGTTTCCTCGCCCATCTTGCCGTTGACGAGCCGGTTCTGGCAGTTGAGTTCCTTGAGATCCTCCGTGTTGTCGTACACGCGCCGATCCAGGACTTCGACGATGTGCCATCCGTACCGGCTGCGGAAGGGTTCCGACATGGCGCCTATCTCCAGGTTGTCGACGACCTGGGCGAATTCCGGAACGAACGTGTCCGATGTGGCCCAGGGCATTTCGCCGCCCTGGTTGGCCGAGCCCGGATCGTCCGACAGCAGCTTGGCGATCTCCCCGAACTCCTCGCCTTCGCCCATGCGTTCGATGGCGTCTTCGAGGCGCTGCCTGGCCGTCTCGTCGTCAATGATCTCATTGGGCGTTATCAGGATATGCCGTACCTGCACCTGGTTCACCTCGCTGCGCTGGATCGAACTGCGCATCTCGTTGACCTTGACGATGTGATAGCTGCTGGCGCTGCGAAACGGCTCGGAGACCTCGCCCGCGTCCAGCGACACGACGACGTCGGTGTAGATCGTCGGCAGCTCGCTGCCTTTCATCCAGCCCAGCGCGCCACCCTCGAGCGCAGTCTGCGCACTGGAGTACTGCAGCGCCATCGTGGCGAATTCCGCACCCTCCTGGATCTGGTTGTAGATGTCCCTCGCTTTCTCCTCGATCGCGGCGACGTCGCCCGCGGTCGCCGACTCCGGGATGCTGACCAGGATGTGCGACAGGTTGTAATCGGAATCGACGGCCACGTTCTCCTCGAGGTCGGCAATGCACTGCTCGATCTCGCGCGGTGATATCTGGATGCGATTTCCTACGTCGATCTGGCGTAACTGTTCGAGCGTCACCTCATCCCGAAACTGGCGGCGGAATTCGGAATAGCTGACGCCGTCCTGGGCGAGCAATGCGGGCATGTCTTCGAAGCGTACGCCCTGGCTGACGGCGAGCTGCTCGATCGCCTGGTTGAGCATCGCATCCGAAATCTGCAGGCCGATGCGCTCGGCGCGCTGTAACTGAATCTCCATCACGATGAGCCGCTCGAGCATCTGCTCGAGAAGAATATCGGGAGGCGGCAACTGCATGGGCGGGTCCGCCTGTGCGGCGCGTTCGATGATCATCGCCGTCTGGTCGCGCACCTGGCTTCTCAGCACGACGCCGTCATTGACGATGGCAGCGATACCGTCGATGAATTCGCCAGTCTCGGAAAGGTCTTCCGCCAGTGCGGCGGGAGCGACGGACAGCATGGCAACGACGCACGCGCTTGCGCGTAACATATTGTTTTTAAACACTATTTATTACCGGAGATTCGCAGAGTAGCCAAGAATACCACGTTCCAACATTCTGTCAGCAGCCGTGCCGACGCTCGACAGTCCTTTCAATACCAATTGCAGACCGATCGAGGAATCCCGAGTTCCATCACGGGTCGAGATATGCCGGCGGGACACGAGGCGCAGGCCCCAGCAACAGCTCTCGTATTCGACGCCGAAAAACTCCTCGAGGGCCTCTTCCTCGCGGAACGAGTACTTGTAGCGGCCGACGAAATTCCACTGGCTGGTGATCGGCCATGACCAGGACACGTCTCCCTGTTCGAGCGAATCCCTGCGGAAACGGTAAGAGAGATTGAAGATCTTGTTGGTCGCGGGGCGGTACTGCAACCTGGCCTGTGATTGCGTCGTGCCGCGATCTTTCTCGCCCCACTGGTGGCCGACGTCGAAATTCAGGTTCTGCGACAGGCCGAAGCGCACCTCGGCGATGTAGTCCGAAGTCTCGTCAAGGAACTGCGGCTCGTCGGGCAGCGTGACGTCGCTGTCGCTGAAATAGCGCGTCTGCCCGATCGTCGCCGTCACCAGCTCGCGGCCCGACCCCGTGTCGAGGATGCGCGACGTCATGCCGATGCTGACCTGGTCGGTGTCGGCAATGCGGTCGACGCCGAGATAGCGGTTGGTTCGATACAGCGACACCAGGTTGAGGTCCGGCGTGATCGTGTCAAAGACCGGCAAGTCGTCCTGGTTGCGAAAGGGCACGTGCACGTAAAGCATGCGCGGCTCGAGCGTCATGATGCGTCTGTTTGAACCACCGTTCAGATCTCTCTCCAGGAGCAGCCCGACGTCGAGACTGCCGATAGGCACCGTGCGAGTCGGCGCCGCTTCCTGACCCGGGTCGGTGCTACTGAGGTCATAACGCGTGTGGTCGAGGGTGACGGCGGGCGTAACAAACCAGCCCGGACTCCGTGAAATGGGCAGTGCAACGCTCGGCGCGACATTGAGGCGCCAGCCCGTCACGCCAACATCGCGATCAAAGTTGACGAGCTCGCCGTCGAGCCTCACCTCGGCGCCGAGCGCAACGTCGGGCCAGTAGCCGCTGGCCAGCAACTGCGGCACTCGCTGGTAGGGTTCGTCGATCGGCTGGATGGCCTCGTCGATCGTCTGGAAGTCCTGGATCTGGCCGAAGAGTGACCAGGTGTCGCTATGGAAGTCGAAGCTCACGCGGCGGTCGAGGTGCGTGATACTCGAGACGCTGAGGCTGCCGCCGAGGTCTTCGAAGTACTGGTTATCCGACACCTCCTGGAAATTCAGGAGATTGCGCCAGCCATTCTCGAACAGGGTGCGATGCTGCACCCGAATCATCGACCGCGAGTCGTTGAACTTGTTATCGCTGCCGAGATACTCGCCATACACTTCGCCATCCATCGTGTTGGTGAGGTACCGGAACTGCGTCCCGACCTGCCAGCCGCGGTCGGTCAGCAGCACAGGTGTGATCGTGGCGTCGTAGTTCGGCGCGATGTTCCAGTAAAAAGGCACCCGGAGTTCATTGCCGCTGCGGCTGCTCGAACCGACCTCGGGCGTAAGTATCCCGGTCTTGCGCGCGTCGCTGATCGGGAACGACAGGTACGGCGAATACAGGATGGGCACACCCTGGAAGCGCAGGCTGACGCCCCGTGCGGTGCCAACGCCCTCGCGTGTGTCGAGGTCGATGTCGCGCGCACGAATCACCCAGTCGTCGGACTCGGGCGGGCAGGTCGTATAACTGACACCATCGAGTTCGAGCCGCCCGGCCTGGTTAATTTCGAGCGCCTCGGCAGCGCCGCGGCCGTTGTTCTCGAACAGCAGGAAGCTTGCGCCCTCAAAACGGATGAGACCGAGACCATAAGAAAACTCGGCCCGGTCGGAATCGACGTGCGTGTTCGGATCCTCGAAGCGAACACCACCCTCGAGCAGCAGCGACTGGTTGACCGGTTCGTACGTTGCCGTCTCGGCGCCTGCGAGCCTGTCGCCCTGACGCAATAGCACGCCGCCGGTCATCGATGCGCTGGGCTGTTCCCCGAGCTGTGCTTCCAGCTGGCCCACCTCGAAAACTACCGCGTCGGGGTCGTCGAGATCGATCGTCGTCAATGCTTCATCGACGTCAACCGGCGCCGGCGGCGCGTAACAGGCTTCGGGCTCCGCGGCGTACGCGAAGGGCGTGACAAGCAGAGCACCAGCGATGATCAGGCGAGTCAAAAACAAAATGCTTGTCGGGTTACGGGGGTATGTTACCTTCGCATAGATTTGTTGGTGCTTCAACGCGTTACGGAGTTTCGAGATCGACCAGCGACTAGCAGAATTGACGGCCTGGGTGCGGGGTTTCGAGGGGCTCGAGAAAGCCGATCCTCATCCGGCATCGGGCGATGCCAGCTTCCGCCGCTACTTTCGTGTGCATTCGGACAGCGCCAGTTACATCCTGATGGATGCGCCGCCGGCGCAGGAGGACAGCCGCCCGTTCATCCAGGTTGCCGGTTACCTCGAGTCCATGCAGCTGCACGCGCCGCGTGTGCTCGAGGCAGACCTCGAGCAAGGTTTCCTGTTACTCACCGACCTCGGCAGCATGCAATACCTCGAGTTACTCGAGGAGGATCCGGCCGCCGCGGACGTGCTCTATGAGAGCGCCATGCGCGCGCTGCTGATCATCCAGAACAATGGCGAGGCGTTTCAGTCGCACTTGCCAGCTTACGATGCCAATCGGCTGCACTTTGAAATGTCGCTGTTCCATGACTGGCTGTGCGAGAAACACCTGTCAATCAGGTTCAGCGACGACGACGAGCGCGAGTGGCAATCGCTTTGCGACCTGCTCGTGGTCAACGCCGTCGAGCAGCCGCAAGTGTTCGTGCATCGCGACTACCATTCACGCAACCTGATGGTCGCCGAAGACGGCCCCGGCATCCTCGATTTCCAGGACGCCATGGAAGGGCCGCTCACCTACGACCTCGTTTCGCTGCTCAAGGACTGCTACGTGAAGATGTCCGCGGAGCAGATCGACAAGCTGGTTGCAGAATTTGCGCACGACGCGCGCCAGCTCGGCGTTCATGACATCGGCGACGAACAGTACCTGCGCTGTTTCGACCTGACCGGCGTGCAGCGTCACCTCAAGGCGGCCGGCATCTTCGCGCGCCTCAACCATCGCGACGGCAAGCCGGGTTATCTCGGCGACGTTCCGAGGACGCTGAGTTACATCGTCGACCTCGCGCCGCGTTACGAGGAACTGGGCTGGCTCGTCGACTTCATCAGTGCGCGCGTGCTGCCGGGACTGGAGTCGCCTGGGTGATCGCGATGATCCTCGCGGCGGGCCGCGGTGAGCGCCTGCGGCCGCTGACGGAAGCAACGCCCAAGTCGCTGGTCGAGGTGCGGGGCGAGACCCTGCTCGAACGCCACCTGCACGCGCTGCGTGCCGCGGGCGTCGAGCGCGTCGTCATCAATCTCGGCTGGCTCGGCGACAAGGTGCTGGAGCGCATCGGCTCGGGCGAGCGCTTTGGCGTCAACGTCATCTACAGCAACGAGGGCGACAATATTCTCGAGACCGGTGGCGGCATCCACCGGGCGCTGCCGATGCTCGGCGAGGATCCGTTCCTGGTCGTCAATGCCGACATCTACACGGACATGCCGCTCTCGGGCATCGGTCTCGCGGCCGAGGATCTCGCCCACCTGGTGCTGGTGCAGACGCCACCCGACAAGGACTCCGGTGACTTTGCGCTGGACGAGGGCAGGATTCGAAACACGGGCGACGAGCTGCTGACGTTCAGCGGCGTGGCGGTCTACCGGCCCGAGTTTTTCGCCGGCTGCAGCGCCGGGCGGTTTTCGGTGGCGCCGCTGTTGCGCAGCGCGGCCGACGACGACCGGGTCGGCGGCAGCCTCTACGCCGGGCTCTGGAGAGATGTCGGCACGCCCGAGAGGCTGGCCGAGCTGAACGCCTGATCGAGTTTCAGATGCCGCAGCAGGTGCGGCAGCAGCTTGTCACGCACGACCGCCAGGTCGCTGTCGGCGCCCAGCCGCGCGAGGTCCGTGAGCTGCAGGCCCTTGAAGCCGCAGGGGTTGATGCGGGAAAACGGTTCGAGATCCACATCGACATTCAGCGCCATGCCATGAAAACTCGCGCCGCGCCGGATGCGCAGCCCGACGCTGGCGAGCTTCACGTCGTTCACATAGACGCCCGGCGCGTCGCAACGGCTGGCGGCTTCGATGCCGTAGTCGGCGCAAAGGTCGACGACGGATTGCTCGAGTCCCGTGACGAGATCGCGCACGCCGAGGCCGGCGCGCCGCAGGTCGATGAGCGGATAGATCATGAGCTGGCCCGGACCGTGGTAGGTCACCTGGCCGCCGCGGTCGATCTGGATGACCGGGATGTCGCCCGGCGCCAGCAGGTGCTCGGGCCTGGTATTGAGGCCGAGCGTGAACACGCGTTCGTGTTCGCAGAACCACAGCTCGTCGAGCGTGGCCTCGTCGCGAGTGTTGGTGAATTCCTGCATGGCCCGCCAGACAGGTTCATAGACCTGCTTGCCGAGCTCGCGGACGACCAGCTGACTCATAGCGCCATCAGGACATCATCGTGCGACGACACGTCGCGGTAGATGTTGTCGAGCTGCTCCTGGCTCGTGGCGATAACGGTGATCGTGATCGAAACGAAATTGCCCTTGCGGCTGATCGCATCGGTGATGGCGCTGTCGTCGATCGGCCCGGTGTGCTTCTCGACGAGCGCCCGCACCGTCGCGCGAAACTCCGGCGTATCCCGTCCCATCATCTTGATCGGGAACGGCGTGGGGAACTTGATGACAGACTCTTCGCTCATCGGCTTACTCGAACCAGAGGCTGATACCGTCGAGCGTGCGCTGCCAGAAGGAGCCGGTCGGATTGTCCGCCAGGGCGCGCAGCGGTTCGTTCACGAGCGCATTGCCGCCGAGGCTCACGGTCAGTTCGCCCAGCGGCTGTCCCTCGGCGACCGGCGCTTCGATGATCGCGGGGATCGTGTGTACCGACTCCAGGGAATCGTAAGCGCCGCGCTGGACCGTGATGTACAGGTCTTCGAGCACGCCGAGCGACGAGAATTCGTTGGCCGACTTCCAGATGCGCGCCGTCGCGATTTCTTCGCCGGCCTTGAACAGCAACCGGGTTTCGAAGAAACGGAACGCGTAGTTGAGCAGCGACTGGCTGCCGTCGATGCGCGCCTTGGCGCTCGACGTGCCGAGCACGACCGAGATCACCCGCATGCCGTCGCGCTGCGCGGACGACACGAGGCAATAGCCGGCGGCATCGGTGTGCCCGGTCTTCATGCCGTCCACCGAGTCGTCGCGCCACAACAGGTTGTTGCGATTCGGCTGGCGAATGTCGTTGAACGTGAATTCTTTCACTGAGTACCACTGGTAGTACTCGGGGAACTCGTTGATGATCGCGCGCGCCAGCGTCGCTAGATCGCGCGACGTCGAGTAGTGGTTGTCGTTGGGCAGGCCGGTCGAGTTGACGAAGTTGCTCGACAGCATGCCGAGCGCTTCCGCGTACTGGTTCATCATCTCGGCGAATACCGACTCGGTGCCGGCGACGTACTCGGCGAGTGCGATGCTGGCGTCGTTGCCCGACTGCACGATCATGCCCAGCAGCAGGTCCTCGACGGACACGCGCTTGCCCACCTCGATAAACATCCGCGAGCCTTCGGCGCGCCACGCTTTCTCGCTAACCGTCACCTCGTCGGTGAGCTGGATCTGGCCGTCCTGCAGCGTCTTGAAGACGACATAGGCGGTCATGAGCTTGGTCAGGCTCGCCGGCGCCACGGCCTT
>JAAUYF010017991.1_pt1 | contig 10342 bp, 10 predicted proteins | sample 7278051 | NCBI WGS metagenome assembly JAAUYF01 (sample SAMN14350202, study PRJNA611818) | marine sediment metagenome | isolation source: surface marine sediment (0.6m) | place: French Polynesia: Moorea | collected 2018-08 | reverse complement strand
CCCGTACCTTTCAGGTTTACACAGCCTCAGGGGATCTCAATGTCGAAGAGAATGTCATGGGTGGCTGTTTTATGCGCACCCGCTCCCCCGCCACAGCCAAAACGCGGGCCCATGAACTATTGGAGTTTTTAAAACTCAAGGAGCTCTCCGATTATCTGGTCAGCGAACTTCCCGTGGCAGCGCAAAAACGGGTCACCATGGCCACCGCCTTGGGTTCGAATCCCAAGCTGCTGCTGCTGGATGAGGTTGCGGGCGGATTGAATCCCAGTGAAATTGAAGACATCATGGCCAGCATACGACACATCCATGATGACCTGGGAGTGACGGTCATGCTGATCGAGCACGTCATGGAACTCGTGATGAAGATCAGCGATCGCGTCATCGTTTTAGATTCGGGCCAAAAAATAGCCGAAGGCAATCCCCAGGATATCGCCAAAGATCCCAAAGTCATTCAGGCCTACCTGGGGGAACGGTATGTTAAGGAACATGCGGGGGATCTCAAATAAAAGGTCTCAGTGCTCAGGTCTCAGTTCTGTAAATCGGAAACCTGAGCACTGAGACCTGAGACCTGAAAACTGTCTCGTAGCGAAGCGGAGAGGATCTGTATGAGTGAAGCCATTCTTGATATAGAAAACATCAAAGTTCGGTATTCGGGATTGCCTGTTCTGCATGGGATTTCCCTGCATGTGAATCCAGGCGAGACCGTATGTGTACTGGGTGCCAACGGCGCAGGCAAATCCACCCTGCTGCGGGCCATTATGGGAACCCAGCAGCCCTTCGAGGGCACAATCCGATTTAAAGGCAAAGAAATTCAAACGCTTCGCACCGAAGCCGTCGTACGCCTGGGCATTGTGTGTGTCCCGGAAGAAAAAATGCTGTTCAGTCCCCTGTCTGTGGAAGAGAATCTGAAGCTGGGCGCCTACGTGCTCAAAGACGAACAGCAGATACAGCAAAACCTCGAATTCGTCTTCAATCTCTTCCCGGCGCTCGAGGAACGCCGCAATCAACCGGCCTCCACCCTTTCCGGCGGCGAACAGCAAATGGTCGCCATCGGTCGCGGCTTAATGTCCCGTCCCCATATCCTCATGCTGGATGAGCCTTCCCTGGGCCTGGCTCCTCTTCTGGTCGATGAGGTTCTGGATACTGTCCGCAAACTCAAAGCTGAGGGTATCACCATCCTGCTGGTGGAGCAGAATGTGCGCGAAGCCCTGGACTTGTCCGACCGCGGGTATGTGCTGCAAACCGGCAGAATCGTCGGCGAAGGCAGCGGCAAAGAACTGCTAAAAAGCGATATGTTCAGGGAAGCATTTTTAGGAATTTAAGCATACTTTCAATACTTCTGGTCGCCGGAATTTTGGGGGACGAGGGTGAAAGATTGACTTTTCAGTGTGGTTTAGCGTTGCGAAGCCAGAATTATTTCGATACGGCGGTTCTGCTGTCGGTCCTCTTCAGTTTCATTGGAAGCCACCGGCTTATAGAAACTGTAACCGCAGGCCGAGAACCTTTGGGGCGCAATACCGGGCTTTTTTGTGAGATAACGCACCACTGCCGCTGATCTCGCCACCGATAGATCCCAGTTTGTCGGATATTTATCCCTCAATTCAGGTCCGATGGGAATGTTATCCGTATGCCCTTCAACGTGAATATTCTGGCTGGTATGTTTGAGGCTTTCGGCCAGCGTTGAAAGCAATTGCCGGCCTTCTGCATTGATCTCAGCACTTCCGGAATTAAAAAGAATACGATCGATAAAGGTAACCTTCAATTTATCGGCCAGCTTCTCCAATTTGACTTCCTGGGCCTTTATTTGTTCTTTCAGATCGTTTTCAATCTGGCGTTTGGCTCTATCCCGCTGAACGATGTCGTCCTGCAGTTCTTTTATTCTTTTTTCGCGCAGCTCAATCTCGGATGATCGATCCTGCAAGCTGTCTTCTATTTTCAGCCGGGTGGAATCCAGCTCGGTGATAATCTGTATTTGCTCGTTTATTGTCCTTTCTTGGATGGCGATCTGCTCTTTTAAATCGATTAAATCAATTTCAACATACTTTTTCTGGTTTCCCAACTCCGAGATGGTCTTTTGCTGTTGTTTGATCGTTCTTGCCTGATTCTCCAGCTGAGCCAGTAAATTGATTTCGAGCATCTGTTTGGTTTCATTCAATTTTGCAACGGCCTCTTCCAGTTCTTTGATCTTTTGCTCACGTGTCTCGATTTGCGATTGCAATTTGTTTTCCAGTCTGCGCCGGGCTTCATCAACCCGTACGATAAGGGCTTGCTTTTGGGCTATAGTCTCGGAAAGCACTTGCTCTTTTTTCTCCAGTTCCTGCAACCTTGATTGAATCTCACCTTTTTCCTGCCTGAACTTACGCAATTTTTCTTGCAACTCAACGCGCTCTCGTTCTAATTCTTCGAGCTTCTTGCTTGTTTTTTCAAGCTTCGCCCGCGTGTCGACAAGCGTTGCTTCTATTTCCTCGTACTTATCTTTGGAGACGCAGGCCGAAACTAGTAAGCAGGTCAAACATAAGTACAAAAACAATCTATGATTGCTCGCCATGGTTCCCTCCGTTCAACGAATTGGTTACATACAAAATACAGTATTATTTAACTTGCTGTCAAACAGTAGGATTAAAAATCAAACTTTAGGCCAACAAAAAAGGGCAGATCCCATGTGATGGGATTCACCCCCTATAGCTTCGATTACAGACTAATATCCAAGCAATTCTCAAAAATGATATATAAAACTTTGTTTATAGTATCAGTAAAAAGATGGCCGTACAGATAGTTGATTTATAATGGTCGTATCTGTAATTTTTTATTTGCGCGATTCTTTTGTGTTAGATGACGCGCAGATATTGTGGCAGAAAATTACATTGGGGATCTAAGGTGCGGTGTTCGTTGAGTTGATCCACCCACAATATTACGTATTCTTGCGGGTGGATCATTCAATTATTTCTTTGAAAATCCTTTAATTGCTATTATTGTATTGTCTTTTTTCTCAGGCGCTAAAAACCATGCTATATTTGCTGTGTAAAGAACGCCATCACGAAGTACGGGACTTGTGGGACCCTGCAATGGAGGCCCGATTGCAATTATCTTCATTGGCGTTAAACTCCACGCCGCTTTTTGTGGGGAAATAACGATGATTCGATTTGCACCAGGTTCTGCCGCATTCTTTTACTTGATCAATTGAAGCGCAGCTGAAATAGATATGGGGTTTACTCACTGAATAATTTGGACCAGCGAGAAAAAGCATCGGTTATTCCTTCACCAATGTAGCCAGGCACGATTCCAAAACCTTCCAAACAGTAGTTTGCCTCAATTGCAATATTCAAAAAAGTATCATCCCGTCTGACCTCGTCAAGTTTTTCTGCTTTGCCTCTAAGTAAAAAAAATCCATTTAAATCGCCACCATGGGCTGCAAGGATCACTGGTTCAAAGCTCTCGATATGGCCCTCTGTTTGCAATCCGCCATAAAACTCCATGACTTTCTGAAACAGTTGCATGGCCTGTTGCTCACGGCCCGCAACACTACGATTCCAGCCCATGAAGAGTACTCGATCAGCCATTGGTACCTCCTTTTATTATAATGTTTATTTATACAGTAGGCTAACTACGAGTGACTCCTGGCATTGTAAAACATTCAAGCCAGGAGCCTGGTTTGCAAATTTTGAGAGGTTTCTCCATTGAATTTTTTCCTGACTGATTATTAGGCTGAAGTTAAATGGAAACCAGTATTTATTCAGGTGAAAAAGAATTTAGAGAAAGAGAAAGAGGGACCGTTCAACAAGCGCGCAGAAATATCAGAAAATATGACAGCTAACAGTGAAGGTGAGATTTAGCGCCAGTCAAGTACAATGTTGGAGTTCAAATATTACGGGCATCATGTAATGTCAAGAAGATTCAGGTAATGGTACATTTAGACTATATGCTTAAAACCATGGTTTATAAGTTAACTATGGTTAAGAGGTATTCCGAATAGAGGCGATTTGAGTCTCCATCTTACGGAGCGCCAGGCCCGCTTCGGCTAATGTTACCGGGGTAAATGTTACTACATCTCCGGGCTTAATCTGGCCCAGCAAAGATAGATCGGCGCTGATGACGGTGGCGATCTTGCGGTACCCGCCGGTAACGGTTTCCGCCAGAATAATGATCGGTTTGCCATCACCGGGGATTTGAATTGATCCGGATATGACGCCCTCTGAAATAATAGACGCCGGGATACCCTCTTTTTTGGCAATTGCAGGGCCGTCCAGGCGGATACCGGTACGATCGGATTCAGACATTACCGTGTAGGTCGCATTGATGAATAGGTCGCGTTGCGGTTGCGGAAAATCTACGTCCTGGGGTCCCCAGATTACCCGCAGGGACCATTTATCGGGATATACAGGTACCAGTTCAGGGTCCAATGCACGATCAAGGGTTTTAGCGCCATCGGGCGGTGAAGCCAATAATAAGGTATCTCCCTGTTGGAGCGCCCTGCCCCCGCAACCGCCGAAGGCAGACGGTAGGTTGGTGGAGGAGCTGCCCATGACCACGGGAACTTTAATACCGCCGCCAAAGGCCAGATAAGCACGGCATCCGCCGGCAGGCCCCAGAAAGGAAAGTATTTCACCTTTTTTGAGTTCATGTGAACGCCACATCGGCAATGGATTTTTATCGACCAGGGGCTGAAGGTTAGCTCCGGTAACGGCTAGGGGCATATCTGCCAGAGCCTTAATTCGCAATCCCATTAAAAGCGTCTCCAGGCAGGCTGCTTCTTCGGGATTACCCACCAGCAGGTTGGCAATACGCAAGGCAAACGAATCCAGCGCACCGCTGGGTGAGACCCCAAAGCGCCCAAATCCATGCCGGCCGAGGTCCTGAACGGTAGTCTGCAACCCCGGAGACAATATTTCAATGCTATCTACTGCTGCCATTTCTGCATATCTTCTCTGGAAATTGCATAAAATTTAACCTGATCTCCCATTTCCAGAAGCGAAGGCTGTTTTTGTTTTGGATCAAATAACCTGACAGGAGTTCTCCCGATAATTTGCCACCCGCCCGGACTTTCAACCGGATAAATTCCGGTTTGCTTTTGAGCAATAGCGACAGATCCCTGAGGAACATGGGTTCGCGGAGTTTCTCTACGCGGTGTCATCAGCGCATTGTGGACCTCACCCAAATAGGGAAATCCCGGCATAAAACCGATCATGTATACACTGTAAAGCGGTTCAGTGTGGAGCTGAATAACTTTCTCGATCGTAATTTTATGAAATTCAGCAACCCATTCCAGATCAGGACCGTATTCATCTCCGTAAACTACGGGAATTTTGATTGTTTTGGGAGTAGGAAGCCGGGAAGTGTCCAATTGGCCGGCAATATGGTCAATTTTGCGCTTCAGCGTTTCAAGTTCGATTTCAAGGGGGTTGAATACCACCAGCAAAGATCGATAGCCCGGAACAAGATCCAGAATTCCGTCAATCATGCGGTGATCGAGCGCGACCAAAAGCTCGCGAACCTTTTGATTGACCGGCAAACTGATTTCATCGCCCAATTCAACCAAAACAGACCGATCTCCCATCAGGCGATATCGGGGTTTCTCGTAATGCATAATGGATATTCGGAATTATAGAAAAGTAGCCGGTGATGATATCTCGACACCTGAATCCTGCAGCGTTTCTCTGATCCTTTTAACCAATTGCAGTGCTGCGGGGTTGTCCCCATGCACGCAGATGGTATCGGCAGCCAGTTGGATTTCGGAGCCATCGGCGCAAACAACGCTACCTTCGGTGACCAATTTCAATACCTTTTCGGCCACTTGCTGATGATCATGTATCACTGCACCGGGAAGTTTTCGCGAAACCAGGGAACCATCGGGATTGTAAGCCCGGTCACCAAAGAATTCAAAGGCGATGCGAATCCCGTGTTTGGCGCCGACTGCCTCCAGATCTTCTCGACCGGGACCGGCCAACACAAAGAGAATCAACGCGGGGTCAATGGCACTGATGGCTTCGGCAACCGCATCCCAGATTTCCGGATTCTGTACGGCCATGGTATACAATGCACCATGCGGCTTGACATGTTGAAGCTTCATGCCCTGCGCCTGACCAAAGGCCTGCAATGCCCCGACTTGATAGGTCACATAATCCTGAATTTCTTCCAGAGAAACATCCATGTTGCGCCGGCCGAAACCCATAAGATCAGGAAAGCCCGGATGTGCGCCTAAGGCGACGCCGTTTTCTTTTGCAATGGCGATGGTCCGCTTCATCACCGAGGGATCACCGGCATGAAACCCACAGGCAATGTTGGCAGAACTGATGAGAGGAATAACCTCTTCATCCAATCCAAGTTTATAATTCCCGAAACTTTCACCGACATCAGAGTTCATGTCTATTTTGTTGACCGCCATCTTGACCCCCTCTGCAAAACAATTCATTTTCCAATTTTTATGCCACAAACAAAATCATATTACAAGGGATACAAATATAGGGGACGAGGGTGAAAGATTGACTTTTGTACCAGATAGAAGCGAACATTTTTACATATATTTCTCGCTAGGAAAAATCAAATATGGTCCTGGCTACTTCTTTTGTAATAGGATCCTTACGTCCCCGGCTTGCCAGTTTACTCACCGCAGAAGTAGATAAATTCAGCTGGCGGGCTACTTCGGCTCCATAGATCATCAATTGATCAACAGCCAGGCAACATACTATTGACCGTGCTTTTGCAACTGTACGTTGTCTGCTTGAGCTTCTAATGATATTTGACTCTATTTCAAAATGATCGGCGACTGCAGCAATCAAAAGATTAAGATCCAATCCTCTTGCTAGAGCCAAAGTTTTCTTCTCATAGGCTTCACCAGCTTTTTTCAATACTTTTTCAACGAAATCACTGCTGCCTAAAACGCGTTCATCTCCCATCACACGCATACCCGTTGCCCTGGCAGCTTTCAAAGCCGACCACCCACCAACGGATCGAATCAATCCTCCCCCTACAAGGTCAGGTCTGCTGCCCATAGACAGGCCCTTAGAAACAAATGATACATAATGCTTTCTGGCAGATTGAAGGGTTTTTGCAAAAAACCGTAGCACATAATCTGTATCCTGCCACGTGTTATTTATCCTGCCCATTAATACGGCATGGCCTGTTTTTGAATAATTATTTAAAGCTTTAATATTATCTACAAGTCTTGCCCGAATTGGATTCAGGTGAATATAGCGAACAAGTTCAAGAAAATATGGCTCTTCTTCGCATAAAAACGATTTGTAGCGGTTCTGAAAAAGCTGGCCATGGCGTTTGTGTCGTCTGTTGAACTGCTGGGCATAGCCTGTTAATAAGCGACGCATAACGGTTGCAAGAGGTACTTCACCGGTCCTAAAAAGCAAATGGACATGGTTGGGCATCAGCGCCCAGGCATAACACGGAGTGATGGTCTCAGTAAGGATGTTATCCAGCCGTTCAAGGAAATTTTGATAATCTTTAGCACCTCTGAATATCCGTTTCTTCTCAATTCCACGAATAACGATATGCTGAAGTGCTCCTGGAGCATCTATGCGGGCTTTTCGGGGCATAGGCTTATATTACACGGTTAGGTAAATATGTCAATCTTTCACCCTCGTCCCTTTAATTTTTTAATTAAATAAAAAGGGAGACGGTTTTTCGCCGGCTCACATATTGAGATTGCTATTAGGTGTTGCTTAACGTTTGGAAAACTGAAAACGTGCACGTGCGCCGCGTTGGCCGTATTTTTTTCGTTCTTTAACCCGCGGATCCCGTTTTACGAATCCGGCCTTTTTCAAAGTCAATCGCAGATCCGGATCAGAGGCGATCAGGGCTTTGGTAATCCCATGACGCACCGCCTCGACCTGACCGGACAGTCCCCCGCCCTGAACCCTGGCTTTGATGTCAAAAGATCCCAGAGTATTGGTCAATTTCAGGGGTTCGAGCATTTGCGTTCTCAGACTTTCAATTGGAAAATAATCTTCTGCCGGCCGACTGTTAATCGTTATTTCACCGCTGCCGGGTATTAGCCATGTTCTGGATATGGCCGTTTTGCGCTTTCCGGTGGCATAATAAACATTTTCTTTTTGCATTTGGCTCCCCGATGACTACAGTTTCTTTGTTCACGCTCAAAGGCGCAAGCTCGGTTTAAATTTCCAGAGTTTCCGGTTGCTGGGCTTCGTGCGGATGCTGATGCCCAGAATAGACTTTTAGTTTTTTGTATAGTTTTCTTCCCAGTCGATTTTTTGGTAACATGCCCTTCACAGCAAATCGAACAAGATCTTCGGGCCTTTTCTCCATCAGTTTTCTGGCCGAAATCGTTTTCAAGCCTCCGATATAACCACTGTGGCGATAATAATTTTTTTGATCCATCTTGCGCCCGGTCAGCACGATTTTATCGGCATTGATGACAATGACATGATCGCCCGTATCGACATGGGGCGTAAACAGCGGATTATGTTTGCCGCGCAAACGTGCGGCCACAACCGTCGCCAGGCGTCCGAGAACGGCACCCTTGGCATCCACAAGGCACCATTTGCCCTGAACATCTGACTTTTTAGCACTATATGTATATTTTTTCACTTGTTTTTACCTCATCATTTGTAAAGAATCCGGCATTGTTAAATTAATTTTCATCCGCTGTCAAGAGAAAAAACCCCCTTATGCTGATTTATACCATATTGAAATATATGATTAATCATGCCATAAACCAGCAGGTGGTGTGATCGCTATGCAGAATTTAGAAATCGAAGTAAAATTTTACCTGCACGACCCAAAATCAGTACGCCAGCGTATCATCGATTTAAATGCCCGATGCCACGGTCGCTTTTTTGAAACCAATCTTTGTTTTGATGATCCCCAAAATTCGCTCAACAAAAGTAATGCACTTTTACGACTTCGCAAGGATAAAAAAGCCACGTTGACATACAAATCAAATCCGCCTGGGGACAATACAGATTTCAAAATTTTCAATGAGCTTGAAGTCGATGTCAGCGATGTTACGACCATGACTCAAATTCTCGAAGCTATAGGATTTCATGAGGCCCAGAAGTATGAAAAGTGGCGCGAAACATTTACCCTGGGTGACACCCATTTTTGTCTGGATACCATGCCGTTCGGCGATATTTTAGAAATCGAAGGGCAAAAAAATGATATCAGACATTTTTCAGACTGCCTAGGCCTGAACTGGGATGAACGTATCTTACTAAATTATTTAGAAATATTCGCAATCCTCAGAAATCTGCTCAATCTGCAATTCAACGACCTCACCTTTGACAATTTTAGGGCCGTTGATCTGGATGCCGCAAAATTCTGCCATCATTTGCATGCCGGTCGGCAGGGTTGATGATCAGTATACCGAGGGACGGTCAGAGCTGCCGGATGTCTGCTCTCCTGTTGGCGGGTTTTCACTTGTTTGCTTGGGATCACCGATGATTCGGACAGGCGGGTTACTGCCGCTGGTCGGCGGACTGCTACCGCCGCTAGCCGAGCTGCTGCTGTAAGACGATTCGGGAACCGGGGCCTTGGGAGTAGGTATTTCCGCAAGAAACTCCTGTTCCAGTAAAAGCTTCCCCTTGCCGGTATAGACGTAGACCGCTGCCTTATTGTATGCCATCGGTGACTGGGGAGCGTTGGCTGTGAATCGCATGGTTCGAAAATTGTTGATGGAAAACACGTAACCTTGTTGCTTTCCGGTTGGCTTCCCGCCAACCAGTCCAATGGGAGGCACGGAAAGCCACATTTTGGGTTTAAGTTCATCACCTTTTAAAACCACAATCGCATGGCCGCTGACACGTTGTCGATTCGGACTGGTATTTTTGATCCTAAACTGAATTTTAATTTTATCGGGATTCGACAATTTCAAAATGTTGAAATCTTCTACATGAACGCTATAATTTATATCCGGCTGCTCAGCCACGGGTTTGGGTTTGGCAGGTGGGATTAGCGCCGGCGTTTGATTCTTTTCCGCAACCTCCGCGACGATTTCTTCCTGAGAAGGCTCATTTTCTTTTTTAGCTATCCTTGGCTTCGGGGCCTCGGTATCCTGTGTTTTGTCGATATTTTCTTTAACCCTGGATTCTGCTAAAACCAGGCGGGCCATTAGAATCTCTTTATCATGGCGTAGTGTTTGTATGCGTTTTTGAAAGAGGTCCAGACTGCTCTCTAATTTTTCATTCTTCCTGTTGATGCTCTGATTATACCAAAAGAGTAAAACGATAGCCGCCACCGACAACACGAATACCAATCCTGCAAAAATAACAATACCCTTAAAGCGTTTGAGGGTAATCACTTTGCCATGGTCCCCGATAAATAAAATTGTCCAGCGCCTATCCGGCTTGTTCCGTTTGGATTTACCCTGCTGGATTCT
>JAAUYF010146610.1_pt1 | contig 10354 bp, 19 predicted proteins | sample 7278051 | NCBI WGS metagenome assembly JAAUYF01 (sample SAMN14350202, study PRJNA611818) | marine sediment metagenome | isolation source: surface marine sediment (0.6m) | place: French Polynesia: Moorea | collected 2018-08 | reverse complement strand
GCATTTCGACGAGATGCTGAACGACGTTATCCCGCACGAAGTGGCGCATGTGGTTGGTTACGCGGCTCCCGAGCAGGGCGCCCGTCGGCATAACCCGAACTGGAAGCGTATTTGTAAAGAGCTTGGTGGCACGGGCGAGCGTTGCCACAGCATGGACAATTCCTCGTTCGCCAAGCCCCGTAAGTCTAACAAGCCGTTTGTATACGAAGACGAGCATGGCCGCACGTGGAACATGTCAGCCCAAACGCATAAGAAGATGCAGGAAGGCTGGGTACGCAAGGCCGGTGGCATCCGTCGGTACTACGGTCCCGGTGAAGTAACGTACACGGTCAAGCGTGACGGACTGACGGGCACGATCAGCAGAGACACGTTCCTTGGTAAGGAATTTGATCCGACGAGCCTGCGCAAGAAGGCACCGAAGAAGCGCAAGGTACAGAAGAACCGCGCTAAGAAGGGCCAGCTGAGCAAGGCGCAGATCGCCCGCAACCTTATCAAGCTTCATTTCCCAGCAGGTCCGGACCAGCTCAACCAGGAACAGATTATTGCGAAGATCGCAGACGTTTGTGGACTGAGCAAGTCGCTGGCTAAGACGTATTTCAACAACAACCTGACTAAGGCAATGATGGAGAAATAAGATGGCACCGAGAAAGCAAATGAAAGACTACTCGGAAGACGATTCGACGCATACGCTGATGGTTATCACCGACGTTACCGACGAAGGCTGTGTCGTTGACGAACGCGAATACAGGTATGTTGACGAGAACAACAAGACGCAAACTGGCGTAGAGATTACGCTGGAATGCCCTGCACTGGATGATCAGGTACTTCGCTCGTTGGAAGACTTGGCTGACGAGTGCCACGGCGAACCCGAGTTTGATGTTTAGAACTATGCAGACGACGTTTCGGTATCACGGGCAGCACAAGTGGTTTATCCACGGTGACTCGGTAGTTGGTGGTAACATTCAACAGACCTACATCAATTCCCGCGGACTGATACACGGGCATACGATAATACCCAAAGGTGCTGAGTCAAAGACGCATGTTATCGACGTTCGCAGGAATGACTGCTTCGACGATAAAGAGAAGGCAAAGAAGACTCTGTTCATGCGTAAACTGAAAGGCGAGAATTGATTTAGCGACTATTTGGTGCTATACTAAATAGTCCAATTGGAGAATAGAAGTGGCAAAGATGAAGAAATACACCGTAGTACCGCCGACCGTTATTACGATGACGCGGGATACGAAGACGCACAGGCATGACATTCACGGCGCCCTGCACTATGCGCAGTACGAAATGTCAGACAAGGAACTAAAGACGGAACTGATCGAGTACGCTAAGATCAACAAGCTTGATCACAAACTCCTGAACGTGCTGACTGACAAAGAGCTTGCAATGGCAGGCAAGTACGCCTATATCCTTGTAGGTGGTGGCGAGCTTCCCGAAGATATGGAAACGGGCTTCCAGCGAACGCTGGACGGGCTGTTTGCAACTGCTAAGGTCGTACGCGCAGAGCGCAAGGCGGCAGCCGCAGCAAAAGCGAAAGAAGAGAACACGGGCCCTGTGCTTACTGTGCAGGACCGTATGCGTATGCAGGCCGAAGAGGTCTGCCAAGAGTTTGATGGTTGGTTGGACGAGCTTTCGACGGGCAGGCTGAAGACTGTGCCTAAGGAGTTCGATCCAGGCAGCCGTATGCGGGCTGCTGGCTTCAAGGCAGGACAGGTGCGCTACGTGAAGCAGTTCTACGCGCCTGAGCTGAAGCTGATCAAAGAAGTGATCAAGGGCAAATGCCCGGACCTGAAGGAAGGCTACAGCAACGTAATGAAGAGCTCGTTGCTCCGCATGGAGAAGCTGCTCGATTGTATCGTTACAGAAGCCAACGTCATCGAATTGCAGACTAAGGCGCAGCGCAAGACGCGCAAGCGTAAGGCGCCGAGTATCGAGAAGCAGATCGGCAAGCTGAAGTATTGCGACGCGCATCCCGAGTACGGTGTTGCAAGTGTGAACCCCGCTACCATAATTGGTGCTAAGGAGGTTTGGGTATTCAACACCAAGTACCGCAAGCTTGGCAAGTATGTTGCGCAGGACGAAAGCGGACTGTCGGTGAAGGGTACGACGATACAGGACTTCAGCGCAGACCAAAGCCGCTGCAAGACGCTTCGCAAGCCGAAGGAGCAGTTGGCCGAGTTTATGAAGGCCGGCAAGGTTGCACATCGCAAGTGGCTGGACAACATTAAGGCAGTCGATGCGAAAATGAATGGTCGAATGAACGACAACATTGTTATATTGAAGGTGTACAAATGAAATTCAACGTAAAAGAGTTTGTCGCGGAGAAAGCCGCGTCGTGGGTAATCGAGATCGTAATCCTTGCTATCGTTGCAACGGTTACGATTAGCGAGGTACGTAAGACTAACGAGCAGACACGTGAGATGCTTACCGCTGTAAGTAGCTTCGCGGCACAGTACCAGGGCCAAGCAGGCGAAGCAGTAGAAAACGTGCTGCATGAGGTTGCTACAGTCGAGGTCGAAGGTAGCATTGACGCAGGCGGCCTCGGTGATGCAGCAAAGGACGCGGTGTCTGGTTTCTTCGGTAAGAAGGAAGAAGCAGCCAACGATACGCGATGCGAGACGATGGCTAACGAGGTCGTAAGGAAGTCGGATAGCGTTCGTCCCAACTCGAATAGTGGCAACGAAACGCTTTACCATATCGTGTATGCAGAGTGCAGAAAGGCAGCAGACTAGTGAAAGCTACTCCAGCAGACATGCTCCATAAGCTCAAGACCGGCGAAGACCGTGTTGCAAAGGTCAACGCAGTCAAGGCCGATCTAAAAGAGGCAGGCTTTACAAAGATACGTGTGGTCCGCCGTAAGCTTGCAGCAGGCGAGAAGCTTTATTTCCAGCTGGAGTGGCAATACGATTTGCAGACAGCATCGAAGCATCGCCGCGAAGCAGAGCACATCATTCAGCATCAGTTTCCACGAGCACGACTTACGAGCGCAGGTACAGACAACGCAACATTCTCGGAATACTAATGTTCTGCATCATTAGAAAATACGGAAGCATGGATTTGTTTAAGAAGAGCCCTTGGTATTTGGGTAAGGGCGACGACTTTACAGAAGAGAACAACTGGACCAAGCCGATCGCCGAAGCTAGGCGGCTAACTGAAGAAGAGGCACAAGAGATAATGTACCTCAACAGAAAGCTTACTCAAACGCAAAGGGCGAGTGTGCTCACGTTTAAAACGGAACGAGAGTTCTTTCTAGAGGTTTTGAAGAATCCAAATGTCTAGCGGCAAAGACAGAAAGTTAATGAAGGAGTTGCTGAAGTATCCAGCAAACGTGTTCTTCCGCGACCCTTACATCACAGTGTTTCAAACGGAAGATCCCAAGGCGTTTATACACTACTCCGACGGCTGCCGCACATACAATGAGATGAGTGATGACAGTCAGGAATGGATCGTTCGCGGATACAAGGATAACGATGCGTTCGTTTTGCGGTATGAGGAGTGGAGCGGCACAGTTCATATGATTGGCTCCAATTGCCGAAACCGAGACCTTAGCTTAACCTACTTCACGCAAAAGTATCCGTCGCTGTTTGATGCGTTTGAAGAATTGGCGGAGCGTGTATATTGCTTGCCGCTTATTCGCAACCAGACAGAGGAAAAGATCCTTGCTGCTATAAAAGAGCACCCACGAAATATTCGGTATGTTCGTAACTTGACTAAGAAGTTGCTGAAAACGTGCATACGTGAGGAGCATGGTTGCCTTTCACACATTGAGAACCAACACTGGTCTAAGGACATTACGCATTATGCTGTTGATGTTCACGGCGGTAGTGTATTGCATTACATACCTGACATTTTGCGCAGCCCGCAGCTCTGCTTGAAGGCGGTACGGGATTGGGCTCCAGCTATTAGGGATTGCCCGCAGCAGACAGAAGAGCTTGGGATGGTCGCAGCAAAGAAGGATGGCCGGTCCCTTCAGTACATTAAGAATCCAACATTTGCCATGAAGAAGGCAGCAGTAAAAAGCCATCCAGATGCGTGGAACTACATTAAGGACGAGAAGGAGCGGCGCAAGCTGAAGAAGGCAAAATAATGGAATTGTTTAGCAAAGTATATGTTATTCTCGACGGTCAAATTCGTGAAGGGAATTACCGTGGCAAAAATCAACACTGTAATCATCTTTGCGCAAGTTGGTCAGACGCCGAGTCGAGAAATTCAGTAGCACCGCTGCGAGAAGCAACAGGCGAGCACGGCGTCTGGATGACTGCGGAAGCAACAGGGCAAAACCGATTTTACGAGTTTAAATTTTCGGAAGACGAGATTTACGACGACATTGAAGATGCTAAGAAAGCGTTGTTTATGAGGAAACTGGCAGGGACAGCATGAGCACTCACTCCTCAACATATAAAGGTAAGCGAGTCCGCATTAAGCTAAAGGACGGCAATGTCTTTGTGGACAAGTTCCTAGACTCGAAGGGACGCTATGTGATCTTCGAAGAGCGTGGTAGAGTTGCGAAGAAAGACATTAAAAATTTCACGATCTACAAGGGCGAGGTCGACTAAATAATAATATGCGTATTCTACTCATTGCAATCTTGTTTACGCTATGCGGTTGTGAAACTGTAGGAGAGATTGTTCGCGAGAAGAAGTATGCATTTGACGTATATGAAACAAAGAATGCCAAGCATAAGTTTGGTTACAATGATGACTACGAGTATGTTGGTTACATTGTAAAAGGCAAGTTTGGTAAGAAAGAATCAATCCATATTCACACACCTTACTGTATTCATCAGTATAAAGAAGAGTAAAATGTTCGAAATATTTATGGCCGTGTGCGCTCTGACGCTGTTAGAGTGTAGCGACATCACGGTGGCGTACGAAGAACTTCCAGACCCAAACTGGCATGCTGTTGCAGGCTACGATGTCGAAGGTAATTACTACATACTGGTCAGTCCCGATGCTCAAGAAGAGTCTGACAAGTTTATGAAAGAGCTTATGGTACATGAGATTGCTCATGTAATTGCTTTTGATAGAGACAGGGCGAATGTAACTCACTATGGCGAGTACGCAGAAATATGTAAGGACTTAGCTGCCTTAGCAGAAGTACGAAACAGGCACGTTTGTAAACCGTACTCTAAGCCGCTGCCGTATCCGTGGAGGTCCACTCGCCGCGAATAATTTGTTCAGCTTACGTTCAGGAATAAAATGCTACTATAATAATAAATAATAGTGCAGAAGGAGGAAACCATGCGTATTATTTTTGCATTAGTAGCAGTATTTCTATTAGCAGGTTGTGAGACAATGGACTATTCGTCGGTAACTGTTAGCACAGGCACCACGTACTATCATCCACCTGCTCATACTACCTACATTCGCTACACGTTGGGCTATTACAGTGACAGCCATTATCACGGCTATCGAGTTCGCGGGCACTACGGGCATCGTTATTATTACGCACCGCGACATTTCCGCCACCATAGGCACTATGCTCGCCCACGAACGATTGTGCGTCATCATCACCATTATCATCAGCCACGACATAGGCACCACGATCGCCGCGATCATAGGCGTGAACATAGGCGTGAACATAGGCATGATAGGCGCGATCACCGTAGAGATGACCACCGAGACAACCGTAGGGAGCGTCGTAGGCATCACTAAAAGCCTGTAAGCTGATAAATACTCTATATATCAATAGAGGTACTTATGTCAGCTACAGAAAGCCCACGAACAAAGCTTAAGAATCAACTGCGCGTATTGCTTGGCAGCAACATGGTTGAGGTTGAGCTTGAGCCTGAGGATTACGATACAGCTATCGATCTTGCTATCGAGCGTATTCGTCAGCGCACAACAGGCGGTGTAGAAGAATCACATATCTTTTTTACACTAGAGCCTTTCGTCGATGAATATACAATGCCAGAAGAGGTGCAGGAAGTCGAGCGCCTCTTCCGTCGTGGCGTAGGTGCTAACAGTACTGGCGGCACAAACTTTGATCCATTCGAAGCAGCATTTTCCAACATCTATCTATTGCAAGCAGGTCGCACAGGCGGACTTGCTACATGGGACTTCTTTGCTCAGTACCAAGAGACGATAGGTCGTGTATTTGGTTCGGAGATTAACTTTATTTGGGAGCCATCTACTCACAAGCTAAAGCTAATTCGTCGTCCTACAGCAGAAGAAGACGTTCTTGTTAAGTGCTGGATGAAGCGTCCTGAGGACGTAATTATTACTGACGAATACACTGGCCCGTGGGTGCGTGATCACTCCTTAGCGACGTGTAAGCAGATACTAGGTACGGCACGTGGTAAGTTCCCCGGTGGACTTGTTGGGCCAGGCGGTAATGTGCAGCTAGATGGTGATCAGCTCAAGTCGGAAGCGGCAGCAGAGTTTGAGCGCCTTGAGGTAGAACTACAGAACTTCGTAACAGGGCGTGACGGCATGCCATTTAGGATCGGATAATATGAACGATATGCGTAAACTGATGGAGGCTATTGGGCCCGCTGATGTAAAAGATGAGTTGGCCGAGTTAGTAACTATTGCTAAAATGGCAGGGCTGGATAAGGCAGCAGACTACGTTGAGCACGTATTAAAGGCAGACTATGACTCGCTAGATATGTTTGGCGATCAGTCTAAGCTACCTGTAATGCTACGTCGCCAAGCAGAAGGTGTCAACGAAGACGATAAAATGAAAGACGATCCTTGTTGGGACGACTATAAGATGGTTGGACATAAGACAAAGGACGGCAAGAAAGTTCCTAACTGTGTGCCTGAGGGCGTAGAAGAATTTACAATCGAAGACGCTGAAGAAGTATTTGGTCCGCTGAGCGAAGAACTCAACGAGGCCGAGTACCAAGGACGTACAGTTAAGCTAAACAAGCCAATGCAGGGCGACGTTAAGAAGTTTAAAGTGTATGTAAAGAACGACAAAGGTAATGTAGTTAAGGTCAACTTCGGTGAGAAGGGCACAAAGATCAAGAAAAATAATCCAGAACGTCGTAAGAGCTTTCGCGCTCGCCACAACTGCGACAATCCAGGTCCAAAGTGGAAAGCACGTTACTGGTCTTGCAGGAAGTGGTAAATGAAAATTAAAGACATCATACAAGAAGGACATGCTCGCAGGAAAGCACCAACAACAGGTAATGCTGGTGCTTTGATTAGGCGTTCCTCAAAGCAAGCGACAAAAGCGTTTGTAGATGCAGATCAGGGCGCCATTGAGAATTTCGATCCTAAGGAAGCACGTAGGAAAGTTCGCGAGCTTTATGGCGTAGAGCTTGTGGATGATTTTATCGATGTTCTGGAACTGCCCAACGGCGAAGAAGGAACAGACAAAGAAATGAGCATGTTCAGCCAAGACATGCGAAAATAATCTGTTTGACAGACAGACAGGAATAACGTATAGTAGAGTTTTTGTAGGGAATAGAACAATGCCAAAGACAAGGAAACAGAAAAAGCGCGGATCAGTTCACAAGGCAGATCCACTTCTGTTCAAGTTCAAGCTAGGCAACCGCAAGAGCTCTACTTCAGCACTTCGTCTTTCAGATGAAGAGCTGCTAAAGAGATTCTTCACTCAGGGCAAGAGCAAGGATAGGCAAAAGATTCAGCAAGTCCTGCAAGCTCGCGGAGTGGAGATTGTGGAGCCCGTAGCTGAGAATGAAGATTAAAGAAATCGCTGATGTAGCAGTACATCCAGCAGTAAAAGCTGAACAAGAGTTCGTCAACCTGCTTAACGCAGGTGAAGAGCGATGGGAAGATATGGTTGAGTTCGTCATGGACGATCGCAACGCAGAGTCTCGTCGCTTATACATTCTTGCCCGCCTCGATGAATTGCAAGGTGATCGCAAAGATCATTATGATGCCTCTGACCTAGAGGAGTTTATGCACGATCAGGGAGAACTTGATCCTGCAGAAGCAGATGCAATCGACCGAGAAATGCGTGTCCCGCCATACCACCTTAAGTCTGTAGACGAATCGGATAAGGAAAAGATTCATCCGCATACAGGCGAATACACCCTTTGCGCGAAATGCTACGGCGACGGTTGTCACTATTGCAATGACGAAGGGCTAATTGATACGACAGGCGAGTTTCGTAGGCCCGATTTTGGAGACGAAGAGTGAGAGCATACGAGATATTAGAGGGAGGCTGGGACTCAACTGTTACGCAAGGTACAGTTATTACGCCAGATGTTGTTAAGGCAGCACTGAAGCGCGTCAAATTGTTCATACCTGAGTTCAACAAATTCTTAAAGAAGAAGGGCGTTCCGCCTGTAAAGATGGGCGCGCCACTGGGTTCGTCGGCATATCACGACGTAGATGATGTAGATAAGGTCTACGGTGATATTGATTTGCAGATTGTTGTGCCAGAGCAAGAAGGCAAAACAACAAATCAGCTTTCGTCTATGTATAATAAGCTACTTGAAGACTTCATTCATTTCACCGGCGTCGATTACATCCACAAAGATAGCCAGCCAGGACACCCTATTTTCCTAATAGGCGATGATGCATATGTGCAGGTAGACTTCCTTTGGGCTGATGAACCAGTTGCAGACTGGGCACGTTACCGCTCTACGCCAGCACGTGGCGTGAAAGGACTTGTATACGGCAACATGTATTCCTCACTTGGCGAACTGTTGACAATGAGCATACAGCGAGCAGGTGTTCAAATGAAGACTAGGGGCGGTGAACCTGTTCCGTTCCGCATGAGAAAAGACACAGAACTTGAAACACTTTCCCTCGATCAGGAAAACTTTGGTGTAGACATACTTGTTGATCTATACAAGCGCATGTATCCTGGTCTTCCAGCAAGCAAAATTGAAATTGATCCAGAGCTAGAAGAAAATCCTGGCATTGATAAGAAGGAGTTGACCATTGCACGTATGGCCTCTGTTATTAAGGGACTAGGAAAGAGCTTTGAGTTGAATGATATGTTTGGCAAATCTATCCTGGAAGACATCGGTTCCTACGAAGAGTTTATCAACAGCTTCCTAAAGATATTCAAACACAAGTGCTTCAAGCAAAAAGAAGCTAAGAAGTTTGATAAAGCAGAAACTCCAGAAGCAATTGCTCGCCGCGAACACACCTTCAAACAAATTGACGACGGTGTGCAGCAAGTCGTAGATCAATTTTCTGCTTGACAAGTCTCCCTTTTGCCGTTATAATGTGCAAATAACAATAAAGGAACTCTCTATGCTAATCGGAATACTCGGACGCATGAGCTCTGGCAAAGATACTGTTGCAAAAGAGCTCGTCGAGACCTACGGGTTTCGCCAAGATAGCTTTGCAGCTACACTCAAAGACATTACAGCAACAATTTTTGGATGGGACAGAGAAATGCTATCAGGCAGTTCTCCCGAAAGTCGTGCATTCCGTGAGGAAGTTGACGAGTGGTGGTCCGAAAAACTTGGCATTCCTAACTTCACGCCCCGCCTAGCACTTCAGTTGCTGGGCACAGACGTATTCCGTAACAATTTCCATGAGAACATTTGGGTGTTGAGCGCCATGCGCCGCTATCAAGAAGGCGAAAACGTAGTGATTAGCGATGCACGTTTCCCAAACGAGGTGCAAACCATCCGTGAAATGGGTGGCCATATCATTCGTGTAGACCGTGGCGAAGAGCCTGTGTGGTGGCCATGTGCAAAATCCGCAGCCCTGGGCGTCGAAGAAGACATTGAAGTTATGGAAACGTTCTACAAAATCCACGCAAGCGAGTGGGCATGGGCCAATGAGACAGCAGATGAGCTCATTCATAACAATGGTACACTAGAACAGCTCTATAGCATGGTAAGGTTGCTGGATAATAAGTACGATTTTTGCTCGTAACAGATAAATACTGATGTTATGAAGCTAAATGACATCGACAAAACTCTAAACGAAGCACCTGTGGGCCTCCTCGGCCGTGCAGCAACCAAGCTCAAGAAGCATACACCCTTTGCACCAGGCATAAGAGCACAAGCCGAAGGACAGGACGAAGTTGAGGCCGCTGCAAATGCTGTCGCACTAACGTTCCGTAAGTGGTTAGGTAGAAACACAACCATCAAAAACAAGAACGAAATCCCCTACACAGAGCTGCTAAAGTTTTTCAATGCTGTTAACATGGGCAAAACTGGTAAAGCGATTATGGATAGCAATCAGAAAGTCCAAGATGCCCTAAAAGGCAGGCAGGAAGATGACAAGCCTGGACAGACCATGCACCAAAAGCCAGCAGGTATGAGCGACGAGGAGTGGGCAGAAATTAAGAAAGCATACAACGTAGAGTCTTTGGAAGCACGTTTAAACAAGATGCTAGTCGAAGACGACGTTGATCCACAGGTTGATATGACAAATTCCCAGGCACCTGTTGTTAACTTTAGCAAAGACG
>JAAUYF010003616.1_pt1 | contig 10359 bp, 12 predicted proteins | sample 7278051 | NCBI WGS metagenome assembly JAAUYF01 (sample SAMN14350202, study PRJNA611818) | marine sediment metagenome | isolation source: surface marine sediment (0.6m) | place: French Polynesia: Moorea | collected 2018-08 | reverse complement strand
TTTCTGCTCTCTCGACTCCATTCGCGGCGCCCCCGGAAATCTAGGCGGGAGTGTAACCGGGATGGGGCGCTACGTCTTGCTCAGGGGGTGGCGGCCGAGCTCGTTGTGGCGCGTCAGGACCGGATCGTGCGACGTTCGTAGCGCAGCGGCGAGTTTTTCGGTCATGTAGACCGAGCGATGCTGGCCGCCGGTGCAGCCGATGGCGACAGTCAGGTAATTGCGATGCACGGACTTGTAGTGCGGCACCCAGTGCTGCAAGAAGCCGAGAATATCCTCGTACATCTTCAGGAACGGTTCCTGGGCATCGAGAAAGTCGGTCACTTCCTTGTCGCGCCCCGTCAGGCCGCGCAGCTCGAGCGTCCAGTACGGGTTTGGCAGGCTACGCATGTCGAAGACGAAATCGGCATCGGCCGGCATGCCGTGTTTAAAGCCAAACGACTCGATCAGGACGGACAGCGTGCCGGTCTGCCGGCGGTCGATGCGTTCGCGAATCGCATCCCCGAGCTCGTAGACGCTCGTGCGCGAGGTATCGATGATCAGGTCGGCGGCGTTGACGACGGGTGACAGCAGTTCGCGCTCTTCTTCAATGGCGGCGCGCAACGCGGTGCCGTGTTCGGCGAGCGGATGCCGCCGGCGCGACTCACTGTAGCGCTGCAGCAGGATGTCGTCGGACGACTGCAGGTAGAGCAGCTCCGTCTGGATATCCTGTTGCTGCAATTCGGTGATCAGGTCCGGCAGCGACTCGAGACCCTCCTGGCGATTGCGCGCGTCGATGCCGACTGCCATCAGGTTGACTGCTTCATCACCCCTCGAGTCGACCTCGTCAATGGCTGCCTTGATCAGCGCCGCAGGTAAGTTGTCGATACAGTAATAGCCGAGATCTTCGAGGACGTGCAGCGCGACTGACTTGCCGGACCCCGACAGTCCACTGACGATGATCAGCCGCATAAGGCTTCGTAGAGCTCTTTGCTGGAGGTCGCCGCGCGCAGGCGTTCGCGCAGGTCGCGGTCGGCCAGCAGCGCCGAAATGGCGTGGATGTTGGCCTGGTCCTGCTCGTCGACGTCGGCCGGAACGATCATGCCGAAGACGAGATCGACGGCCTCTCCGTCAAGCGCGTCGAACTCCACCGGTTCGCTGAGTTTCATCAGGGCGCCGACACTCGTATCGAGGCCGTCCACGCGACAGTGCGGGAATGCCACACCCTGGTCCAGGCTCGTGCAGCCAAGACGCTCGCGCTCTATGAGGCCGGCGAAGACATCCTCGCTGGCGATATTCGGGCGAGGACGCACGAGCAATTCGCTGAGGATCTCGAGACAGTGTTTCTTGCTGCGCGCATGCGCATTACAAAGGACACTGTCCGGCTTGATGATGTCTTCGAGCAGCATTGAATTCTGGGGTGTGACCCGTGCGACAGAGCTGCCGCACGGGTCGGTTGTGAGGTTAGCGGTTGATCTTGTGGGCTTCTCTTGCGCGATGGTCAACGAGCTTTTCCTTGTATTTCCTTACACGCCTCTCAAGTTTGTCGACAAGACCGTCAATTGCCGCGTACATGTCTTCTTCCGTGTTATCGGCATAGATTGTACCGCCATTGACGTTGACCCTGGCTTCCGCCTTGTGACGCAGTTTCTCGACCGTGAGGATACAGTTCACATCCGATACGACATCAAAATGTCGCTCGATTTTTTCGATCTTGGTTTCCACGTATCCCCTGAGTGCATCGGTTACTTCGATGTGATGGCCTGAAACATTAAGTTGCATAGTGTTCTCCAATACTTCTAATTCTTTGGGATCGAATTACAGTGGGTCCGGACCTCCTTAGGCTGAGTTAGCATGCCCCTCTCATGCCGAGCGTTTCCTGCGCTCGCTCGACGACGGGATATTCATGGCTTCACGGTACTTCGCCACCGTGCGCCTCGCAACTGTTACGCCCTGCTCAGCGAGCAAGTTCGTGATTTTGCTGTCGCTGAGCGGCTTGGCCGGGTTTTCCGCGCCGATCAGCTTGCGGATCTTGGCGCGCACCGATGTCGAGGACTGGTCCTCTCCGTCGGCGGACGACAGGTGCGAGGAGAAGAAATATTTGAACTCGAAAACGCCGCGTGGCGTATGCATGTACTTGTTGGTTGTCACCCGCGAGATCGTTGATTCGTGCATGCCCACTTCCTCGGCCACATCCCGCAGGACCATGGGCTTCATCGCCTCATCCCCATGTTCAAGAAATGCGGTCTGACGGCTGACAATGCAAGTTGCGACCTTCATCAGCGTTTCGTTGCGAATCTCGAGACTGCGGATCAGCCAGCGGGCCTCCTGTAACTGCGAACGCAGGACCGCGTGGTCGCCGCTGCCCCGCAGCAGCCGAGCATATTGCTGGTTGACTGACAGGCGGGGCACCCCGGTCGGACTGATCTCCACGACCCAGCGCTTGTCCACCTTGCGCACGAAAACATCGGGTATGACGTACTCGGCGGCCGCCGGGCTGACAGCCAGTCCGGGTTTGGGGTTGCAGCCCTTGACGAGGGCCAGCGCGTCGTGAAGTTCCTCGTCGGTCGTGTGCAGGTCCCGGCGCAGCTCGCCGAAGCCCCGGCTGGCGATCAGGTCGAGGTGCTGGTCGGCCAGTTTGGTCGCGAGTTCGAGCCCGGGCGTCGAGTCGTCGAGCTGCTGCAATTGCAGGATGATGCACTCGGAGATCGACCGTGCGCCGACACCGGCCGGATCCAGCCGTTGCACGAGCCGCAACGTTTCCTCGATTTCTTCGCTGCTGAAGCCCGAGTCGGCGTCGAGGCTGGCAAATATGTCGTCGAGCCCTGCGTCGAGGTAGCCATCATCGGTGATGGAATCAACGATGGCCTCACCAATGACCGCCTGGCGCGGCGTGAAATGCTCCATTTCGAGCTGCCACAGCAGATGTTCGCGCAGCGTCTGACCGGACTCGTCGGCAAACTCGGTGAGCGGCCGTCCTTCTCCGTTCCAGCCGCCATCCTGTACGCGTTCCGCGGAGCGCTGTTGCCACATATCTTCGGCGCGGATGGCTTCGACCTCGGCCGTGGTCTCGCCGCTGGTCTGCGGGACGTCGGGCAGGTCCTCCATCTCCAGCATGATGTTTTCCTCGAGCGCGTCCTGGATCTGGGCGTTGAGGTCCAGAACCGGTAGCTGCAGCAGGCGGATGGCCTGTTGCAACTGTGGCGTCATGGTCAATGACTGCCCGAGTTTGAGCTGCAAGGACGGTTTAAGCATCAGCTGTTGCGCCACACGGCGCTTGCCCGCAAACGATATGCCCAGTTTGCCTCAGAGTTTGAACTCCTGTCCGAGATACACCTCTCGGACATGATGATTTTCGAGTATCTCTTCGGGCGAGCCTGACGCGATCAGGCTTCCATCACTCAGTATATAGGCTCTGCCACAAATTCCGAGCGTTTCCCGGACATTATGGTCAGTGATCAGCACCCCGATGTCTCGCTCGCACAAGTGCTTGATAATACGCTGGATATCGAGAACCGATATCGGGTCGACGCCGGCAAACGGTTCATCAAGCAGTACAAACAGTGGGTTAGCAGCCAGTGCCCGGGCGATTTCCACACGGCGCCGCTCGCCGCCCGACAGGCTGATGCCCAGGCTCGTGCGCACATGCCCGACATGCAGCTCGTCCAGCAGCGTTTCGAGTTCTTCCTCGCGGCCCGCTTGGTCGAGATCGTCGCGGTTCTCGAGAATCGCCAGGATGTTCTGCTCGACGGTCAGTTTGCGAAAAATGGACGCTTCCTGCGGCAGGTAGCCGACGCCGAGCTTGGCGCGCCTGTGCATGGGCTGCGCCGTCAGGTCCTGGCCGTCCAGCAGGATGGTGCCGCTGTCCGCCGAGATCAGGCCCACAATCATGTAGAACGCGGTCGTCTTGCCGGCGCCGTTGGGGCCGAGCAATCCCACGACTTCGCCACTGCGGATTTCCAGCGACAGGTTCTTGACGACTTTGCGGAGTTTGAAGCTCTTGGAGATATCCTGCGCGCTGAGGATACTCATGACGATTCGTCTTCCCGCTGGAGCTGTTCCTCCGCAGCCTCGGGGATAACTGTGATCTTCACCTTTTCGTCGCCTTCGCCGGACGACTGGGCGCTGATTCGCTGCTCGGTGATGTTGTACAACAGGTAGCTGGAGGAAATGCGGTTGCCACCCTCGGTAATCACGGCTTCATCGGAAAACTCGACCGTGCCGGCATCGAGGTCGTACTTGAGCCGGCCCGCTTCGGCGTACGTGATTTCGTCGCTGTCCGGCCGCTGCAATTCGAAAGTAGCGGGAGCGCCTTCGAAGATGGCCAGCTTCAGCTGCGTGTCCTTGAAGCGCAGTTCGGCGGAGTCACTCTCGATATGACCGGCTTCGACGTCGATGACGACGTTGCCACTGAAATGCCAGGTGCTGTCCTCGAAGTCGATCTTCGTGGCACGTCCTTCATCGGCCTCGATGTTGGTCGTGCCCTGCGAAAGTCGCAGCCCCTGGAACATCATCATCGAACTCTTGCCGTCGTAATCGGTCGAGTCCGCGGCTAACGTGATCGGCAGGCGCAGGTCACTCGACTGCGCGGCGGCGAGGCCGGGCAGCAGGATCAATGCGTACAGGGGGCGGATCTTCATCGGATGCGTGTGCCTGCTAGGGCGCGAATTTGCCGCGCACGTTTGATTTCAGTCTGACCTGGTTATCCTGTAACGATGCTAGCATGCCGGTGGCTGTCAGGCTCCGCTCGCCAATGCGAATCTGGACCCGCTCATCGGTCTCCGCAAGGAATTCCTCCGGGTAGATTTCCAGGTACTCGGTCCGAATCTCCGTGTCATTGCCCGAGAAACCCTCGCGGCTGATGGCGAGCACATGGCCCTGCAGCAAAACGACCTGTTCGTCGGCATGGATAGTCGCCAGGTCCGCGGCCACGCTCCACGGCACGTCGGACTGCGGCGAGTAGTCGAGATGCACGTCGGTAAAGGCAATTCGATCCTGGTCCAGCTGCTCGGCTTCACGAGCTTCCAGCTCGTACAACAAGCTGCCATCCGGCCCGGTACCCAGAATCCGCGCCGCTTTCAGATAGTAACCGCGGTGAGTTGCGTCGAAATCAGGGGTCGAGGTTTCCTCGTCGACCGGCGACCGTGACAGGTACCAGCTGGCCATTGCGGCAGCTGCCAGCGTGGCGATCACCAGCCATTCGCGTGGTGTGATCATGCCTCGGAACCGGCGCCCAGCACGAGCTCGCAAACTTCACGAACAGCCCCGGCCCCGCCGGCCGCAGTGGTTGTGTAGTCGCAAAGTTCGCGCACCTCGGGCACTGCGTTGGCCACGGCGATGGAGAAGCCCACCGACTGCAGCAGGGGAAGGTCCGGAATGTCGTCCCCAACGAAAGCGCACTGCTCGCTGGTCAGGCGCAGCGTGGCCAGCAAGTCGTCGAGTGCCGCCACCTTGTCGCGGCAGCCCTGGACCACGTGGGCAACGCCCAGTTCCGCCATGCGGCGTTCGACGGCCCCCGAGCGCCGGCCGCTGATGACTGCGACCTCGATACCCGCATTGATCAACTTCCGGATGCCGAAGCCGTCCTGGGTATGAAAAGCCTTGGACTCGACGCCATCGTCGGACAGGTAGAACCGACCGTCGGTGAATACGCCATCCACGTCGAACGCGACGAGACGGATGCCGGCCAGTGTTGCGTTGGAACCGCTCACATGATCCCCGCGCGAAACAGGTCGTGGATGTTCAACGCGCCGACCAGGTGACTGTTCTCATCGGCCACCAGCAGCGCCGTGATCTTGTTTTCTTCCATCAGGTGCACCGCTTCAACCGCGAGGTCCTCGGCAGGAATCGTCTTGGCTTTCGGGTGCATTATCTCCTGCATCGCGGTCTTGCGAACATCCACGCCCGCGTCCAGTGCCCGGCGCAGGTCGCCGTCAGTGAAGATCCCGAGGATGCGATCGTCGGCGTCGACTATGGCCGTCATTCCGAGGCCCTTCTGTGTCATTTCCAGCAAACCCTCGCTGAGCAGCACGTCCGGCGTTACCTTGGGAACCTCAGCCCCCGTTCGCATCACGTCCGCGACACGCAGCAGCAGGCGCTTGCCGAGGCTGCCGCTGGGGTGCGACATCGCGAAGTCCTCGGCCGTGAAGCCACGCAGCTTGAGCAGCGCAACAGCCAGGGCATCGCCCATGGCCAGCGTGGCCGTCGTGCTTGCCGTCGGAGCCAGGTTAAGAGGGCAGGCTTCCTCGCTGACGCTGACGTCGAGATGGACGTCGGCCGCTTTGGCGAGCGTGGAATTCGGATTGCCGGTCATGGACAGCAGCCGGGCGCCCATGCGCTTGACCAGCGGAAGTATGGTGAGCACCTCGTCGGTCTCGCCCGAGTAAGACACTGCGAGCAGGAGGTCCTGCGGCGTGATCATGCCGAGGTCGCCGTGGCTGGCTTCCCCGGGGTGCATGAAGAACGCAGGCGTGCCGGTGCTGGCCAGTGTCGCCGCGATCTTGTTACCGATATGGCCCGATTTTCCCATCCCGGTGACGACGATGCGTCCCGGTATGCTCTCGCAGAGTTCGCAGGCGGCCGAAAAATCGCTGTTGAGGCGCTGCCGCAGTGTGTCCACGGCCCGCGATTCGATGTCGAGAACCTCCGCGGCCAGCGAGAGGAGTTCGTCAGATGTCAGTTCGAGCGGCATTCATGGCCCCGATCGCCCAGGTCAGGGGTCCATTCTAACGTTTTGCAGCACCACGTAGGTATCGTAAGCGATAAAGGCGATCAGTAGAGCCGCGCCCTCGATGCGCGACAGTTCACTCTTGCCATCGTAGTCGTAGGTCATGGCGAACAGCACGAGCGTGAACGCGACCATGACAAAGATGTGCAGTGACAGGACCGATGGCGCGGTCGATGCGGGCGCGATGGTGGCCGCGACGCCGATGACGGCAAGCAGGTTGAAGATATTCGAGCCCACGATATTGCCGATCGCGAGGCCGTATTCACCCTTCATGGCGCTCACCAGGGACACAGCGAGTTCGGGCAGGCTCGTGCCGAAAGCGACCAGCAGGATGCCGATCACGACTTCGCTGACACCGAGCGCCTTGGCGATCTCCAGCGACCCGCCGACGAGCAGGTGCGCGCCCAGCAGCAGCGTGCCAAGGCCCGCCGCCAGCCAGAACAGCGCCATCGGCATGGCGACGTCTTCGGGAATCTCGGCCTCGAAGTCCGCCTTGATCGGATCGGTCGGGGCAGAGCGCATTCCCAGGCGTGCGAGCCAGATCATGACGATGATCAGACCCGTGAGCATGACGACGCCATCGACGCGGCTCAGGTAGGAGTCGAGGAACAATGACACGGTCAGCAACGTCACGGCGAGCAGCGCGGGCATCTCGCGGCGCAGCGTTGCCGATCGCAGCTGGATCGGGCGCACGATCGCAACGGCTCCCAGCACAAGCCCGATGTTGACGATGTTGGAGCCGATCGCGTTGCCGTAGGCCAGTCCGGGCTGGCCGCGCAGCGACGCGTCTATCGAGACGAGAATCTCGGGCGCGGACGTTGCGAAAGCGACCACGGTCAGGCCAATCAGCAGCGGGGCGACGCCCAGGTTGCGCGCCGTGGCCGCCGCGCCATGGACGAACCGGTCTGCGCCCCAGATCAGCAGAATCAGCCCGCCGATGACGATCAGAAATTGTCCGAAAAGGCCTGAAAACATAGAAAGGTTGGCAACGTGCGCCTGTCAGGGTCGGCTATCATACACAATCGCCGCAAGGCATTGGGAAGCGACGCACATTCCCGGTACACTGCGCGCCCCTGAAGTTATCCGTCACATGTGAATTCCATGGACCCAGTTGAAATAGGCAAATTGATCGAGGCGGGGTTCGACAACGCAACCGTCAAAGTCATCGGCGACGGCTCTCATTTCGAGGCGCTGGTCATCGCCAGCGAATTCGAAGGCAAGCGTTCGATAGCCCGCCACCAGCTCGTCTATAAGAGTCTCGGTGAGCTGGTCGGCAACGAGATTCACGCCCTGTCCATCCGCGCCCTGACGCCGGAAGAGTGGCAGGCCCAGTCGGAAAGCCCGCTTGGATAAGCTGCTCATCGAGGGCGGGGCGCCCCTGTCCGGGACCATTTCGATCTCGGGCGCCAAGAATGCGGCCTTGCCCATTCTCTGTGGCACCTTGCTGGCGACCGAGCCGGTCACCGTGCGCAACGTGCCGCACCTCAAGGACGTGACGACGACCATCTCGCTCCTGCAAATAATGGGCGTGGAGATAACGGTCGACGAACAGCTCAACGTCGAGGCGGACGCGAGCGTCGTTGCCCACAGGGAAGCGCCCTATGATCTCGTCAAGACGATGCGCGCCTCGATCCTCGTGCTGGGTCCTCTGGTTGCCCGCTTCGGCGAAGCCGACGTGTCACTGCCCGGCGGTTGCGCGATCGGCGCGCGTCCGGTCAACCTGCACGTCGCCGGGCTGCAGTCGATGGGCGCGGATGTCACGGTAGAGAACGGCTACATCAAGGCGCGGGCCGACCGGCTGCAGGGCGCGCACATTGTTTTTGACACGGTCACGGTTACCGGGACGGAGAATCTCCTGATGGCGGCGGTTCTGGCGGACGGGGAGACCGTCCTGGAAAACGCGGCCCGGGAGCCCGAGGTTATCGACCTCGCGAACTTCCTGATTGGCATGGGCGCCAGGATCGAGGGCGCCGGCACGGGAACGATCGTGGTCGAGGGCGTCGAAAAGCTCGGCGGGACCGACTACTCGGTGCTTCCCGACCGGATCGAGACCGGCACCTATCTCGTAGGCGCGGCAATGACCGGCGGTCATATCAAGGTTACGAACACGGCGCCCGATGCGCTCGAGGCCGTGCTGATCAAGCTGTCCGAAGCGGGCGCCGATATCAAGACGGGACCGGACTGGATCGAGCTCGACATGCATGGCAAGCGGCCGGTTTCGGTGGACATTCGCACGGCCCCGTACCCGGCATTCCCCACCGACATGCAGGCGCAATTCTGTGCGATGAACGCCGTGGCCGACGGCATTGGCACCATCACCGAGACCGTGTTCGAGAATCGTTTTCAGCACGTGCTCGAGCTGCAGCGCATGGGCGCCGATATCCACCTCGAGGGCAACACCGCCATTTGCACCGGCGTGGAACGCCTGACCGCTGCTCCGGTGATGGCCACGGACCTGCGCGCGTCAGCCGGACTGGTGCTCGCCGGACTGGCGGCCGATGGAGAAACGCTGGTGGATCGCGTCTACCATGTCGACCGGGGCTACGAACGGATCGAAGAGAAGCTGCGTCAGCTCGGTGCGACGATTCGCCGGGTGCCCAACTAGTCCTGGACGTATTGTGAGCGCTCGGTCGCGATGACGGTCGTTGTAAAGCGCTGGCCGTCTCGTATCCCGACGACTTCGACCTCGTCGCCGGGGCTGGTGCCGGCGACGACGAGTTGCGCCTGCCGCTGCGAGAGAATTTCCTCGCCATTGATCGCGATGATCACGTCGCCCTGGCGCAGGCCTGCCGTATCGGCCGGGCTGCCCTCGAAGACCACGCTCAGCAGGATGCCCACGTTGCCCTCGATGCCGCGCGCGTCGCGCTCGGCGCTGGTCATGTCGTCGGGTTGCAGCCCGAGGTAGCCACGAATGACGCGTCCATGCTGCTTGATTTCGTCAACGACACCGCGAATGAGGTCCACGGGAATCGCAAAACCGATGCCTTCGGTGCTGGAGTCCTGCACCAGCGTGGCCGTGTTGAGTCCCACGAGTTCCCCCGCCACATTGACCAGGGCTCCGCCGGAGTTGCCCGCGTTGATCGCGGCGTCGGTCTGTATGTAGTCCTGGAACGTGGTCAGGGTCGCCAGCGAATTGCGGCCCGTGGCGCTGACGATGCCCTGCGTCACGGACTTGCCGAGTCCGTAAGGATTGCCGATCGCCAGCACGACGTCACCAATGCGCAACTCGCCCGAATTGCCGAGGCTGATTGCGGGCAGGGTTCCCACATCGACTTTCAGCAGTGCGAGGTCAGTTTCGGCGTCAACCCCGACCGTCTGCGGGACCGCGAAGCGGCCGTCCGCCAGCTGCACGCGCGTCTCGGTCGCCTCCGCAATGACGTGGAAGTTGGTGACCAGGTAGCCCTCCGGGTCGATGACGACGGCGGATCCGAACGCGTTTTCGACCCGGAACCGGGTCCGCTCGTCACCCGGCGGTCGGTATTCGACCAGCCGGGTCGTGCGCACGCTGGCGACTGCGGGTGCGCTGAGTTCGACGGCGTCGGCGTAACTGGCCGGTGCTCCGGGATCCCTGCCGACCACCGGCAGCAGATCGGGGCGTAGCAGCACGACGAGGAACGCAACCGCCAGTCCAACCACGATGGACTGCAGCACGAACA